>Ga0075436_100000076_pt1 | contig 56351 bp, 47 predicted proteins | sample RhiMethybrSRZTD5_FD_75303 | JGI IMG/M metagenome (GOLD analysis project Ga0075436, IMG submission 75303) | Populus rhizosphere microbial communities from Tennessee, USA - Rhizosphere MetaG P. TD hybrid SRZTD5 | ecosystem: Host-associated > Plants > Roots > Rhizosphere > Soil | place: USA...
TTCCCGGAGCAGTTCTCGAAGACCTGATCCTGCGCGATGATCCATTCCCTATAAACAGGATTGTCAGCGCCGAACTGCTTTTCTCTTTCTCTGGCGATGTGCACGGCATTCTGAAAGGCGTCTTGCAGGCAGTTGTAGTAGGAATGAAACAGCTGATCGCGGAACTCCATTCGAACGATTCCGGCGGCGTCGGAATACGGCTCTCTTCGGTTTCGCGGCAAGCCGAGTGCTTTCGTATTGATCTCGCGCCAGGGGCCAATCCAATCCTGGGTTTTCTGGCCTGAAGCGTTCTGCCCGTCAGGCTGCCCGGCAATTCCATGCGGCCAATCTTTCAGGGCTTTCAATTCGGCTTCGCCGAAAGGTTTTCCACTTAAGTTGCGATAGGCCTCATAAAGATAAATGTGGTAATAGCCGCGCTGGAGCACACCGAGTTGCCCGCGCTCATAGGAGAGATTGCGGCTGTCAGGGGCGTGAAAATCCGTGTAGGCCGGGAGAGTAAAGTCCGGTCCGCATGCAAGGGTTGGCGCGGGAGGAAAAATGAGCGCGGCGATGAGGATGAAGACAAAAGAGATGCGAGCGAGGCGTTGCATCATGGTTGCCACTCCTTGAGAATGGAATCCGCGCCGGATGGGGTCCAGGAACGTGGGGAGAAAACGTAAATTCTCTTTTGACGCCATGCCGAAGGCATGCCGGGAAGATTCCCGTTGAGCAATTTTGAGGAAAAGGTTTCATCGATGGAGACGCCAATGCTCCCGCGGCAGGCCGCGACCGGGAAGTCCTCGGCGGAGTGCAGAAAATTGGCGACGTTGACGGCATCGGGTCCCATGCGGAAGAGCATGGGAACGGCTTCTTGAATCGTTCCGCGTGGCAACTGCTCGAGCCAAGGGTCGCCGATGCACCAAGATGCCAAGGCGGTGATGGAAAGAGGCACCTTGTCGGGCAGTTTGCGGCGGACATCGGACAGAAGCGCGGAATAGAAACCGTGCTCGCGTGTGGTGGCGTCGAAATCAATCTGGACGGCGCGCACGGCGGGAAAGGATCCGAGTTCTACGATTTGAGAGGCGATGTCCTGGAGTTGAGAAGTGGAATAGTTCCGCGCGACGGGCGCAGTGGTGTGCGCGGCGCCTTGGAGTCCCGAAGAGGTTTCGATGCGCACGACCGCGATGAGTGCCGTCTCGGGAGCGACGCGAAGCGGTTGCAAGCGAGGCCGAACCAGGAAACCTGCCGCCGACTTAACGGACGAGGCCGGATTGGGAGGCGAAAGATAGATGGTCTTGGCCAGAAAGGCTACGGCAGCGCTGTTTGGATTGAGAAGTCGCAGATCCTCGGGCTTTTCCCAAGCCCAAAAAACAACGGGTGGAAGCGGAACGGTGTTGGGCTGATTCGATGGGAAGCAATTGCGAGAGCGGCAGCCAGAATACCAATGATAGGCGGTCCGGGCGTAGTCAAGGCTTGCTGCAAGTCCGAGCAGCAGAGCCACTACCAGGATCGCCGAGACCTTGCCGATTCCTCTTGTCTTGGCCATCGCAGTAGCGACAGTATGCAAGAAATTGGCCGATTCGGATCTTGTGGATTCCTCACAAGTTACCGGAAGAAGTAAGTCCGAGCGCGTAATACATTCCACAGTGTGTGTTCGAGGCTCCGCGAAGCAAGGCAGAGCATGGCGTTGTTCGGGGAGAGGTTCAAGGCGAAGAAGCAGCGATAGTGCAGGTATCTTGCTTTTGTCTTGTGAGAGGAATATACTCTAAATTCGCTCTGAAGCGGGTCGAACGGATAAGTGGGCGCGAGCCCACTTTTTTGTTGGGGCCGGGCGGAGTGTGGTGCGAACCGGCTACGGTACAGGAGTCTCTGCAAGTGGATTTGGAGAAAATCCGCGCCGCTGCCGAGCGAGTAGCGCGTTCGGAAGGCCTGGAAGTCGTTGATGTCGAATGGAAAATCGGCAAGCAGCGGTTCCTACGCGTGTATATCGACCGCGTGCCAAAGCCCGCGGCGGTGATTAGCGATGCCGCCGGCACGCTGGCGCCGGGCGAAGTCGTAAATGACCCGTTTCCGAAGATCAGCCACGCCGATTGCGAACGCGTGAGTCAGCAGCTTAGCGTGATTTTGGACGTGGAAGAGCTGGTTCCTGGGCCTGGGTACATTCTGGAGGTCAGTTCTCCGGGGATGGATAGGGCGCTGAAGAAGGCCGCGGACTTCGAGCGATTCCGGGGACGGCTGGCGAAAATTACGACCACGGAGCCAATCGGAGACGCGAAGTTTTTTGAAGGGCGGCTGGCGGGATTTGCGGAGGGAAAAGTACGAATGGAGTTGAAAGGTAAAGTAGCGAGGACCGTGGAGCTGCCTCTCGAGTCGATTCGCAAGGCGAATTTGGTGGTGGAGTTTTAGAGGCTGAGGGCGGGGATTCTGGGGATTAGAGACGCGATATGGCGAATTTGCTTTATCAACAGATCGAGATGCTGAGCCGCGAGAAGCACATCGAGCCGGAAATAGTAGTGTCGGCGATCGAAGACGCGATGGTGGTGGCGGCCCGGAAATTCTATAAGACAGAAGAAGACCTGCGGGGGAAGTTCAACCCGGAAACGGGCCAGGTGGACGTGTTTTCCGTGCAAACCGTCGTCGAGGAAGTGACCGACCCGAAGAAAGAGATCACGGTAGCGGAAGCAAAGAAAAAAAATCCCTCCGCAGAGGTCGGCACGGAAATCCTGACGTCGAAGCCGACGGATGTGCTGGGGCGCATTGCAGCGCAGACGGCGAAACAGGTGATCCTGCAGAAGGTGCGCGAGGCTGAACGCGACACAATTTTCAATGAGTACCACGGGCGCGTCGGAGAGCTTGTGACTGTGATTGTGAAGCGCGCCGAGGGGCCGGACCTGATCGTGGACATGGGCCGGACGGAATCGCGGCTGCCAAAGCGGGAGCAATCGAAGCTCGAAACCTACAACATCGGTGAGCGGTTGCGGGTGGTAATTAAAGCGGTGGATCGCGCGGCGAAGGGGCCGCAGGTGATTGTGTCCCGCGCGGACGCGAGCCTGGTGCAGCGCTTATTCGAAATGGAAGTGCCGGAGATTTACGACGGCACGGTGCAGATCCGCCATGCTGCGCGCGAAGCGGGCGAGCGCACCAAAGTGGCGGTGATGAGCCGCGACAAGGATGTGGACCCGGTGGGCGCGTGCGTGGGCATGAAAGGCATGCGCGTACAGTCCATCATCCGTGAATTGCGCGGCGAAAAAATCGACATTATTCCGTACAGCGAAGAGACGGTGGCGTTCGCGCAGAAGGCACTCAGCCCCGCGAAAGTGACGCGCGTGCAAATCACCGATCCCGAAGCGAAAAAGCTGGAAGTGATTGTCGAGGATTCGCAGCTTTCACTGGCGATCGGCAAGAAAGGGCAAAACGTCCGGCTGGCGAGCAAGCTCATTGGCTGGGACATTGATATCAAGAGCGAGGAAGAGAAGCGCCAGGAAATCGAAGAGCAGATGAGCGCGCTGACCGCGCCGACAACGCCGCTAACTTCGCTTGCAGGCGTCGGGGCGAAAACTATCGAAAAGATGGAAGCCGCGGGAATCAATTCCGTGGAAAAACTCGCGTCGATGACCCCGGAACAATTGATGGAGATTCCGGGTATCGGCGAAAAGATGGTGGACAAAATCTACCAGGCCGTGAACCAGTTTTATGAGAGCTCTTCTGAGGCTGCGCCAGCGGGTGAAAGCGCAGCGAGCGCGGAACCCGCGGAGGCTGCAGCCGAAGGCGGCGAAAAGGCCGCAACTGAAGCAGCTGCAGAAGAGAGTACGACCGAAACTGCAGACGGAGCACAAGCAGCAGAGGAAGCTTCAACGGAAGCGGAAACTGTTGCAGCAGAGAAGACGGCGCCCGCGGAAGACGCGCAAGCCGAGGTTTCGACAGAGGAAAACGGCAGCGAAGCAACACGCGCGGGAGAGGCAAAGCCGGAGTAAGAGGGTCCAATTAACGAACGGAGCGCATGAGCGACGCGAATCAAGTCCGAATCAACGAGCTGGCACGCGAACTGGAAGTGAAGGCCAAAGCGATCATTGATCTTCTGCCCGGTTACGGAGTCACGGAGAAGAAGACGCATTCGAGCTCGATTCCCGCCGACGTTGCGGAGAAGGTTCGGAAAAAAATTCAGGGCGTTGCGGAAGCCGAGGCTCAGGCGGAAGCGGCCGCTAAAGCGGAGAAGGAATCGAAGGAAGCTGCGGCAAAAGCAGCGCGCTCGAGGCCAGCTCCGGCAGCGGCACCGCCGCAGACTCACGTGGCGCCTTCCGTTGTGAAGCCAGCCGCTCCGGCGACGCCCGCTCCACCCGCGGCGGCTAAACCAGTGGCCCCAGCACCTCACCCGGGAACTCCTCCGACTGCTTCGCCTGCGGCTCCGAGAATTGCTCCGAAGGCGCCAGCACCGGCACCGGCAAGCGCTCCAACTGCGGCGAAGCCCGCTCCGGCTGCCGGACCAACACCCATTCGTCCTGCAGTTCCAGTTTCACAACCGGGAGCCGCACCGGCTCGGCCCGCAGCTGCGGCCCCAGCGAGTGCACAGCCTTCCGCGACGCGGCCGAGTACACAGCCATCTGCGACGCGGCCTGCGGCCGCGGCGCCGGGGACCGCTCCAGCACGTCCCGGTGCATCGCCACGGCCAAACACGCCCCTTCGGCAAAGTGGAAATCGTGGCCCTCTGCCAACAGGGAATCGCGGACCGCTGCCAGACATTTCGCGCGAACGTCCCAGCGGACCGCGTCCGGGGCAACCCATGCGTCCGCAACAGCCGGGCCAGGGCAGAACGCGGCCTGGCGCGGAACCTGCGCGCCCTTTTGAGCACCGCCGCGGTCCGATGCCGACCGGAACACGGCCCGGGCCGCGCACGCCTGGACGTCCAGGAATGCTGCCGCCACTGCCTGACAAAATGCCGTCGAAGGCGGAGCCAGGGAAGCCACTTTACACGCGCAGGACTCCGCCCCGCCAGCGGCCCGCGGTTGACAAGCGTGAGATCGAAGGAGAGCGCAAGCTGCACCCGACACGCATGCGTCAGGGGGCAGGCCGAGGTGCGGCTGCCGCGGCAGTCATTGCGCCGCCGGAGCCGCGTCCGCCGCGTGAGGTGACCATCACCGAAGGCATCACCATTCGCGAACTTGCGGAAAAACTCGACGTGCGCGCTAAAGACCTGCTAAAGACGTTGTTGGATAGAGGCGTGTTTGCCAGCATCAACCAGGCGCTTGATGTGCCTACAGCGACGACGCTCGCGGAAGCGTTCAGCGGCGTGGTGAGTGTGGTCTCGCTGGAAGAAGAAATGGTGCTGGAAGTCGCGAAGGAAGAAACGAAAGAAAGCTTGAAGCCCCGGCCGCCGGTGGTAACGGTCATGGGTCACGTCGACCACGGGAAGACGAGCCTTCTGGATGCGATCCGCGAGGCCGATGTTGCCTCAGGCGAAGCGGGCGGAATCACGCAGCACATTGGCGCGTACCAAGTGGTGGTGAATGAGCGCAGTGTGGTTTTTGTGGATACGCCGGGCCACGAAGCGTTCACGCGCATGCGCTCGCGAGGCGCGAAGGTGACGGATATCGTGGTTTTGGTGGTGGCGGCGGATGATGGCGTGATGCCGCAAACCAAGGAAGCTATTGACCACGCCAAAGCGGCGAATGTGCCGATCATCGTGGCGATCAACAAGGTTGACAAGCCGGAAGCCCAGCCCGAACGCGTAAAGCGGCAACTGTCGGACCTGGGGTTGATGCCTGCGGAATGGGGCGGGGAGACGGAATTTGTGGAAGTTTCCGCCAAGAAGAAAACGGGCATCGACAAACTGCTGGAAATTATTTTGCTCGTCGCGGATTTGCGCGAATTGAAAGCCAATCCGGATGCGCCGGCGAGCGGTACCGTGCTGGAATCGCGGGTGGACAAAGGACGCGGGCCGGTGGCCACGGTGCTGGTACAGAACGGCACGCTTAACGCGGGCGACTTTTTTATTTGCGGTTCCGTGTTTGGCAAAGTGCGCGCGATGTTCGATGATCGGGGACGCGCGGTGAAAAGCGGTCCACCCTCCACGCCAGTGGAAGTGCTGGGATTACAGGGCGTGCCGGAAGCGGGCGATCATTTCCAGGTGACCGACGAAGCCAAGGCGCGCCACATCGTCGAATATCGCCAAGGCAAGCAGCGCGACGCGGCGATGGCGCGCAGCAGTGGCGGGCGTATCACGCTGGATCAGCTTCATGAGCAGCTCAAAGCCGGCGAGGTCAAGGAGCTGCCGATTGTCATCAAGGCGGACGTGCAAGGGTCCGTGGAAGTGCTGAGCGAGATGCTACCGAAACTTTCCACTGACCAAGTGAAGCTGAAGATCATCGGCTCGGGCGTGGGTGCAGTTACGGAAAACGACGTGCTGCTGGCTTCGGCGTCAGGCGCGATCGTCATCGCTTTCGGCGTGCGCCCTGACCGCAAGGCAGCGGACCTGGCGCAGCAAGAGCACGTGGACATTCGGACGCACAACATCATTTACGAAGTTTCGGACGAAATTAAGAAGGCCATGGAAGGTTTGCTCGAGCCGGTTATTACAGAGACCTATCTGGGCCGTGCGGAAGTGCGGAACACGTTCAAGGTAAAGGGCGCAGGCACAGTGGCGGGCTGCTACGTCGTCGATGGAATTCTGAAGCGCGAAGCGCAGGTTCGCGTGGTGCGCGACGGAACAGTTATTTATACGTCAAAGCTGAGTTCGCTGAAGCGGTTCAAAGACGACGCGAGCGAAGTGCGCACGGGCTTTGAATGCGGCGCGGGCGTGGCCAACTTCAACGACATCAAGGTTGGCGACGTTCTGGAATGCTTCAACGTCACCAAAATGAGCGCCGCAGAAGCTGCCGGGCAGGCCAGCGCGCCCGCCGGTAGAAAGTAAACCGCCGGTTTTCCCCGGAGCCGCAGATGCCAGTCGGCTTGCTCACCCTCGAGCTGCACATCCCCGACGCACAATCGTTGAAGGACAAGCGGCAGGTGTTGCGCAGCCTGAAGGACAAGCTGAGACGGGATTTCAATGTAGCGGTGGCGGAGCTCGAACACCATGACGCGTGGCAGAGGTCGGTGGTGGGCGTGGTCACGATTTCGAACGAAGAGAAGCATGTGAATGAAGTGCTCCAAAAAGTTTTGGACGAGGCGGATGGTATTCTCGGTTCGATTTTAATCCACCAGGCGGTGGAGATTATTTAGAAAAAAAACGCCGCCGAAGAAATGCAGATGAGTTCCACCACCCATCGTCATGAACGCGTGGGCGAAGAAATTGCTCACGAAATCAACGCCATGCTGGCGGGAGAATTGAAGGATCCGCGGCTGGAAGGCAGCGTTGTCGCCAGCGAAGTGCGCGTGCAACCGGATATGAAGCACGCGCGCGTGTTCATCAGCGTGAAAGGAACGACCGAGGAGCAAACTGATGCGATTAAAGCGCTCGAGCATGCGGCGGGCTTCATTCGGCACGAACTCGTGGAGCGTTTGCAACTGCGCCGATTGCCTGAATTGCACTTTGCGCTTGACCTGTCTGAGGAGCACGTGGAGCGCATCGAGCAATTGCTGAGGGAAGTGAAGAAAGAGGAGCCCGAGCGCAAAGAAGTAAAGAAGAAGGCCAAGCCGTCCACGAAGAGAAAGAGTTCGCGGTAATCCTTTTCCGGTCTAAGTTGTAAGTCATAAGTACCAAGTGGGGCAAACCAGGAAACAGCGAAGAAGAACGCTGCTTTCATAAGTGTAGTTTCTTAGCTTGGCAGTGTTTTTACTTTCAACCTAACACTTACGGCAAAACTCATTCCATGCCACGCCAGCCACAGCCGGCGCCGTTTGACGGCGCGCTCGTCATCAACAAGCCGAGAGGGAAAACATCTCACGATGTCGTGGATGCAGTGCGCCATCTGGCGGGGTTTCGGCAAATCGGACACTTAGGAACATTGGACCCGCTGGCCACGGGAGTCTTGGTTTTATTGCTGGGGCGGGCTACCCGGCTGGTGCGTTTCTATTCCGGCAGAAGAAAGCGATACACGGCAGGTTTCCGTTTCGGATTTGCAACCGATACGTACGATTCCGACGGCGAGGCACAAGGCCCGGACGCTGCGCCCGCGCTCGATGCTGCCGTGCTCGAACGGCTCGCGGCCGAACACATCGGGCCATTCGAACAGATGCCCCCGGCATTCTCTGCAAAGAAAGTAGGAGGCCGCCCCGCCTACGAACTAGCGCGGAAAAAGCAGGAAGTGGAATTGAAGCCCGTCCAACTGGAGATCTACGAGTATAAGCTGACGGGGATTGAAGGCAGCATCGCGCGCTTTGTCATCGAATGTTCTTCCGGGACGTATATTCGTTCACTGGCACACGAAATGGGGCAGAAGCTGGGCTGCGGGGCGCATCTCGCGGAAATCACCCGCACGGCTGTGGGGGAATTCTCCATCGAGCAGGCCATTGCGCTCGAGGAGCTTGCGGAGGCGAGCCGGGCGGGCCGCTTCGCAAACTGCCTGATCAAGCTCGAAAACCTGCTGCCGAATTTTCCGCGCATCAATGTCTTGCCGGTGATTGAAAGGCGCGTGCGTCATGGGTCGAAGTTCAATATTTCCGTTTCGCAGTTGCAGCCGGGGCGCGTGGAACCCCCTCCCGGAGCGACAATGGAACTGGATGGAGGGCCGCCGATGGCCCCGCGTCTCCGTGTGTTCAATCAGCAGGAAAGGTTGATTGCCATCGCCGAAGCTGTGGTGCCGCGAACCTACCAGCCCTTGGTGGTGTTTGAACCGCTGCCATAAAGCGGCCCGATGCTATGGCTGGGGCTGCTGGGGTTGTTGTGGTTGAGGCGGAGGTTGCTGTTGGGGCGGCTGGGGCTGCGGTTGCGGCTGTTGCAGCGGCGGCTCGGTTTGTTGCGGCTGTGGCTGTGGGGGCGTGGGAGTTCCGCGGAATGCCGGGCCTGCGGCACTGCGGCCAACATCGCCGCGGCCTGCGTAGATCGTCCGCGTGAGATGGTCCGCCAGGCGCAGCCTGCGCGGAGTAATCACGATGAGAAGCTCCGTGTCCTGAAAAGCGTGGCTTTTTGAACTGAACGCATATCTCAGCCCGGGAACCTCCGCGAAACCCGGCAAGCCTGCAATGGAGCGGGTCTCTTCCGTGTCCGTCATTCCGGTAATCAGCGTCGGTTCGTTTTCTTTCACGCGCACCGTCTGCGACAGCGTGCGATTCGAAAGGATGGGAATGCCGTTGACGTTGCTGCCCGCAAGCGCGCGGATTTCGAATTCCAACTGCAGGGTCACTTCCGAATTGGGATGAAGTGTGGGCGTGGCTTTGATTTTCACGCCGAGGTCCACATATTCCGAACCGGGGTAAGGCTGCTGGAGGACTCCGGGTGCGACACCATTGGTAAACAGGCTGGCTGGGCTGAGAACCACCGTGACGTCTCCGCCCGCACCGGAAACGTCATTGGTAATCGCCACATCAGGAAATCCGCCTGTTGCAAAGGTGCCTGCAACGATGGCGGTTGGCGTGGAACCAACCGGGCCGGCAGGCGGCTGAAAAGCCAGGGTGAACAGCCCTCCAGAAATTCCCGCGAACACGCTGAAGCTGTTGGCGCCGCTGTTGGTCACCGCGATGTCCGCGAGTCCGTCTTGATTGAAGTCCGCGATGGCAACACTTGTAGGTGACGTCCCAGCTCCGGTTTGCAGGGGCGAGCTTGCGCTCGCTGTAAAGGTTGCATCGCCGTTGTTCAGCAGGACGCTGACCGTGTTATCTGTCTGATTCACTACCGCTAAATCTGACTTTGCGTTGCCATTCAAATCGCCGGCCGCAATCGCTACGGGTCCATTGCCGATGCCGGACGAAATCGGCGAGCCGTTAGCTTCCGTGAAAGTGCCGTCGCCTTTGCCCAGGAGAATCGTCAAGTTGTTGGTGGCTTGATTGACGATGGCCAGATCCTGGTTTCCATCAGAATTGAAATCATTCTGGACGATAGCTACGGGGCCGCGCTCCGTGGCGGTCGCCGGGATCGGCGTCAAAGTAAACTGCTTTTGCGCCGTTAAAGGTGTGGCGCTGGAGTCCGTCACAATCACGGTGAACGTGAAACTTGGCGGCGTTGTGGTAGAAGAGGTGGGAGTTCCAGTAATTTCGCCCGTCGTCGCATTCAAACTCAAACCCGTCGGAAGTGAGCCGGTCGAAACGCTCCAGGTAAATGGAGGGGTTCCTCCAGAGGCGGAAAGGATTTGGTCGTAAAGCGTTCCGATGGTTCCGTTGGGAAGGGAAGCCGTGGATATGGCGAAAGAAGGTGTGGCGGCGTTGATGGTAATGCTCAGGGGGATAGCGACGGAGGTAGGGGGATTGGCAGAATCCGTCGCGGTGATCGTTATGGCGGAGGTTCCTGCCGCCGTAGGCGTGCCGGCAATTGCCCCCGTGCCGGGATTCAGACTCAGGCCCGCGGGGAGCGTTCCTGTTGTAAGGCTCCAGGTAACGGCTCCGGTTCCTCCGATGGATTGCAAAATGGCATTGTAAGTGGTGTTCAGAACGCCGTCCGGAAGAGATGTAGAAGTTATGATGAGCTGCCGGGCGAGAACGAAGGGCGAACCGGTCGCGGCAGTGAACTTGCCCGTGCCGTCGCCAAGAAAAATGGAAACAGAGTCGTCGTCCTCGTTCAGCACGGCGAAATCTTGTTTGCCGTCACCGTTGAAGTCTCCGGTCGCAATCGCGGTGGGATTGGAGCCGGCGGGAACGACGATAGGCTTCTGAAATGTGCCGTCGCAATTGCTGAGGAGCAAGTCCACTTGGTTCGCGAGGGGATCGCTAACAACCAAATCGTGGCATCCACTGCTGGTGAAAGTTGCGGAGGCGATTCCCGGGTGCGTGGTTGGCGCTGCCGCGCGCGCGGTTCCCAGTGAAATGGGAGAACCCGCGGCCTGTGCAAAGGTTCCCTGACTGCTGCTTTGGTTCAGCAAGACGGTGACGGAATTATCGATTTCGTTGACCGTGGCAAGATCCAGCGAGCCGTTATTCAGAAAATCCGCAGCTACCAGCGCCACCGGTCCCTTTCCCACTGCAAATGAAGTGCTCGGGAAGGGATTGCTCGCGCCGCCGGGATTGGGCGTAAAGGAAGGTGTTCCCAGGCTGCCAGATAGCAGGGAAAGAGTGACGGGGAATCGCTCGCCCACGAAGAAAGTGGCCGGCTTGCCATCCTGTGCGCGCAAGAGAACCTGGCGTCCACTCTGCACAAGCGACAGAGCGTCGGAGAAGTCCACAGCGGCTGAAGGAAGCGTCAAAAGAAAGGTGGATTTACCGCCTCCGACGACCGCAATGGGCGGGATCAATGAATTGATCGAGGTGCCCCCGCTGCTTGCGCCGCTGCCAAAAATTCCGGCAAGAAGCGTTTGGAGCGCGGTCACGTTGTTTGCTTGCGTCAATTGGCTTAGCAGGTTGGGGGGAAGGGCGATGAGTCTGTAACTCGTGGGAGGCTCCACGCCGAGCTTCCTGGCGGTGTTCTTGTCCACTTCGAGCAGTTCAATTTCAAGCATCAATTCGCCACGTGCTCTTTCAATCTGCTGAATCAGCGCGCCCGTGAGAGCCAGCCGCTCCGGAGTATCGCGCATCGTGATACTGTGGGTGCGCGAGTCGAGATCTATATGTGGGGATCCTGTGATGTCGCGCACGATGCGCAAAACTTCCGTGGCATCCTCGGAGCTGATTGCGGAAGAGAGCGGGAAAGTTTGCTCTGCCTGCAAATCATATTGTCTGCGTTTTTCCGGCGTGTCGGCGGCGACAAACATCAGCGTTGCATTCACCGGGCGCCAGAAGGTGCCGGTCTGCGCCGCTAGAACTTTCACTGCGTTCTGAAAATCCACGTTCCCAGTACTCAAGCGCACGTTTCTGACGATGAGGTCCGCGTCAAAAGTGACCCGGATGCCGAAGGTACTAGCCATTTGCTCGTAAACGGTCTTCGTATCCCCGCGAAGGTCGAGGTTGCGCTTTCCGGCTTGCGGCTTTAAATGAGGGAGCCCGGCAATTTCTGACGCGGCTTTTGGCCCGGTCTCATCGCCCATGCTTTTTATCTCGCGCAGTCGCTCCAGGACGATGGCGTTGGTTGGGTCGATGGCCAATGCCCCGGCAAGATCTTCCGTTGCCTGGTCGAAGCGGCTGGCTAGAGCGTCGCGCTCTGCGGCGTCCGCGTAGGAACGAACCAGCTTGGAGCGCAGCCCTGCTGCCCGAGTCGCGTAGGCCATGTCTTGCGGGGCATAGCGCGCGGCTTCTTCAAAAGCGGCCAGGGCTTCTTCGAAGCGGCCAGCAGCCTCCGCTTTTTCACCTCGCTCTGCCGCTCTACGCGCCCGCTTGACGTCGGGATGTGCACGCTGCGCGGGCTCCTGCGACGAGGGCGGCGATTTAGGGGCTTGCGCTTGGCCAAAAGTTTGGGAAGACAGCAGCAGGCCTGAAAGAATCAGAGACAAGGCTTGGCGAAGAAACTCCATGCGCAGCAAACAGAATAGCTTATTCCACGGGTTCCGGTTGTGTGCGAAAGCAAATAGGACTGAATTAGTCCGGTTGACCCGAAGGGCTGTCCTAAGGTAAACTCGAAATCGTAGTTGCAAATGACTTACAACTAGACCGACAGGACAATCCGTGCTCTCAGCTTTTCTTATTGCGCTTCGCGAAGGCGTGGAAGCGGCGCTCGTCGTCGGCATCATCCTGGTTTATCTCTCCCGCACCGCCCGCAGCCATCTGACGCAGTTCGTTTGGTATGGCGTTGCGGCGGCCGCTGCCCTGAGCCTGGCTGTGGCGGTGGGGCTGGAGCGCTGGCGCATCAGCGAAGACGGCTTCGAGGGCTTGATGCTCCTCGTGGCCGCGGTCTTCGTTGTTACGATGATTGTATGGATGAACCGAGTTGCGCGCCACCTGAGAAGAGAGATTGAAGAAAAGGTGGAGTCCTACGCCGAGCGGGCCGGGAAGGCGGCCGGGTGGGGAATTTTTCTGTTTGTGTTTCTGATGGTTTTGCGCGAAGGCGTGGAGCTGGCGTTGATTCTCCGCGCGGTCGAACTCTCCACGGAAGGATTGCAAACCTGGATTGGAACGATTGCCGGGATTGGAGCTGCAGTCGCAGTAGGGTTGTTCTTCTTCAAGGGCACACTGCGCATCCCGCTGCAGCGCTTTTTCGCCGCGACGAGCGTGATTCTGATGCTCGTGGCGTTTCAGTTGGCGCTCACCGGCTTGCACGAATTGAGCGAGGCGCGCTGGCTGCCCTCCAGCAAAGCGGAGATGGCCATTCTCGGGCCCATCGTGCGCAACGAGCTGTTCTTCTTCGTTTTTATTTTTGGCGCGGCGGTGCTGCTGATTTTACGGGAATGGCAGGCGGCCTCGCATGCCAAAGCCGCAAAAGAATCGCTGAATGACGCGGAGAAGCGCCTGCTCGAATCGCAGAACCGGCGCCAGCGCCGCTGGATGATTGCGGCCGCAACAGCTTCTCTGGCCGTGATACTTGTTTTGACTGCAGATTTCATTTATGTGCGTGCAAATTCGGCTCCGCCGGCGGCCCAGGCGATTGACCCCGTCGGCAATATCGTGCGCATCCCCGTCAGCGAAGTGCAGGACGGCGCGATGCACCTCTTCACAGTTCGTGCAGGCAGCCAGTCGATGCGCTTTATGGTCATCAAGAAGCCGCAGAAGCCGCCGAATGACTGGGGCGTGGCGCTGGATGCGTGCCGGATTTGCGGCGCGGAAGGCTACCGCCAGGATGGGCAGAATGTCATTTGCCGGCATTGCGCTTCCGCGATTTATATTCCGTCGATTGGCGATCAGGGAGGCTGCAACCCCATCGGCGTGCCCGCGCACGTGGATGGAGGAGACGTTGTGATTGATATTTCCGACCTCGCTCAGATGTCCAAGGAGATTCCAAAGTAGCGCACGAGTGATCGGGTGGCTGCATGCGCGACGACTGATTCCATGTTCTTCCGACTCGTAGCCGATTCCTTCGGGCGGCGTCCCCGGCACAAGCTGCTGACCGGCGCGGCGCTGGCTTTGGGTATGGGTGTGGCCACGGCAGCACTCAGTGTCGCGCTCGACGTCGGGGACCGCTTGGCGAAGGAATTCCGTAGCTTGGGTGCAAACTTGCTGGTTACGCCGAAGGCTGATTCGCTGCCGCTCGAAATCGGCGGCGTGGATTATCGGCCGGTGAACGCGGGAGCATATCTGCCCGAGGCCGATCTCCCGAAACTCAAGACGATTTTCTGGCATAACAACATCGTGGGTTTTGCGCCGATACTGGAAGTGCCCGTTCAGGCTTGGTCTCCAGCTTCCCAGACCGTGCTTACGCCAAAGGTCAGCAATGAAACGACCTTGATTGGCACTTGGGCGCGCCACAACGTTGCCATCCCTGATGGCGGGACCTTTGTCACCGGAGCCGAAAGAACGAATCCGTGGTGGCAAGTGGACGGACAATGGTTTGGCGAGGGTGCCTTGGAGTGTATTGTTGGGCAAAATTTTGCGCGGAAGAATCATCTCCATGCAGGTGACACAGTTAACGTAAGCCAAAGAGGAACGACCGCAGCGGCCACAGCACTTAAAGTGACAGGGATCCTATCAACAGGCGGCGTAGAAGACGATGCGATTGTTGGGCCGCTATCGATTGCCCAAACGCTAGCCGGCAAGAAAGGGGAATACCGGAAACTCTATGTCAGCGCGTTGACGAAGCCGGAAGACGCCTTTGCGCGCAAAGACCCCAAGACGATGACGCCGGTGGAGTTTGACCGCTGGTATTGCACGCCGTACATTTCGGCAATTGCGCTGCAAATCAGCGAAGAACTGCCGGGAACCGACGTGCGCGTAATCCGCCGTGTCGCCGAAGGCGAAGGACAGATCCTCACACATGTACAGATGTTGCTCTGGCTGGTGACTCTTGCCGCCATGCTGGCTGCGGCGCTGGCGGTCGGCGCTTCGTCGGCGGCTTCGGTTATCGAGCGGCAGGTCGAGATTGGCTTGATGAAGGCGCTGGGCGCAGGCTCGGGCACGGTGGGGTTCTTGCTGGCCGCGGAGCAACTGCTGTTGGCGTTTGTGGGCGGGGGAGTCGGTTACGCGTTGGGAATTATTCTGGCGCGCGTGCTGGGCGAAAAGATTTTTGGCGCCGCGCCGGAGCCAACGCTGCTGGTCTTTTTTGTCGTCATCGGGCTGGCCGCGCTGGTGACTCTGCTCGGCAGCGCAATTCCGCTGCGGCGCGCTTCGCGCATTGAGCCAGCGCCCATTTTGCGAGGCGAATGATGACGGAACTTCGCAAACTCAATCGAGCGATGTTCTGGCGAATCCTCCGGCGCTTGCTGGGAGCCAACCGCGGGCGGCTGTTCGTCATGCTGCTGGCGTTAGGCGCAGGCGCGGCCGTCACGGCAGCACTGCTCAATTTGCAAGTGGACGCCAAGCGCCGCCTCACCACGGAATTTCGCATGTTTGGCCCCAATGTGTTGATTATGCCGAGGCAAGGCGATGCGTCAGCGATCTCCGAAGCAACGCTGGACGAATCGGTTCTCAAGGAAGTCACACCCTTTCGCAACGAAGCGGGTATTGTCCGCGCAAATGCGTATCTGTATCTGATTGCTGATGTGACTTCGATTACCTCGCGCGAGCATCAACGCGTTGTTGTTGCTGGTACACACGCCTTGGGTGCGGACAACCTCGAAGAAGCTGCCAGGATCGATTTGCAAACGCCTGACAAGCAGGCTTGTATTGTTGGCGGCAAAGTTGCCGTCCAAATGCATCTGCAGGTTGGTGACCGACTGACGATGATCAACGCGGGAGTTCAAGAATCCTGCAGAATTGCGCTAATCAGGTTGAGTGGCGGTGCCGAAGATAGCGAGATACTCCCTCATTTAGACGTGGCGCAGCGCCTTGCTGACCTTATGGGCCGCATAAGTCTTGTCCAAATAAGTGTGCCGGGCACTTCTCAGCAAATTGATCGCTACATCGGGGATCTTCAGAAGCGAATTCCGCACGCTGAAGTGCGTCCCATCCGCCAATTCACCGAAGGAGAAGCGAAGATCTACAGTCGGATTAGCGGGTTGCTGACCGCGACGGTGGGCATCGTCTTGCTGCTAACCGCTCTATGCGTCATGGCGGCGATGACCAACGTGGCCATCGAGCGCAAGATGGACGTCGGCTTGATGAAGGCGATTGGCGGCGCGACGCGGCGTGTCGTACGACTGTTCCTGGCGGAAGCAGCGCTGCTTGGCCTTGCGGGTGGTTTGATCGGTGCAGCGCTTGGGATTTTGCTTTCTATCGGCTTGGGCAAAGCCGTTTTTGGCGTGGCGGCGCGGCCGCGCTTGATTGTGTATCCTGTAGCTGTGGGCTTGACGGTGCTGGTGGCGATTCTGAGCGCTTTCCCGCTGCGGCGGCTGGCGAGTATTCGCCCGGCTTCGGTGTTCCGAGGTGAAGCGTGAGTGTGGTTGCTCCAGTCCAATTGCAGCCGCGCGCTGCGGCGCAGCAACAAGTTGTCATCGACAATCTGATCAAGCAGTACGGCACCTTGCGCGCGCTCAACGGCGTCAGCTTCGCGGTGAACACCGGCGAGTGGGTGGCGCTCATGGGGCCTTCCGGCTCAGGAAAGACCACCCTCATCAACATTTTGGGTGGATTGGACACGCTCACTTCCGGCCGCGTCGTGGTCGACGGAGTGGACCTTGCAAAACTTGGCGAAAACGATTTGGTTCGCTATCGTGCGGAAAAAGTCGGCTTCGTTTTTCAGCAATTTCACCTTGTGCCGTATCTCACCGCGGTCGAAAACGTGATGCTGGCCCAATACTTTCACAGCGTCACCGACGAAAAAGAAGCCGAGGAAGCGTTGAAGCGCGTGGGCCTCGGCGACCGCCTGACGCATCTGCCCGCTCAACTTTCCGGCGGCGAACAACAGCGCGTAGCCATTGCGCGCGCGTTGATCAATCAGCCCAAGCTGATTCTTGCCGATGAACCGACCGGCAATCTCGATGAAGCCAACGAAAGAATTGTCATTGAGATTTTCCGCAAGCTGCACAACGCCGGGCACACGATTTTGATGGTCACGCACGATCCGGACATCGCCCGGCAAGCCGACCGCCGTATCGAACTGGCGCATGGCCACTTGCATTATGACTCCGCGCTGCATGGGCCTAGTCAGCCGCTCAATTGTCCGCTGGTGGACACGCCGGATTGTTGCAAGTCCATTTCTGGCGACGATGAGATTCGCTTTGATCACCTACTCGAACAAATTTGGGTTTGCGGCGAGGAAGGGAAACCCGCCGAAGTCGCGCGCCTGCGTGCCGCGGGAGCTTCCGGCAAACTGTCAACCGTGCCCGAAGAGCCTGCCTCGCGCGTTCTTTCGCGCATGGCGGATTTGCATTTGGTCGCGCTTCAAAACGGGGAGGTGCAACTGACTCCCGTAGGAAGCCAACGCGCACGAGACGTCGTGCGACGCCATCGTTTGGCGGAGCGATTGTTCAAAGACACTTTTTCCGTTGACGAAACCGAGGCGCACACGCAAGCCTGCCGCTTCGAACACATCATCAGCCCGGAACTTGACGCGCGCATCTGCACGTTCCTGGGCCACCCGAAAACCTGCCCACACGGCAATCCTATTCCTCCTGGCGACTGCTGCGACGGAAAGGCGAAGTCCTAAGTCCGCGCCCAAAATGCCCACTCCCCTCGACCCGCGAAAAAAGCCGACTAGCGTCAAGATTCACGTTTCCAGCGGCGCTGGTGTGGACATCACCTGGGCCGATGGCCACGCTAGCCACTACGATTTTGCCTACTTGCGCGACGAATGCCCCTGTGCGACCTGCAACGACGAGCGCGGCAAAAAAGAGGCTTTCAAGTCCCTCGCGCCGGGAATGGCGTCGTCTCCTGCGCTGCCCATGTTCAAGCCCAAGCCGCGCGCCAAAGCCGCCACACAAGTAGGGAATTATGCGATTCAGATTACGTTTACCGACGGTCATTCCACCGGCATCTACGCTTACGACCATCTCCGCAGCATCTGCCCCTGCGAAGAGTGCGCCAAAGCTTTCCGCACTGCTGCGGTCTAGATTCTTCTATCTTCTGGAAAGCCTTGACGGTTGAACCGTTCCACGTTTTTGTGGAATGCTCTGCTGAGACTTCCTTAATTCTCCAATGCCCGACTGAGGTGAACCATGGCTTGTGACCTTCATGAATTGAAACACGTACCGCTCTTCGCGCTGCTAGACGACGAAGAGGCTGCCGTTCTGGCCGGCCAGGTCGAGGTGAAGCGCTTTGCGCCGCGACAGCGCATCTACAAAATCGGCGACACCTCCGGACAGGCCTACGTCATGATTTCGGGCCGTGTGCGTGTAAGCACTGTCGATGAAGACCATCAAGAAGTGATTGTGGACGAGCCCGGTCACGGCGAATTCTTTGGTTTCGCTTCGATGCTGGAACGGACTCCACATCAGACCGAAGCGATCGCTTTGGAAGAGACCACCTGCCTCGAGGTTTCGCGCGACGATATCGCCGTACTTCTTCATCGCAAGCCCCTTGCCGGCATGGATATGCTCACGGTTCTCGGCAAACAGTTCCACGCTTCACAGCAACTGGTTCGCCTGCGCGCCGGCCGCCACCCCAATGAAATCATCGAAGGGGAAGCCAGTGTTGGCGAGCGCGTTGCCGATAAGGTGGCGCAATTTGGAGGTTCGTGGACGTTTATCATCCTTTTTGGGGTGGTGGCTGCCCTCTACACGACCACCAACGTGATCCTGGGTAAGTCTGGGTGGGATCCTTATCCCTTCATTCTGCTAAATCTCTTTCTTTCCATGCTCGCGGCCATTCAAGCGCCCGTGATCATGATGAGTCAGAACCGCCAGGACACCAAAGACCGCCTGCGCGGTGAGCTGGATTATGACGTCAACCGGCGCGCCGCGTCAGACATTCAAGGACTGGCCCGCAAAATCAATTTGCTGTACGAAAAAGTCGGCGACGTCGAAGACGTCTTGCGTAAGAAATAGCCTAGCGTCCTGGTGAGTGTTCATCACGATCGGTTCGACATGCCCGCAGAAACAAGCCCATTTCGAGGATTCCAATCCATAGGCGTATTCTTGTATTTTGGCGCCATCATGGCTTCTCTTGCTGGAGTGACACTCGTTTGGAGCGGCACGATTCTGGATCGTCTTTGGATACTGAACCCGCGCGCCTACAACCAGCTTTCGACCTTTGGAACAGCCGCCGGCATCGCATTTCTATTGCTTGGCGCCATACTGGCATTTGCTGGCATGGGCTGGCGCCATCGAGGCTTTTGGGGATGGGCGTTAGCGTTGGTCATTGTCGCAACTCAGGTTCTCGCAAACCTGATAAACGCCGCCAGGGGCGATTTTCTGAAAGGAAGTGTAGGATTCCTTTTTTCCGGCGCGCTTCTTTGTTTTCTGTTTCGCTCGAAGGTCCGAGGGGTTTTTACAAGGCAGCCTTCTGAGAGCACGAGTTAGCGCGAAGCCTACGCATTATGGTTCAACTGCCTTGGAACGGTTTAAATACAGGGTTCGACTTGCTAGACATCACAGCCGAAAAATGCGAGCATTCCAATCTGCTAAGTAGCGAAACCCACACATGAGCAGCATTCCCAATAACCCTGCTGCTGCGGGCAGCCGGGGCAATGGAATTCCTCGCGTTTTGGTGGCCACCACCGCGCTGCTGAGCTTCATCTCCTTCTGGCGTGCTGCCGCGATTGTCCTCAACGACCTGGCCTCTTCCGCTTATTACGCGGGCGGTGAAGCGGAAGGCTACATCGGCAAATCCGCGCCGTGGTTCATCCTCGGCATCATGTTGTTTTCCTACGCCGTGCGCGCGGTGTACATCGAAAGCTGCAGCATGTTTGTTCGCGGCGGCGTCTACCGCGCTGTCAAGCAGTCGCTCGGCGGCGGCCTTGCGAAGTTCAGCGTCTCCGCTCTGATGTTCGACTACATCCTCACGGGGCCGATCAGCGGCGTTTCCGCGGGGCAATACTTCGCGGGATTGCTTAGCGAAACTTCTCAGCATTTTCATCTCAGCGGCCCGTTTTCGTCCGGCTCCGTAAGCTTCCTTGCAGCCTCTTCTGCAATCCTCGTCACTCTTTATTTCTGGTGGCAAAACACCAAGGGTGTCCACGAGTCCAGCGACAAAGCACTCAAAATCATGAAGCTGGTCACGGTTATGGTGGTCGTGCTCATTGCCTGGTGCGTCCGCACGGTCATCGTGCGGCATTCTTCGCTCCCGCCATTTCCGTACCCTAGCAATCTTCACTTTAGCCCTGGCGCGCTTGGTTGGCTCACTCATAGCTCGTTGCCGCACGCGTTTGGCGTTCTTGCCGTCTTCATCGCTCTCGGACATTCCGTCCTCGCGATGAGCGGGGAGGAGTCGCTGGCACAGGTCTACCGCGAAATGGAGTCCCCGAAGCTGCGGAACCTCAAGAAAGCCGGGTTAGTCATTTTCATTTACAGCCTGGTATTCACTTCCCTGGTCTCATTCTTTGCCGTCATGATCATCCCCGACGATGTACGCCAGGGCTTCCTCCAGAACCTAATCGGCGGCCTGGCCATGAATCTGGAAGGTCCGTTTCTCGTGCGCCTGATCTTCCACGGCTTCGTGGTCATCGTTGGCACCCTCATTCTTGCCGGAGCGGTCAATACCGCCATCGTGGGGTCGAACGGCGTCCTCAACCGGGTCTCCGAAGATGGAGTGCTCAGCGATTGGTTCCGTCAACCGCATCCGCGCTTCGGTACCAGCTATCGCATCATCAACATCATCGTGCTGCTCCAGATCGCCACCATCATCATCAGCCGTGGCGATGTCACGTTTCTCGCGAACCTTTACGCTTTCGGCGTGATCTGGAGCTTCACGATGAACGGTCTCGCCGTGCTCGTCTTGCGCTACACGCGCCCTGGCGAGCGCGAATTCCAGGTTCCTTTCAACCCCCGGATCGCGGGTGTCCAGGTTCCCCTGGGACTCATCGCCATCACGCTGACGCTTTTTCTCATCGCCGTCGTCAACCTGTTCACCAAGCCAGTGGCGACGATGGCTGGTGGCGTTTTCTCCGTCCTTCTTTACATCGTCTTCACAATCTCCGAGCGTCATCGCAAGAGGGTGGGAGCTGGCCACGTGGAGATGGACCAGTTCAACCTCGAATCAGAAAGCGAACTCACTCCCCAGGCGGTCGGAGCACGCCCGGGCAACATACTCGTTCCCGTCAGTAACCAGTTCAATTTGTACCACCTGGCCAATGTTCTCGACCGCGTGAAGCCTGGCCGCCGGGATGTCGTAGTTCTTCACATCCGGTTGTTGCGGCGTTCGGCCTCCGGCGAATACGAACTGGAAGCTGAGCAGCTCTTTGGCGGCATCGAACAGCAGCTTTTCTCACAAGCGTTGGCCCTCGCCGAAAAACGGGGAAAATCCATTCGCCTGGCGGTTGTCGCCGCAAACGACCTGTGGGACGGCATTCTCCGGGCCGCCACTTCATTACAATCCAGCACTATTGTTGTTGGTCGCTCCTCGAGAGAAAGCACGGAAGAACACGCTCGGCTCGTCGGTGAGGCTTGGGAAAAGCTTGGCGATCCGAAGCCGCAATTCAACCTTGAAATTCACATGCCCAATGGGGAGAAGCTCTACAAGGTCCTCGGTCCTCATGCTCCGAACCTTACCGCCAACGAAATCAATCTTCTGCACAGATTATGGCTGCGTTTCAGCGATTTGGTTTCCCCCATGGAGCTGCACCACCACGACGTGGTCCATTTCGCCCTGGAAGAAGTTCAGAAAGAAATGGAAGACGGGCACGAAGATGACGTCGTGTGCCGCCTTCGCGCCCATCTCGAAGAGAATCAGAAAAAACGAAAACAACCATCCTAGCCTGCTGGTAGTGGATCAGTCTTTCCCGGCTAGTCAGGGCTGACTATTCTTATTTAGAGGAGTCAGCCCTGACTAAGTTGCGCGGTGCAGTGGCCGCAGCGCTTTGCCGCGATGGGAATGGTCATCGCGCATTGTGGGCACTCCTTCGTCGTCGGCGCTGCAGCTGGAGCGGGCTTCTTCGTCCAGCGGTTCACCTGCTGCACCACAAGAAACACGCAGAACGCCACGATCAGGAAGTTGATCATGCTGTTCAGAAAGATCCCGTAGTTCAAAGTGGCCGCGTGGTCCAACTTCGCCTCGGCCAGCGAGGCGTAGCTCTTCCCGTTCAAGCTTAGGAAGAAGGTCGAGAAATCCACTTTGCCGAGCAACTGCCCCAGCGGCGGCATCATCACGTCTTCCACAAGCGACGCAACGATTTTGCCGAACGCCGCGCCGATAATCACGCCAACCGCCATATCCATGACGTTCCCACGCATGGCGAATTCTTTGAATTCCTTCAGCACGGTCTTTCTCCTTTGCTTTCTTGATGAAGGTGAATGGCGGTCCCGCGCAGAACAAATCTTTGGCGGGCCGTCAGTAGGGCGGATTATATCCAAGAAGAGAAAAAAAGCGAGGAATCGCCGAGTCCGGAAGAATAGAAAGCTGCCATCCGCCGCGAAACGTTCGTCAGCGGGGCCGAAAGAGAAGTGCTGAGGCCACGATTCCGCGCAGCACGAGCACTGCTCCTCCTGCCATGAGCATCGGTTCTACCCACGAAAACGGCACGCGAATAATCGCTAGCATGAGGACTCCGAGAAGCACTAGCGAGAACCCGCGCGTCCAATTCTCCCATCTCTTCCACCACTGGCCCGGTTTGTAGAACGCACGAAGTCCCCAGAGGATAAGCACAATGCTGAGAACCAGCCACATTCTGCCGTGCCGGTCTACAAGAATGTGCCCGTGCAAAGAGAGCCATGCGACAAGGGCTCCCAGCAGGACGAAAATCAATTCAATCATTATGCCAAGGAGCCGCTCCGGCGTGAGCATGGCTGGCCTTCACTCCAATTCAAGCGATGCGTTCAATGCGCAGTTTCTGGATGGTGACCGGCGTGCGCGGGCGGTCGCTCGAATCGCGAGGCAGATTGGAGATTTTGTTGGCTACATCCTGTCCTTCCATGACTTCGCCAAAGATCGTGTGCCGGTTGTCCAGCCAAGGTGTTGCCGCCACGGTGATAAAAAATTGGCTGCCGTTCGTGTTCGGGCCTGAGTTAGCCATCGATAGGAATCCGGCCTTGAAATGCTTCAGCGAAGGATGAAACTCATCAGCGAACTTGTAGCCCGGCCCACCCATGCCGCTGCCCTGTGGGCAGCCGCCCTGAATCATGAATTGCGGGATGACGCGATGGAAAATCAGCCCGTCGTAGAATGGCCGCTTTTCCTTCTGACCCGTTTTTTCGTTTGTGAATTCCTTGGTGCCCTCGGCCAGCCCCACGAAGTTGGCAACCGTCTTGGGTGCTTCCTTTTCGAGCAGCCGCACCACAATGTTTCCCTGCGAAGTTTCAAAAATGGCGTACATTCCTGCCGCTCGGCCCATGCTTTCTCCTTGTATTGAGTGTGCCGAATCATCCTACACGAGCGAGACCGCGCCACGCCACTCCGCCTCGCGTCGAAAGGCAAAATGACGACGCAAGACCCAAAGGCAGAACGAAGAGATTTTGGATTGGAAACTTGGAACTTACGACTTACGACTTTTTGTTCACCAGCCTTTTTGCTTGCGCAGCTCAGTGATGTGTGCAGTGTGATGCTTTCCGTGCCATTCGTAGAGAAAGAGAATCCAGTCTACCGTGCGTTCGCCGCTTTCCGGGTGAATCAGCGGCCGCGAAAATTGCTCCGGCTTGAGCGACCGCCAGATGCGGTCCCAGCGATCGTGCACGGTGCTCAAGAGCGTCAGTGATACCTCGATCGGGGTGGACTTGGAATCCGCCAGCTTGGACCAGGCATCCTCGTCGTAAGGCTTGATCGTCGGCTTGTCTTCCGTGAGCGCCAGCTTCAGTCGCACGTAGGCGTTCAAATGGCTGTCTGGAACGTGATGCACAACCTGCCGCACCGTCCAGCCGCCTGAGCGATAAGGCGTATCGAGCTGAGCGTCATTCAAGCCCTTTACAGCAGCCCGCATTTTCGCCGGCAAAGACGCAATTTCGTCCATGGCTTGTTGCCGCCGCGCGGAGGTAACCTGCGTCGGCATTTCAAAATTTCCAATTGGGTAGCGGGGATCCATTTTAGCCTCTCTTTGGGCAACCACGTTGCCTGGACTATACGCAGGCGCATTTGCGCGGGTCAATGCAATGCGAAAATAAAGTCTCTCCAAATTGGCTGCCGCCGGATTCCAAGGCGCGCTGTCGAGAATGCTACAATAGCGCCGCTGTATCCGGCGGGCGCAGTGCGGAATCTAATGGTTGGAGAAAAAGCGAATGCACAACGTCGTAATTATCGGCAGTGGCTGCGCTGGTCTCACCGCCGCCATCTATGCTGCGCGCGCGAACCTGAAGCCCCTCGTTCTCGATGGCCACGAGCCCGGCGGCCAGCTTTCTCTCACCACGCACGTTGAGAATTTCCCCGGTTTCCCGGACGGCATTCTGGGCCCGGAGCTCATCGAGAACATGCGCAAACAAGCGCAAAAATTCGGCGCGGAATTCAAGGCTGGCGCCGTCACCGAAGTGGACCTCCACAAGCGCCCCTTCAAAGTCATCGCAGGCAAGCATACTTATGAAACCGAAGCTCTGATTGTCGCTGCTGGCGCCTCCGCGCGTCTGCTCGGCTTGAAAGGGGAGCGCGAGCTGATTGGCCACGGCGTTTCCACGTGCGCCACGTGTGACGGCTATTTCTTCCGCGGCAAGCCCATTGCGGTAGTGGGCGGCGGCGACTCCGCGATGGAAGAGGCCAATTTTCTTTCACGTTACGCCAGCAAGGTCTACCTGGTTCACCGTCGCAACGAATTTCGCGCCTCGAAAATCATGATTGATCGCGCCAAGAAAAACGAAAAGATCGAATTCGCCACCCCGTTTGTTGTGGATGAAATCCTCGCTCCCAAAGGCTTGGTCAAGGGTGTGCACCTGCGAAACACCGAATCTAAGGAAGCGCGAGAAATTGCCCTCGATGGTGTTTTCGTCGCCATCGGCCACGATCCGAACTCCATTGTCTTCAAAGGCAAGCTGGAAATGGATTCGAACGGCTACTTAATCGCCAAGCATGGAAGCCTGACATCGATTCCCGGCGTTTTTGTCGCCGGCGATGTCCAGGACCACCGTTATCGCCAGGCCGTCACTGCCGCGGGGTCAGGTTGCATGGCGGCGATCGACGCAGAAAAGTTCCTGGAAGAGCACAAACACTAGTGTCGTTACCCTCAGCCTGCGATAATTGACCCGCATGCTTCGGTCCGCGCTTCTGAGACTTTCCGAAAACAAGAAGTTCGGCACTTGGGTCACTTCCAATCAGACCACGCGCCGCATGGCGCGCCGTTTCGTTGCTGGAGAGACACTGGAAGAGGCCCTCGCCGCGGCCCGGCGCTGCAATGACGCCGGCTTAATGGCCAGCCTCGATTATCTGGGCGAGAATGTGGCCAACACTTCCGACGCGCAACGCTCCCGCGACGCCTATCTCGGGATTTTTGAGGCCATCGCTCACGAAAAATTGCAGGCCAATGTTTCCTGCAAGCTCACGCAACTCGGACTGGACATCAACACGGAATTTTGCACCGGCCTGGTGCTCTCCATCGTCGAACGTGCCGCGGGCTTCGACAATTTTCTGCGCATTGATATGGAAGGCTCCGCTTACACGCAGCGCACCATTGACCTCGTCAAGTTCGTTCGCTCGCGCAATCCGGCCGTCGGCACGGTGATTCAATCGTATCTCTACCGCAGTGAGAAGGATGTGCGTGATCTTTTAGCGTGCGGCTGCCGCATCCGCTTATGCAAGGGCGCTTACAAGGAACCGGAAGACGTTGCGTTCCCCAGGAAGGCCGATGTGGATGCCAATTACGTCCGCCTGATGCAGATGCTGCTCTCAAGCGGTTTCTATCACGCTATCGCCACGCATGATCCGAGCATGATTGCGGCCACGATTCGTTATGCCGCTTCGAAGGGAGTCTCCAAGGACGATTTCGAATTTCAGATGCTCTATGGTGTGCGCACTGACTTGCAACGCCGCCTGGTGAAGGATGGCTACCGCGTGCGCATTTACATCCCCTTTGGCAACGACTGGTTCCCCTATTTCATGCGCCGCTTGGCCGAGCGCCCCGCCAATGTGGGCTTCATCCTCCGCAATCTTTTTCGTTAGTCTTGGACAAATAGAAATTGCTCCGCTCACCGCGAAGGTAGGCTTCGCCCCCGCCCAACTCAGGGAAGATGTCCTTCGCGGAGCCGCGCAGTTGCGCCCAGGCCTTTGCGTCTCTCGCAACAGTTCGCTGCGCGGTCGACCATGTTTTCTTCTTCTTTTCAACGACATAAATTCTAACCATCATCCTAAAGCTTGCTGCAGACCGTCACGCCATCGCGCAGCGGAATCAGCACAGGATAGAGCTCTTTCGATGCATACACCACGCGATTAAATTCCTGAATGCCTTTCGTGTCTTTGTCCTCAACTGCCGCAGGGCGCGCCGCTTTGCCCGACCAAAGCGTGTTGTCCGCAACCAGCAATCCGCCCCGCTTCAACTTTGGGAGCGCCGCCAGTAGCGCAGCAGGGTATTGGTGCTTGTCCACATCGATGAAAACCATGTCAACCTTCCCGGGCGTCTTTTTCACCAATGCCAGCGCATCTCCCACTTGTACTTCCACGCGCTTCGCCACGCCTGCCATGCGGAAGTACACTTCCGCTCGCTTCGCCTTCTCCGGATCTCCGTCCGTGTAAAACACCTTGCCTTGCGCTCCCGCCGCGCGCGCCAGCCACACCGTCGAATATCCAATCGCCGAACCCATCTCAAAAATGCGTTTCGCGCTGGAAGCCTGCACCAGCAGCGTCAGCAAACGCGCCACCGCCGGGCCAATGATGGGAACCTTATGTTCCTCGGCATAATCCTCGATTTCCTTGACCACAGCGTCGCGTTCCGGCAGCAAGTTGTACAGATACTCTTCGACGTCGTCTTGGATGTAGCCGCTCCGCAGATTTTCGCTGCGAATCATAGTTCTCCCCCCGGTTTCAATGCGTGAATCTTCAAGCGTTTGATCATCTTTGTCTCCGCAGCAAGCGCTTCCACGGTGCCAGTCAGAAAAGAAAACGTGGCGTAATGCATGGGGATGACGTGCTTCACGCCCAGCAGCCGGATCGCATAAGCAGCTTCTCTCGGACCCATCGTGTAGCGGTCGCCGATGGGCAGCATCGCCACGTCCGGCTTGTAGAGCTCTCCAATCAGTTTCATGTCGCCGAACAAAGCCGTGTCGCCCGCGTGATAGACCGTGAACCCGCCCGGCAGCCGGATAACATAACCTGCAGGCTCTCCGCCATAATGACGCACGCCGTTTTCCTCAATCGAATTCGAATGGAACGCGTGCGTCATCGTAATTTCAAAGTCGCCGATTTTCTGCGAGCCGCCTTTTCCCATCGGGCAGGTTTCTTCCACGAAGCCTTTGCTTTCGATCCTCAGGCAGGTTTCGAACATCGCGGCGATTTTGGGCCGGTGCTGCTTGGCCAACGCCAGCAGGTCGCCCAAATGATCCGAGTGCGCGTGAGTCAGGAAAATCGCATCCAGCCGCTTCACACTCTTCAATTCTTCAGGACACCAGGGATTGGTCATCACCCAGGGATCTATCAGCGCCACTTGCCCTGATGGCGTCGTCAGTGAGAACGTGCTGTGACCAAAATACGTGATGCGATTCCCTTTGGTATTAACCACAACTCCTCCTGCGGAAATCTCATTCAACGCAACTTGAAGCGTCTCTTGTAGGGGCGCAGCATGCTGCGCCCTTCTTATGGCACGACTGCGATTGCGGGGTTAGTTTGAACCCGAACCGAGCAGTGAGCGAATCATCCCTTCGTACGCTTCCCGATTGCGCTCGCCCACAAAGTTCCCTACCTGCTGCCCGTCTTTCGCGTAAAAGATGGTAATAGGGAGCGACCCATTCCAACCGGGCATCACCGCCATGTTGAAGGCATCCTCCGCCTCTTCCGGCTTCTTCCGGTAATTGGGAAATATGGGCTTGTACCGGGCAATGAAACGTCGCATCAAGATGAGATCGCCGTCTTGGTCCAGGGTTACGCCAATCAGCTTCAGTCCCTGCGGCGCGTACTGCTTTGCCAGTTCATTTAGCATTGGATATTCATCACGGCAGGGTTCGCAATACGTCGCCCAGAAGTTCACCACCAGCGCTTTGCCGCGATATTGCTGCACCAGTTTCTGGTATCCCTTCGCGTCAATCAGTTCCGGATCGCGCGGCGCGGCCGTTTTCGGATTCTGTGGCGCAGCCAACGCGGTCGCCGCAGCCAGAAGGCACAGCACCGCAAGCCCGTTTCTCAATTTCATGTTCGTTCCTCTCACTCTCATTCTATCCATTGCCCTCCCGGTTGAGAAACTCATTCCCCCCGCGTACAATGAGCCGTAGCTGCTTGTCGCTCCAAGCAGCCTCATGATATAAGGACTTTTTTGCCGGTTGTGCCGATTCTCACAGAAGCCCCGGCCTGAAGTTTGATAAAGGAGACCTCGAATGGCTTACGTGATCGCCGAGCCCTGCATCGGCACAAAAGACACCGCCTGCGTGGATGTCTGCCCGGTGGATTGCATCCACCCGCGCAAGGATGAGCCGGAATTCGCCGCCGAAACGCAGCTGTACATCCATCCTACCGAATGCATCGATTGCGGCGCCTGCGTCCCGGTTTGTCCGGTGACCGCCATTTTTGCGCTGGAGGATTTGCCGGAAAAGTGGAACAGCTTCACGCCCGTCAACGCCGACTGGTACGCCAAGCGCGGAAAGTAGGCGATTTTCCTAAGCTTGTTTTGCCGGGACTCTCAGGCGGCACCTGCGTGCCGCCTTTTTCTTGCAATCGAGGACCGAGGTTTCGTCAGGGTGCGGCTTTAGGCTGCCTGCGCAGGCAGGCCTCTCAAAACTGTCCGCGCCAACTCTTTTCCTCGTAAAATCATCTATTACCGAATTCGCCCCTGGGGAGGTTCTGTTTGAAAGCCATTCGCAGTTGCTTTGTTGTTGCGCTTGCGTTTCTGCTTCTCGTCGCAGGTTTCGCTTCCGTAATCAGCGCCCAGGCGCCGGCGAATCACAAGGCGCAACCTCCTCACAATCCGGCGACGCTCGAAGGCAATTGGGCCGGCTCGCTCGAAGCGGGCGATGCGGTTCTGCATCTTGTGTTGCATGTTTCCAAGGCTGAAGGCGGCGCTTTTAAAGCCACTATCGACAGCCTCGATCAGGGCGTTTACGGAATTGAAGTGACTGCTTTTACGCAAAACGAGTCTGACGTCCGCTTCAGCGTTTCTTCCGTAGGCGCTCAATATGAAGGGAAATTCACGGCGGACCACGCCGGGATTCAAGGCACATGGTCACAGGGCAATGTGGGACTTCCTCTTTCCTTTCATCGTCAGGCTGCCGGTGCGGGAGCGAAAAAGCCCGGCGATGCGATTGCCAGCGTGGAAGGCGTGTGGCAGGGCGCGCTGGAAGCCAACGGCCTACGTTTGCGCTTTCAACTGCACGTCACTCACGATGACCAGAAGCAGCTTGTCGCGGCTCTGGACAGTCCCGATCAAGGTATCAGCGGGCTCCCGGCCGTCAAAGTAAGCCAGAAGCTGACCGTTTTTCATTTTGAAATTCCCGTGGTGCAGGGCGTCTACGAAGGCAATCTAAACGCCGCAAAATCGGTCATCACCGGGAACTGGACCCAGGGCGGCATCACGCACAACCTGAATTTTCAACGCTCCGATCAACTGGTCGAGCTCGTGCGGCCTCAAGATCCCAAGAAGCCTTATCCCTACCGCGAAGAAGAAGTCATTTTTGCGAATCCAAAAGTTACGCTCGCGGGAACGCTGACGCTCCCCTCGGGCCAGGGGCCGTTTCCCGCCGCCATTCTGATCGCCGGCTCGGGCCCTCACGATCGCGACGAAAATGTCGCCGGGCATCGCCCGTTTCTCGTGCTTGCCGATCATCTCACGCGCAAAGGCATTGCCGTTTTTCGTTACGACAAGCGCGGCATCGGCAAGTCCACTGGCAATTACGACCAGGCCACCACCGAAGACTTCGCCAGTGACGCAACGGCGGCGCTCGATTACTTGAAATCCCGCAAAGAAATCAACGCCACGAAAATCGGCCTCATCGGCCACAGCGAGGGTGGACTCATTGCTCCCATGATCGCCTCGCGCTCTTCGGACGTGGCCTGGGTGGTTCTGCTCGCGGCTCCCGGCCTGAAAGGCGAACAAATCATGCTGCTGCAGTCTGAGCTGATTCTGAAAGCCGCGGGCTTCGACGACGACCGCATCGCCAAGGCGCGCGATTTCAGTCTGCAGTCTTACGCTCTGGCCCGTAAAGAAAGGGATCCAGACGCCCTCGAGGCCAAGCTAACGGATCTCGTCGACTCGACGGGCATGAGCACCACGCTGCCTCCGACAACGCTCAAGCCGCAAGCGCGCATGATGACCTTGCCCTGGTTTCGGTTTTTCCTCGATTACGATCCCATCCCTGCGCTGAAGAAAACGCAGTGCCCGGTCCTGGCCCTCAACGGCGACAAGGATTTGCAAATTGCCTCCAAAGAAAACCTTGCCCAAATCCAAAAAGCTCTTCAGGAAGGGGGCAACAAGGATTTTCAGACGCACGAACTCGCTGGCCTGAATCATCTCTTCCAGCACGCCCCCACCGGCTCGCCCACGGAATACGGCGGCATCCAGGAAACCTTCGCCCCCGAAGCCCTCACCGCCATCTCCGACTGGATCCTCAAGCACACCGCTCCCTAACCCGTAACGCGCATCACTCCTGCATATTTGTTGCATCGCATCGGCGGATTGAATTCATAAAAGCGCGGGGCTTGCTATCATGGTAGGGACAGGAAAGTAGAAAGAAAAAACTGTCCCCATGCCGCAGACGTTCCATCTTGCTCTTCTCATCCACGCTCACCAGCCCTGCGGCAATTTCGAGCACGTTTTCGAAAAAGCCTACGACGATTCTTATCACCCATTCTTGCAGCAGCTGGAAAAACATCCGCAAGTTCATTTAGGACTTCACTATTCCGGGCCGCTGCTCGCCTGGATAGAAAAGCATCGGCCTGAATATTTTGACCGCTTGAGAAAATTGGTCCAGGGCGGGCAGGTCGAACTCGTCGGCGGCGGGTTCTACGAGCCGATTCTTATTTCCATTCCGCCCGAAGACCAGTTCGAGCAAATCACGCGTCTGGCCGACTACCTGGAAAAACATTTTGGACAGCGGCCCTCCGGCGCCTGGCTGGCCGAGCGCGTCTGGGAGCCGCAGCTTCCCACCGCTCTTGCGAACGCGAACGTCGCCTACACGCTGGTGGACGACATGCATTTTCTCGCCGCCGGGTTCGAGCCGGAAGAACTCTTCGGCGCGTACATCGCGGAGGACCGCGGCAAAAGCGTGTGGCTCTATCCCGGGCAGAAGAAGCTGCGCTATATCGTTCCCTTCGGCAAAGTCGAAGAGGTGATCACCTTTTTGCGCGAAGCGGCCAACGTTCATCCCGGCGGCGTCGCGGCCATGGGCGACGACATGGAAAAGTTCGGCGTGTGGCCCGGCACTCACGACCACTGCTTCAAGGACGGCTGGCTGTCGGATTTCTTCACCGCGCTTGAAAAAAATTCCGATTGGCTCAATGTGTGTACCCCCGGCGAATACCTTGCCTCGCATTCGCCGCTCGGCCGCGCCGATCTGCCCACCGCTTCCTACACGGAAATGATGGAGTGGGTTTTTCCGGCGCGTGTGCGGCAGCGGTTCCACGCGGTGCTCCAGGAATTCAGTTCGCGCCCGGAAGTTCTTGCTTTCCTGCGCGGCGGCTCCTGGCGCGGATTTTTTCGCAAATACCCCGAATCCAACCTGCTGCACAAAAAAATGCTGCACGTTTCCGCGCGCGTAGCCGCTGCGGCTGCCGCTCCCGCTTGTGACGAGCGCGAAAAGCAGGCCGCGGATCTTTCGGAAGCGCGCGATTTGCTGTTACGCGCGCAGTGCAACGACGCTTACTGGCACGGCATCTTCGGCGGCATCTACGCGCCGCATCTCCGCACGGACCCCGCGCGCAACCTCATTCGCGCCGAAGCGATTGCCGACCGGCTCACGCCCGGTGCGTCGGCGCCCCGCGTGGAAATGCTCGACTACGACGCCGATGGCGCCAATGAACTGCTTTTCACGTCGCCGGAATTTCAGGCGCTCCTGAAGCCCAGCGACGGCGGCACGATTGCGGCGCTCGATTTTCGTCCCGCGGCTGCCGCGCTCGTGAATTCCATGTTTCGGCGGCCGGAGGCTTATCACACGCGCTTGCGCGAAGCCCCCGGAGCCAACGCCACCGGCGCAGCCGTTTCCATCCACGAGCAAACGCGCGTCAAGGAACCCGGCCTGGAGCGTTTTCTCCGCTACGACCGCTGGCCGCGCCACGCGTTCCGCATCCTGATTTTCGATCCTTCACGGACGCAGGCGGACTACGAAGCCCTCGAATTGCGCGAAGATGCAGCGTTTGCCGGCAGCGCGTACACGGTCAAAAATTCCGCGCCGGCCGGCGCCGAGCTCTTTTGCGCGGACTCGCTTCTCGTCCACGATAAAACCAAACCAACGGCGCCGAGGCTGCTGCTCTTCAAAAGCTTTTCCTTCAATCCATCTCAGAACGGTTTTGAAGTCGCGTGCGAAATCCAGCTCAAATTCAAAGAGCTTCTGGAAAAACCGGTGGCCGTTGGAATTGAGTCCATCCTCAATTTTCTGGCGCCCACCGAGCCGGACCGCTTCTTTGAAACTCCCAGCGGCCACGCGAATCTTCGCTTCAGCGGCACGCTGCCTGCGCCCATCCTGCGGATGGAAGACGGCTGGCAGCGCGTTCGCGTCGCGTTGCATGCGCCTTTGTCCGAAGGATTCTGGGTCGCGCCCATTGAGACCGTCTCCGAATCCGAAGAGGGCTTCGAGCGCGTCTACCAAGGCTCGCAAATCCTTGCGGTCTGGCGCCCGCCGCTGACCACGCAGAAAGTGTGGTCTGCCCGCCTCGTCTGGCGCCTCGAGTCCTTCTGAAGCAATCCTCCAGCGCTCTGAACCTGCCGTCCCCTGTTTGTGGGTTCCAGAATGGGAAGAAGGTGGGTACCCACACGCCGGGGGTATTTTGTATCGTTGTCAAACACGGGAGTTACTAGATTTGATTGTTGGAAGTTGTTGGAAACAAAGGGGCAGCAAAGGGCACTGGCAGACATAAGATCGTTTGAATTTTGTACGTTTGAAGGTTTGAAAGTTGGGAGAGGAATGAGACCCCCTCCCCCTCCGTTGGACGGGAAAGAGTGTGCAAACAGTTGATTGTAAAGGGGTTGCAGCGCTCCGTTGCGGACGAAGAGTGCGGAAGTCCATGAAGAAATGTGTTAGATAGGGGCAATGGAATGGAGGGACTCAAGACGGCGGAGTGTGAGCCGGCACTCTCAGGCGTAGCCGAAGACTTCGATCGGGGTTTGGAGTGAACGCTTCGAGGCTTAGTGCAAATAAACACGAGGAAAGGTAGCATGGTGGGTACCAACTAGTCAAATATTATGCAGGGAGCGGGCGAAATTGAGGGTTGGATGGCGAGAATGGCTGGGCGAATGGTTCCTGATGGCAACACAAACAAGAAAAAGCAAGGTCAAAACCCGCACCCTTTGATTATCCGTTTGACCGGAAAGAGGGTCTATTTCATCTCAGTCCCTTTATTGGCCACACGCGCGACCAATTTCTCTCCGCTGTATCCAAAGATGAATGCAATTGTAAAGGCAGCCCCGATGCTGTCCTCCAATCCCTTTATCGTGAACGCTTTGGAGACGTAGAAGGAATAGCTCGCAAGCCCAACCATCGCACCTGAGAATACCCGAGTTAGGGTTACGTAATGGTCCGCAACGCGCTCTGGGATGCTTCTGATGCCAGTTTCGCCTATGAGGGATTGCGCACAGCTAAAAGAAGCACCCATGAGGCCGAAGACCATAACAGCAAGAACCACAGGCCAACTCCACGCGTTCTCGGAGTCATAATCCAAAAATGCCTGCAATCTGAATGTGATGAGAAGTACAAACAAGAGGAGAGCAGGGCCGCAAATTCCGATCAGAATTCGCAGCTGATCCCCACTAAGCCAGACTTTGTGGTATCGATTGGCAAAATGTTCATCTCGGAGGGCCATCGCGAAGCTAAGTTGTTCTCGCGTAATTTCGTCTTTGCCCAAAGAACTGTTAATTGCATCGGCCCGCCAAGAAGAAATCTTTTTCGCTTCAAGCCGCAGAATCTGCGCCCGATGCAACACCTCCTTAGGATCGAGGCCGAAGACGGTCTGGCGTTGCGCGGCATGTAGACACACCCAACCTCCTTCAATTTCTCCGGCTTTTTCGTATCGCCTGGCGGCAGAAAGATGGCGGCGGGCCGCCTCTGCCCAAGTCTTATCCGGACCCTCGGCGCGCCCTTCAAGAAATCTCAGTTCAACACCGAAGACCTCACACTCGCGGGAGAGACGTGCGCGAGCACGCTTTAGGTGAAAGAGTTTGTCCAGCCACGAGTTTCCAGGACGGACGGCCAATGAAAACTCGTCTGTGGCTGGGTAGCTCGTTACTCGTGCAAGAAAGTCTCTTTCCGAACCGTAGTTCATCAGACGTAGGGCATCGCGAACGCTTACCCACTCTGATTTGACGATCTCTTCTTTGTTTAGAATCTCTCCCTGAGTAATTGGCGCCATGCGCCAAAACAGAACGACTTTAGGAAACCCCTTGGCTTCGTAGCCGATGGCTCCGAGATATTGGCCGAGTTCGCAATCCCATCCGGTTTCTTCTTTCACTTCTCGGGAGGCCGCGCTCTGAAATGATTCGTTGGTCTCTAGCTTGCCCTTAGGCAAAGTCCAATCGTTGAGCTTTTTTCGTAGGACAATGCAGACTTGCTCGTGACCGGAGGCCGTCTTCCGAAGAAGTATGCCCCCGGCAGCCGCGATAACCGATTCGGGTTGAGGCTCAGGTCCGGAACTCACGCAACGGATTATACGCCCACTTTGAGGCGTGGCTGACCGTCGGTCCGAGCGATAGGTTTAGTATTATGTAGGAAACGGGCGAAAATGAGGGTTGAAAGGTCAGGATGGCGGGGTGAACGGTTCTGGCGCGCACAAGTGGAACAAGAAAACTGCAAAGTCAAAGTCCCCACACGCCAAACCCGCGTATGGGGCACCCAAATTCGTTTTTAGGAATTTAATCGTCTGGGCCACCCGCCTGACCTTTAACTGTCAAGTGAATTGATGAGGAGGACGCTACTTGGTTGTCCGTGACTCTTAAGCTGGAGATTTCGTTGGAATCCTTGCGGGGAGCCCCAATTTCTGGAAAAACGCCTTGTTTCGCTTCTCGGCGTCAGTCACTAGCTTCGAATAAGATATGACTTCAAAGTAAGCATTGTAATGCTTCTTATAGCCGAAGAATCCGAGGCTGTCCGGAGTGTCCTGCAGTTCAAAGAGACGCGCCCACTCTCTGAGTGTCGGCGTGATATCGCAAATGACATAGCAGTAGAAGGGGAGATTCGGCGGAATCGGCATGGGTCGACCTGCAGCCGTGGTCGCTTTACCAGCCCTTATGTCGTCAATGTATTTTGCAACCTGTACGAACGGGTTTTCCTTTTCTGAGTAGTCGTCTCGTTGCGGCTTCTTGAATTCGATGATCGTGATGGAGGAAAAAGGAACGTCGCGCGCTTCTGAGAACGCAAATGCCTTGTCGAACACCACGATGTCCGGTTCCTTTTTGCTCGTATTCTCCAGGACGCTAAGCTGCCGGATAGGTTTGTCGGAGCTAAGGAACGCGTGAAATACTAACCTTTCATCGACCAACCATAGATTGTGATCCTCAAAGAGCACTTCATCCGAGGTCTTACCGCGCGGAAAAATGATGCTGTGGATTCTGTCTTCCCTTCGGTACTTTCCGTCGTCCTGTAGCGTAAGTTGTCTTTGGAGGAATTCTATAATTGCCTTTCGGTGGCAGACATAGCGAGCAAGGTCGGCGCGGTTAACTTCTGAGATTTCCTCGAAGTATCTATCGAGGCGTTCCTTGAACTGCTCAAGCTCCGTGTCGCTTGGGGCGGGTGTCTGCAATAGCTTCTGTCCCTCGTCTCTTAGCTTTATTTGCAATTCATGGTAGCCTCCATAAAGATGACGGTCGATTTCGTCGTCTGTCGCCTCTGGATCTATCTCGGCAATCTTATCCTCAAGCCGTCCCAGTATGGGCCGATACATCGCACCGTCTGTTTGTACAAATTCCTCGATCCGGGCGCGCTTCCTTTCCGCGATTGGTGCCGTGTAAGGCGCCAGAAAGGACTTACATGTCTCAAGTATGGATCGACGGATTTCGGCAAGCGTCATTTCAAAGAGCGGCAAGTCGCTTTCATCTTCGGATAGGTTGAAGGCAGTTCGATCGGAGTTCACTGCTTCATTCAGAATGGGTGAGTTAACGTAAGCTGCGTAGATGAATTCGGCTCTGTCGTCATCCTCTAGATGGCGAACCAAGTTCGGTATCCTTCCCATAAGTTTTTCGGAGACTACGGCCCGGCCATGGGCGCAAAGGTAGAGACGATGTTCGTTGATGTGGGTCGAGTATAGGCGTACGTGAAGGACTTCGAAGGGTTTGTCATTGATGACGATTTCCTGCCTGTTTATCTTCGAGGCCATCTGTTCCTCGAAAAAGTCGTCGAGGGAGATAGTTTCTCCGGTCGAGCCTTCACGCAAGGTAATGACAGGGGGTACTGGGCCGATGAAGTACTCCAAAAACTGTTCGATGATGAAGGCGGCGATGGTTTCGAGCCGTTTCGGGCATTGTTTTTTGTATTTATCCTTGAACCCGTTGAGTCGAACGACTGTCGAGCGTTCTCCGTCGGTTGCTTCACAGGAGGCGTTCTCGATCCCTGTGCCGCGCGCACAGAATTTAAAGCGGCGACGTTTAGTCTGTCCATTAAGCCCGAAAACACTCTCTATTTCTGCCTGCTCGAACGCTGCGAGCCACATAAAGCGTCCGATGCCTTTACCCCCACGGCTCACCTTGTAGGTCGTGTCCGACGTGATGAAGGCTTCGAAATTCTGATCGTCAAAGCCAATACCGTTGTCTTTAACCAGGAAGCCGCTAATCTCGGCATGGGGGTGTTCTGACTCAGCAAAAAGACTTTCTGGATCTCGGAAGACTTCGATTTCGATTCGGCCATCCTTCTCGTGCGCGTCCTCGATTGCTTGAATGGAGTTGATAATCGCTTCGAATAGCGGAAGTAGGGGCTTGCCTGTTGGCAATTGCACGTTTCTAACACGCCCGGCAACGTCGGTGTTCATTAGGATACCTCGGCGAGGAAACAGGGTAACACTGGGCCGCGTGAGGAAGTCTCCCTTTTGGAGTGTCCCCGGACCTATCGACCACAATCGAAGTGTATGACGAACAAAAAGCGAATACAAGGGCGGAGAGCCCGGGACGCTCCGGTGAGAACGACCGGGGTGCAAAGGATGCGAAAATACGCAAAATGACCTTGGGAATTTTCGCTTTGCTGACAGCGTTGAGAATCGGACGTAGAATCGCGCGACGGATGGGAGGCTGCTGTGCGCCTACTGCTTGTTGCTACGCTGCTGGGTTTCTTTCTGGTTGGTTTGCCTGCGGGCACTTCTCCAAAGAGCACGGCGGAGCAGGCGGAAAAGGAAAGACGCCAATCGGGAGATTGGCGTTCCCAGGGGGAGCAGGCGGAAAGAGAAAGAGAGAGAGGTTTGGGTAATTCCATCGATCGAGGCGCGGATGTTTGTTGCCACGATCCCTCGCCTACGCTCGGGATGACAAGCGCTGGGTCGCGCGGACGCCAATCGGGAGATTGGCGTTCCCGGGGGGATATCAGCCGGTCGGGGAGGGACTTCCTGGAAGTGTGTGCGAGTGTAGGGCTTGAAAAGGGTGCAGGCATTGAAAAGGACGGCGAAGGGAGCCGAGACGCGGCGCGCGACTTCTCTGATGCACATGCATCGCGGGATGCGACCTGCCTGGGCTGGGTGGCGGGGTTTACGGAGGGCTTCCTGGTGCATGAAGAGCTGCTCGGCGTGCCGAGAAGGGACCGGCTGGCGTGTGTGCCCAATGGAGAGAGCACGATGCGAATCGTTCGCGTGATGAAGAAATACCTTGCGGACCATCCGGAGAAGGCGCACCGCGCGACGCGATACATCGCGTCGCTGGCGTTGGCGGGGGCGTTTCCGTGCAGGGCGGGAAGATAAAGCAGAAGGCAGAAAGCAGAAAGCAGAGGGTAGAAAGCAGAAAGCAGAAAAGCAGAAAACGGAAAGCAGAAGGCAGAAAGCAGAGGGCAGAAAGCAGAAGGCAGAAAGCAGAGGGCAGAAAGCAGAAAGCAGAAGACAGAAGCGGAGAGCAGAGAAGAGAAGGCCCGGCGCTACAGAATGGGCACAGCATGCTGTACCCATACACAAACCGAAGCCAGAAGGGCGCAGCAGTGCTGCGCCCATACAAAGGTGAGAAGGCAAGAAGCCGGAGATACGAAGAGCAGATGCCGGGCTTCCCGACAACAGCGGTCGGGACCCCCACAAACCGGGGGAAAGCCCGGCGCTACATGAAGACGAGTTGAAGAGCGGGGCGGTGTACAATCGGCGCGTCATTGTCTGGGCAAACGGTCTGGGCAAACGGTCTGGGGCAAACGGCATAGAACGTTCGAGCTACGGAGGCTCAGAATCATGAAACGAGGAACAAAAATTTCGGCCCTCATTAGAGTATGCACTTTAGTCCTCATCTGGGCGTTTATCGCCGACACTTTTATTGTAACTTCGGCGCTTGCGCAGGAGCTGCCTGCGGCCAAGCCCGAATCCGTGGGCGTGTCTTCGGAACGGCTGGAGCGGATTGGCGCGGCGGTGCAGAAAAGCATTGATCAAAAGCGGATTGCCGGCGCGGTGACGCTGGTGGCGCGGCGAGGGCGCGTGGTGTGGTTCAAACCACAGGGAATGATGGACCGAGAGGCCGGCAAGGCGATGCGTCCCGACACGATGTTCCGGATCTGCTCGATGACGAAACCCATCACCAGCCTGGCGGTGATGATGCTGTACGAAGAGGGCCACTTTCTGCTGGAGGACCCCATTTCGAAATATTTGCCGGAGTTCAAGAACCCGAAAGTGCTGGTGAAGCCGGAGTCGGGCGCGCCGTATGCGGTGCCGGCCAAGAGCGAGATTACAATTCGCGACTTGTTGCGGCACACGTCGGGGCTTACCTACCAGTGGAATGACCGGCTGGGAGCGATGTACGTGGCCGCGAATGTGGGGCACGGACTGCTGCCGTACGACGGCACGATCGAAGACAACGTCAAGCGGCTGGCGGGCGTGCCGCTGCTTTTCAATCCGGGGGAGCGCTGGGAATACAGCCTGGGAGTGGATGTACTCGGGCGGCTGGTGGAAGTGGTGTCGGGCAAGCCGCTGGACGAATTTTTCCGTACGCGCATCTTCGAGCCGCTGGGAATGAAGGATACGTATTTCTATCCACCGGAAAACAAAGTGGAACGGCTCGCGGCGGCGTACACGTACTATGCGGACAAAGGCTTGAATCGCTTCCCGGACACGCCGATCACGGAAGGAAGCTTCGTGTACTCCGCGGACTACCCGTATAAGGGGCCGAAGAAACTTTTTGCGGGCGGCGCCGGGCTGAACTCGACGGCGATGGACTATGCGCGCTTCTGCCAGATGATGCTGGATGGCGGGAAGGCGGGGAGCACGCGGCTGCTGAGCCGGAAATCCGTGGAACTGATGACGCAGGATCAGCTGGGAAAAATCAATTCCGATTTTGGATTTGGGCTGGGCTTTGGCGTGGAAGGCATGAAAACTCCGCTGGCCGAACTGGGGTCTGCGGGAGAATTTAACTGGGGCGGATTTTTCTATACCGCATTCACGATCGATCCGAAAGAACAGATGGTGGTGATCTTCATGGCGCAATTGCATCCGACGGGAGATTTGAGCCTGGACCGCGAAGTGAACGCGCTGGCGTATCAGGCGATTGCGGACTGAAGGCGAATTCGTTCATTCAGCGCCGTGAGATAGGCCATTGCGCAGAATTCGGTGAGAGGTGGCTGGCCGAAATGAACCACAAAAAAGAACGGGTCTGAAGACCCGCCACTACAAGAGAGGATTGCAAGGTTATTCGGCGAAGAGGAGGTTCTGGGCGAAGGGCCACTCGGAGTCGAGCCACTGGGCTTCGCAGCGGAAGCCAGTGCGCTCGGCCATTTCGGGGACCTCTTCGGCTTTGTATTTGTGGGAGCTTTCGGTCCAGATGGTTTCGTCTTCGTTGAGTACGACGCGCAGATTGGCGGCGCGAATGCGCACGCTTTGGCGGCAGGTGGAGCGCAGATGCATTTCGATGCGGCGGTCGGCGAAATTCCAGCGCGCTTCGTGGCGGAAACAGCTTAAATCAAAGTCGGCGCCGAGTTCGCGGTTGATGCGGGCGAGGAGATTCAGATTAAAGGCGGCGGTGACGCCCGCGGGATCGTCGTAGGCGAGGAGTTGCTGCTCGACGGGCTTCTCTAAATCGGTTCCTAGGAGCAGCGCATCGCCCGGGCGCAGAGTGGCGCGGACTTCGCGCAAAAACGCGTCGCCGGCGTCGCGGTCGAAATTGCCGATGGTGCTGCCCAGAAACAGCACCAAAAGGTGATCGCTCCCGGCTCGGCCTTGCGCAACGGAGCGCAATCCTTCGAGGTACGGTTGCTCGAAACCGAGAACGCTGACGAGATCGATCTGAGCCAATTCTTTTTCGAGGGCCGCCAGTGCGTGCGGCGAGATTTCAATGGGGTAGTAATAGGTCTTCTGCCGCTTGGAGAGAGCTTCGAGAATCCAGCGGGTCTTTTTTCCTGAGCCGCTGCCAAGCTCCGCGACGCGGATTGGCGAGGGAACGCGCGAGACAATTTCCGCCGAATACTTCTGGAGCAAGCGTGTGTCCGCGCGGGTTAGTCCGTACTCCGGGAGCACGCAGATGGCTTCGAACAGGGCGGAGCCGACCTCGTCGTACAAATATTTTGAAGGAAGCTCGCGCTGGCCGGGCTTGGTGAGGCTTTCGCGCACGTCGGCTGCGAATTCCGACACGTGTTGGAGCTGCAAAGCAGGCATCGCCGTCTCTCTCCTGGGCCGGGCCCGGTCTGGTGCTTGAGCTGGTGGTCTGCTGCTTAGTCCTCGACGCAACGGAAGGTTGCGTAAACGTACGGGTAATGCGGTTGAAACCAGTTGCGGAACGAACGGCGCAGCATGCACGCGGCAGTGCGGGGTGAGCCGCCCTTCGCAACGTAATGCCGGCCATCGAAGAAATTTGCGGAATAGCCCGGATAGAAGGGCATGGACGTGAATCCCGGGAACGGCGCGAACTCCGTGCGCGTCCATTCCCAACCGTTTCCGACGAGGTCGTGAACGCCAAAGGCGCTGGCGCCTGCGGGATGGGAGCCTACAGGAGAGGGATCCCATGAACGAAAATCAAAACTGCCGTGGCGCTCGGTTGGCGGCTCGTTGCCCCAGGGATACAGGCGCTCCTGCTCGCCCTTGGGCGTACCGTAGGCAGCGCGATGGAATTGCGCCTCGGTGGGGAGCTTGCGGCCGAGCCAATTTGCGTAAGCGGTGGCTTCCGCGTGACTCACGTACACCGGCCACTCGAGAGGGAGGCGGATTTCGCCGAACATGGTGCGATACAGCCAGAGATTGCCTTCGGCCCTCCAGAACATGGGATGCCTAATACTCTCTTTGGTACTCCAGGCCCAACCTTCGGGAGTCCAGAGCGAGCGGTCGTGGTAGCCGCCGGCTTGTATGAAACGTAGAAAATCGTGGTTGGTGACGTTATGACTGTCGATGGCGAACTGGGGAACAGCCAGTTCGTGAGCGGCGAACTCGTTGTCCCAGCCAAATTCCTGATCGTGCAAATCGTGAATGCCAAGCGTGGCGTGCGCTGCAGGAATTTCGACGAGGCGGGACTTTAGGCGCGAAGCTTTCCACGCCACTTTCTGTGGGGGACAAATCTTTTTGCTTGAGGGCAGGCGATGTAGCATGTAGGCAAGGGTCTCCGCGTGCATCAAGCGATGCTCGACGGCGACGTGGAGCATTTGCATCAATTGCGGATGGCCTTCGTCCGGGCGCCCGAGCGCATATTCGATGGCGTGATCAAGCTCTTCGCGGGCGCGATTGTTGTAACGCTGGATTTCCTGGCGCGTCGGCCAATCCTCCGGAGCGTCGGTTGGAAGGCCGCCGCCGACAGGGTCAATTCCGAAGGCAAAAAGGTGATCGAAGGTTCGATGAAACGAGCGTAAACCGAAAGCGCGCTGCGAAAGGAGGTTCCAGTCAAAGGCTTCGACATGGCCTATGTAAAAAATGATACGGTGGCGCTCGGCGATAGGCCGGTCGTAGAGAGCCTCTTCGCGGACCAACTGGAAAAGTTCATCGGTGCGCGCGCGTGCATTCACCAAGCGGGTATGGAGATCGTGACGGATGCGGACAGCGCTTGCGGCGAGTGCTCCCATGACGTGGACCCCTTCTTTTGATGCCGTGCTCCAGAGCTTTGATGCAGTGCCCCAGAGAAGGATGCGCCAAAAATCGGCGTCGGGAGGCGAATTCCATTACTATGTTCCCGCCGGGATTTGGGGCTGTCAACCGAAATGAATGCGAAGATTGAAAATTTTTCGCAGAATTTGATTGAATTCCGGGACGTATCGTTCCACATAAACGATATTCCTGGACACGCAGTCATTTCCGGGGTTTCGCTGGCTGTTCCAGCTGGGGAAACGGTGGTTCTACTTGGAAGGAGCGGCAGCGGGAAGACGACCTTGTTGCGGTTGATTAACGCGATGTTACTTCCGTCGCAAGGCCAGGTTCTGGTGGAGGGACGGGCGACGGCGGAGTGGGACCCGATTCGGTTGAGGCGGGGAATTGGATACGTTATTCAAGAGGCGGGGTTGTTCCCGCATTTCACCGTGGCGGAAAACGTGGCGCTGGTGCCATCGCTGGAAAAGTGGGAGCGCGGCCGCACCGAGGCGCGCGTAGCAGAGTTGCTGCGGCTTGTGGGGCTAGAGCCGGGCGAGTTTGAAGGGCGGCGGCCAAGGGAACTTTCGGGCGGGCAGCGGCAGCGCGTGGGGGTGGCGCGGGCATTGGCGGCGGACCCGCCGATTCTGTTAATGGACGAGCCGTTTGGCGCGCTCGATCCGGTGACGCGCGCGGAGCTGCAACGTGAATTCCGGGCGCTGGCGCAGCGGCTGGGGAAAACCATCGTTTTTGTTACGCATGACTTGCGCGAGGCGCTGATGCTGGCGTCGCGGATTGTGCTTCTGGAGACGGGGCGGATTGTCGCCGTCGCGCCTCCTCAAGAATTCCTGCAACTAAAGCATCCGGAAGTGCGCGCGTTTGCGGCCTCGCTGGAGACCCACCCTGGAGTAACGGAATGAGCGCAGGCTTGGGCGACTGGTCTTTCTTTGTGGAGCATCGTGCGGAGATTCTTGGCGCGACGCTGGAGCATGTGGAACTTGTGCTGATTTCCATGCTGATTGCCATGTTGATTGCCGTTCCGCTCGGAATGTTTATCGTGCAGCGGCCGGCTTTGCGGGCGGTGTCGATTGGCATCGCCAACGTTTTTCAAACCATTCCGAGCCTGGCGCTATTTGGATTCCTGATCCCAATTCCGTTTATCGGCGGGATCGGCAAGCGCACGGCCATTGTTGCGCTGGTGCTCTACGCGCTTTTGCCGATTTTGCGGAACACTTATGTGGGATTGAGCGGGATTGACCCGTCGGTTTTGGAGGCTGCGGAAGCGATGGGCATGACTTCGGCGCAGATTCTGTTTCGCGTGCGCTTTCCGCTGGCTCTGTCGATTATTCTCGCGGGTATTCGAACCGCGACCATCATCACGATTGGCATCGCCACCATCGGGGCAGCCATCGGCGCGGGAGGGCTGGGGACGTTTATTTTTCGCGGCGTCGCGCTGGTGAGCGATTCGCTGATTCTGGCGGGAGCGATTCCGGCAGCGTTGTTGGCTTTGATTGCGGATTTTCTCCTCGGATTGCTGGAACGTCGATTGAGGGTCGCGTGAAGATGCGGCGTGTCCTGCGGCTGATTCTTTGCTGGGTGTGTTGCGCCAGCATCTTTCCATTCGTCTTTGGTTGCAAGAAATCCGCGCAATCCAAAATCACCATCGGCTCAAAATTCTTCACGGAGCAAGTGGTGCTGGCCGAACTTCTGGCGCAGGACATCGAGGCGAAAACGGGAATTCCGGCCATTCGCAAAACGAACCTAGGCGGAACTTTGCTGGTGCATAAAGCGCTGCTATCGGGCGACCTGGATCTTTACGTGGAATATACGGGCACGGCGCTGACGGCGGTCCTGAACGAGAAGCCGCAGGGCACTGCTGCCGACGTCTACAACCGGGTCAAGAAACTGTATGCGGAGAAGTTTCACCTGGAAGTGACGGAGCCGCTCGGCTTCGAAAACACCTTTGCGATGGTGATCCGCGGCGACGATGGCAAGAACCTGCATATTCGAACGGTTTCTGACCTCGCTTCCGTCGCTCCGCGATGGCGAGTTGGCGTGGGCTATGAGTTTTTAGAGCGGCCGGATGGTTTGCCTGGCCTCAGCAAACGCTACCATTTGCAGTTTGCAGAAGCGCCCAAAGTGATGGACCTCGGCTTGATTTATCGCGCGCTGGTGGATCACCAGGTGGACGTGGTGGCCGGGAATTCGACGGACGGGTTGATTGAGGCGCTGGGCCTGGTGGCCCTGGAGGACGACCAGCATTATTTTCCGCCGTATGACGCGGTGCCGGTCGTGCGCGAATCCACGCTCAAGCGGTTTCCGCAACTGCGCGGAGCGCTGACGGATTTGAGCGGCAAACTTTCTGCAAGCGACATTCGGAAGCTCAACTATGCGGTGGACGCGCAACATCAGGATGCGGCGGCAGTCGTACGCGCGTTCCGGGCAGCGAAAGGGCTCTAGGGTGGGTGAGTTGCGCTTACAATTGCGGGGCGAGCATTTCCTTTGAGGAGATCAAGATGAAGCGAGGCAACGCGGTGAGAAAGCTAACATTGGCGAGCTTTTTATTTGGGTTCATTTTGGCGGGGAATCCGGCGGCGGCGCGGGCGCAGACGCCTTCGCCAGCGCTGCTTGTGCTTGACAAGGAGGACGCGACGCTCTCGATCATCGATCCGGGGACGCTCAAGACGGTGGCGCAAATTCCGACCGGGGAAGGACCGCATGAAATCGCCGTTTCGGACGACGGGAAAATGGCGTTCGTGGCGAACTACGGTGGGCGCACTCCGGGCAATACGATTTCGGTGATGGATTTGGCGGCGCAGAAGGAGCTTCGCCGCGTAGACCTGGGCGCGCTGCGGCGGCCGCACGGCATCGTTTTCGCTGAGGGCAAAGTGTGGCTCACCGCGGAGCAAAACAAGCTGATCGCGCGGTTCGATCCTGCTTCGAACCAGATCGATTGGCTGCTCGGCATCGGCCAGAACGGCACACACATGCTGCTCTTTTCGAAAGACCGGTCGCTGCTTTTCACTTCTAACATTAGCTCGGACTCGATCACCGTGCTTCAGCGCGGCGGCGACCCCTCGGTTTGGAACGCCACGAATGTTCCTGTCGGCAAAGGTCCGGAAGGAGGCGACATTTCGCCCGACGGCCGCGAATACTGGGCTGCCAATTCCAACGACAGCTCCGTGTCCATCATCGATGTTGCGGCGAAAAAAGTTGTGCAGACGGTGGACGTAAAAACGGGCCACTCAAATCGGCTAAAATTCACGCATGATGGCAAACTTGTCCTTATCTCTGATCCTGGAAACAACGGATTGCTGGTTGTGGATGCGGCCTCGCGCAAGGAGGTTAAGCGCCTGAACGTGGGCCGCCAGCCCGAGGGTGTTTTGATCGCTCCGGATGGAGCGCACGCTTACGTTGCCGTTGCTGGCGAAAAAACTGTCGCGGTTCTGGACTTAAAGAGCCTCGAAGTCAGTGCGCGCATTTCGACGGGGAATGGTCCCGACGGCATGGCGTGGGCGGAACGGCACTGATCCTTCGTTGCTCGCTTCAGACCAACCAGCCCTGGCGGTACTCGCGGCGGAGGTAGTCGTTGGCTTGCGGCAGGTTGGTTACCCGCATGTTGGGACCGTCGTAGGAAATTTTCTTGCCGGCCTTCAGCGCGACGATGCCGAGCAGCATGACCTCGGTGAGGCGCGCGGCGTATTCGAACGGGCAAGAAGGTTCCGTCTTGCCCTTACACGCGTCAACCCAATTCATTTCGTGAGCTTCGCCGGGTATGCGCGGAAGCTTTTGCGGGGGCTTGCCAAAAGAATCATGGAGCGACTTGGGGAGAAGGCGCGGATGCGCCCCATAGGTTTCGTGAAGCAGCTTGCCCTTGCTGCCGATGAGCAACCCGCCGCCTTCCCCGCTTAGTTCTTCGTCGCCCAATTCTTCGGGCTTGTTGGGTTTCAGCCCGCCGTCGTACCAGGTGAGCTTCACGGGCGGCAGGGGTCCGCGAGCGGGAAATTCGTAGAAGGTCATCGTGGCTTGCGGGTACGACATGCTGTTAAAGGGCGTGGAAATCGTTTCAACGCTGGATGGCATGCCCAGGTTCAAGGACCACATCGAGTGATCAATTAAGTGGGCGCCCATATCGCCGATGGCACCGACACCCCAATCCACCCAGCCGCGCCAATTGAAGGGATGATAGATGGGGTGATAGTCGATATTCGGTGCGGCCGCGCCGAGGAAGAGATTCCACGCGAGCGTGTCGGGCACGGGATAATTGCCGGCCATAGCGGCGGCTAGGCGCTCGTTGACACCCTGGCCGTTCCAGCGAAGGTTGTCGGCAGGTTCTTTCAGCGCTTCGGGACGAGGGATGCCTTGCGGCCAAAAGCCGAGAGGGCGGTTGGTCCAGATGTGGACTTCGCGAACTTCGCCGATGGCACCAGCCCAAATGTATTCGACGGCGGTGCGGGCATCGTCGAGAGAGTGGCCCTGGTTGCCCATTTGTGTGGCGACTTTGGTTTCTTTCGCGGCCCGCGCTATTTTGCGAGCTTCTTCGACGGACCAGGTGAGCGGCTTTTGTACATAAACGTGCTTGTGAAGGTCCATGGCGGCGAGAGCGATGGGGGCGTGCATGTGGTCGGCGGTAGCGACCAGGACGGCGTCGATGTCCTTCTGCTTTTCGAGCATCTCGCGATAGTCTTTGTAGCGCTTGGCTTTCGGAAGCTCGGTTTTCAGGCGAATCATCGCGTCGAGGCGCGCCTTTGCTTTCGCGGCATCGAAAGGCGCTAGAGGTTGGCCTGCAACGGGAGCGGGGGGATTTGTCAGGCGGTCGCGCAATCTTTGGATGTCGGTGTCGAGGCGCTCGAAACCCTTATCCGCGTAGCCCCAGTCCACGTCACACAGGGCGACAATGTTCTGGCTGGCCAGATTGATCAGGTTCTGGCGGCCCATGCCGCCAATCCCTACGCCTGCGATGTTCAGCATATCGCTTGGCGGTGTGAATCCTCGCCCTAGAACATGCCTGGGGACCAGAGCTGCGGCGGCACTGCCAGCGGCGACGTTACCCAGGAATTTGCGCCGGGTCAGTCCCTTCTTTTCGTCGGTTCCGCTATCTGCCTGAGCTTCTTTCTTGGCTTTTGCTTCCGGTGTCTCTTTGCTCATGAAGTTCTCCCTCATCCCTCGGCGCCACGGCCATTATCGCGCGACTTGGCATCTCTGGCTAACTTTATATAAGTTGCGGCCCACAGCATTCCGCAATGGTTGCGCCTGACGGCTTAGAGCCGCTAGACTGCGTGCATGAGACACCTAAAAATACTGTTCGCCATCATCCTGACACTCTTCTTTACCGCGAGACCTGTTCACGGTCAACAGCCAAAATCCATTTTCTACATGACGCGCGAGCCGCTATCGGTGCGCTCGTTTCTGGCGCACGCCGACAAAGTCGATATCCTTTCGCCCAACTGGTACTCGGTGGATTCGAGCGGCCTGGTTTCCGGTGGGCCCAATCCACAGGTGTTGGAATCGGCGCGACAGCACCATGTTCCCGTGATGCCCCTTGTGGTAAACGGCGGATTTGCGCAGGAAGAGGTGCACAAATTCTTCACAAATGCCGTTGCACGGCAGCAGGCCATTGCTGCGCTGGTGCAGGCGAGCAAAGATAACGGCTACATTGGTTTCCAGTTGGATATGGAAAACGTGAATTGGACCGATCGCGACGCGCTTTCTGGGTTCGTGCGGGAAACGGCGGCCGCTTTCCACAAAGAGGGACTGCAACTTTCCATTGCGACCATTCCCAACGCGCCTGGGCATCCTGGCGAGACGGGATTCTCCAAGTGGATTTACGAAAACTGGCGCGGGGCATTCGACCTTAAGGCTATTTCGGAGTCAGTAGATCTTCTATGCCTAATGACTTACGATCAGCACACGACGTGGACCGTCCCCGGCCCGGTTGCCGGATGGAATTGGACGGTCGCCAATCTTGAATACGCGCTGAGAATTGTGCCGCCGCAGAAGCTCGCGCTGGGAATCCCTTTGTATGGCTATCACTGGTTCACGGGAACGCCGATCAAGCCGCCGGACAAGAGCGGCGACAAGGCCAATCCAACGGCAGACTATATTTCAACGGATGATGCGCTCGATCTGGCCAAAGCTTATAGCGGACATTTGGAATGGGATCCGGTGGACCGGACGGCGTGGTTGTACTTTTACCGGGATGACGAGCGCGAGTGGATTTTTTACACGGATGCGCGCACGTTTAAGGAGCGATACACGCTGGTGAAAGACCGCGGGCTGCGCGGCTTCGCTTCCTGGGTTCTCGGCACGGAAGATGCCGGAATCTGGGACCTGCTCCCCACCCATAAGTGAATAAGAGTTGCGGCCTCTTATTGCTTGGCGGTTTGCAGCAACTGGCAATTCTCGACGCAGCGCCAGGCAAGCATCAGCACTTCGGCTTTTTTGTGGGGCACTTTTTCACCGGCCTCGGGCGCGACAATGAGAGACTGCGGGCCGTCGGCCAGATTAAACGTGCATTGGAATTCCAAGGACTGCACGCCACGTTGCTGGCATGCGTTTTTCTGAAGCGCAGTTTCGAGCGCACCAGGCTGCGAATGCAACTGATCCGCGATCTGCGACGGCAGCATGGCCACAACCATCGGGATTGGGGACTTAATTTTGATGCTGACTTGCTCGCCGTCGTGATCGGGCTGGAAACCGCCATAAACTTTCAAGAACGGCGTGAGCTTGTATTGCTCCCTGACCTGCTCCATCCAGTGAAATTCAGGTTGCACGCAATTCTCGACGCAGTCCCAGCGGTAATACTGGATGTGCACGTCGTTGGGATCCTTGAATTGCCGGGGGGCGGAAGCCTGACGCGCGCTATTCAGTACTGCGGCGATTCCTGAGCCCACTTCACGAACGGCATTGTTTTGTGCGCCTTCCATGGTGTTCAGGACCACGCCAATTCCGGTAAATACAGGAGTGCCCGGACTGTAACGTTCGTCACGGATGATCAGCGTCATCGCTTCGACAGGGAGTTCGCAGACATAAGTGGTGTTTACGACGTGCTCGCGTAGGCACACCTGAGGCAGGCTCGCGATGGCTTCGGGATGCTGCAGCGCCGAGTTCCAGGCCGATTCGGGAGTCATGAAGATGGTGACCGGCTTCTGCGCTTTAATGTCCACGTGGTTGTTTTGACCCGTGGCATTCGGGTGATAGGTCCGGCCGGTGTGATAGTTCGCGGGATCGAGACGCACGGTCTCATCATTGGCGGGCAGCCAATTGAAGACTCGGTCTTGCGCGAAGGAAGTCCCGGCAAAGAGACATAACGCGAAAGCGCCGAAAAGGAACTGGGTCTTTTGGGTTTTCATGGTTACTCCGTTTCTTCCATTGGAACGCGGTATGGTTTGGGCAGCAATAGTTCCCGCAGGAGTGTGTTTTCTGCGAGTATCCTGTCCGAACGACCAGTAAAATTTGGCTTTAATTTGTGCTCAGTAGGTGAGCGACCAGCCAATCAGGGTCATGGCAAGAACCAGGACAAGCATGCCGGTGCTGACGATGCTCAAGGTCCGCCCATGACCGAGCAGATAGTCGCGGGATTCCGGGTCAATGCACAGAACGATAGTCACTACGAGGACCACGGCCCAGGCCAGCAAGACCGGTAAGCCCTGGTACTTGCTAATGATCGAGAGGAACTGGCCAGGAGGCTGACCCGCCGGAATCCACCACGGAATCATGGGGGCAACACCGGCGGCGAGCGAGAGCGTCAGTAGCTTCCGCGTCAACCAGCCTTTTAGCTTGGGACGCGCCTCTTTCCATACGAAGTAGTCCCAGGCAAGCAGGCCCAGCGCCAGCGGTACCCAGCCGTAAAGTGCGGCTTGCTGGTTAAACCAGGACCAACCGCGAAACAGTAGCCTCCCGTGGTGCGCGTTAGCCAGCCGGGGCAGTAAAAAGAGTCCGAGGACGGTGTTGCAGAGAACAGCCACCAGGATGGTGACTAAACTCATGAATTGAAACCAGTACCGCGTGGGCACTTTCTTGCAGCGAGTGCACACGGACTGTTTGGGCAGGAAATTCAGTCCACAGCGATCGCAGTACACAGTAGTTCTCCCGTAGGGAGGGGATTCAAACTAACTCGCTGCCAGTTTATGGCGCGGGTGCTCCGAAAAACTACTGGCCCGAGGGTCAGTTTTGGTGCCGTCGTGCTCTCTTGTACAAAAGGAGGCTCGAGGATTAGTTCGAACATGCGCAATTCGGGCCTGACTCTTCTCTCGCGAGTTGCCGAGCATCGAAAGCGTTTGGTAGAGTGCCTACATGCTGAATTCGTTGGCCAGCCCGGGAGGGATTTTGGCGATTCCCAAGTATGCGCTCGACATTCTGGTTTGCCCGGTGTGTAAGACGCGGGTGGAGCTGCTGGCGGATGAATCCGGGTTGAAATGCGTCTCCTGCCGGCGCGTTTATCCGATTCGCGATGAAATTCCTGTGATGCTGCCCGAAGAAGCCACCATCGTGGAGGAGAACTCGAGTAAGTAGCTAGAGTCCCGCCCAGCTCGCATGACGAATCCCCTCGCCCATTCCGTGCCACGTTTGAAACGGCTGCTCCCGCGTTTACGCGGCAAGCGAATTGGTGTCCTCGGGGACATGATGCTGGACCGCTATTTGTGGGGTACGGCTTCGCGCCTGTCGCCGGAAGCGGCCGTGCCGGTGGTGGATTTTGTGGAGCAGAACGAGTGCCTGGGAGGCGCGGGAAACGTGGCAGCCAACATTGCCGCACTGGGGGCTCGGGTGGAGGCTTTTGGCGTCCTGGGTAGCGACGAAGCAGGCCGCGCGTTTGAGAAATGTCTGCTAAGCAAAAACATCGCCAGCAAGGGCGTGCTGACCGAACCCAAACGCGTTACCACGGTGAAAACGCGAATTATCGCCAAGCATCAACATGTAGTGCGCGTGGACCGCGAGCGCCGCGAGCCGCTGGGCGCCCAGACGCAGGAAAAGCTCTTGCGCATGATTTTCGCAGCGCTCAAAAAGCTCGACGCGTTGGTACTTTCCGATTACAACAAGGGACTGATTACCGATGATTTTGCCGACCGCGTGCTGAGCGCGGCGCACCAGCTGAAAGTGCCCGTTTTTATCGGGCTGAAGACCAAGCGATTGTACGCATATCGAGGCGCACGCGCGGTGACGTGTAACGAAGGCGAGGCCAGATTATTGGTCAATTTGCCGCTCAGCGATGAGGCATCCTTTGAGGAAGCTGGCCGGGCGCTCCTCGCGCACTGCGGCTGCAGTGGTGTTGTCATCACGCGCGGCCAAAAGGGAATGAATGTCTTTGAGGAGTCCTCTCCACGAAGTGTGCATATCCCAGCGACTGGTCTCGAGCTTACGTACGCCCGCATCGGGCAGCCAGGCATTGAGCGCGGCGCGACGGGACGACAGGTCTTCGACTTGACGGGCGCGGGGGACACCGTTCTCAGCGTTTTAAGCCTTGCCGCGGCGGCGGGAGCGTCGCTAGTGGATGCGGCGATGCTCGCCAACATCGCGGCCGGCGTGGTAGTGGGAAAGTTAGGTACGGCGAGCGTTTCGCCAAAGGAATTGGAGCATGCGCTGGACGAGATTCGTTCGTAGAGCATCCTAAATGCAATGCGTCAGCCGCCTGCACGAGTCACTTTAAAATCGAAGAAATGTTCTTTATTAAGGCTCGCTGCTATAGGAAGTGACAAGAGACTGGCCCGGGCGGAAAGCTGAGAGATTTGTCGGAAGTGACGACCCAGATGCTCACAACTTTCGTCTTGCGGCTCTTTTCCGCGTCGCCCGGCTGCGGCATGGGAGAAAATGGGCTTAGAGCCACGCTCACGTCCACGGCATTGGAAGCGTGAGGCGCGCAAGTCTTCAGGATTTCGTAGCTCTTTACCGGGCCGTAGTATCCTTCAGGGCCCCAGTCGGTGAGGAAATCCTTCATGGAATAGCTTGGAGTCGGTTTCCAGAGTTTGTAGGCGAGTTCTGTATTGCCGGCCGCCAGCGTGGTAAAAAAGCGGTCGGCGGCTCTTTTCTCGGGATAGTAACGGAGGGCGAACCAGAGTACAACAATCACCGCCACGGTGACGGCGGCAACGGTGAAGGCCATGGCTCGCGATTTTTCGGATTTAACGGGAGGTGGATCCAGCAATGTCATTCAGTTTTCTCCTGCCCCGCGAGCGTCGTATTCAGGTTCTGTAATTCGTTGAGAATCCCTGCGCATTCGAGCAACACTAAAACCTTACAAAAATTCGCCCCGCGAGTAAATGCCCGGCGGCAACAACTCGGACCGAAGATACTTGCGATTCACTTCGCGTTCAGGACAAAACGCTGCCGGCGGATGAGCCATTCCGCGACGAAGAGGTTTGGAACCCAGCACAGCCAGGAAACGGTGATGTAGGTCGGCCGGAAAGGCCAGTGTAGGGCGAAAAGCATGAGGGGCATCCAGTTGCGGAGAGTGACCGCAGCGAGAGTCAAGGCGAAATTGCGGATCATCCACTGGCGGTGGGCCACGATGTTGCCGGCCCGCACCATCCGGTAGGCTTGCAGGCCGGTAAAGAACCACAGAACGGCGAGCGTGCCGAAGCCCAGATGCGTAGGCAGCCCTTCTTCAGAAACGGTGGCCATCGCGAAGCCTGCAATGGACCCGAGCGCAACTTCGAGCAGGTAAAAGCGACCGAGCCAGCGGTGCAAGTTGAGCGCGCGGGCCCGCAGCTTCTCGGAAAACTGCCACGGGCCCGCCAAAAGTGCACCGATTCCTCCCGCAATGTGCAGCCGAAGCGGGAGAATGTAGCGCGAGAAGTGCTTGTCTCCGGGCACGGCCAGGAAGTAAGTCGTCGAATACAGAACGACGCCCAAACAAGACAACAACATGAGCCACCAGAGAGAAGTGGCCAAGCGCGATCGGCGATGGGGAATCGCAGTTGCCAGTTGAGCCGATTGCGTGAGTTCAGACATTCATCGCTCTTCAGTTGGGATTGCTATTGGATGGAGATACGAAACCGACGGCTGATTAGTTTCCGTCCGTGTATGTTGCCGTGATACGTGATCCGAGTAGAGTTACCGCCTCGACGAACTAGGCTTCGAGCGCGCCGGCGGCGCCTTCAGGAAGCTCAATCTCATACTTGGTGCGGGCCTTCTCGCGGTGCATTTCAAGAGCGAGCTCAATGAGCTTGTCAATCAACTGGCGAAACGGAATGCCGCTGGCTTCCCACATTTTCGGATACATGCTGATGGAGGTGAAGCCGGGAATGGTATTCACTTCATTGAGGTAGATTCTGCCGGCTTTCTTTTCGACGAAGAAATCCACGCGAGCCATGCCACTCAGTTCCAGGTCGCGAAACGCCTCCACGGCGTAATTTTGGATCGTTTTCACCTGCGCGGGCTTGAGTTTTGCGGGGATCAGGATTTGCGAGCCCTCTTCCAGGTACTTTGCCGCGTAATCGTAGAATTCGCGGTGCGGGACGATTTCTCCGGGGATCGAAGCTTTGGGATCGTGGTTGCCAAGCACCGAGACCTCGATTTCGCGACCCACGATGCACTTTTCGACCAGAATTTTCATGGCGAATTCTGCGGCGAGGTTCAAAGCGGGAGCTAATTCTGCACGCGAGTGGACTTTGGTCATCCCAACCGAAGAGCCGAGCGTGGCTGGTTTGACGAACATGGGGTACTTGAACTTTTTCTCGAGCGTAGCCTGAGTTTCTTTCGGATGACGCTCCCAATCCGCGCGCTGCACGGCAATCCACGGCACAACGGGAATCTTGGCCACTTGCAAGAGGCGCTTGGCGACATCTTTGTCCATGCCGATGGCAGAACCGAGCACGCCTGCCCCAACGAAGGGCAAACCCGCGAGATCGAGCAGCCCTTGAATCGTGCCATCTTCGCCGTAAGTGCCATGCATGACCGGGAAGACCACATCAACGCGCTGGCCGCCGCCGCTGCGGTCGAGCGGAATCAGGGCGGCGTCGGTGGGATCCGCGGTCATCATCACCCGCTGGCCGCCCTTCAACACTTCGGGGAGCATTTTTTGCGCCGCACCGCCAACGAGCCAGTGGCCTTCCTTGGTGATGCCGATGGGCACGGCTTCGTACTTGTCCGGGTCCAGGCCGCGAATCACAGAAGCAGCGGAGGCCAGGGAAACTTCATGTTCACCAGAGCGGCCGCCAAAGAGAATGCCAACGCGGAGTCGTTTCTTGTTGTCAGGAGTCATGGAATTGGTCGTTTTTAGTAATTTGTCGTCCGTTCCTAGTTATAGGGCAAAGAGGACCGGTTGTCGCGGGTGAAGTGAGGGAGAAGTTCGCGAGCGGCAACGGAACCTTTCCCGGTTTCTATCGTCTACAACAAGGGAAGTTGGCAGGAGGATCCGTGTCTTCACAAGGTGTTCGAGCGGGGAGTGAGTTCTTGGAGAATTTTCGGCGAGACGTGGTGTACGCGTTTCGGACAATGCGAAGGGACTATGGCTTTGCGATTTTTGCGATTTTGATTGTGGGATTCGGCATTGGAGCGAGCTGCACTATTTTCAGCGTGCTGAATGCAATTCTGATCCGGCCGCTGCCGTTTCGCGACCCCGGGCGGCTGGTGTGGATAGCGAACCACACGGACGACACGAACAACATGTCCGGCAAGACGGTGCAGGTGGATTATTTGCTGGACTACCGGAAGCTGAACAAATCGTTTGAAGACTTGGGCGCGTACATGGCGTTCTACGGCCCGGGCGACGCGAAATTGATTGGGGACGCCCAGCCGGAACGGCTGACGAGCGTTCCGGTAACGCAGAATTTCTTCGCGCTGCTAGGCGTGGAGCCGCGGCTTGGACGGCAGTTCAGCCCGGAGGAGTGCAAGTTCAATGGGCCACGTGTGGCAATGCTGAGCGATTCATTGTGGAGAAGAAGGTTTGGCGCGGATCCGAATATTGTGGGCAAGGCGCTGAAGTTTGACGGCGGACCGGTAACCGTGGTGGGCGTACTGCCGGCGTCCTTTGATTTCGGGACGATCTTTGCGCCGGGGACGAAGGTGGACATGTACGAGCCGTTTCCGCTTACTCCGGAGACGAACCGCTGGGGGAATACCCTCGCGATTGTCGGAAGGCTGAAGCCGGAGGCGAGTCTGGGAACCGCGCAAGCAGAGGCGGCGATTCTGGGACCGCAACTTCAGCGGGAAAACCCAAAGATGAATGAATTTGATCCGAAGCTCTCGATGCTGCCGGCTCACGTAAGCGGTAGGCTGCGGCCGGCACTGCTGGTGCTGGCGAGCGCCGTGGGCGTGGTCATGCTGATCGTGTGCGCGAATCTGTCGAATCTGCTTCTGGCGCGGTCGGCCGCACGGCAAAAGGAGATTGCGATTCGCGTGGCGCTGGGCGCGGAGCGGCTTCATTTGCTGAGGCAGATTCTGACAGAAAGCGTGCTGCTGTCGTGCAGCGGGGCCGTGCTGGGGGTGGGGCTGGCGTTTGCCGGGGCGCGCGTGCTGGCGCAGTTGAGCGCGATGAAGATTCCGCTGCTCACGGGTGTGCACGTGGATGGTGCGGCGCTGAGTTTTGCTGTGTTGATTGCGGTGGCGACTGGGCTGCTCTTCGGGCTAGCTCCAGCGTGGTCGGCCTCGAAGGTGACGCTTCACGATGCCCTGAAGGACTCGAACCGCGGGTCGAGCCAGGGGCGGGGACATGCGTGGATGCGTAGCGCACTGGTGGTAGCTGAAATCTCGCTAGCCTGCGTGTTGCTCACCGGTGCGGGACTCTTGATTCGCAGCTTCCTGCGCGTGCTGGACGTGAACCTGGGATTCGCGCCGGAGCACGCGACAGCACTGCGCATCGATCCGAACGAGAGCTACAAGACGCAGGAGCAGAAGAACGCATACTTCACGGAAGCGTTGCACGACGTAATGAACGTGGCTGGAGTCCAAGCAGCCGGATTGTCGGATGCGCT
>Ga0075436_100000079_pt1 | contig 55394 bp, 54 predicted proteins | sample RhiMethybrSRZTD5_FD_75303 | JGI IMG/M metagenome (GOLD analysis project Ga0075436, IMG submission 75303) | Populus rhizosphere microbial communities from Tennessee, USA - Rhizosphere MetaG P. TD hybrid SRZTD5 | ecosystem: Host-associated > Plants > Roots > Rhizosphere > Soil | place: USA...
CAGCACAACAGCGCCGTCTATTGGCACTGCGCCGTGCCAGCGTCAGCGTTTTATGGTTGTCATCCTGAGCGAAGCGAAGGATCTCAACCATACAATTCATTGAGATCCTTCGGACCGCCAAGAGGCGGTCCTCAGGATGACAATGCGAGCGCCGTCCGCACTCGCATCGTCACTTACCGCGAATTCGTCCAAAGCGGCCTCTCGCCGCGCATGTTGGCGCAGGCCATCGCGGAGCGCAGCGGCCGCGAACGCATCAGCGATGTGTTTCTCTCGCCCGACGCTTTCGCGCACCGCACTTCGGAAGCGTCCATCGCCGAGCAACTCGGCGACATACTCGTCGCCAACAGCTTGCCGCGTCCCGCGCTCGCCGATGACGACCGCGTTGGCGGCTGGCAATGGATGTACCAGCTGCTGCAAACGGATTCCTGGCTGATGACCGACAATTGCTCGAAGCTGATCGACTGCTTGCCGAACTTGATTCACGAAAATGGCCGCAACGAGGATGTTCGCAAGGTCGACGGCGATGATCCCGCCGACGCCGCGCGCTACGGCCTCGTCTCCGGCGCCCGCCTCGCCGGAATGGCAGGCTACAAATCGGTCATTCCGAGCGAAGCGAGGAATCTCTCTTCGCTCGACCCTGGCGGCCCGCACTTCGTTCACGGCATGCCGCTCGACGAACAAATCCAGCGGCAAATCAGCGCTATGGATCCAACTTCGCGCGCGATTCATTCCCAGCGCCTGGAAGGGGAAGCGAAAAAATTCTTTCGCCCCAAGCCGCTTCCGCGCCGCTGGTAGCACAGCCACTCCTGGCTGTGCTGCGTGTTAGCGATTGAGCGTCCGAACCGCACAGGCATGAGTGCCTGTGCTACTGGGGTGCGCACCCAAATCTGCAGAAAACTATGTTGGAACCACTAAAGAAACTGTTTCGGTCAGGCTACGTCCGCCTGTTGGAAGAAGAAGTGTCTCGCCTGCGCGCGGAGAATCGCGCGCTGATGAATTCGCTGCTGGGCACGGCGGGATTTCCTCCGGTCGAGTTTCCCGAAGCGCCCAAGCCACAGCCATTGCCGCGTTTGCGCAAGCGTTCCTGGCACCAGATTCAAGCCTGGCGCGAATCCGGAGCCGCCCGCGACGCTGCAGCAACTCTCGACGGAATTGATGATGCGAGGACAAATGGATCTGTATCGCACAGCTGAAACCTGGACCGGCTCTCCCGGCACGATCGCGCCCGCCGACGGCAACTACGCTTCCGCATCCGTGATTCCGAGCGAAGCGAGGAATCCCGGCAATGCGTACGACGCATCAAGCGCCGATCTCTCGGCTTCGGCCGCAAAGACGGCCTTTGCTCGGGATAACAATCGCCAACAGGCCGTCGACCTCGGCCCCAACAACGAGCGCCTCGAAGACGTGAAGCCGGAGCTTGTCCACGCTTTGCGCGAACTCGTCCGCCAATACCGCCAGGAAGGCGTAGTCGCGCGCCGCCACGAAATTCGCCGCATTCGCCAAGCGCGGCTCTTCTGGCAAGGCCTGCAATACGCCTGGTGGAATCCCAACGACATGAACTGGCATCTGCCGTTTGAGCAGCGCTTCAGCGACGATCGCGAACTCGAAGAGATGCCGCGCTATCAATTCGTCACAAATTTTTATCAAGGTTTCGGACTGTCGTTCATCGCGGTGCTTTCGCAGGACGTGCCAAGCGTTCGTTTCTATCCGCAATCCACGCAGTCACTCGAAGACATTGCTGCCGCGCGCGCCGCCAGCGACGTCGCACAGCTCATTGAACAGAATAATCAGGTCGAGCAGTTGCTCACTTCAGTCGGCTATTTTCTATGGACTGACGGCAAGCTCGGCGCCTACGTCCGTTACGTCGCCGATGGCCAGCGCTTCGGCTTCCACGATGAAAACATTCTCGAAGCGCTCGAAATTCCTCTCGGCGAAGATGTCTACGTCTGCCCGCAATGTGGCAAGGAGACTCCCGCCCCCGTTACCTCGTCACCTCTCTCATCGAGTGTCATCCTGACCGAGAGCGAAGGATCTCAACCGCTGCAAAGCCGGGGCGTTTCCGACGATGAGATCCTTCGGGACGCAGACAGCGGGTCCCTCAGAATGACACCGCCTCCAGTGTGCGCTGCTTGCGGTACCGAACTCACCGACGCCAACCTGCGCCGCGCCGAGCGCGTCACCGTTCCGCGCGTCGTTGGCACGCGCCGCGTACCCAACGGCCAGGAGGTCATCTCCATCGCCGGCGGCCTCGAGCTCAACACGCCCGTCTGGGCCAACGAGATGCACGAATATCCGTACCTGCAATGGCAGGCGGAAGTGCATCGCGCCAAATTGAAAGCGGCGTATCCCCACGTCGCCAACAAAATCGAATCCGCACCGTCACAAGGCGCCGAAGACGTCTACGCGCGCGTCTCGCGTCTAAGCGTCGAACAGGGTCTGCCTTCGATTCATCCCGGCGATGCGCTGATGAATCTCATCACCTTCGATCGCACCTGGCTGCGGCCGTGGGCGTTCTACGGAATCGAAGACGAGGCCGTACGCAACGAACTGCTGGCCATGTTTCCCGACGGCTGCTACGTCGCGTTCGCCGGCGACGTCTACTGCGAATCGCGCTGCGAATCCATGGACGACCACTGGCGCGTGCTTCACGCCTTGCCCGGCGACGGCCAGAACCGCCCGAGTGTTGGCGATTCGCTCGTGCAAGTTCAGGAGCGCTACAACGTTCTTTCCAACATGCAAGCGGAAACCTACGAATACGGCATTCCGCCGATTTACGCCGATCCACAAGTTTTGGATTTTGACGCGCTCGCAAATCAAGTGGCTGAGCCGGCCGCGCATTTTCCCGCGCGCGCGCGACCAGGCCAGCCGCTCGCAGCGGGATTTTTCCAGCCGGCGCCCGCGCAAGTTCCGCCGGACATGATTCGCCATCAGCAGGATCTCATCGGCCCCGTCGCGCAATTCTTGACCGGCCTCTTTCCCGCGATCTTCGGCGGCAACATGGAAGATGTGAAGACTGCCAGCGGTTACGCACTCGCGCGCGATCAAGCCATGGGCCGCCTCGGCCTCGTCTGGCGCCGCACGAAACAGTTTTATGCCGACGTTCTGCTGCTCGCCGTCGATTGCTTCCGCAAGAACCGCCCGCAAGACGTCGAGATTCCTCTGCTCGGCCCCGACGGCGTGCTCGACGCGCGCGCCATTCGCACCGCCGACCTGAAGGGCAACATCTGTGTGCACCCGGAGGCCGACGAAACGTTTCCGCGGCTGAAGTCCCAGCAGCGCGGGGTTTTGCAACAACTCTTTGGCATCAATGATCCCGTGATCCAGCGCGCCCTCACCGAGCCCGCGAATCTCGGCTACATCAAAAATGTTCTCGGCCTCACGGAAATGGTGATCCCCGGCGAGGATTCGCGCAACAAACAGTTGCGCGAAATCCAGCAACTCCTCGCCTCCGCCCCGATTGTGATAAATTTGCCGGCGCCCCCGAATACTCCCTCTGTCATCCCGAGCGAAGCGAGGGATCGCGGCAACATTTTTGAGTCAGCTAGCTCTCAGGGCACAAGCCTGGATTCCCCGTCGCCCTCGGCTCATCGGAATGACACTGGGAGTGCCGATGGCTATGATGCCCGATCATCGACTGCAAGCGATGCGCAAACGCAGGAAGGTGCTCGCCACTCGCCACTCGTCACTAGCCACTCGCTTGTTCTGCCCTCTGTTCCCGTCGACCAACTCCTCGACGATCACGCCGTGGAGTTCGAGGAATGCAAGCGCTGGGCCAACTCCGAAGCCGGCCAGTCCGCTCGTATGACGAATCCTGCCGGATTCGCCAACGTTCGCGCCCACGCCGAAGCCCACCTCCGCGCCATGAGCCAAGCGGCACTGCTGCAAATGCAATCGCAAACGCCAGCCGCCCCGAAGTAGCGCAAGGCGAAACTTTGGGGCATGCCAAACGTAAATTAAGGTGAGAGTGCTGATGTCAAGCTAAACCGCCTGTCACCGCGGTGAAATGAAAATGACCGAATTCGTAGTTCTGGGACTTGGAGCTGACTCCCGTATATACGGCTCCTCCCCGCTTTCTTCGCCCGAAGCGGAGGAGGCCGCCAGGCAGTACATCCTGACCTATCCGGAACTGCCTACTGAGCACGGTCTAATGCACTTCTTCTTCGACCTTCTTGTCGAGGGCGGATTAGAACTATTGTTTGGTCTGCTCGAACTCCTCGTTTGAGTAGCGTTGTGAGGCTGAGAAGCGAGAATACGCCCCGAGAAATCGGGGCATTTTTGTTTTGGGGTAAGAAATTTTTGTTTTGGGGTAAGAAATGGATCCGCAAGCTGTAACCGCAAGCCCGGCGAACGGTGCGAGCACGACGCACGATTTGTTTGTTCTGACCGACGAGCAGATCCTCGAAATCGAGCCAGAGCAGGAAGCGTTAGGAGCCTTAGAACAGCCACTTCCGGCTCTTCCGGCGCGCCGAGCGGATACGACGAATGCACAATCTGCAGCGGAGCCGAACGGTAGCGTCGCGTCATCACAGTTAATCGAGAATACGCAGCAAAGCACACAGGCAGGAGTGCCTGTGCTACCAGAACCGCCGCCTTGGCTCGCGGCACAAATGAAAGATCCTTGGAGCGGCGAAGAAGCAAAGGAGTTATGGAATGGCATCCAACAAGCGCAGCAGGAAGCGGCGGCGTATCGCGCGACTTTTGCGACGCCCGAAGATGCGCGCGCGCTGAAAGAATTGTATCCCGGCGGCGTCAACGAAGCGCGTGCTGCGGCAAACCGCGCGCGTTTGCTGGATGACATTGACCACGCTTATTTCGGCGCGGAGGGCGGCACGCCCGAACAAGCCACTGCGGCGCGCACGCAACTCGCCGCGATGATGTTGCACGAAGATCCTGCTGCGTTTCGCGAAATGGTTTTCGCCGGCTTGCGCGCGCTCGAAGAGGCAGAGAAGGGAAGCACCGCGTCACCAGGAGCTTCCAATCTTCCACGCCTGGCGCAGGTATTTAGCGCAAACCGCACTCGTGTTGACGTAGCGCAGCCCGGTGCCCGTCCCGACGAACTCGGGAGAGCTGCATCTTCGCCTGCTGAAACTCTTGCGCAACGCGGCACCACGTCAGAACCCGAAGCCCAGCTGGCCGCCTACTCCGCCTTTGAAAGAGCCGCCAACGAGGATTTGGAACGCAGCATTGGCGCCGCGATCGCGCGCACCCTCGAACAGGCATTGCCAAATTTGAAGGAGAGCAACAGGGGAGAGAAGGAAGGGGCCCGACAGGGCGTGCCCCTTCAGGATCGCCTAAGCGCCGCCGTCCGGCAAGACGTCGAAGCCGCTCTTAAGGGTGACCGCCAGCTTGGCGAACAAATCGCGCAGATTCTTTCCGCGCGGCGTTTCGATAACGAAACGCGCGCGCAGGTTGTGCGCCTGATTGACGACCGCGCGCGGCAACTTGTGCCAAGCGCCGCTCGCCGCGTCATTAATGACTGGACCCAGGCGACGTTCACCGCGCACCGCGGAAATGCAGCGCGCGCGGACGCCCTAAGCGCGCGAAGGGAAGTTGAGCCTTCCGGGGTGCAAGGCCCGAAATCGCACGGCGTGCCCCCCGGGCAGGCCGACGTCAGCCCTGCGGCCTCTTCTTCCCGGGCCGCGAAAACGCGGCCCGGTGAAGACTCGCATCGGAACGCTTCGCGTTCCGATGCGCGCCGCCTCGACTACCGCAAGCTCTCCGACGAACAGATTTTAGAGTTGTGAAGGTGGTGACTTCATTAGGCCTGTGGCTGACGGCCAGCGCGCTTTCTAAACCATCGCAACGCCAACACAAAGGCAATCGCAAAAACCAACAGTGTGGCCGACCAACAGACAGGGAGCACAAAATGCCAATTCGGGACGTCAAAGCCGATGCCAATACTTGAAGCGGCCAAAACAGGAAGCAATAGAACACCAATGGCTGCTAGGACAGCCGCTAGTCCGACGAGGGCTGATTTGAGATAAATCACTTCTTTGCTCGTAATACGAATCACCTGCAATGCAGCACCGAAAACCAACCGTGAGCTGAAACATTTTTTCGGCGCCTTCTCAAGAGACGCCCGTGCGATTCCGCGCGCTAATTGTAGCGGCGGGTTTACCCCGCCGTTCGCAGCGGCGTAAAGCCGTTGCTACACATGCTTCCGCGGAACGCAATCATCTAAGGAGAACAACAGATGCCAGCACAAGCGAACGCGAACGTCGTCGCGTTGCAGCTCGAGAAGGTGCGCGACAAAGTGCCCCTGCTCTATGAGCGTGACGACATTTTACTCACCATGATCCAGCAGCGCGGCGACGTGGAGAAAGTTTCCAGCCGCAACATGCGCCTGCCCTTGCAGGTCAATCCCGGCGGCAAGGCCGGCTCGTACAACGCCGACGGCGGCGATCTCGGCCGCGGCTCCGGCACCGCTTACGATGTCGCGCAGGTCTCGCCGATTTTCTTCCGCTTCGCGATTGAAATCACGAAGCTCGTCGAATACGCCACCACCGGCCGCGAGCGCGCCATCGAAAACGCCACCAAGCGCGAAGTGGCCAACGGCATGAAGCAGTTCCGCGCGTTTCTCGACAAGCTGATGCAAACCGCGGGCAATGGCGTGCTCGGCACCATCAACTCCATCGCCAGCACTACGTTCACCATGGCCGTGCCGAGTGGCGCCGCGCTCGTCTACGTCGGCCAGACCGTCCAGGTCTACGACACCACGCTGACCACGAATCGCGGCACATGCAACGTCGTCGCCGCGGATCCCATCACCGCGCAGACCATCACCGTCGACGCTGTTCCAGGCGGCACCATCGCGACCGACGTCATCGTCCACGACGGCCTCTCCGGCGCACAGCCTGTGTCCCTCTTCGGCATCAAGTATCACCAAAACAACGCCACCACCGGCACCTGGCTCAACCTCAACCGCGCCACGTATCCTGTGCAACTCGCCACGCCGCGCGTCAACGCCGGCAACGCCGCGCTCACGCCTTCCAACGTCCGCCTGGCCATCAACAAGGTCCGGAAATCACTGGGCATCAATCACATCGCCAAGCTGATCGCCTACATGGCGGTCGAGCAGGAGCACGCCTGGGAAAATCTCGGCATCACCGTGTCGCAAATCATCAAAGAAGGCGGCGCGCGCGATGGCAACGACCTCGACTTGCTCTTCAGCGGCCGCAAAACCATGAGCGGCATCCCCATCAAGTCCAGCGTCAACGCCGACCAGACCCGCGTGGATTTTCTCGACCTCTCGCACTGGGGCCGCGCCGTGTTGAAAGACATCGACTTCTACGAAGTCAATGGCAACACGGTGTTCCCGATCTACGGCGCCAGCGGCGGCCTCGCAGCGTCTTACATCTTCTATTTCGACACCGCGTTCCAGGTGTTCGATGATTCTCCGCGCACCGGCGCTTTCATCGACACCTTGGCTCGCCCATCCGGCTACTAGGAAGCGTGGAACACATAGGCACGAAGGGCAGAAAGAGGGAAAGCGAGGCGGGTAAAAGTCGGGCGTTGGCCTCGGTATGAACCTACTTGCTCGATAGCTTGTAGGCTGTCAGAAAGCCAACAAACATAAAGAGGCTAACGCCCGATCCGACTACAACAGCCCAAGTTGGCAACTGGTGGATAAAACGGAACCCGTTCAAGAAAGTTAGGCCATAGATGACGGCACCAACCACTATCCATTTCCTATGCTGCTCTTTTGCCATGGATTCTTCCATACAGGCGAACATCCCGGTCACACGCGTTCCTTACTGATGCTATCAGTTTCATTCTCACGCTTTTCTTTTCTCGCGCCCTCTGTGCTCATGCGGCACCTCAATGCGAAGAGCTTTCATCTGCGGAATCACACTCTTGCTGTGTGGCGGAATTTGCGCCCGCAGCAAAACCGAACCGCTGGTTTTTGTCTTCGTTCGCGTGGACCGCGCACAAGACGTCGCCATTCTGCGCCCGATGATTGCGCCAGATATTGGCGTACAACTCGACTCCGGCCCGAAAGAGTTGAAACGCGGAACCGTGCTTCACTGCACGACGTCTACCCACGAGCAGTCCGCGATTGTAGAAAGCCAAATCGCCAGGATCAGCGAGCTTTGGCTCGATTGCGGAGACCACAAATTTGTAGTGAAGGGCCTGGACTTCACGCAACGCTCAAAATGACTCCGTAGCGGCGCATTTATCCCTCCGCCTTGGCCCCTGCTACAACGTCCGCAATTCATGATTCTAGTTCTTCGCGAAACGCACGAAACGCCAGAGAGTGTCGCGCAGCGACTCTCGCGCGCCGGAGGCATCAACCGCTTCGGCGAACCGAATTACCGCGCGGTCTGGGGCTGGAACCGTCTCGCGTGGATCGGCGGAAAATTCGAGGACCGCGACGAACACGGTGTGCTGCTACGCGAGCGCATCGAACTTAGAGAAGAACCGAAGTATCCCGCGGTCAACCGCTGGCACATCGAGCGCTGGCTTCCGCCGGAAGCCTACGGCTCGCCGCGCCAATGGTATGCCCAAACAATCGAACGCGAGAATGGCGTCAGCATTCCTGCGCTCGGGCCTTATCCTTCGCGCGGCGAATACGAACACTGCTTCACGCTCGAAGGCCCGCGCGGCGAATTCATCCAGCTCACGCCAACCGTCGCCGAACACATCGCGCGCGCCATCGAATGCTCGCGCGCGTTGCCGCGCACCAAGACGCGTGCCCACTTGTACGACCGCGCATACCGAAAAGAGCAGCAGTACGAGAGCTGGGCCTACGACGCCCTCGACGACGCCGTCCCGGCCTTCCACACGCAGCCATTTGTCACGGTAACGTAACGAGGCCCACGCAGTGACTACGTCTGGGGAACGATGTTCGCGTGCCTGGCCACTTCCCGCCAGCGCCCCTCTTGCTTCATCCAGATGGCAGTGAATCGAAGATGCTCGACTTTTCCCGCATTTGGCATTTGACCGCCCCAAGTCACGGTTTCACTGCCCGCGACGATCACGGTATCGCCATAAACGCGGACGTACTCAATCTGCCGATCGTACGCGGTGATCACCAGGAATCCGGACTTGACCATGCCCAGCACTTGCTGCTCGGTCACAAACTTGTTCAGCGGATTGGTCACCACCATATCGTCAGACCAGACACGCGCCATGGCAGCTGGGTCTTTTTGAAGAAATGCCTGGACTTCCTCGACATTAAGCCGACGCACTTCTTGTTCCGCACTCGCTTGTTTGTCCGTCGCATTGCTTTGTGCCGGCATACGCGAATGAGTAGAAACGAAGAGCCCGCCAAGCCAGACTAGGCAGGCAAGTCCCAGGGCTTTCACAAGAAATGTTTTCATGGCTGAGTTCCTCCGCCGTGGCGAAAAGTGTTGGCGGCACTCTATCTCAAAGGCAGCCTGAAAAGAAGGGAACAGGTGCAGGGGGGAGCCTGAGGGAATTCCGAAGTGTGCTGCTGGAAACCCTGAGCTTCTTATAACCATATGACAAGAATCGAACTCTGGTTGAAAGGACTGTTTGCCGCGGCTATCAGCGGCGGCGCCGGTGGAATCCTGACCGGCTTCGCTGCGGTCGGGATCGATCCGCAACATTTCAATCTGCAAGCGGGAATCGGCGCAACGTTGCGCATTGCTGCCGCTGCAGCGTTGATCAACGCCGTCATCGGCGTCGCCGCATACCTGCAGAAATCTCCGCTGCCTCAAGATGGTGTATAGCAGCGGCCTTATGCTGCTTCCCATTGAATGAAAGGAACTCACCAGTGAAGAAGGAAAAAATCTCACTCTTGCCAGACGAGCGCGTGGCCATGCACGCCAAGCTCGGCTCAATTCTGAAGGGCGGCGACGCGGCAGAGATTCTTCTCGTGATTATTCTGCTTCTCGCGCTTCGTCCGCCTTCACGGCGCAAAGCTCCCAAAAAGAAACGGCAGCCAAAACGGCTGCCCTAAACAGGGATGCGTACTAGACGCGCCTTACAAGCAACTCAACTATACCGCTCATTCGAGGGACCTGTAGAGGCCGGGCTTTAGCCCGGCTGCGGCCCTAAATGGCCGCGCCTACAAAACAAAAGGATTGAAACGATGCCCGTCGTCGGCTCATCTGCATATAACACTGCCGGACAAATCACTTCGCTCGTGCGCTCGCTGTTGAACGACTCGCAGGGCAACCTGTTCACCGACACGATTCTGCTGCCCTACGCCAATTCCGCGTACCGCAAAGTCCAGCGCGCGCTCGGTAACGCGGGTGGTGGTGGCTCCATCCAGGACGACGTGCTCTTGGTCGTCCCCGCCGTCGCGCAAACCGACACCTCGCTGCAAGTTTCCATCACCGACGCGACCGCCCCGCCCAACCAGCTTCCGACCGATCTGCTGGTGCCCGTGAAAATTTGGGAACGCCCCAACGGCTCGACCGACGATTTTCTCGAGATGGTGGACCTCACGCAGCACGGCGGCCTCCCTTCGCGCGTGCAGGACGTCACGCTCAGTGTCTGGGAATGGCGCGCCGACGGTCTCTATTTCCTCGGCGCCACGCAAGACACGCAAATTCGCCTACGCTACCTGAAAGCGTATCCCGATTTCACCGACGCGACTTCGCCCGTGCTCATTCGCAATGCGCAGGAAGCCATTGCTTACGCCACCGCAGCCATGGCCGCCTGGGCGCGCGGCAGCCCGCTCGCCGAAAAGTGGGATGACGCCGCATCCGACGCTATTGAGGATCTCGTTAGCGCCGCCGTGCGTCGCGAGCAGCAATCCGCGCGCCGGCGCCGCCCATTCTCTGCCCGCAGCGGTTACACGCCTTTCTAGCGAGGGCCGCAAACCAAAAACACTGTCATTCCGAGCGAAGCGAGGAATCTCTCTTCGCTCACATTGGAGGAGAGGCCAATCATGCCCATCACCATCACGCTTCAACCCAACAACGTCGACGGTTCCGGCAGCAACCTGTTCTACGCCATCGCCACGCTCGCGTTCTCGGGGAACTATCCCACCGGCGGCGACACGCTCGATTTCACCACCGTTGCCGACAAACTCCCGAGCGATCAAATCATCCAGGTCTTCGCGGACAGCCAGAACGGCAACGGCGGCTACTACGTGCCGGTGCAGGGAAGTGCGCTCAACAACTGGAAGCTCAAAGCCTTCAACGGCGGCGGCACGGAGCTAACCGCAGGCGCCTATCCCGCCAATGTCACTTCCGACATCGTCCAAATCACCATCACCGCCCGCAAGCTCCAGTAACTTTCAATTCTTGAGCTCGAGGGTCCCAGGACAATAGCGCCTGATGATCTGGCGATACCTCTCAATCTCATCCGGACTGCTGAAGCATCGTTTCGGTATAATAATGGAGTAGTTAGATAGCGGATATAGAAGAAAGAGACTACGTGTCTCGCGCACTCGCTGGTACGTCTTCCAAGGTGACGTTCCCTCGCCGAGTTCTCCATGTATTCGCACTCCCGATGAGCTTACCGTCTGCGTCACCGGGCCAAGAGCGTTGGGGTTCTTCCGCACAAAGTCGCGTGCAGCGACCAGCGGTGTGGCAAACCTAAAAAATCCGACGAATAACACGATGCCCGCCGCCCACAACAATCCGGAAATGTCGTTGGTCGCGCCAATCCTAATGGCTTCGTACGCAAAATAGGTGAGGACGGCTAAACTTACCCCAAAGAGTACATTCCAAAGTAGGGCGGTTCGCGGTCTCATCATCCCGCGCACTGCTGCGGCATAGTCTTTTTTTGTAATCGTTACAACGACGCTGACGGTATCGCTTTCTGCCACTGTTTCTAACCTCGCCCGCACAAGGATTTGTAGCAGATTTGTCGGAGATATTCACGTCCGGGTCGAACGTAAGAGGGGTGTGATGATACGATCAAAAATTGCGATGGGGTTTCTCTGGGCATTTCTAGCGCTTGCGCTGCACGTGTTACCCGGCGTGGTCGCGCCCGCGCACGCGCAAGGCTCGCGCAAAGACGACATCGTCTTCAATTCGCGCGGCATCCCGCTCGCCGGAGCAACAGTCCGCGTTTGCGCCATGCCTGCCAGCGGCCAGCCCTGCACGCCGCTCGCGCTCATTTACTCCGACGCCGCTCTCACCCAGGCGCTCGCGAATCCCACCACCACTGACGGCCTGGGCAACTATTCCTTCTACGCCGCCCCGGGCAAATACGAAATCGAAATCTCCGGTCCCGGAATCACCACGAAGCAAATTCCCAACGTCTTTCTGCCCAACGATCCTTCCTCACCCAACTTCAGCGCCGTCAGCGCGTTCTCGTTGAACCTCGGCGGCAACCTTACCGTGAATGGCAACAGCACGGTCATCGGCAATCTCGCCAGCGGCACTCTGAACCTCTCGAATCAATCCACCCCTCCGGGCGCCGCCGGCTCCGGCACCGTGAATCTTTACACCAAGACTGGCGACAAGCTCCTCTACTACAAAGACGAAACCGGAACGGAAACGGGCCCGCTTGGCCCCGGCGCGCAAACCAACGTCGCGAACAATTGGACCGCGCCGCAAAACTTCAACGCCAATCAGCGTTTCAAGGGCCCAAATCCCTACGTGGACATCACCGCCTTCGGCGCACGCGCTGTGAACCCAAACGCCGCGCCCGCAGCTCCCGGCATCACCGCGAATTGCACGAACGGTTCGGCGAGCGTGACCATCTCTTCTGCCAGCACGTTCGTGAACGGCGATGGCGCAGTGCTCTACGGCTGCGGCGCTCCCCATAGCATGACAACGCCTTCGGCTCCCGCAGTGGTTCCAGCTTTGGCGTTGAATGGCACGGGAACAGGCATCGTGACGACCACGACGCCCACCGGAGCCACGACGTACAACTATCAGATTATCGCGCGTGACCAAAACGGAGGATTGACTGCTCCTTCTACAGTCGGCTCAACAACAACCGGGGCAGCATCTCTTGGGGCACAGACCGTCAACATTACTTCCATGTCGCGCTCAGGTACGACGGTTACGGTCACGACGGCGGCGACACACGGATTCAACGTCGGCTGCGGCGCTGGCAATTGCGGTGAGGTCTACATTAGCGGGGGCAACGGACTAACGAACAGCAGTTTTCAAGGCTGGTATCTAGTAACTTCGGCTGCCAACGGAACAACCTTCACTTTTGCTGGCCCTCTGGACGCTTCCAAGGGAGCAGCGACAAGCGCCACTGGAGGAACCGCAACCTATTTCAGCGCGAATCACCTGACGTGGTCTGCAGTAACCGGGGCGTGGCAGTATTACATCTACAGTGACAGGGCCAATCCCGGTACCTTTGTGCTCGTTGGAGTGAGCCGACCGCAGGGAACGAACACCGACCTCACTTGGGACGACTTCGGCTCGCCAATGATGGACAACTTCGCGTTCCCTCCCTACGTGCCGAATACGCCACCGGGGGCAGCTACGAGCGACCACCTCTCTACGACAATTACGGGCGGCGCGGGAACCACGACACTGACGCTGGCAAACGCTGCGGGTACGACGGTCAGCGGTGCGACGATTCGCTTGGATGCTGGGCCGGGTATCAAAGCGGCGGCCACGGCAGCGAATGGCGTAAGCAGCGGAACGGTGCTGATCCCCGCAGATAGCTCCGGCAATTCTTTTGTCGTGAACTCGTTTACCGACCTTCATGGGATGACCTTCACGCTTTCGCAGAGTGGTTCGCTCTACCTAAATGAAACCTTGGAGTTAGGGGATACGAACATTGGCTTTCGCTGGTACGGGGACATCAACAGTTCCTATGGTCAGACGGGTGCGGCTGTTGGTCCAGCACCGTATCCCCAGGTGAAGGTTGACCGCGCGAATCCCGGAGTCTATTTCCCCGGAACCTTTGGCGTCAAAGTAAAGGGACTGACCTTCACGATTGCGGGCACGGGCTCTAACGGGTCTCTACAGGTTCTGGCTGAAGGCGGATTCCGCAGCCAGTGGGAAGATTTGAGCTTCAGCACTGGAACCAGTTCAAACGACCTCATGGGCGTCGGCCTTTATATGCGCGGCTCAAGCGGTCAGACTCCAACCGATGCGGTTATGGACAAGGTTGGTTTCTCGTCTGGCAACACAACGAGTGGCACTTCGCACAACGGCGGTTGGTTCTGTATTCAGTGTGGAATTTGGCAGGTGCGCGACCTCTACCAAGTACACCGTGGAAACATCTTTCAAGGTGATTCACTCACCATAAACCAGGCGCACATCAACGGTGGTGGAACTCCGCTGGTCTCGGCGTCGGTCAGACCTAATGCCGCTAACACATCTGTGGTTCTTGGGACTGGGACTATCACGATGGACACGATTGCCCATCCCTGTGTGGCCATGCTCACAAATTCTCAGAGCTTTGTGTCAGGCACGTGCTCTCCTTCCAGTGGAACTCCACCTGTTACCGGTTCGAGTAACATAGCCATCTCCAACACAGGATCGCAGTTTTCTCCGGGGTTCACTGGCCCCGTGCAGCCCAATTCAAACAGCTATTCCTTCGCTTCAGGGCTGGACACCAACAACCTATTCACGTCCTTGTTCGGGGTGAGTGGCTCGATAGCAGCTGATTCGGTTAACGCCATCTTCATCAACGGGCCGGTCATGGCCCAGCCGACGTGCTCAGTAAGCGCCGGAGGGTCTATAGCTCTGGCTACCTACACCTTCAAGGTAGTCGCACTCTGGCAGAACAACAAGGAAGGGGTTCCCTCTGTCTCGTCAACAAGCTGCACAACCACCTCTGGCCAGCAGACCATAACGATCAACTGGTCTACCGTCACCGGCAATCCCAAAGGCTACAACGTTTATTGGTCGAATGGCGGCGGCTACGGCTCATCAAATAGCTTTGCAAATCCACAGTCTCCAACAACTACTTCTCTTGTATGGTCATCACCTGGCTCTACTCTCACCGTTCTAGGAGATGGCAGGCCCTCTGGTGGCCCGACGATGCTGATGTCAGGGACGCAGGGCATCGCCGCGCCCGCGCTGACTTTTGCCGGCAGCTCCATCAGTCCGCCGGCAAGCGGATTCACCGCCAATCGCAACATCTCTTTTCCCGACAACAGCGGCATCATCCCTGTCAGCAGCTATCAGAACAGCGCCTACGACAACGCCACGCGCGCGACCGGCGCAATCGGCTCCAATTGGACGGTGACCAACAACGGCATCAACATCTCCTCGAACAATTTCATCGGCACCGTCAGTAATGCCAACGATGTTGCATACTGGGCCGCCAACGCGTTCGGCCCCCCGCAGTTTTCGCAAGTCACTCTCACCGCGCTCAACGGCACGACCGATTTTCCCGGCACGGCCGTTTTGCTGTCCGGGAGCGGCGGCGCAACTCACGGTTACAGCTGCGTCGAAGACACCACAAACATTTTCATTCAGAAGATCACCGGCACCGCGAACACCACCCTTACAAGCGCCGCCACGACGGGAGCTGCCGGCGATATCCTTCGCCTGGAAGCGGACAGTGCCGGCAACCTTACCTGCTACAAGAACGGCGTCTCGACTCTCACCCTGAACGACACAACCTACACTTCCGGTTCGCCCGGCCTCTTTTTGTTCGGCACCGTCGCTACTTCCAAGAACTGGTCCGGCGGCAACCTCCATCCGCTCTCGCACCTGGACAGCGAGCAAGATTGGACCAAGCCTCAGCACTTCACTCAAGGGATCGCTCTTGGCGGAGCGGCGTCAGAATCTTTCAACAACAATCCTCGCGCCGAGCAGAACGTTTTCCTTCCCGGCGCGCTGACTTCCACGTGGACCGGCTCCACCTGGACCACCGATAAACCAGTCACGATCACGCGCGTGCAAGTGCAAGCCAAGACTGCGCCCTCCGGCTGCACTACGAACGCCGTTGTCCGCCTCACCGACGGTACGACGCCGGTAAACCTAACGATTTCCGCTGCCGCCAACGACAGCGGCGCCATCGCGCAAAATTATGCAGCCGGAGTCTCGCTCACCGTCGCCGTCCAAACCGCCGCCGCGGGCTGCACCACCAGCCCCGCGGACGCCAACGTCACCGTCCAATACCGCATGCAGTAGCGCACTGATCCTGTTAGCTACACCGTCTTTGTCATCCCGAACCCGCGGCCCAAAGGCCAGCGGTGCGAGGGATCTGCTTTGTGTCTCTGGAAACTCGAATCAAGAGGTGATTCTCATGTCCCCTGCCACCGCCACAGAAACGAAATCCGTCTCTCTCGTCAACATCTCGACCGAAAAGTGGCCGCCGCGCCAACGCACTTACTTCGGCTCGCTTGCGGTGCGTTCGCCGGAGCCGGGCGAGCCTTACGCCATCACGCCCATACGCGCCTGCACGGGCGTCATGGATCTCGGCGACAAGCGCATTCACGAAATCCCCATCTCCGCGCAGGAAATCGCCGAAGATCTCGCGCGTGAGCTCAACGGCGACTCGGGGGAGGGAAGCTTCCACGGCGTCTTCGTCGCTGCCGGCCCGCAGCCCACCGAAGCGGAACTCGCCGACGCGCGCCGCCGCCTCGAAGAATTTCAGCGCCGCCTGGTAGCCGCCGCCGACCTCGAGTGGGAGCGCACCAAGAATCCCATGTTCATCACCGACCTCGAGCGCCGCGCCGCCCGCCAGCTCGGCCTCGAAAAGCCCTGGCTGTATGACCCGAAGCCGATGGCCGAGTGTCCCGCCTGCGCTGAAAAGATCAAGCCCGGAGTGGCCGTATGCCGCGCGTGCGGCGCCATTCTCGACAAAGACAAAGCTGCGACTTACGGCCTCTTCACTCCAAAGAGAGCGCGCAGAGAAAGACCCGACGCCTCCCCGGAAACCGAAGTGGCGGGGAAGTCGGCGAACGAGACAGGGGAGCGAGCCCAGGGGGTAGGGAAGCAGCCCGCGCCGGAAACCATGCAGTAAAAAATAAGCAGGGCGGCGTTATTTCGCGCCGCCCAAAGTCAACACGCAGTTGTGCATGTTGGCCAAGCGAGTTCCCCGCAGCATATGCGTGATTTCTTAGAATTGCAATATCAAATAATGAAATAGCGACTCTGGAGCCTCCATACCTCCACTGGAGCACTCTCCAAAACGCGCGTCTGCCGCACTTATTTATCCCCGTGCACCCGTTCTTTTCTTTACTAGAAACTGAAAACTTACAACTAAGAACTCTCGTATGACTACAGCTGGCTCCTTTGACGCAACCATCGAGATTTTCGGCGGGCTTGTCACCGATATGTCCCCCGCCGACTTGCCGCACGGCGTTTCGCCCGATTGCCAGGACGTCATCTTCAGCAACGGCGGCGTCGCTACGCGCCCCGGCTTGCAGGCGCTCTTCGGTCCGCTCGCTGGAAATCCGACCGTCAATTACGTCAAGACCTATGAAACGCTAAACGCTACGCTGCGCACCCTGGCGCTCGACTCGAACGGCATCCTCTATAAAGAGACCACGCCCGGCACGCTGGCGAGCGTCGCCACTGGCCTTGCCACAAACGCTTACGCGAATTCCACCACGCTCTTTGGCCGCGAATACCTCGCCATCGGCGACGGCAAAACCGGCAACGACCTCCCGCGCCAATATGACGACACCAATTTCGATCGCGTCAGCCAAAGCGGCCCCGGCGCGGGCCCCACAGTCGTGGATGAAAACGTAATCATCGCCATCGCTGCGAGTCCCAACGGTGCAACTCAGCCGGCTGCTGTAACCATCGCCGCCAGCCCCAGTGGCGCCACCGAAAACGGTTTTCTCGTCACCGTCACGACGACTTCCGCGCACGGCCTCGCCGCAGGACAATCCGTTACGGTCGCGGGTGTAGGCGTCAGCGGCTACAACGGCACATTTCCCGTCGTCTCCGTGCCCACATCCACGCAGTTCACCTACATCGCTGGCGCTTCCGGTCTCGCCGCCTCCGGTGGTGGCACCGTGGCTTCGTGCACGGCAACGATTCAAACCACTGCAGCCCACGGCTTTGTCGTGGGCCAGCTCGTCACGACGTCAGGTGTTGGCGTTTCCGGCTACAACGGCACATTCGCCGTCACCAGCGTTCCCGACTCCACGCACTTCACTTTTACTGCCGCAACCGGCGGCCTGGCGGCTTCCGGCAGCGGCACCGCAGCCGCTGCAGGCAGTGTCTCCGCAGGCGTGCACCAGGTCTGCGTGATTTTCCAAACGCGCCAGGGCTATCTCACCAAGCCCAGTCCCGCCACGAGCTGGACCGCCAGCGGCAACAAGCGCGCCGTCGTGACCAACATCCCGACCGGCCCTTCCAACATTGTCGGCAGGATTCTCTGCTTCACCGGAGCGGGCGGCGCCAGCTTTTTCTACACTGGCAGCGGTGGAACGCTCTTCAGCGGCAACATGGTCATCGCCGACAACACCACCACGTCCCTCACCGTGGATTTCTCGGATGCCATTCTTCTCGCCGGCACCAACGTCGACGACCTCTTCAAGCTCATCGAACTCAGCGATTGCGCAGGCGTACTCGATTACGCGCAGCGTTTATTCTGGTGGGGCGAGCGCAACAAGCAGAATAATTGGCTGAATCTCGGCTTCGACGGCGGCTTCACCGGTCCATCGCTCCCGCATTATCCGCTCGGATGGACGCCCGACGCCGTTTTCGCTCCCGGTGGAATCGACGAGGAAAACTTTGTCGTCTGGGGCGCGGCTTACTCCATCGTCGGCAACGGCACTACTGCGACGCGCGGCCTCATCACGCAACCCGCGGTGCAAGATTCCCTCGGCGCGCCGCTCATTCAAGCCAATACGGACTACACCGTGCGTGCTCGTTGCGCCCGCAACGCGCTGCTTTCGCAAGGCACGCTGCACATCCATCTTTTCAGCGCGAGCGGCGGAATCAACACCACCGGTTTGCAGCTCACCGCCGCGCAACTCACCACGAACTATGTCGAATACTCCGCCGAGGTCGCCGCGCCGCTCGCCACGATTCCCAGCGATCTCGTCCTGCGCGTCTATGCCGATGGCACGCCCAATCAAAACGGCCAGTTTTACCTGGATTGCATCGAGATTTTTCCCACCGCGCAACCCGTGAACGCTTCGCTCGTGCGCGCCAGCCGCGTTGAAGATCCCGAAAGCTACGACGGCATCGACGGCCTGCTCAGCGTCGCGGAAAACAACGGCCAGGCCATTCGCTCCGCCTTCAAGCTGCGCGAGCGTCTCTACTTCGTGAAGGAACATTCGCTCCACGTCACCCAGGACGACGGCACCAACGAGCCTTCGCTTTGGACCATCGCCGAAGTCTCGCGCAAAGTCGGCACGCCCTCCGTGCGCGGCGTCGGCATCGGCGAAGACTGGGTCGTCATCGCGCACCGCACCGGGCTGTACATTTTCAGCGGCGGCGAGCCCATCAAGATCTCCCAGGAAATTCAGCCCACCTGGAACCAGATCAATTGGCAATACGGCCACACGCTTTGGGTCACCGTGGACACCAAAGAACGTCGCATCTTCGTTGGCGTTCCACTCGGCGCCGCCACCTCGCCCAACAAAATTCTCATGCTCGATTACCGCGACCTCGACAGCGCCGAAGACATCGCCGGCCGTCCGCCCATCAACATCACTTACACTGGCCGCAAAACCGCTACCGACAAAACGCGCAAATGGTCGCCATGGACCATCGCCGCAAATTCCGGCGCCCTCATCGAGCGCACCAACGGCACCGCTGTCGTTGCGTTAGGCGGCGGCACTCCCGGAGTCGGCGGAGGCAGCGCAACGGGCAAAATCTATCAACTCAGCGACACACAATTCTCCGACGACGGGACCGCAATCCCGAGCTACTACACCACGCACTATTTTCCCGAGCGCGCTGTCGAACAAAATCTCAGCCTCGGCGCGCACCGTAAACTCTTCAGCTATCTCACGTTATTTGTCGAAGGGGCAGGGAGCTTGTCGCTCGCCAGCTTCACCGATTCTTCCAGCGCGCAGCAGGCGCAGCAGCCGCTCCCGCTTAGTTCGCCCGCCGTCAAGGATCTCGAGCTTCCCATCAACGTCCTCGGCGAGCGCGTCGCGTTCCAAGTCAGCACCAATCAGGCCGGCGCCTGGTTCAAGCTGCAAAAGTTTACGCCCTCGGTCCGCCCCGACCCCTGGTCCCCCGTCCGCGGCTGGAATTAGGAACTAAGGTTGAATGCGATTTAATCCATGCTGACTGTCGCTCAACTCGCGCCGCTCAAGGACCGCGATCCGTACCTTTACGAAACGCTCGTGAAAATTGTCGCGTCGGTGAACGCCACCAGCCAGCGCGCTGGTGTGGATCCCAGTACGCCGGCTGCCGCACCGTCGCCGATCGCTTCGATCACGGTGCAAGCGTCCAACGGCTGGTTCGACATTTCCATCGCCGATCCCTCGGACTCGCGTCCCGGCCTGTTTTATTTCGCGGAATCCGACGTCACGCCAGCGTTCAGCGCGCCTCGCGTCTATTTCATGGGCGCTTCGCGTAATCTGTACGTCCAACTTGGCAATCAAACGCTTTTCTGGCGCGCCTATTCGCAATACATCGGCTCGCAGCCTTCCGCGCCGGTGACGTTCGGCTCGCCGCCCATCGCCGTGATCGGAGGCGGCTCCTCCGGCCCCGCACCGCTCCCTTCTAGCGGCAGCGGCGCTTTCCCGAACGGCGTGCTCCGCGGCGCCAACGGTTTCGGCATTCACCCCGGCTCCCGCATCTCTCGACAGAGTGTTTTGTAGCGGCCGGGCCTGCTTGCCGCGGGCAGGCTTCAGCCCGGGGCAGTTCTCCTTTCGTTTGTGACGAACGCGCGTTCCAATCTGCTGTGCAACGAGGTCAACCATGCCCATAACCACGCAAAACGCCTCCTGGGACTTCAATCCCTCGGACACGGTAACGCTCTCGGCCACCTTCACGTTCGATCTCAACGACCCGAACGACTCGCAAACCGTAGCCTCGGTTCTCACTACGCTGCAGGGCCGCACGCCGCACGTCACTCTCGCACAAACCGACAACGCCACGATTTCAGTGTCTCTGACGATTTGATCTGCGCCCCGTGCTCGTCCGCGAATACAAGGAGAGCGACCTCGACGCCCTGCACGCGATCCACGCCGCGCAAGGCTTCGATTACGCCCTGCCCGATCTGCGCAACCCGCTCTTTGTTACGAAGCTGGTTCTTTCGGATACAAATGTAGCGCCGGGCTTCAGCCCGGCATCTTCTAGCGGGAATCTGGCGTCCACAACTGTTGAGGCGCAGCACGCTGCGCCTCAACAGCGGGGATCCAGCGGCACGGAGGTTCCAGCGGCGCGCGATGCGCGTCCGGCTGGAACCTCGTCGCCATCGTCGGACCGCATCCTTGGCGCAGCGCTTCTGCGCCTCACCGCCGAAGCCTATCTGCTCCTCGATCCGCGCGCCGGCACGCCCCGCGAGCGCTGGCAATGGCTCCTCGCGCTGCACGAAGCCGCCCGCCGCGACGCCTGGCAGCGCGGCCTCGAAGACGCGCACGCCTGGCTTCCGCCGCCCATCGCGCAAAAATTCGGCCGCCGCCTCGTGCGCCTCGGCTGGCGCCGCGACGATGCCTGGACGCCCTACTGCACGCGGCTTGGCGTCGAATGAAACTCTTGGCTTTTGTTCTCCGTTCTCTGATCTCGGTTCTCTTTTTTTCGAAAACTTAAAACTTATGACTTACGACTAACAACTTTCTTCCGAGGTGACTATGTCCCGTGCTCAAGACTTCACTCGCCAACTCACCGATCAGCAGCTCGCTAGCCTGAACTCGCTCAACCAACAGTTTCTCGGCCAGCAGCAGCAAGTCGGCAATCTGCTGCTGCCGCAGTTTCAGAGCATCCTCAACAATCCCGGCCTGAGCCCCGCCGACAAAGCTTCCGTCACCGGTCAATCCCAGGGCGCGCTCGCAAGCGCCTTCGACGCTCTCCAGCAATCCGCGCAGAATCGCCTCGCGCGCACGCGCAACTCCGCCGGCTTTGGCGAACTCACCGACGAACTCGCGCGACAGAAGGGAATTGCCGAGGCCGGCCAGGCGCAGAAAAATCAGCTCGCCTTCACCAACACCGCTTTCCAGCGCCAAATGGCCGCGCTGCAAGGCCTCTCCGGCCTTTTCGGTGTGGACTCGAATCTTCTCGGCCGTACGCTGGGCATCCCCGCGGAACTTCTCAACGTCCGCAACAACGCCTCGCGCAACACCGGCGGCTTCTTTTCGTCCCTCGGCTCCGGCCTCGGCTCAACCCTCGCCGCCCTCCCCGGCGCCTTTCTATAGGTTTTTGTTTGGGCGGGAGTCCGGCTTCGCTTTTCTCAAGACCACTTACTTCAGAGCTGCCACCGCAATCTGCACCAGCTCGAGCTTGCTCTCATCGACGATCTTGTCGTTTTCCAGGTTTTGGATCCCGGTGTTGGCCATGAAGTAGAAGTTGTCCTCAAAGATCGCACCTGTAGTCGGGTTCTTGACCATGTCGGTTCCGCGTTCGAGCACTTCCCTCGACGTGACGGTGCGTCCGTCGTTCGCTAGGCGCCAGCGCATCACTCGAAACGCGGCCGTGCCGTACTGCACGCCGACCAGGTCGCCTTTGTACCAATACAAGCCGTCAATTCCGCACAGCGTGTCGTGCGTGTCCGGCACCACGTCCTGCGCTGAGCCCGTGCGCAGATCGACCATAATTACGCCCAGCATGTCTCCGACGTACAGCAAGTTGCCGTCGCCGGAAACCGTGATTCCATTGGGATAAAAAATCGCCCGCGGAAACTTCATTGGCGCGAAGTTGTGGGATTTTCTGTCGAACCGGAACACCAGGTTTGCGTCCGTGTCCGTGACGTAAATCTCTTTCGTTCCGCGCAGCACCAGGTCGTTCAAATCGTGCACGCCGGCTCCCGGCGCCGTATACCTCTCGAGCAACTTGCCCTGCGCGTCGAAGTGCACCAGCTCGGAGCGGTTTTTTTCTCCCGGGTCCGTCGCCGCCCAAACGCTGTGATCTGCCGGATCCACGTGGACTCCGCCCACGGGCATCAGGTCATACATGCCTTCTTTCACGAAATCGGAGACTTCTCCCGACTCCGTAATCTTCACGATTTTCTTGCGGTGCATGCTGCCCATGTAGAAAACGCGCTTCTCCGGATCCACCGCCAAGCCTTCCGGGAACAGATCCTTGTCCGGAACGGTAAACGCCACGCGCGCGTGATGTACTGGCGGATACGCACGGTGCACATGCCCCACCAGCTTCTGAAACTCAGGATTGTCCTTCAAGGGTTGCAGTCTCCGATGCGCGCTGGGATCGAATCCCTGGTCCAGCGCCATGCACTCTTTCAACAGCGCCAGCGCCTTCGGAACGTCGCCCACGCGCGTGTACAGACGAGCCAGAAAAAACAGCGCCGCGCCGCGATCGGGAATCTGCGACATCGTGCCTTCAACGCTGTGAATTAGAGAAAGAAGCCCTTCATCGGGCCGAGCCACCTGTGCTGCTGGCGCACTTTGCCGCGTCGTGCCTGCTGTCGGTTCCTTTGCCAGGCAATGGGAAGAACAATCCGGCGCGCCGACGCTGAGCGCAACCAGGGCACCGATCACTGCAAAACTCAACGTCGCTAGCAGCATTTGCAATACGTACTTTTTCTGCACCGCGCTGCCTCCTACTTCACAGACGCGAAACGCGCCCGGACGTAAGCAGCCCGGCCTAGGAGGCGCCGTCATTTTGAGTGCATCCGACGAGGATGCACGAAGAATCTCAACGTCAAGAGTCAGCAACCCACTTTAGGGTGACCACCAATAATGCCCGCCAATTGGATTGGCACTCTGACCGCCGTCGTTTCCATCGGAGTGCAATTCGTCTTGTTTCTCCGCTGGCTGCATCGCCGCATGCGCAATGACGAAATCGTGCGCGCCTTCGTCCGCGACATTGCCACAAATCATTTGCCGCACATTTACGACGCGCTGCACAAGATCGCCGCCCGGCAGGGAATTACCCTCGACGAAACGCCCCTCGTCCGCTTCGTCGACCTGAACGGTCACAGCCATCGCCGCCGGTGGTGAAACAAAATGTTTTCCGGTCCTCCTTCCCAACTCCTGACTCTGGCGCGCAAAGCCGCCGCCACGCAATCGCTCGATCCCGCGCTCGTCTGCGCCGTCATCGAGCAGGAGTCCGGCTGGAACCCCTGGGCGATACGCTACGAGCCCGCGTTCTTCAGCAAATACGTCGCGAGCCTTTACACGAACAACAAAATCTCCGCCTCCGAAGCTTATGCTCGCGGTTTTTCCTGGGGCTTAATGCAGGTGATGGGGCAGGTCGCGCGCGAAACGGGCTTCGATGCCCCGTTTCTCTCCGCGCTCTGCGATCCCGAGCAAGGCCTCGCGGTCGGCTGCAAAGTTCTACGCAAAAAACTCGACGCCATGGCCGGTGACACGACGCGCGGCCTCCTCGCCTGGAATGGTGGCGGCAATCCCAGCTACGCCGCGCAAGTCCTCGCCCGCCGCACGCACTATTTGTGACTCGGTTTGTCTGTAAAAGCTATTCGCAATCAAAAAGTTTGTTTGAAAAGGAGATCTCATGACGCTACCAACCAACACCTACACGGTCACTTTCTCGGATGCTCACGCCCACACGCTTCAATTTCCCGCCGTGCCTGCCGCAGGGGGCAACATCATGGCCGGAAAGATGGACGCGCTGCGCAACGTGCTCCTCGAAGCCGCCGACAACGCCGGCACGCTTCTGAGCAGTTTCACCGCCGCCGACACCCTCACCGTCACCATCACCCAGCCATAAGTCTTTGTCGGGGCGCAGCAGTGCTGTGCCCTATGCGGAAACACACGCTGACGAAAGATCAAAGGCTCGACCTATGCCAACTGTTTTCTACTTTCGATTCGCAGCTTTTGTCTTCACTGCGATTCTCTGTGGCGCGATTGTCTACGCTTGGCAGGCAGACCGCCGCGATCGCGCGCAACTCGCCGCGGAACTTGCCTCCACGAAGCAACTCCTCGTCGCGGCCGACGCGCGCCAGCACGACCGCGACGCCCAACTCACGCAAACGCTGGCCGCCCTTGCCGAACAAAAGCGCTCCATCGTCACTCCCGCGCAAATTGTCCGCGAGCTTCAGAAAAACATTCCTCTGCCCGCCCCTTTTAACCTTCAACCGGAGCTTCCATCCTCAGAATCGCCTCAAACGAACTCCGGCAACGCGCCAACAAGCGGACCCGTCCAGACGCCGCAACCCAGTCCCGCCACCACAACCGTTGACCAACACGCCCTCGGCAGCGCCTTCATTCCGCGCGCCGATCTAAAGCCCCTATACGACTTCACACTCGACTGCCAAGCCTGTCAGGCCAAACTCGCTGCCGCCCAAAGCGACCTCCTCGACGAAAAATCCAAAACCGCCGCCCTCACCAAAGAGCGCGATGACGCCGTCCGCATCGCCAAAGGCGGCAGCGCCTGGCGGCGCGTCACCCGCGCCGCCAAATGGTTCCTCCTCGGCGCAGCCGCCGGCGCCGTCGTAGCCAGAGCCCGCTAATGGCGCGCCGCTGGCCCGAAATTTCATCGCGCATTAACGCCCTCTTGCCGATTCTGCATACATTTGAGATATAATCCGGCCAAAGAAATGCTTAGCTCCGGCGCCCTTCATGTCTGCTAGCGGAGACCCTCTCCATCCCGCACGCCTTGACGACAGGAAACTCGATTCCTGGAAAGAGATTGCCGACTATTTGGACCGCGAAGTCCGAACCGTGCAGCGTTGGGAGAAAACCGAAAACCTTCCGGTCCGTCGTCATGAGCACCAAAAGAAGTCCACGGTTTACGCCTTCACTAGCGAACTAGACGTTTGGCGCAAGAATCGCCAACCCAAAGACGACCCCGAAGCCGACGCAGCTTTCGTGCCCGAGCCCGACGCTGCCGATGAAGGCTTGCTCCCCAATCGTGAGAATCATCAAGGGGCGCCGCCCGCCACGAAAGAAAACGAACACCGCACTCTGCGTATCGGCCGATGGCTGGGAGTTGCGGTGCTGGGAGCCTCTCTTGTCGCTCTTTTGAGCTTCACATATTTGAACATGCGGCACGCCCCTCCCCGTGCCGGCGCAAAGGTTCGCCTGGTTGTCATTCCGTTCACCAATCTAAGCGGCGATCCTAAGCAGGATTACTTCAGCGCTGGCCTAACCGACGAAATGATTACGCGGCTTGGCAGTCTCGACCCACCGCACCTCGGTGTGATTGCCGCCGCTTCTTCCAACGCGTATGCGGGGAAACCCATTACCGAAATTGGCCATGCGCTCGACGTTCAATATGCGCTCACAGGCAGCGTACGCCGCGAAGGCGACCGCGTTCGCATAGACGCCCAGCTCGTTCAAGTAAGCGACCAGACACAACTCTGGACCGATAGATACGACCGCAATTTGAACGACATCCTCGGCGTTCAAGAGGAAGTTGCCGCGGCGGTGGCCGGCAAGATTAGCCTCGCTCTGAATCCATCGCCCGCAAAAGCGGGCGGAGCTGTCGCAAAGCGCACCGTGAACCCCGAGGCCTACGATGCTTACCTTCGAGGGCGCTTTTACTGGACCAATCGCGGCGACCTCCACAAGAGCCTGGAATCCTATCAACTGGCCATCCAAATAGATTCGCAGTATGCCTTGGCGTATGCGGGCCTCGCCAACGGTTACGCCCTGCTCGGGCAAGTGCCTTACGACGATTTAAAACCTTCCGACGCCAAACCCAAAGCGAAGCAAGCGGCCGAGCACGCTCTCCAGCTTGACCCGGAGCTCGCCGAAGCTCACACCGCCCTCGCCAATGTCGCGTTCAGCTATGACTGGGACTTCCAGACTGCGGAGCGGGAGTTTCAGCGCGCCGTGGCCCTCGGCCCGAATGATCCCACTCCTCACCTGTGGTACGGCCACTACTTCATTGTCCGCAACCGTCTAGCCCAGGCCCTGGAGGAGAACTCTCACACGCTGGAGCTCGACCCAGTCTCTCCCGTATTCAATACCGTACGCGCGCAGATCGAATACAGCGCAAGAAACTACGACGCTGCGATTGCGCAGGGATTGCGCGTCACCGAGCAATACCCCACCTATTGGTTGGCTTATATCTGGCTCGGATCTGCTTACCGCGAGAAGAAGATGTACGCCCAGGCTTTGGAGCAGTTTGCTAAAGGCCGCCAACTCTCCGGCGACCAGCCTGTCCTGATTTCTTTATACGGCCATGCACTCGCCGTCTCCGGCGATGCTGCGGGCGCCCGCAAGGCGCTCGCGGATCTCCAGCATCTGTCTCAGTCGCGCTACGTTTCGTCACTCTACTTTGCCGCCATCCACTTGGGCCTCGGCGAAAAGAGCAAAGCTCTCGACGGGCTCGAGCGCGCCTACACAGAGCGCAACGACTACCTGGCCTACCTTGGCGTAGACCCAATTGCCGATCCGCTGCGCTCCGAGCCCCGTTTCACTCAGTTGCTCCACAAAATCGGCATTCAGTAGCAGTCTGACTTTTGCGCGCCCTGGTCCACCTCGATTCTCCTCACGCCATGGGCCTTTTGTTGAGATTAACTGTGATGCTGCGCACGAAGCCCCAGCACAGAAATTGCAAGCCAGCAACATAGCTCGCCATGCCGGTCAAGTTCAGAAAGTCACCGACTTGAACTGGCGCCATTTCAACACGGTCCGTCAAACCGTTTAGTGAGGCGTGCAGTCGCTTGCCGGCGGCGGCGCCTGGCCTACGGAAGTATTCAAAGAGGGCGAACCCTCGAAGTCGAACATGTCCTCAAGTGTATCGGCATGCAGGTCACGATTTGTTAGGTGCAGCCGTTCGTCCGGATTGTCCAAGCTCAGGAACCGCTTCTCGATGAACGCCAGCAGCGAAGTGTGATCCCCCACGGTGTGAGACACGTACTGCGCCTTCGCGAACGGCGAAACGGCCATCAACGGAACGCGGAATCCCAACTGGTCAAAGCTGGCGCACTCCGCGGGATACGGCCCCGTGGGGTTCGCTGCCAGAACTGGGCACAGCGGCCCGGCGTCCTTTACGCTCGTGTCTATGATACTGAACGGATTCTGCGCGCACTCCGCCCCTCCGCCTGGCTGCAAGCTAATAGGCACATTGGATAGATCGGCGCATTGACCGGGTGAAATTCCATCTGGCGTCCTCGCCCCTCCCTGGGGCGCTCGCGGCGGCGCCACATGGTCGTAGTAGCCGCCGTGCTCGTCGTAGGTTATGAAGATTACCGAGTCCTGCCTGAACGGTCCATTCCGCACCGCGTTCACCACCTGCGACACGAACGCCTGTCCTCTTTGAATGTCCGTTGGTGGATGCTCGTCATTTTCGTTTTGCGTTCCGAACAATCCGAAATTGGGATCGACGAACGTCACCTGCGGCAGCGGGCCCACGCCTGGCGCTCCGCTAGCTTGCGCCAGAAACACGAAAAGGGGCAAAAAGTGCGGGTCCACACCTGTCGGCCCGAACGGCCGGAAGCTCGCTCCTTGCGGCGCATCCTGAAAATAGTCGGCCCAAGAAATTCCATTTTTATCCAGTAGGTCAAAAATCGTTCCGGTAATCGGCTTATACCCTCCCGGCGGCGGAAACTCATCGTTCGTGCTCAAATGTCCAAAGGAAGTTGCCGCCATGAAATAAGCGCGATTTGTAAACGTTGGCCCAAGCATCGGGGAGAAATAGCGGTCGTTCACTGCGAAATTTGCGGCCAGCTTGTAGTAGAAGGGAATCTCGTCCTGGTTATAAAAGCTCATCGTCTGATCGTCGGTCGCGTTCTCGACACCATTGTCCAACTGCTCCGTGGCGTCGTTCACTCTAACGAATCCATCGCTCAGCGTCTGCCCAAGCGTGCCGTTCGGATTTAGGAAATTGGCTTCTCGGTGCGTGCCCAACCAGGAATGATCGAGATCGGGCGCCACGCATCGTCGGGAATCATGGAATGCAAATACCGTACTGCCGTTGTCATCGAGGTTGGAGTTGAAACACATCAAATTGCCGGCCGCGTCTACCCTGCAAGACAATCCATCCACGCAGCTGTGGTCGTTCTGCCCGCATCCGCCGGATGTTGTGTGATAAGGGCTCCCTTGTGCATAAGCTAGGGCCCCGAAATAATTGTCGAACGAGTGGTTCTCCTGTATCACGATGATGACGTGCTTGACTTTGTGTATGTCCCCGTTTGCCAGCGTTTGGCCTGGCAACATCATCGTTAGCAGCGCAGGCAGCAGCACCGCCGCTGCTGCAATCCGGAGCAACCTCATAGTCCCTCTGATTCTCGTCGCTTTCATTTTCACTTCCGCCGTTTCATCGGTGACCTTAATATTCCAGTGAACGTTTCTGCACATTGCAAGTACCTCCGCCAGGCAGCATCCACTGGTAAAAAGCTTCTTACAAGTGACAAGGAGCGCCAAAACAGCACTCGCCGCCAATGTCGTCAGTTGTCGCGGCTCTTCGCACCTTCCCGCCCCAATCAAAACCCAGTCCGCGAAGCCCAATCGCAGAGCAGGGAAGTAGTTCCCTTCAAAAACTCCGACGTTACTTCTTAGCTTTTAGCTCCAAACGTTCGAGTTCGATGCGGGCCGCAAGCGCGATTACGCTGGTGCTATCCTCCGAGGCGGCGAGTCCCAAATGGACTTTGGCCGTATCGGGTTGCCCAATAGCGACATCTCGCAAGCCGCCAAAGAAGGCGTATCGGAGCAGCGCCTCATTTTTGGGATCGGAATACGGAAAGCCCTCGGACACTCTTCCTTCTGCGTTCAGAAGAAGAGCATGCTCTTCTGCGGAACCCCTGAATCTCGCACTCTCTTCTTTCAGCAGAGATTCCGCGGCCTCTCGCCGGCCCAACCGAAGCAGTGAGAAATAACTGAGCAGAATGGGACTCACCGAACAAGGCTTTTCCCCTGGCTTGCAACTCTTTGTGGCGTTCACCGCGGCGCTCACTGCATCGGCATACTTGCCTTCAAGGAAGTAGCTCCATACGATGTCTTCGCCGGCGCGAGCATACGCACTCTGCGCATTGTCACTCGCAGGTTTCGGGTCCTTTCCAACAGCTAGCTCTTGCACTTGCGCAAGCTCCCGCCGCGCCCCCGCAAAGTCCCGGCTGTAAAACAACGTGTCGCTCAGGTCGCTATGGCGTGTAATGTCCTTGGGATCGAGTTCCACTCGGTGCCGCCGCAACGTGGCGGCACGAGCGTAGTTGTGCCGCGCAAAAAAGAATTGCGATGCCCCGTCGAGCACCTGGTCAGCATCGGGCGAGCGCGCGAGCGCGTCCTCGGCTGCGCGCGTGCTGCAATCGGTCTCCGGCCTGCAAAGGTAGGCAAAGTACGCCAACGCTTCCGGGTTGTCCGCATTGCGAACCAGGAGATCACGAAGTTCTTGCGTTGAACCAGTGATGATGCATTCATCCAAGTACCTGTCGGGGAGGATTTCCTGAAAGCTCGCCGGCGCATTTTTCTCTACCCATTCCGGCTGGAGCAGCGCGATGCGCAAGAAATCCTGCTGCACCCAAATGCGCCCGATCAAGTGCGCGGGCACCAAGCCAAGGACATCCATTGGGCCCAAATCCATTTGGCCTTCGGTGTGCCTGCGAAATTCGGCGTCAAAAAACAGTTTGTCACCAACCGCAACGAGCCTGACGTCATAACTGGAGAGCTCGTCGCCCTTTCCCGGATCCGGCTTTGCAGGACGGAACTCAACGGAGTAATGGCCGTAATGCTCGCTTGGTTTCTCTGGCGGGGTGATCTTCCAGCGAAGCCAGGCCCCTTCGCCGGTACCTACCTTTTCCGGTTCTTCTGTATTTGGCGAAATCCATTCGCCCTCAATACGCGGCTCAACGATGGGTTTTTGAAGGTCCGCATCCGTGTAAAGCGGGCGGATGCTTGCAGCAGGACTGCATCCGGCGGCAAAGGCCGCAAGCACGAAAGCTAGAACTGCAAGCGCGCGTTTCATGCCACTCCTTTTGCCACCTCAAGCTTGTGTAGGGGCGCGTTTTAGCGCGTCCCCGCAGGAGCACGATATCGAAGATTCCGGGCGGCAGACGGAATATCGTGCCCTGCAATAGTGGAATCTCAAATCTCCGGAATAGCGGACTGCAACCGCACGCCCATCGGAATTGTGCTGTAGATGGCGTCCACGCCGAGCGAAGCAAAAAAGTTCCAGTCCGCTGGAGTGTTTGCCGGATCTGCGAACGCCCGCATTCCCAACGAATGCGCGGCAGCCACAAACTCCGCTCCGCTGCCCGGTTGCTGCTGCTCTGCCGCGCCGAAGAAGTCCATCTCTCCGCCAACCACGTGTACTTGCGTGACGAGTCCAGTAATCAGAAACTGCAACGGCGAAGCGTAACCCGGCAAACGGAACACCGGCCCAATCTCCGCCCACGTAAGCCCGAGCGAAATCTTCTTGTTGATGACAGTCACCGGTATTTTTGTGATTGCCTGGATCTGGGCTGGCGTGAGAAGTTGCAAACCGTCGAGGTCCAGCTCGCGCGGGATCTCCGGCGCCATCTGCTGCGCCAGATAAAGCAACGCGGGCGAGAACGAATCGAAAATCACCCGGTCGGCAAACTTCGCCTGCCGTATTTCATGGACTACCGCCGATACCAGCGGCTGCTCAAAGTTATCTCCCGGATCGCAGTGCGGTGAAAACGCCTTGAGCTCCACAATCAGGATGCCGCCCAGGTCATCGCCGGCGCGATTGTTGAACTCGCGCGCCACGTTGATGATTTGCCGCAGCTCCGGCACGTACGGCAAACGCGCCTGAAGCTGGTCCAGCGTCAGCGAATGGATGCACGTGAAGTCACTCAGATAATCGTCGTGGAACACCGCCAGCTTTCCGTCCGCGGTCAGTTGCACGTCCACCTCGACGACGCGCGCCCCCAACGTATAGGCCCGTCGCACCGAGTCCACCGTGTTCTCAATCGGCAACCCTGGATTCGTGGCCGGATTATACGGGCCAACTCCATGATGCCCAATGGCAACCGGCCGGACGGGCGCACTCAGAAAATCCTGTGCCGTGCGGTGCTGCGGGTTCCCCGGCTCCTGCGCCGCCGTAAAACCGCCACAAAGGCTCAGGCTGAGAACAAAAATGGCCAGCCGTATGGGTGAGTTCAGCTTATTCAGGTGAGTCAGACTTCGTTGCATTGGAGTTGCTCCTTTCCAGATTTGCCGGTGTCGAAACGCCGTCGCTGTCGAGCATGAAACAACATGAACGCCTTAATGATCAAGCGACAGCAAGCGACCTGAAGGCTTTCAGTGGCAATTGTCGCCAGTTGTCGCTGTCTGGCCTCAGCCTACGACCAGCCAACCTGCCTGACTTAGCTCGGGCAGCAGGGAAGTACTTCCCCATCGCAAAACCCGCCGCTTTCCAACGCCTTACGAAAAACGCCAGACGGCTCCTCCCGAACTCCCGAAAAGGAGCCCCTGGCGCAGGGTTGAGGCACAATGCAACTCCTCAAGATTTGAGGGGCCATGCAAAAGCCGAAACAATGGCCCCACACATTTCGGCGCTAGTTCACCTGGCTGTTCTGGTCACGTTGATCGTTGCACGCAACACACCTGAGAAGATAGGCGTGCGTGTTGCCGTCTGGCCCGACATAACGTCCCACGACGTCGTCTTCCGCATCGATTCCGTTGCCTTCGGTGAGAGTCGCGCCCGGGACTGGGACATCAATGGTGATAAACTTCCCTCCGCTCAGGACAAAGCCGTGCTGCTTTCCGCCCTGATCGTTATAGAAACCGATGATGTCTCCTTCCGGGTTTATGCCCGTGATCCAAGTGAAGGTCGAGTTGGGAACGTCAATCGTCGTGAACTGTCCGTTGGACATTCGGAAGCCGTGGAACGTGGAATCGCTGGCGAAGTAGCTGCCAACAATCCGCGTTGGGGAGAGCGCCATGGTTGGGAACGTTCCCACGGCTCCGGGGAAATCGATGAGGCTAAACGTGCCTCGGCTGAAAAGATACCCGTGCCCATGAAGAAAATCGGGGCCGATGAATCTCACGCCCACTACATCTCCCGCGTTGCTGATGCCAAAGCCGGTGAGGTTGGCGCCCGGAAAGTCGATGGACTTGAAGGATCCTTTGCTTAACACGAAGGCGTGTCCGCCGTTGGAATCACCGTAGCTTCCCACGATGTCTCCCCGGGCGTTGATCCAGGTAACGTCTGTGGAGTTGGCGCCAGGCACGTCAATGGACGAGAACGCGCCATTCAGTAGAGCAAAACCGTGCTGGCCTCCGTCTACGCTGACGTAACGCCCAACGATTTCGCCCGAAGGTGCAATCCCCGTGGCTTGCGTGTTGTTCGAGCCTGGAAAATCGAAGGACGTGAAGTTACCGCCATGCTTGGCTGACAAACCGCCAGTTCCCTTGTCCTGATTGTTCTGATTTTGGTCCTGGGTTGCGACCGGCGTCGCAAGGAATCCGTGGCGCGCGGGATCGCCAAACAAACGGAAGAATCCCGAGACTTGCCCGAGGTTGTTGATGCCCCGCAATGCGGATGCTCGCGAATCAGGATAGTCAAACGAAAAAAACTGGCCGGGCAATGGAGGCCCCGTCAAACTCGTCGCCCCGCTCAGAATATAACCGTGCTGCGGGAAGTTGGTCGCATACTGTCCCACAAGCTGCCCAAGGTCATTGATCCGCGCGCCGATAGTGAAGTCGGCGATCGGGAAGTCAAAGTTTTGGAATTGCCCTCTTGGATCGCGGACGAAACCATGCGTGGTTACGCCGTCATCATACAAACCGCTGATAAAATTTTGTGCGTTGATCCCGCCCGCGGCGGTCTGCATGGGAATGGCTGCGGGATCCTCGAAGGAAGTGAATACTCCCGCGGCATCCACGAAACCGATGTTGGTTGACTGGTCTCCAAGATCATAGACGCCTGCGAGTGTTCCGAATTTGTTGATGCCGGCGATTCCGCTATCTGTGGCGCCTGGAAAGTCCACTGTTTTGTAAGTGCCGGAGGGACTGCGGACGAATCCATGAAACTCCCCGGTTGTTGCCTGCCACTCTCCGACGATCGTCCCCGCGTCATTGATCCCCGCCGCAACAGTAAGAACAGAGCCCGGAGGATCGATGGTTACAAACGACCCATTCGTCATTCTCAGGTATCCGTGAACAATGCCGCCGCCGTCCTGGAAGCTGCCAACACTTTGTCCCAGATTGTTGACCGCTCGCGGAACCGTGTCGACCGAACCCGGCGGGTCAAAAGCCTGGAAGCCATAATTCAGGATGCCAGGCCGCGCCTTCGTGCTCACCGTTACGTCCTCGGGGTTGCCACGCACTCGTAGCGTCGCCGTCACCGTGTTCGTGGACGTATCGATTACCGAGACTGTGTCTTCGCCAAAGTTGGCGGTGTACGCTTTCCCGCTTGGCGTCATCGCCATGCCCCACGGATTGAAGCCCACAGTGATCGGGGTGTTGAGGTTGACTTGCGCCACGACGTCAATCACGTCCACCGTGTTCGAGAACCAATCCGCAACATAGGCTCGCGTGCCATCGGCCGTCAGCGCGATCCCGCGTGGATTTGGACCCGTTGGAATCGCATTGACAATCGTGTTCGTGGCCAGGTTCACTATCTTCAGAGAATTGTCACACTGCGAAGAAACCAGCAATTTCGACCCGTCGCGTGTAATCACCGATTCAAATGGACACGAAAAACCCCAGATGGTGTTGATCACGCTCCCGGAAGCCGTGGCAATGACGCTCACGGAACCGCTGACTTGGTTGGAAACGTAAGCGCGCGAGCCGTCGGCCGAGAACGTAACCCAAATCGGTTCGATACCGGTTGGAATGATCTTTGTCACGGTATTTGTTGCTGTGGCGATGACCGTGACGGTTCCAGAATGCTGGTTCGCCACGTACACCTGGCTCCCGTCGGGCGAAATGGCCAAGCCCAGGTTGTCACTGCCGTTGCCAACCGGGATCACCGTAAGCGGCACGTTCGTCGTGGTGCTAAAGACTGTCACTTGGCCAACGTCCCGGTTCGTGGCGTACATTCGGCGGCCGTCCGGCGTAACCACAACACCATTCGCGTTGTTGGGAAATGGAGCTGTCGCGATCACCGAGTTGTTGGCCGTATTGATTTCCGTGATGCCGCCGCCCCCGTTGCTCACATAGACGATGGGAGGACTGGTGGTACCATTCCCCGTATTCTGATTCTGGGCCGCGGCCGGAGTAGGCCCTCCAAACCACGTAATCAGCGTAATGACCGCCGAATGCATGACCATCTTCCGAAACCGGTGTCCCGTAAGAGATTTGGACCATAAGGCTTGCTGTGGGCTTTCCATTTGAACTTGCTCCTTTTCGTGATTAACGTTCCGGACTCGTCGGCCACGGCCCTGAACCGCCGGTTCGCGTCCGATTTGGCCGCCCCTCACAAGCCGCTACGGAAGGCATCTCGTTCCGGCCGGAATCCCCGCGAGACAGTCGCAGCATCAGACGTCTCGAAGTCTCTTTCAAGCGACAAGGAGCGACCCTCCTCCCGATCTCTCGTATGTCGCCTAATGTCGTCTGTACGGGTGAGAAAGACCCACTTCAAAGCCCCCTACCTCGAGTCCCCTAAGGGTTCGAGCAGGGAAGTAGTGCCCGCCGAAGGTTCCCTGCCGGTTGCCTGGCGCTTTCTCCGCATTCCTGATCTGCCCCAAAGGAATGCGACCCTGATGCGAAATCATTCGATAAATCCCGAGCAGGAGTGAGTCGTTTCCCTTGACCGATGCCTAACGCCGTGACCAAGTCCACAGTCGCGAGCGCTCTCCGCAGGACAGGCTGGCGCACCCCCCGCGCCAGCCTGTCCATCTACAAATCCTGGCTTATAAAGGTCGTTAAGTGGGCAACTCCCCCTAAGGCCCAACCGATCCCGCGCGTTCCTGTAAGTCGCGTACCCAACAATCTTGTGGAAAACGCAAAGAAAGCCCTTGACAGCGCGTCCGATAAGTTATATTATGTTAACTAAAAAATGGGTCGGACTGAACCTGCGCCCAATAAGGCCAAACAGGTAGGCTCCAAAGACCAGCGGGGATCCCCAGTTGCCCCTACCCTTTCATCATCTCTTCTCAGCGGGATTTGTTTGCGGCAATCTTCGCGAGTTCGTAGTTGATGTATTGCTCGATCAGGTGTGCATCGGCCCCAACCATGCGTCGGCCATTTACGAAGAGTGTCGGCGTGCTGTTGACTTCGAGCTTCTCGCCATTCGCGTGGCTGGCGTTCACCGCGGCACCGGCTTCGGGGCTGGCCATGCAGCTCTTAAAGGCCTCAGCATCGAGCCCGGACTGGCTGGCGTAGTCCAGCATCTTCGTCCAAGCGTTTCCAGCCGAAATGATCTCCTGGTTGTCGTAGATCAGGTCGTAGAGCTTCCAGAACGCCTCGGGCTTCTGCTGGAAGGCGCATCGGCCGGCAATGGCAGCCGTGCGCGCCCACGGGTGGAGCTGTTCGATGGGAAAGTCCTTAAAGATGACGCGCACCTTGCCGCTATAGTTAGGCAGGATGCTCCGCAACGCGTCGTGCAGGTTGCGGCATACGGGGCACTCAAAGTCGGAATACTCCACGATGGTCACCGGCGCCTTGGGATCACCGAGCGCGGGCGCGTCGGTCATTCGGATCTGCGCCAGGTTTTCCGCCAGAGGGTCCTTGGTCATGTCCGAGACGTCGCCGCGGAACAGGAATCTCGCGTCTTTGCTGACATAGAACTTTGCGTTTTCCTTGTTCCCGCCAATCGTCACATCAACGTTTGTCTCGAGGATTCCTTCGACCGGCGACTCCTTCAGCGGTCCCACGAGTAACTTTACGTCCGGCCCAAACGCATACAGGTTCCGCAAATACGCTTCAATATTCTTCTGCGCCTGGGTGGAAGCGGCTGGCGCAGGGCTAGCCGGCTGTTGCGCCTGTGCGGCCATGCCAACGAGCGACATGGCTATGGCGAAATTGAGTCTCAGGAGTGTCTTCACGAAGTGCCTCACCTTTTCTTAAGGAATGAATTTCTGCGCAATCGGGAATGGCCGTCCAAACCCAAACGCTCGCGAAGTAATCTTCAACCCCGGAGCCGCCTGCTTCCGCTTGTATTCGCTGCGGTCCACGCGCAGCGCAATGTCTTGAACCAGCTTCAAATCGAATCCGTAATGATCCGCAATCTCGTGCGGGCTCCGCAGGTCCTCGATATAAGCCTTCAGAATGCGGTCCAGCACGTCGTAAGGAGGCAGGCTGTCTTCATCTTTCTGGTTCGGCCGCAACTCTGCCGACGGCGGCTTTTCGATCGTCGAGCAGGGAATCACTTCCCTTTCGCGGTTAATCCAGCGCGCCAATTCGTACACCATCAATTTCGGCACGTCGGAAATCACCGCCAATCCCCCGGCCATGTCGCCATAAAGCGTGCAGTAACCGACCGCGTTCTCCGATTTGTTCCCCGTGCTTAACACCAGCGAGCCGAATTTGTTCGACAGTGCCATCAAATAATTCCCACGAATGCGCGCCTGGAGGTTTTCTTCTGTCACGTCTGCGGGCCGGTCGCCGAAAGCAGGCGCCAATGTCCCTTTGTACGCCTCAAAGACGTTCGTGATCGGCAAGGTGTGGAACTGTATCGCAAGATTCTTCGCCAGCGCTTGCGCGTCGGCTTTGCTCCCAGCGGACGAAAATGGCCCCGGCATGGAAACGCCCAGCACGTTCTCAGGTCCCAGCGCGTCCACGGCAATGGACGCCACGACCGCCGAATCAATGCCGCCGCTTAACCCAACGAGAACCTGGGTGAAGCCGCATTTGCGCACATAATCGCGTGTTCCAGTAACCAGGGCGCGGTAGGCATAGGCAATCTCTTCGTGTGGCTGCTCGTGGACTTCGCCTTTCCCCGTCGCGGTATCAAAGAGCACCAGATCTTCTTCAAAAGCTTTGGCCTGCGCCGCCACTTTTCCATCGGCAGTCAATGCAATGCTCGCTCCATCGAAAATCAGGCTGTCGTTCCCTCCGAACTGATTCACATAGACCACCGGCAGTTTGTGATTCAGAGCAATGGAGCGCAACATTTCAAAACGCAGCGCGCGCTTGTCCAGCGTGTACGGTGACGCCGAGATATTCAGCAACACCGTAGTTCCCTGCCGCACAATTTCGTTTACCGGGTCGCGATCGTAGAGTTGCTGCGCCCAGAAATTCTCGTCGTTCCAGACGTCCTCGCAGATCGTGATCCCGAGCTGTTCGCCGTGCAACCCAAACACGTATTGGCGGTCCGCCGGCTGAAAGTAACGCGATTCGTCAAACACGTCATACGTCGGCAGCAGCATCTTGCTTTGCTCGAAGACCACGCGTCCGTCGCAAATCAGCGCCGCCTTGTTGCCAATGGACTTCCCTGTTCCATTCTTCACGCGTCCCGCATACCCAATCACGGCCGGCAGCGGGATTTTGGCCGCCAGCTTCTTCAATTCGCTGTGGTTGCGTTCAATAAACGTGGGGCGTTCCAGGAGATCCTGAGGTGGATAGCCGCACAGGCAAAGCTCGGTGAACACGGCCAGCCCGGCGCCGCGTTGTTGCGCTTGCGCCGCCAGGCTCAAAATTCGCGCCGTATTCCCTGCAAAATCGCCAACAGTGGGATTGAACTGAGCGAGAGCTATCTTCATGCTCTGGTGTAGCGCGGCGTTTATCCCCGCGCTCTTTTTACAGAATACGAACTGTCACCCCAGATTGCAAACCTGGCCGCTTCTCAGAGGCCCTGGCTATGCGCCATTTTGACCGTCGCTCTTACTGTTCGGCTTCCTTGCCGCCAAACTTGCAATTCCCTGCTCCGCCCGCAGTTCGCGGTAAAAGACCACTTCTAATTCGGGAAACGCTCTTCGAAGTTCGCCGGGATTGAGAAGATGCGCCGGATCCCGCGGTCCACCGCTAAAATCCAGCTGCGCTGTTGTGTACGTCTCAAACAACAGCATTCCCCCGGGCCGCAACGCTTGGCAAATCTGCGGAAACAGCGAGCGCTGCAGATAGCGTACGCAGAGAATGAGCGAATAGCGATTCGCCGGAAGCGTTACAGCCTCCAGGTCCGCTGGCAGCAAATCAATTCCCGCTCGTGTTGCCTGTTTCGCTCCATTGATGCGTGAAATTCGCCGCACCGGAATTTCCAAAGCCTTCGCGCGTTCCTCCAAAATGTCCAACGCCGCTCCGGACCAATCCACCGCCGTAACGTGCCGTCCATGCTCGGCTAGAAAGAGCGCGTTTCTACCCCTGCCGCACGCCAGGTCCAGCGCGGCTCCCGCGGGCAGCAGCGGCCACAGCTCCATCAAAATTCCAGCCGGAGCCCCTGCAGCATCGTTCGCCGCCAGGCCATGTTTCGCATCCCAATCCGGCTGACTAGATGGCATAGAACTGAGCGGTGCGCATAAAAAAAGGCTCCTGAACATTGTCGTTCAGGAGCCCGGAAACCACAAAACCCGTAAAACTACCTTTTTCGGAGTTCCGCTAACTGGCAACTGTAAGCTGTCGGCTGTCAGCTCTCTTAAACGCTGAACGAGCTCCCGCAGCCGCAGGTGCTCTTCACATTGGGGTTATTGAACTTGAATCCCGCGCCTTCCAGCGTCTCGATGTAATCAATCTCAATCCCGTCAAGGTACATCGAGCTCATTTGATCCACGGCCACTTTCAAGCCGTCAAACTCAAAAATCTGGTCGGCTTCCGTGGTGCTGTTCTCGAACGCCATGTGGTATTGGAAACCGGAACATCCCCCGCCTACCACTGCCACGCGCAGAGCAACCGGCACCGGGCTCTGCATGTTCATAATTTCCTTCACCTTGGTACTCGCAACCGGCGTCAAATTAATCATGGTTATCTAGGCCTCCGCGCCACGGGCACTGCCGCGACGCCAAATACATTTACATTATAGCAAAACATTGCAACCGCGGCATCCCGCGTGACCAATTGTGTTGCTGGTTGGAAACATCCGACTTCCCTACCGTTTCCCCATCCGCAAACGCTTCGCTTACAATGAGATGCCGCTATGAAACACAAAGTTACTCTCATCCCTGGTGAAGGCATCGGCCCCGAAGTTGCCACCGCTACTCGCCGCATTCTCGAAGCCGCCGGGGTACAAATCGAGTGGGAAGAAATCGCCGGCCGCACCGGTGAGTCCACCGATCCCAGCGGAGCTGCAAACGGAGCTGCGAACAAAGACCAGCGCGTCAATCAAGCTGCCATTGACTCCGTCCGCCGCAACCGCGTCGCACTCAAAGGGCCCATGGCCACGGCCATTGCCGGAGGCGCGCCCAGCGTCAACGTGGCCCTGCGCAAATCCCTGGATCTCTACGCCAATTTGCGGCCTGTGAAAAACGTCCCCGGCGTGAAATCCCACTTTGAAAACGTGGATCTAATCTTAGTCCGCGAAAACACCGAGGACCTTTACTCCGGCCTCGAGCATGAAGTCGTCCCCGGCGTCGTGGAAAGCCTGAAAATCATCACCGAAAAGGCTTCCACGCGTATCGCCCGTTTTGCCTTTGATTACGCGCGCCGTCACGGCCGCAAAAAGATTCACGCCATCCACAAAGCCAACATCATGAAGCTCTCCGATGGCTTGTTCTTGCGCTCCGTCCGCACCGTGGCCGCCCAGTTCCCCGAAATTCAGTACAAAGAACTCATCGTGGACAACGCTTGCATGCAAATTGTCATGGATCCGCTTCAGTTCGACATGCTTCTGTTGCCCAATCTCTATGGCGACGTTATGAGCGACCTAGCCGCCGGCCTCGTTGGCGGCCTCGGCGTCGTTCCCAGCGCGAACATCGGCGACGAATGTGCCATGTTTGAGGCCGTTCACGGCACCGCGCCAGACATCGCGGGAAAAGGCCTTGCCAATCCTACTGCCCTGCTGATGAGCGCCCTCTTGATGCTGGATCACCTGGGAGAACGCGCCGCCGCGGAGAAGGTTGAAGCCGCCCTGCTGAAGACGTACCGGGAGGGCACTCACACGACGAGGGATGTCGGAGGAAAAGCAGGTACCGACCAATTTGCGCACGCCGTTATGGTCGCCATGGGCTCTTAAACTGAACGCTCCCCAGCCCGGCTGCCGGTTTTTGGTCTGCCTCTTACGCTGGGCCTTCCGCCCCTAAACCTTTAAGTACTATTAGTTCCAAATCTTTATTGTTCTTGCCTTCTGTCACTTTTCGTGTCAGCATTTCTCCCGAATCCGGGGAGAGTCCTTTCCAAGGCACTTTTTATGCAGAGAACCCGCTACCCAGAGCGTCGTCGAACCGTCCGCCTCCCCCTGCAGATTCCCGTGAAGGTCCGCTGCCGCCTCCCCGAAGGCGAAACCATCGACCTGCAAGCCTCCACTTACGTGGTCAGCGCCCACGGTGCTCTTCTCCTCATGGATACGCCGCTAATCCCGGGTCAAAACATTCGCATCTTCAATGAAATGACCGCCGAGTCGGCCGAGTGTCATGTCACTTCTCTGCGCGAAAAACGCGAACGCCGCTTCGTCGGTGTGACCTTCGTCTCACCAAACACCGACTTCTGGCACATCGTTTTCCCCAAGTCCGGCACGCGCCAAGCCATTCGCTCTCCGCAAACCGGCGCCCTCGTCCCTCCCGGCTTCCGCCAGGACGACAACTCCCAGTTTTAACCGAATTCGTGCAGGGCTCGCCTTCTGAGGCGGACCGCTCTTGAACCTTAAGCCTTCGATTTCAAATCTAGCAATTTCACTTGGGCGCGTAAATCTGATACACCATAAAATAGATAATCACTCCGGTCACCGAAACATAAAACCACAGCGGCAACGTCCATCGCGCAATCAAGCGGTGCTTATCAAACCGCTCAAGCCACGCGCGCCGCAGAGTCACGATAATCAGCGGCACAATCACCACCGCCAGAATCGTATGCGACGTCAGCAACGTGAAGTACACCGGCCGGATCCACCCTTGCCCCGAGAACAAGACCGCTTTCCCTACGCGCAGGTGATACGCCACATACGAAATCAAGAAAATCACCGAAGCTCCAAATGCCGACAACATGAACGCCTTGTGCACATCCTTTTTGCCCGAGCGAATCGCCACGTACCCGCACGCCAGCAGAATCCCGCTGAGCCCGTTCAGGCACGCATTTAGCGCCGCATTAGACATGGCAAACGTCTACTTCCTCTTTTATTTCTTGGTCTTTACGTAGAATTTAAGACTTATGACTCAGATCACCGCGGCAATTTATCGTAAGCCATCAGCCCCAGCAGCAGCGGGATATGCAAAACCGTCGCATGCATCAGCCACTTCGCACGCGCATTCGTTTTGTTGCTCGCCGCCCACAGACACACTTGCAGCAGCGCCGTGCACACCACCAGCGCCCCAAAGAAGTAAACGATGCCGGCTAAACCGAGCACCGCCGGCAGCAAACTCACTCCCACCAGCGCCGCCGCATACAGAATGATTTGCCGGAACGTCCGCGTGCCCTCGCGGTCCACCACCGGCAGCATCAGGATTCCCGCGCGCGCGTAGTCTTCGCGGTACATCCACGAAATCGCGTAAAAGTGCGGAAATTGCCACAAAAACAAGATCGCGAACAATAACCATGCCCCGCGACCCAGCGACCCCGTTGCCGCCACCCAGCCAATCATCGGCGGAATCGCACCCGGAAACGCTCCAACAAATGTCGCCCATACGGTCCGCTTCTTCAACGGCGTGTACGCCAGCAAATAACTCAGACACGTCAGCACGCCAAGTCCGCAAGCCAGCGCCCCCGCGGCCACATAAAGATCCACGGCCCCGGTAACCGCCAGCGCCACGCCAAACGCCAGCGCCCGCCTCGGCTGCAACACCCCGCTCGGCAGCGGCCGCGAAGCCGTCCTCCGCATGTAGCGATCCGACTCGCGCTCCACATAATGATTCAGCGCCGCCGTCCCGCCAGCGATCAGCAGCGTTCCGAAAATCACATGGCTCATGTGCAGCCAGTTCACCGGTCCGCGCGCGCCCATGTAATACCCGGCAGCCGTGGTCATCAACACGAGAAAAGACACGTCCGGCTTCGTCAGCGCAATGTACGCATTGGCGCGCGACGCCAGAGTCAAATCAACGCTGCGAACCGTGCTCATCCCGTAGTCACCTGCGGTTCCGTCGCGGCCACTTCCCCGCCGCGCGGCACCAAACGGTAGCACATCAGGACCACCAAAACCGAAAATGCAAACAGAATCGCGCCCACCACGGTATGTGTCACCGTCAGCCAAACCATCACCGGCATCGGCTGCGGAGCCTCCGCCGTCGTCAAACGAGACCAATACGCCAGCAGACCGAGCAAAAATTGTGTCCCGAAAATCGCGTGCAGCAGAATGCGCGCCTTCCCGAGCTCCCGCGAAGCTCCAAACCGCTTGCGCAGCGCCACCGCCGTCCACGTCACCATACCAAGGACCACCAGCGCGCCCACCGCGTGCGGCCAGATGGGAATGTCCTTATGCCGGAATCCCGCGCCCAGAATCACCTGCAAATAAATCACCGCCGCGTTCAGCGTCGCCACAAAATGAATCGACGGCGAGCCTTTGTCCTCAAGCTGCGGCCGCTCCGTGACCCACCATTTGCTCGTGAACACCGCAATTCCCAACACCGCTGCAAAAACAATCTGCGCGAAACACGCATGAATTACCGGCAGCCAGTAATGCAACAACCGAATGACAACCTGCCCGCCCAGCACCGCCTGAACCACCACTCCAAGCACGGCAATCGCGCCCAGCCACCGCAACCACACCCGGCTTTCCTTCACCAGCAGCAATACCGCCAGCACCAGCGTAAAGATTCCCAGCCCGCCGGCAACAAACCGGTGCGAAAACTCAAAAAAATCCCCACCCTGCAGCGAACTCAGCGGCGGCATCCACGACCCATGCGACTTCGGCCAGTCCGTCACCGAAAGCGCCGCGTCTTTCGACGTCACCAGCGCGCCCGCAACAAAAAGGAGAATCGTCCACCAAACCGTAAACACCGCGAAACGGTGTACGCCAGCGTTGTAGGTCGATGTCATTTGCAGAAGTCCAACCGCGGATTATACCTTGAGTTCCCACGGTTTTGCGAAACCGGCCCTTCATTGAAGAAGCCGCTCGCGTGAATCAACAAAGGAGACGATCGGCCTAACACGCTCGTTGTAGGGGCGCGCTTTAGTGCGTCCCTTCGTTAGGTAGGCAAACCCTTACGGCGTCTTGTCATGCTGGGCGAAGCGAAGCATCTCAACGTGAGCAACGGGCTTGGCCTGGCCCGTGGAGGCGTGAGGCCAAGGTTCACGTTGCGACCACCGCTGCACGGCTCAAGCAGCGGACTATCGGGCGTATAATTACCGCATGGATCACAGCAAACTCGTGGTCGTTGATCGCTTCGCCTCGCAAGTCGAAGCCGATCTTGCCAAGAGCGCGCTCGAATCCGCGGGCGTCGACGCCATGATTCAGGCCGACAGAGCCGGCGGCATGCGCGATCATCTAGCCTGGAGCGGCCTCGGTTTCAAAGTCCTGGTCCGTGAGGAAGACGCCGATTCCGCCCGCGACGTGCTTACGCCTCCCCGCGACAGCGGGCTTATTGTGGTTCAGACCTTCGCAACTCAGGCTGAGGCAGATAGGGCGCAGGGCGCGCTCTTATCCGCAGGTATTGGTGCCACAATACAGGACGACAGCGCCACCGGCTGGCGCCCTGACGTAGCATGGAGCGGCTCTGGGTTTCGTGTACTGGTCCGAGAGGAAGATGTGGCGACCGCCCGCGAGATACTTCATCCGCCCAACGAGCCGCATGCCTAGCATGTGCTTCTCACTGGTTGCGTTTTTTTAGACTGCAGAGGCTAGAGCTTGCCGAAATGCTGTAATTCGGGCATCCGACGAGGATGCCCGAAGAATCTCAACTGATCGGAAACTGCAACCCTGTTTTCGTTGAGAATTCCACAACTCTCAGACGATCGCGCTACCCGCTTGCGCGGAAGCCAATGCGCCAGCCGATGGTCGACTGTCAATTCCCACGGCTCGCAAAACCAAGTCCTGCAGCGCCGCGATAAACAACGGCGAATCCCCCACGGCCGGCATCATTCGGAATTTCTCCAAGCCGGCCTTCTTTGCGTCCTCGCGCGCCTCAATGTTGATTTCGTGCAGCGTCTCAATGTGCTCGGTCACAAACGAAATGGGCACCACCAGCATTTCCTTCACGCCTTCGTGCCCCAACCGCTCGATCGTCTCCGTCAGCGGCGGCTGCAGCCACTTTGACGGCCCGACGCGGCTCTGGTAACAAAGCACATGCGACCTCGGCCAGCCGCCGTACTCCTTCGCGCCCAGCTCGCAAACCATGCGCACCGTCTTTCCAATCTGTTCGGGATACGGATCGCCCTTCTCGACCAAACTCATCGGCAGCCCATGCGCACTGAAAATCAAATGAATCTTCGCGCTCTCCGCAAACTGCCGCAGCATCGAACCAATGCGGTGCACGAGCGCCCGAATGTAAAGAGGATGGTCATAGAAATGGTCAATCGTGCGCAGCGGCGGGCCGCCGTCAGGCTTTCCATAGATCCGCCCCCACTCTTTCAGGCTGCTCAGCGTCGTCGCGTACGAATAGTGCGGATACAGCGGCAAAAGCACGATTTCATCGAGCGGGCCCATTTGCCGCAAAGCATCCACTGCCTCGTTCGTCAAGGGATGCCAGTAACGCATCGCGGTAACCAGGATCGGATCGATGTACGCGGCTAAAGCGTCCCTTAAGCGGGTGCGCTGCCGCTCCGTCAGCGCCCCAATCGGCGAACGCCTGCCAATCTCCGCGTACTTTTCCGCCACATGTGGTGCGCGCCGGGACGAAATCAGTTTCGCAATTGGCCGCCGCAGGATTCCCAGCGGCCCCAGCGGAATAATGTCCGGATCGAGGAAAAGGTTCAGCAGAAACGGCTCAACGGCCTCCAGCGAGTCCGGCCCGCCAAGCTGGAACAGCACGATCCCGACTCGCTTCTTCCCTGCCAAAATTCTCTCCTGTAGTGGCGGGTCTTTAGACCCGTGGGTTTTCTCCGGCGTGGGTCTGGGATCTTTCGCAATTGGCGTCTACCCCGACCTCATCGGGGTCCCGGTTCTTACCGGGAAGAACCGGGCTCTTCTCTTCTTGCCCGAGCCGCAGGGACTTCTACCTTCCCTTGCTCAGCTGCGCCTTCAACCGCTCCACCTCTTCGCGCAACGAACTCATCCGCTGCGAGACGGAGATGTAATACACAAAGAAAATCGCCCATCCTGCAAGATATGCGGCAAGCACGCTATCCAAGTTTTTCATCGAACCTCCGCCTCCCTCCGCAAGTCTTCCACGCTGGCGCGCAGCCCTTCCAGCTTATACCGCGCGCTCAAAAGCAGAATCAGCAGCCCCGTCAGCGCGCCCCACATCAGCAAATACGAAACGCGCATTCGCGGTTCCAGCCCCGAGCCCGGCCCGCCCAGAATCACCGGTTGCGGGTGCTGCGTGCGCCACCAGCGAATCGAGAAGTACACCAGCGGCACATCCAAAAACGCAAAAATCCCAAACAGCGCGCTGAACAGCGCTCGCTTGTCTGGATCCTCGATCATCGAACGCAAAAGCAAATAGGAAAGGTAAAGCAGCCCCAGCACAAAGGTCAGCGTCAGCCGCGCATCCCACGTCCACCAGATTCCCCACACCGGATGCGCCCAAATGGGTCCGGTAACCAGCACCACGCTGATGAATGCCAATCCGACTTCCGCGGCCGACACTGCCAGCCAGTCGGCCTTCGGCTTCCGCGTGAAAACGTAACGCAGATTGGCATAAAAGCACGTTCCAAACGCCACAAACGCGCTGAACGCGCACGAAATGTGCAAGTAAAAAATCTTCTGGATCACGCCCATGGACTTCTCAATGGGCGCGTAATAAAAAGCGAGGTACGCCGTGATGGCAATTAGAAGGAACAGAACGATTGCTCGGAGAGCGCTCTTCAACACGTTGCTCGTCTCCCATTGTAGGGGCGCCGCATGCTGCTCCCATTTTCCCATCGCGAACCACCGTTAAGGATTTGTGGCTGCATTCTCTTCATTCCTCCAGTAGATATTCGCCGAAAAGCCACAGCGCCGTCAAAAAAACGATGTCGAACCCGGCCAGGAATCCCAGCCAGTCGATCCGCAGCGCCGGGTTCTCGGCCAAAAGCCCGCTGGTGGCTTCCGTGCTGGCAATCAAAACCGGCGTAAGAAGCGGCAAGAGCAGCAGCGGCAACATTAATTCGCGCATCCGCGCCTGCGCCGAAATCGCGGAAAACGCCGTCCCCGGAATCGCCACCCCCAGGCTGCCAAGAAACAAGACCAGCACCAGCTGCGGAAAAACCGCAAGGATGTGCACGTTATATAGAATCGCGAAAATCGGCAACATCAAGACTTCCGTCAGCAGCAGGAACAACGTGTTTGCGCCGAGCTTCGCAAGAAAAATCGAAAACGGATCCTGCACCGACAGCCGCAGTGCGCTGAGCGTGTCGTTGTTCTGTTCGCGAAGGAAACACGGCTGCAGCATCAGCGACGCGGCAAACAAAAACGATAGCCACAAAAGACCGGGGCCGAACCTTCGTGACTCGCCCACGCTGGGGTCAAACGTGAAGCTGAACAGCACCACAATGACCAGAATGAACACTACCGTCGTCGTCAGCAGCTCCCGCGAACGGAACTCTGTGCGCAGTTCCTTGCCCAGCAGCACCGCCGTGTCCGCAAGCAGTGCCATTCATGCGCCCGCAAACGTGAGAATCGCGTGCATATCTGACCGCGCGCGTGTGTCAGCCACAACAGAACCTGCGTCCAATCGAATTGCGCGCGTTGCCAAAGCGGAAATCTCCGACTCACCATGCAAGCTCATCAAAATCGTTCGTCCCGCATCGCGCATCCGCCGCAACGCATTCGCCAGCCAAGTGATTCCTTCCGGATCGAGCCCCGTTGCAGGTTCGTCGAGCAGCAGCGCCGAAGGATCGTTGAGCAGCGCCCGCGCAATCGCGACGCGTTGCCGCATGCCCCGCGAAAACGTCCGCACCAATGAACCGCGCCGTTCAGAAAGCCCAACCTCCTCCAGCAAAGCGGCGGCTCGCGCTCCCGGCTCCGCAATTCCCTGCAATTTCGCGAACATCAAAAGGTTTTCTTCCGCCGTCAACTCGTCATAAACCATCGTGGCATGCGCCACAAAACCGGTTTGCGCCCATAAATCCGTTTCTTCACCACCGGAGTTGAGGAAGTTCACCTTGCCGCCCGACGGGCGAACCAGTTTTGCCGCAATCCGCAAAAGGGTGGTCTTGCCGGAGCCGTTTCTCCCGGCAAATGCCACGCAGTCGCCCGGAGCAACCTCCAGCGACACCCGGCGCAGTGCGTAAAGCCCGCCATACCGTTTTTCAATGTTCTCGAAGCGGATTCCTGTGGGAGCAAAAGCCGGCGCCGTCACCGGGCAGCCTCAGAGATGGCTACGCTGTAGATCATGTCAAGCTTGTCCAAGCCCTCTTAGTGATTTAACTGGGGGCCCCGCTTCGACAATCCGCACTTCTTTTTCTCAGTGACTTACGAATTGCCCTTGCGTCTTTTGCCGTTTTTGCCCTTAGACAACTTGTCTATTTTCAATAAGTTCCAAACTGCCCAATTTGTAAGCCCTTTGTTTTGATAACGATGCAACAATGCCGGGGGGTGGGGGGTACCCCATTCCAATCTTCACAGCTCCGCCACCTACCCTCGTACCAAGTCGCGCAAGACCTTCTCGGCCTTGGCGCGCTCCCGGGAGTACTCTTCCTCGCTGATGGTGCCTGCTTGGTGGCGCAGCTCCAGCCGGAACAGGCTCTCCTTCAGGGCTTCGAGGCTAGTTCCAATCGCGGCGTCCACCTCCGACAAGCTCGCGGCCCCGTTCGACCCGGATTGAGCCGTCGCCGTTGCTGGCACAGTCGTGGTAGCACCCTGCGTCTTTGCCTTTTTGCCAGGCTTCGCCGCCGGTAGCGCCTCAGCCGCAACTTCCCCTCCGGCGACGGCAACCACTGTCTTGCGCGAGAGCAAATAGCCAAACAACCCAAAAACCAGCACAAATCCGCCTAGCAAAGGCCATTTCATCGAGTCGAGCCGCCCCGGAACGGCCTGAATGGTCGCCCCGCCCGATTCCGCGGCAGCGTCCTGCGCTTCCCGGCTTTGTGGTCCGCTTTCCGCTCCCGTGCTTGCATTCGCGGACGCCGTACCTGACACATTCACCGCAACCAACGTTCCCGCAGGAACATCTTGCCGCAGGTACAGATTCATTCCCTGTTCCTGCCCGGCCGCCGCAAGCCCGTCGCCGGTGACTTGCAAGCCCGGCGGAGCCACGAACACCACGCGCCCTGGATAAACTGTCGGGACCTTCAAAGCAGCCGCGTTATTGGGATACGGCAGATCGTAAGAATAACGCACGGAATTGTCGCCCGGGCGAAACGCGAATGCGATCGAATAACGATTGTTTTTCTTGTCGATAGGAAGCTGTGTCAGCGGCATTCCCGCCGGGCCAGCAGCCTGCACTCCCTGCAGTTCGCCTTTTTCCGGCAATGCAAAGTCAAAGCTTCCATCCGTGCGGAAATACGCGTGTGGCGGCTGCGATTTGTTCTCGACCTGATATTCCTCGGCGACCTTCAGGGTGTCGCCGCTGGGCTGAAAGATCACGAAGTGCGACGGAACGTCAATTGTTTTAGGGTCCTTAGAGGGCTCGAAGATATCTAGCTCCACGGTGGCGCTGCTGTTCCCGGGAGGCACGGCGGCGTTGAAGCGAACGCCTCGATAGTTTGCCTGCACTAGCAACGGCTGCCCGCCGACATTCGGATTGTCGAAGCTGAATTCGCCCTGCGGTCCGCTCTTGGCGTGGGCCAATTCCTGCATGCCGCCCATCGGTTGAACCAGCGTCAGCTCCACGCCCGCGGCAGCCTGCCCCGTCGTGCCGTTCTTCACCGTTCCGCGCACGGTTCCCGCTTGTGCGGCACAAAGCGGCAGAAAAAGAATTGTGGAAAGAATACTGAGACGAGCGCCACAACGCATTAGTGCGCACTCCTGTCGGCGGGGTGCGGCCCTCGCGGCCTTCGCACCTGGGATTCTGTTACTTGATCGATTTCGGCAAGCACCTGCGCCGCTTCGTTTTCCAAAGCCGTTTTCATCGCCTCAAAGTCTCCGTCGGAATACTTTCCCGAACGATATTCAAACCGCAAGTCCCGCAAGTTGTCATAAATCGCGTCGCGCCGTTCGAGCAACTGATCGAGCTTCGTGCGGTGCGGCGCAAGATCCGAGGCATCGGGCTGAATGTAAAAAATGAACAGGGCGATCGCCACAGCCAGCATCAGGCATGCTCCGAGCACGGCCCAGTTGCCGGAATCGCCTACCAGGATTGCAAACAGGGGAACCACCGCTCCCATCACTCCTCCGTCTCCTGCTCGGCCAGCCTTCTGGCGCGTTCGAGAAGTTCCGGCGAAACCGCCTTCGCTGGCGCGCTGCCTGCGCGAACTTCAGCAGGGTTCTTCTTCAGCCATCGCGAAATCACGAAAATCACCAAAAGCGCGCCGAGCACCAGGTAAGCCGTCGGCATGACCCACGCCACCAGGCTGAACCCCGACCTCGGCGGCTCCGCGTACACAATGGATCCAAATTCCTTTACGAACGCCTGGATGATCTGATCATCGGTCTCGCCCTTGGCGCCCCGCTGATCGATTTCCTGCAACATCCCCTTCGCCGTAGGGCACGGACCGGAGAACTCGCCGCCGGGATGCGAACAGTTTGCCGCTGTCATGCTGCATGAGCGGCACATGCAATTGAGTTGAGAACCGATTTTCTTGGCGCGTTCCGAAAACTGCTCTGCACCAACAGGAACGATCAAGGGCAGCGCCGCGATTCCCAGCAAAACGAACGTTGCAACAAATGCGCGGGCTTTAATCATGGCCCTCTCTAAAAGCGACGGAGGACGTGACCGCGTGCGGCAGCGGCTGCGCCCCGGCCGGTTGTTGCGCAGGCGCCAAGACCAGCACCGAGCGGCGATTCGGCAGCAACGCGACGATGGTCCCAAACACGACCACCACGCCGCCAAACCAAATCCACTTCACCAGCGGATTCAGGAAAGCATGAATCACCGGCTCTCGCGTTTCTGGATCGATTCCCGCAAACACGACGTACAAATCTTCCTTCCAAGTCGAATAGATGGCCACCATCGTGCCGTTTTCCTGGTTGTTCCCCGCGAAACGCCGCTTTTCCGGGAATAGCATCATCACCGGCTTGTTATCGCTCAGAGCTTCCACCAGCATGCGCTGCGCCGTGTAATTTTGTTCCGGCTTGCTGTCCGCACCCTGCAGCATCAAGGTGTACCGCCCGATCTGCATCGTGTCACCCACGCGCATGCTTTTTTGCACATCGCGGTTAAATGCGGCTCCAGCCAGCCCTAAGAACACGAACACCATTCCCATGTGAATGATGTATCCGCCGTAGCGGCGCGTGTTGCGCATGGTCAAATCAATCGCGCAAGCGGGATACGAAGCTCCCGAGCGTGCGCGAATCACTTTCGCGCCGCGGTAGAATTCCAGCAAAATCGTAGATGCGACAAAAACGCACAGAAACAGGCAAACGGTCGAGAAAAATGCCCGGAATCCCAAAGCAAACGCCACCGCACCAACAACCACGCCGATGAGCAGAGGCCAGCCAAAATTTCTCTTCAGACTTTCTGTAGAGGTCTTTCTCCAGGCAAGCAGCGGTCCGACTCCCGTCAGGAACAGAATCAGCAGCCCAACGGGAATGTTCACGATATTGAAGTACGGCGCGCCCACGCTGATGCGGTTGCCGCTGAACCACTCCGAGAACACGGGAAACAGCGTTCCCGAAAGAACTGCAAGGCAAGCGACCAAGAACAACAAATTGTTAAAAAGAAAGCTCGACTCCCGCGAAATCAATGAATCCAGATGGTTCTCGCTCTTCAGATAGTCGCTGTTCTTCAAATACGCGCCCAGGCAAACCGCAAGAGTGATTCCCATGAACCCCACGAACCAGGGCCCGATGTTGGATTGCGCGAATGCATGCACCGAGCTGACCACGCCGCTGCGCGTGAGGAAGGTTCCCATGATGCACAGCAGGAACGTCGTAAACACCAGCCAGACGTTCCATACCTTCATCATCCCGCGCTTTTCCTGCATCATCACCGAGTGCAGAAACGCTGTTCCCGTCAGCCACGGCAATAGAGACGCGTTCTCCACCGGATCCCAGCCCCAGTAGCCGCCCCAGCCCAACACCGCGTAAGCCCAGTGCGCTCCAAGCAAGATTCCACACGACTGGAACATCCACGCAATCATCGTCCACTTGCGCGTCAGGTGAATCCACTTCTCTCCGGGATACCGTGCCAAAAGCGCTCCCAGCGCAAACGCAAACGGAATCGTAAATCCGGTGTAGCCCGAGTACAGGTTCGGCGGATGAATCACCATTTCCGGATATTGCAGCAGCGCGTTCAGACCGTTGCCATCCGGCCGCGTGACGAAGCTCATCACTCCATCCGGACCAGCCGCCGCCAGCGCCTTGAACGGGCTCTCCACAAAATTGCTCAGTGTCAGAAAAAACAGTTGCACGCCTGCCATCACCACGCCGACGTATGGCATCAATTCGCCATTCTTATTGCGGTAGGTGATCAAAACGGAGAGAACGTAGACCGCCAGCAGGAAGCTCCAAAACAGCAGCGAGCCTTCCATCCCCGACCACAACGCCGCAATCTTATAAAACGCGGAAAGGTCGCGGTTGCTGTGCGAAGCCACGTAGGCAATGGAAAAATTGTCGGTGAAGAACAGGTATTCGAGGCAGAACGTTGCCAGGAAAATCAGGCCACAGGTGGCCATGCCGGCCTGGCGCGCGCTTTTGACCAGCAGCGGATGGCGCGTAACGATCGCCGCGATGCCCCCCACCAAGGCATACACGGCGCACACAAAAGCTAGCAGGAGTGCAAAGGAACCAAAGACATCCACGGCGACCCCGCCTCTCCCCCGGTTAGCCCGGGTTTCTTACATGGTGCTTGGCTGCGTGGAACTGGCAGCGGCGCCCTTAGTATCTCCTCCGGGAGCCGCTTCATACTTGGACGCGCATTTCGCCTGGACATGTTCGGCCACGAACCGGCCGTCGGGGCCAAGGTGGCCTTCCACCAGGGCCTGCGATTTGTCCACAAAAGTGTCAGGCAGCGGATCGCTTCCCCCATAGCTCACGGGAAGAGCTTTGCCCTCGCCTTCCAGCACGAAGTCAACGCGACCCGCGGTTCGACGGATGCTGCCTATCGCCACCGTCCCGCCTACGCGCATCCGTTGCGCTCGCGCCGAGCTATTCAAGCCCTGCAATTCGGCGATGGTGTGATAGTACGTCTTGCTCTCGCCGTACCCGAGCCAGGCGAGGAACCCCAGCGCCACGACGATAATGCCGATCCCGATGCCGAATTTGGCTTGTTTCTTCATTTTGGTCTTCCCGCCAAGTCCCACGAATGAAAACGATTGGCTCTTTGAACCTGATTCTACCACCTGCAGGAAATGGCCACTATCTTATTGTCCTACTATCAAGTACGGCCCGAAACCGCGCGATTTCCCCCTCTTTGACCGATGTAGCCAATCCAAAGGGCTTTCCATCGTGCAGTATCACTTCGCAACCTAAATCGAGTGCAACGATATCCTGCACGACCTCCGGAGGCATTTCTGTGACCAACATCACACGCTTTGGCTTAAGGGAACGCCGGACACGTGAAGCCACCGCCGGGAGATGTTCGCGCAGGATTCCCGCAGAATCGCCTGCTTTGTGTTGCCCGTCTTCCAGCGGACAGTCCAGAATGTGCGCCAGAAAGAGTCCCGCAGCCTGAAACTCAGCATGAATGTGCTCTATCGTCTTTCTTACGGGAGATGCAGTTGTAGGGATGGCTTTCTCCTCGCCCTGAGCTTCGAAGGGAGGCTGTCCGGTTTCTATCCCCACGGCGCGAAAAACAGCCTCCCCTTCTCCGCGGAAGTTCCCACCCGGCGCGTACAGAAACTCCGCGTCCTCGCGCGGAGCAACCCCTCCCAGCAGCAGCGTCTGGATGTGTACGGGACGGTAGCGCGTTGCCCATTCCAGCCGGCGAAGTCTTCGCGCGATATGCGCGGGCGATGCCATCTGCCCACACCCATCGCAGCGGAGAATGTCATTACTGTTCATGTCGATGGAATCGTAGAGGAGATGCAGGCCAACTGCAAATTGTTGCAGGTGGCGAGCCTAAATTTGAGCGGTTCGGCCTACGACGAAACAGCGGCGTCGGCGGGCAGCTTGGCGCGCAGGCACCACTTGAGTTCCTGGCTCAGCTCGAGGACTTCCATGCCGGGCATAACGATGAACTTGCAGCTTAGCATTTCGCGCGGTTCGTCGTCATCGGGCAGTTGGCAGGTCACGCGGCAATACTGGCAATCCTGGTTCCAGCAGAATCGTCCGTACGGAATGGTTTCCGGGCTGATGAACTGGAAACAGCGCAGCAACGAGTTGCGCTCCGGCACCTGGAACTTCTTTCCGAAGATGGTGATGTCAACCAGCTTTTCGTAAGGACGGAAGGGCTCCGACATTGACGGTTCCTGTTCTCCATGGCCCAGCCCGGTTTGTAAAAGGGGCCCACAGAGCCCTCAAGACAAACTAGCGGGGACCGGCAAGGTCCCTAGAAAATGGACCCACAAGATCTTTCGTGCTGCGACTCGCCGGGGTGAGTGCTACCAAAGAGTAGAACGTGAAGTGGCAAGGTACAACGCCACTCGTCGCAGGCGTTTCCAATTTGCTACGGGGTCAAAAAGCGAAGTGTTTCTTGCCGGAGGGCTACTGATAGTGGACCGCTGCCTTCCCTTCGCGACTCAGGGCAAGCAAAAAGCAGTCCCTACGTTAACTGCCGCCCAGGTCAAAAAACTGTCCCATCTTGCGGAACTTTTCGTAGCGCGCGTTCAACAAATCACGGATGGGCTGATTCACTAAAGTCACCAGTTGCCGCTCCAGAACGTCGTCGAGAAGGCGCGCAGCAGCTTCATGATCAGCGTGCGCGCCGCCGTCCGGTTCGGGAATGATTTCGTCCACGATTCCCAGCTCGCGCAGGTCTTTAGCAGTAATTTTCATCGCGGCCGCTGCGGTCTCCGCCTTCGCCGCGTCGCGCCAAATAATCGAGGCGCATCCCTCCGGCGAAATCACGGAATAAAAGCTGTTCTCAAGGATGTTCACCTTGTCCCCGACGGCAACCGCCAGCGCTCCGCCGGAGCCGCCCTCACCGGTCACGGTAACGATAATCGGCACAGGCAACCTCGCTAGTTCACGAAGGTTACGCGCAATCGCTTCGCCCTGGCCGCGCTCTTCCGCGTCAATGCCAGGATAAGCGCCCGGCGTATCCACGAAACTGAGAACCGGCCTGCCGAACTTGGCGGCGAGCTGCATCACGCGCAAAGCTTTCCGGTAGCCTTCCGGTTTCGGTTGCCCGAAATTGCGCACCAGACGCTGCTTGGTGTCGCGTCCTTTTTGGTGGCCGACGATGGCCACGGGCCGCCCGTGGTATTTGGCAAGACCAGCGACAATGGCCTTGTCGTCGGCGTACCCGCGGTCGCCGTGCAACTCCATGAAGTCCGTGAACAGGAGATTCACGTAGTCCAGTGTATACGGCCGCTGCTGGTGCCGCGCAATTTGCGCGCGCTGCCA
>Ga0075436_100000081_pt1 | contig 55210 bp, 45 predicted proteins | sample RhiMethybrSRZTD5_FD_75303 | JGI IMG/M metagenome (GOLD analysis project Ga0075436, IMG submission 75303) | Populus rhizosphere microbial communities from Tennessee, USA - Rhizosphere MetaG P. TD hybrid SRZTD5 | ecosystem: Host-associated > Plants > Roots > Rhizosphere > Soil | place: USA...
ACGCCGAGTACGCTGAGAAGTCAATCTCGGGTTTGTAGTGAATAAGGAATCCTTGGCGTCTCTAGCGGCCTCCGCGGTTTAGGTTCGGCTGACCCCAGGGCGCTTGTAATCAGTTCGGATGTTCCCCTGTGTAAGGCGCGCAGCACGGCGTCTCTACCGGCCGAAATTCCATGACTTCTACACGGGTCAGATCGGGATCGTAGAGGTTCAGCTGCCACTTGCCGTCGCGCCCAACCTCTGCTTTTTCCGGCATGGGCCAGCCGCGCTGCTGCACCAGCTCCACCGCAGGCTTGATATCGGCGACTCCCAGGGCCAGGTGGCGCATGACCCCGGCTTCGCGCGGCGAAGGGGTGTGCTCCACATTCAGCATGTACTCCAGCCAGTCGGTGCCGTTGGGAACCTGCATGTCCACCCAGTCGGTCTCGCGATTCTTCATGCCGCCATGCCAGTACACGTGGAATCCCAGCAGATGCTGGTAAAAGTGATCTTCGGCGGCGCGGTTGCGCACGATAAAGCCGGCGTGAATCATGTGCGCGGAGATCGCCTGGCCGGCCGAGGCGCCGCGTTCCCCCGATGCGTACTGCACAAAGCAGATCTGGTGGCCTTCCGGATCGTGCACATCAAAGCTGCGCGTGCCATCAGCCGCTACCGTGACTTGCTGCGGCGCTTGAACTCCGTTCCTTGCCAGATAGTGCCGCAGCGCTTCCGCATCCGTGGTTTCGAATCCTACTTCGACCAGGCGATCGCTGGGCGCATGAGTTCCGGCTGCAATCAATTCGATGAACTGATGCCGGTTGACCCGGAAGCGCGCGTGCTGCAAGCTGCCCGCCGGCTCTTCGGCGAACCCCAGCACCCCGCCATAGAACTGCCGCGACTTGGCAAGGTCGGCGGCCCGCAAGGTAAGGTGCGAGAGGCCTACAATGGCGGGCCGGCGTGGTGCTTGCGCCATGGCTGACACCGCCATCCCCAGCATCAGTATGACCGCCATTTTCATATTGTTCACGGCCTATCCTTTAAACGATACAAGAACTTCAGCCCCGACCAGGTCTCGTCGACCGCGCAGACCTTCACATCGACCAGGCCTAAAGCCAGGCCTATTTCCCGCACGATATTCTCGTTGAGGTCGGTTGCTACACCGGACGCTTTCTTTGGCCAGGACACCCAGAGGGAGCCAGTCACCGCCAGGCACCTCTTTGACTCGGCAAAGCGGCGCTTCAACTCCGCCTGGCTGGTCACAAACAGCTGGATGAAATCAAGCTTATCGCTAAGCTGTTCCGCACAGTTCACCTGGTCCGGCAAGGGCCCCAATGTCTTGCGGTATTGCGGCGGTCCGCCCAGCAGGGCTATTCGCTGCCCCGGCTTGATGCCGAGCTTTTTGACCAGCGGCGTGCCCGAGTACCCAGCCACGACGCGCTATTGTACCCAACCCGGGTCACAAATATCGGAGTTCGGAGGAAGGGCGCCGATGCCTTGAGCGCCGGCGCGAAACCCGTTAGTCTGGCGGTTGATGAATCGTCGGGAACTGCTGCGCTTTTTCGGATCAGGGGCCGTGGGGTTGGGTTTGAATAGCCTGGCCGCGGCTAAACCAAGCTCTGTCCGCAAGCGAGTCCTCATGTTCACCAAGTCCTCCGGCTTTGAGCACGACATGGTGAAGCGCAATGGGGCCAAGCTGAGCGTGGCCGAGCAGATCGTGACCGACCTGGGCCAGAAGCGGGGTATCGAGGTGACCGCTACCAAAGACGGCACCATCTTCTCCCAGCCCAGCTTGTCGCAATACGACGCTTTTTTCTTCTATACGACCGGAGACCTCACCACCGCGGGCGAGGACAAGAACCCGCCCATGACGGCGGAAGGCAAGCAGGTTTTTCTGGATCTGATCCACCAGGGCAAGGGGTTCATCGGCACGCATTCGGCGACGGATACCTTTGAGCCGGTTTCAGCGCACACCGACCCGAAGCCGCCCGCTCAACTCGATCCCTACATCGCCATGATCGGCGCGGAATTTGTCGGGCACGGCCAGCAGCAGAAAGCGCGCGTGCGCGTGGCTGACAGCCATTTTCCAGGCATGCAGGGATTGGGGAAGGGAATCGAGCTCACGGAGGAGTGGTACGCGTTGCGCGCCTTCCCGTCCGACCTGCACGTCCTGCTGGTGCTGGAAACGGAGGGCATGCAGGGAAATTTCTACCAGCGCCCGCCCTACCCCAACACGTGGGCGCGCATGTACGGCCGCGGCCGCGTCTTCTACACCGCACTTGGCCATCGCCAAGACGTGTGGTCGAACTCCGCCTTCCAGGGCCTGCTTACCGGCGCCATGGCTTGGGCGGTGCGGGACGTGAATGCCCACGTACCGCCGGACCTCCGGCGGGTTACGCCGCAAGCCAATGACATTCCCGCGGCAGCTTTTGTCCACCAGTGAAACGACGAGTCGTGAGTCACGAGTCGGTTCTGCCTCGGACCTAGGCCCACTGACGGCGCCGCTCTCGAACGTTGGAACCCGAAATACTGAACCCTTGAATCTTTGAAGCCTTGAGGCCTATCCCCCGTTCCTTCCCAGGTCCCCCACCGCTTGGCTGGTGAGTTTCTGCCGGTTGCGTTTAGAATGGAAACAAATCAACACAGGGGCGTGTCGAGAAGGGCAGGACGGGCAGCCAGTTGCGTCTGGCAAGGCCCGAATGCAAGCACGGTGCGCGACCTCAATCCGCCCGATCAGTTTCGGTTTGGACCGCCAGATAAGGGTGGGGCGGGTTCCACGCACAGCTTTCTCCTATGGTGATAAAACGCAGGCTTCTCGACCGTTCCGCCTTCATTGTGTTCTCCTCGGTTGTTGTCGCATTGACCGGAATTTGTGGGGCTCAAGTTGGCGGCAGCCAGACTGCGGCCCCGGCCCAGAACCCAGCCCCGGCTCCTTTGCCATCGCCAGCCGTACGCGTCACGCTCGACCAGGCGATCAACCTGGCTTTCACGCACAGTCATGTTCTGAAAGCGGCCGAAAGCACCATTCAGCAGGCGCAGGCGGAAGAAATTACCGCCAACCTTCGTCCCAACCCGGTGCTAAGCGGGGACTCGCAGTTTCTGCCGATTTTCGGCAACCCATCGGGCTCAACCACCTCTGACACGCTGCAGCAATTGTCGCAATTCGATGTGGGCATCGGTTACCTGATTGAGCGCGGAGGCAAGCGCCAGCATCGCCTGCAATCGGCGCGCGATGTGACTACGCAAACCCGCTCACAAGTCCTGGACAACCAGCGCACTCTGGCCTTCAATGTGGCCCAGCAATTCATTACCGCCCTGCTGGCGGATTCCAACCTACAGTTTGCGCAGCAGGACCTAAGCGGCTTCCAGCAGACGGTTACGATCAGCGAGGAACGCTACAAAGCCGGCGACATTAGCCAAGCGGACTATCTGAAGATCAAGTTGCAGTTGCTGCAGTTTCAGACCGACGTTTCGGCCGCCCAGGTGGCCCGAGTGCAGGCTCTCGCCACCCTGCGCCAGCTCATGGGGTATACCGCCGTTCCGCAGAATTATGACGTCGCGGGCGACTTGACGTACCAGCCGGTTACGGCGAACGAGGATGACCTCAAAGCTCTGGCCCTGCGCCAGCGCCCCGACCTGATTGCGGCGCAACAGGGCGTAACCGCATCCAAAAGCGCATACTCACTCGAACGAGCTAACGGGAAGCGCGACGTAAACGTGGCCATTAATTTTTCCCACGTATCGGGTTTCAGCTCCGCATCCTGGTTTGCGAACATGGAACTGCCCATTTTCAACCGCAACCAGGGCGAAATTGCGCGCACCCGCTACGCCATCACTCAGGCGCAGGAAAACGCCTATGCCGCCAGTGATATTGTGCTGACCGATGTGGAGAGCGCCTACGCAGCGGTCAGCACCAACCAGCAGGTGGTCCAGCTTTACATTGGCGGTTACCTGAAGAACGCGCAGGATTCCCGCGATATCAGCGAGTATGCTTATAAAAAGGGTGGCGCCAGCCTGCTCGATTTCCTGGATTCCGAGCGCAGTTACCGCGCCACCGAACTGGCCTATCGCCAGTCCCTGGCCTCGTACATGACCGCGGTTGAACAGTTGAAGGAAGCGGTAGGAACCAGAAATTTACCATGAGCCAAGCCAATCGCAACCCGCGGCATCCTCTCGGCTGGTATGGGCTGGCCGGCTTGGGTGTGGCCGCTGTTTTGACGCTTGCTGCCTGCAACAGCGGCGCGCCCAAAACGGCGGAGGCGGCCAATCCCAATAGCGGCGGCTCGCTGCTGTTTACCGTGCCCGCGGAGCAGATGTCGCACGTTCAAGTGGTCACGGTTCAGCCCACCACGCTCCGCCGCATTTTGCGCCTGAGCGGCGCCGTGGCCTTCAATGCTTTTCGCACCACGCCTGTAATCACCCAGGTGAGCGGGCCGGTTACCCGCATTGTGGCGCAACCGGGCGAAGTTGTGGGCAAGGGCCAGCCCATGCTCTACCTGGCCAGTCCCGATTATTCCCAATTGCGAGCCAATTACTTGAAAGCGCGTGATGCTTTCGACTTGGCCGACAAGAACTACGCTCGCTCCAAGGATCTGTACGCGCATAACGCCATCGCTGAGCGCGATTTGCAGGCGGCGGAGTCAGCCCGCACCCAGGCGCAGGCCGACATGATCGCAGCGGAGCAGGCCCTGACCATCATCGGCATCTCCAATCCCGAGACCGTCATTTCTAAGCCGGCTTCTCCGGAAGTGCCCCTGCGGGCTCCTATCGCTGGCGAAGTGGTGGAGCGCCTCATCTCGCCCGGGCAGGTGGTGCAGGCGGGCAACACGCAATGCTTCACCATCTCCGACATGAGCACCGTCTGGGTGCTGGCTAATGTCTTCCAGGACGATTTGGCCTACGTGCACGCGGGTGATCCGGTCATCATCACTACCAGCACCTATCCTGGTCAGCAGTTCCGGGGCAAGATCTCCTACGTGGCCGAGGGCCTGGACCCCACTTCGCGCACGGTGCAGGCCCGCGTGGTAACACAGAATCCCGGACGGCGCCTGAAGAAAGACATGTTTGTGACGGTCACCGTGGCCGCCGGCGCCATCAACAACGCCCTTACCGTGCCCGATTCGGCGGTGCTGCGCGACGCCGAGAATGAGCCTTTCGTTTACGTATCGGTCAAGCAGACCAACAACCAGTTTGCCCGCCGCGTGGTCAAGCTGGGCGAGAGCAATCGCGGGGTCACCCAGATCCTCGCCGGCCTCAAGCCGGGAGAACAGGTCGTGGGCAATGGCAGCTTGTTCCTGCAATTCGCCAATTCACTGCAGCAATAGGGAGACAGCACCGGTCCGCGCTAACTCGGGATGATTCACCGCATCGTTCAAGCCGCCCTGCGCCAGCGCTTCCTGGTGCTGATGTTCACCGTATTCCTGGCGGTGGGTGGAGTCATTTCTTTCCAGCGGATGCCGGTGGACGCCTACCCCGATCTCTCCCCGCCCATGGTGGAACTCATCACCCAATGGCCAGGCCACGCCGCCGAGGAAGTGGAGCGCCTGGTCACCCTGCCCATCGAAGTGGAAATGAACGGAGTGCCGCGCATGGAGGTGATGCGCTCCATCTCGCTTTATGGGCTTTCCGATATCCGCCTCACCTTTGAGGAAGGGACGGATGATTACTTTGCTCGCCAGGTGGTGTTCGAGCGCCTGGGCCAGCCCCAATTGCCCGCTGGCGTGACGGCGACCATGGCCCCCCTGTTCAGCCCCAGCGGCTTGGTCTATCGCTACGTTCTGGAGAGTCCCGATCGTAGTCCGCAAGAGCTGAAGACGATCGAGGACTGGGTGGTCGAGCGCGCTTACAAATCAGTTCCCGGGGTGGCCGACGATTCCGGGTTGGGCGGCACAACCATGCAGTACCAGGTGCTGCTCGACCCCGCCAGGATTTATGCCTACCACCTTACCGTTCCCCAGGTGATGAATGCCCTGGCTGCCAATAACGGCAACGCCGGCGGCGGATTTTATTCCCAGGGCGGCCAGTTCTACTACGTGCGCGGCCTGGGACTGGTGCGCGACACGGACGATATCGGCAACATCGTGGTGGCGAGCAACAAGGGCGCTCCAGTGCGGGTCAGGGATATCGGCCAGGTCGTTATAGGCAATGCTCCACGGCTGGGACAGTTTGGATTCGAGAACAACAATGATGCTGTAGAAGGCGTCATCCTCATGCGCCGCGGCGAGCAGACCCAGACCGTACTCAAAGGTGTAGAGGAAAAGACCAAGCAGCTCAACCAGCAGATTCTTCCCAAGGACGTTAAGATTCGTCCCTTCTATGACCGCAGCGAACTGGTCAATCTGACCACCGATACCGTGGAGAGCAACTTGCTCCGCGGCATGCTCCTGGTCCTGGTGGTTCTCATCTTTTTCCTGGTCAGCATTCGCGCCGCGGTTATTGTTGCCCTTACTATTCCGCTGGCCCTGCTGTTTTCGTTTATCGTCCTGCATGCCCACGATGTCTCCGCCAACCTGCTCTCCATTGGCGCTATAGATTTCGGCATCATCATTGACGGCACCGTGGTGATGATGGAGAACATTTACCGCGAACTCGCCTTGCGCGAGGGCCAGCCCATTAAGGTGAATGAAGTTATCCTGCTGGCGGCGCGCGACGTGGATCGCCCCATTTTCTATTCGGTCGCCGTCATCATCGCGGGTTATCTGCCTATCTATGCCCTGAGCGGCCCTTCCGGCAAGCTCTTCCACCCCATGGCGGAGACCATGTCTTTCGCCTTGGTCGGCGCTCTGATCCTCACCCTCACCTTCGTACCGGTTTTGGCTTCGCTGTGGTTTAAGAATGGGGTCAAAGATCGAGTCAACAAGCCTTTCGAGTGGATTAAGGAAAAGTACGCTCATCAGCTAGATTGGTCGCTTGCCCATCCCACGCTGACGCTGCTGATTTCGGCGGCCATTTTTGGCGCCACGCTTCTGCTCGTTCCCTTTATCGGTGGCGAATTCATGCCGCACCTCGACGAAGGCGCGCTCTGGGTGCGCGCCACCATGCCCTATACGATCTCCTTCGAGGAAGCCAGCAAGATCGCGCCCCAGATCCGCCAGATCCTCATGTCCTACCCGCAAGTGACGGTGGTGGCCTCGGAACTGGGCCGCCCGGACGATGGCACCGATCCCACCGGCTTCTTCAACTGTGAGTTCTACGTCGGCCTGAAGCCCTACAAAGACCAGGCGTGGCAGAGCGGCAGCATCCGCGATAAGCAGGAACTGATCGGCTCCATTGACTCCAAGCTGCGCGCTTTTCCCGGCATCATCTTCAACTACACCCAGCCCGCCGAAGATGCGGTGGACGAAGCGCTGACCGGCCTGAAGAGTTCGCTGGCCGTCAAAATTTATGGTCCTGATCTGCAGGTGCTGCAGAAGTCTGCGCTCGACATTAAGAAGGTTCTGACCCGGGTGCCCGGCTTCACCGAACTGACCGTGGTGCGCGAGCTGGGCCAGCCGAGCCTGCTGGTGGATGTGGACCGCGAGAAGATCGCCCGCTACGGCATCAATGTGGGCGACGTGGAAAACGTCGTGCAAGCTGCCGTGGGCGGCCAGGCCGCCACCCAGGTCATTCAGGGCGAGAAGCTGTTTGACCTGGTGGTCCGCATGCAGCCGCAGTTCCGCAGCAATGCCCAGCAGATCGGCGACCTTCAGGTGGGTACGCCAGATGGGACGCTCATTCCCCTGGCGCAGCTGGCCACCATTTCCCAGGGCAATGGCGCTTCCTTCATCTATCGCGAGAACAACTCGCGCTACATCGGCATCCAGTACAGCATTGAAGGCCGCGATCTGGCCCGCGCTGTCGAGGACGGCCAGGCAGCGGTGAAAAAGTCCATCATTCTGCCTCCAGGTTATTGGATGACCTGGGGCGGCGAATACAGCCAGTATGTGGCGGCCAAGGAGCAGCTCAACGTCATCGGGCCTTTGGCGGTGGTTCTGATTTTCCTGATCCTGTTCGCGCTTTATGGCAACTTTAAATTTCCCGTAACGATCGCTCTGGGCGTGGTTATGACCGAACCGGTGGGTGCGCTCATCGCTCTCAAACTGACCCACACACCGTTCAGCGTATCCTCCGTGCTCGGACTACTGGCTCTGCTGGGCGTCTCCGTGGAAACCGCGGTCATTCTGGTCTCGTACATCAACAAGCTGCGCCTGGAGGGAATGGACATTCACTCCGCCACCCGCGAGGCGTCCCTGCTGCGGCTGCGGCCTATCATGATGACCGCGCTGGTTGCTTGCCTGGGCCTGTTGCCGGCCGCGCTCTCCACCGGCATCGGCTCCGATACGCAAAAACCCTTCGCCATTGTCATCGTCGCCGGCCTGGTCTCGCGTCTCTTCCTCGGCTTCTTCGTCAATCCTGCTTGGTACCTGCTGGTGGCCCGCGACGGCGACGTGCTCCAAGTTTAACTACCGGGCAGCCGAAAATATTCTGGTGTGTCCGATCACGGTTCATGCAGTTGTGGTGTTTCGCTGCGGAGGTTGCTGCAGTAAAATGCTGTAAGAGCCTGAACGTGTCGCCGCAGGTACAGATCGCAAGTTTCGGCCGGGGCAAACGGTTGCTGGCACTTCTTTGCCTCGTACTGACCGTAACCGCGGCGATCGGCGAAGCCAGTCACATCCATCTCAGGGCGGAAGCGACGAACTCTCCTATTCGCTGCTCGCTCTGTGTTGCGGCACATTCTGCTAAACCAGCGCCGACCTGTCAGCCCATTCACACGGCCAGGGTCTTTGGCCCAGCGCTAATCCAGCAAACCCCAATTGCTGGTCCACGCCTCGTCACCCCCGACCTGTTCGTCCGCCCCCCTCCCTCGGCCAGCTAGCCTGATCTGAAAACCGGTTCCATTTCACAAGAAGCTGACACCCTGGGAGGAAGGTATGTACCTGCGGGCGCGGTTCGCTGTTTTCGCTCTCTTGTTATTGCTTATCTCAATTATTGGTGAGGCGCAGTCGCTGACATCCGGCACTCTCGCGGGGAAAGTCACGGATTCCACCGGAGCGGTAATTCCCGGAGCTAAGGTGGAAATCCAGAATCCGGTCAGTGGATTCAAGCAGTCGACGACGACTGACTCGTCCGGGAATTTCTCCTTCAGCAACATTCCGTTTAATCCTTATCATGTGACCGCAACCGCAACAGGGTTTCAAAGGACGGAGGAGGACGTCAATTTGCGTTCCTCTGTTCCCTATAGCCTGCCAATCACGCTGCAAATCGCCGGAACAAGCGAAACCGTGAACGTGGAGGCCACCGGCCAAGATTTAGTGGAAAATGACTCCACCGCACATACAGATATCAACGGCAGCCTGGCCCAGAGACTCCCAGAGGAGGGCGTCAGCACCGGCCTGAGCTCCGTAATTACTAAAGCCTCGCCGGGCATCGCTGCCGATTCCAACGGCATGTTCCATCCTTTAGGCGAGCACTCCGATACCACCTTCAGCGTGGATAATCAGCCCATTTCTGACCAGCAAAGCCGCGAGTTCTCCAATCAGATTTCCACCAACAATATCCAGTCCCTGGAGATCATCAATGGGGTTCCGCCGGCCGAATTCGGCGACAAGGCAAGCCTGGTGGTGCGCACCACGACGCGCTCGGCGCTGGGCGTGCCCAAGGCTTTCGGCAGCGTAAGCGCGGGTTACGGCTCCTTTGGTACCTCCAACGGCAGCGTGACCTTTGGCATCGGCACCGGAAAATGGGGGAACTTTTTGTCCCTCGATGGAGTGAACAGCGGGCGTTTCCTGGATTCCCCTGAATTTTCTCCGATTCACGATAAAGGCAATGTGGAAAATGTTTTTGACCGCCTGGATTATCAGCCGAATGCATCCGACAGCTTTCACGTCAACTGGTGGCTCTCACGCACGTGGTTTCAGATTCCCAACGACTTTGACCAGCTGAATGCCGGGCAAGACCAGCGGCAGGAGCTAAAGACCTTCAACTTTGCCCCTGGGTACACGCACCTCTTCAATGCTTCCACTCTGCTCACCGCGAATGCTTACGTACGGCAGGACCGAGTCGGATTTTTCCCCAGCGCCGACCGATTTTCCGATCAGCCGGCAACCCTGTCGCAGGGCCGGCGGCTGACGAATGCAGGCGTGAAGGTGGATGTGTCTTACGTTAAAGGAATTCACAACGCCAAAGCGGGCGTGAACTTCTATCACACGTTGGTATCGGAGAACTTTCAAACCGGATTGACCGATCCTCTATTTAACGCGGTTTGCACCAGTCCGGCCGGAGCCCCGGCGATCGCTGCCGGGGTGCTGCACCCGGCGCAGTGCCCGGGAGCGGGATTCCTGCCCAATCCGAGTTTCCAGCCCGGCCTGCTGCCCCTTGATCTTACCCGTGGAGGGTTGCTTTTTAATTTCCTCGGCGCGAGTGACATCAAACAGGAAGCAGCCTATGTCGAAGATACGATCAGCGTGCGCCAGTTCAGCATCTCGGCGGGCTTGCGCGGAGACAACTACTACGGGCTGAGCAGCGGCTCCGGTATTGAGCCCCGGGTTGGCCTGGCTTACCAGGTTAAGAAAACCAGCACGGTCCTGCGCGCGTCCTATGGGCGCCTCTTCCTGACGCCCTATAACGAGAACCTGATTCTTTCCAGTTCCACCGGGCAGGGTGGACTCGCCCAGCGGGTCTTTGGTGCCTTCGGGGCACAGCCCATCACGCCCGCGCGGCGCAACATGTACGACCTGGGCTTCGAGCAGGCTATTGATCGGCACCTGTCAATCACCGCCGATTATTTCTGGAAATTCACCACCGGTGACTATGACTTTGATGTCATCCTGAACACGCCGCTGGCTTTCCCGATTCAATGGAAGAAGTCGAAGATTGACGGTTTTTCCGCCCGCATCAATTTCCCGCTGTGGCATGGGTTCAGCGCCTACACGGTCATGGGACATGCCCGGTCGCGCTTCTTCGGACCGGAGGTGGGCGGGATTATTTTCAATTCGCCCGTGGCGGCCAGCGGTCCTTTTCGCATTGACCACGATCAGGCGTTCGAGCAAAACACGCGCTTGCAGTATCAGGCGGGGAAGTCAGGTCCGTGGTTCGCATTCGGCTGGGATTACCAGAGCGGCTTAGTGGCCGGCGCGGTGACCGATTTTTCCACCGCCTTGGGGTTTGACCCGGACCAGCAGACGCAAATAGGCCTCTTCTGTGGCAATACTTTCGCTACGCCCACGTCCCGGATCACGAACTGTTCGGCGCCGACTTTCGGGGCGACCCGCGTCAGAATCCCTGCCGCAGGTACCTTCAATTCCGATACCAACCCTGCGCGAATCGCTCCTCGCCACATATTCGACTTGGGAACAGGGCTTGAGAATGTGTTCAGGACCGAGCCCTACCATGTGAACCTAACCTTCAGCGTGGTCAATCTGACCAACAAAGTTGCACTGTACAACTTCCTGTCAACCTTCAGCGGCACCCATTTCGTGACCCCGCGCAGCTATCAGGCGTCGTTGGGGGTGTCGTTTTGATTTTCAGAGAAGGTCGTCCCTGGCAATTCAAGCGGAGCCCGGCAACCCGCACGGTCATCATAATGGGGCGGAGCCGGGAGGCCGCGCTGCTGGTTCTCCTGGCGGTCATGCCTTTCGATCCTGCTGGCTCGGCAGCGAGGTGCCTTCCTGCTTGTTACCCGCTGCAATTCATCCTTAGCCTTTGGCTCGCTCCATCAGTAATGGAATCGGTAGCGGAGCTGGACAGCGACGGTGCGCGGGTAGGCGAAATGCGACCCTCCGAAAGTGTTGCTTAAGTCCGACTGGTACCGTTTGTTGGTCAGGTTCAAGGCGGTGAACTTCACATCCCAGTCCTCACCGAAAGCCTTGCCCGCCGAGAAATCAACCGTGTAATAGCTCGGCAAGTGCGCGGGTCCATCGCCGTTCAGAAAGCCGGAACCATAATTCAGGTTGCTGCTGAGCCAAATGCGCCATGGCAGGCCAGCCGTAAGTCCGGTGCTCAGCGTATTCCGCTGGTCGTGGTCAAGGAAGAATAGTCCCTCAGACGGTGGACTGAAATCGGTCAGGCCGCCCACCACCCCGCCCATACCTTCGGCGGACTGGTGCGAGTATGCCAAGTGAATGTCAGCGAGCTTTAGCAGGCGTGGTGAGCGCACCGTAAGTTCGGTCCCGCGAATTCGCACGTGATCAATTGTCACAGGGAAGAAGATGTTGGAGTTGCCCAGCACGTCATGGTCAAAGAAGTTCCGTGCTCCGGTACGGAAATTGTCAGCATCGAAGACCCAGCCGTGTACGGGAATTGTGATACCAAACTCATGCTGCTCGTCGCGCTCGCCTTTGAGCGCCAAAAATCCAAAACCCTGTGTAGCCGCCAATTGCAGGAGCGGGCCGGAAAGCGTGAGCAGCGGCGGTGGTTGATAGTACCGTCCATAAAAACCGCGCAACACCCAGTTCAGGCGCGGCACTCTAATTGCCGCTCCCACCCTCGGGTCGGTGGCGTTTTCCGAGAACGGACCAGAAAAGTTGGTGAACCGCAGCCCGGCATTGAAGGTCAGCCAAGACGTGGCCTTGAATTGTTCTTCGGCAAACAGCGCCTCAAGGGCTCCGTCCGGCGTTTCGCGCTGCTCGAGAACCGCACCGCTGCCGTCGTTTGCGGCGAGCCGGAAGAATTCGCTGTCGCGCTGGGCGAAAGCATAAAGCCCTGCCCGGAAATTGTGCCTCCCCCGGATGTAGGACACGGTACCCTGCCCCCCGGCGTAATGGGAAGCTCGGTTGTCCGTGGGACTGGGCACAACGAACGGTCCGCCCACGTATGCGGCACGGTTGAAATGATAGAAGGGCGAGATGGTGAGCAGGGTGTCGGGGCTGAGAGTGTGAATCCACGAGAAGATTCCGAAGGCGTCCTGCTCGTGCTCCCGGTCGCGTATGCCGGCGGCCTGCTGACTGGGGGTGTTTGGCACCTGATAGTAGTCGGCGCGGGCAGCGCCGACGAAGCGCAGTTGGTCGGAGGGGTCAGGGTTGAAAATCAGCGACGTGAATCCGCCGCCTCCGCTGTCCATATCGTGCAAGACGTCCGCCGTAGGGGTTTCAAGCCCGAGGTTACTGCGGTTGCCGTTCAAACTGGCGTAGTAGGCAAAGCGGGTGGAGTGGTCGCCAAAGCTCAACTGGTCATCGGTGAAATTGTACGATCCGTAGCCGAGGACCAGTTCGCCTTGCCGGTTGCTCTCAAATCCCGTCCGCGGTTCGACGTTGAAAACGCCGTAGGCGCGGTCGCCGTAATCGGCTGAATAACCGCCACGCTGCACCTCAAGGTAATCCACATCTTTGGGGTCGAACTGGGCGCCGACATTGCTGGCGATATTCGTGTTGGGAAGAGGCACGCCGTCCAGCGCCCACGTGACCTGATGCCCGCCGCGAACGTGCAATTGATCATGAACCATGTACGCACCGGGCACGAAATCGGTGATCATGGCAAGGCTGTTGGTGCGGTCCGCGCCGGGCGTCTGATTGACTTCGGCCCGGCTGACCGTGGTCTCGGCGGTGCTGGATTCCGTGTTCACCTCCGGCGGGGCTCCTGAGACTTCGACCTCCTCCTGCACCGTCCCAAGCTGAAGCGGAAAGTGAAGCACGGGAGCACTCCCGGAGTTGAGGAACACCGCCTGTTGTTCCGGCTGAAACCCTGCGTGCGACACCGAAATCGTGTACTGGCCCACAGGGATCGAGGAAAACGCAAAAGCGCCGTTGTCATCCGTACTCGTCGTCTGCTCGAACTGTGAAGTGGCTGATTTGACTACCACGGTTGCACCCGCGATGGGGCGGTGCTCCGGGTCGTGGACAACGCCACGGACACTGCCGAAAACAGTGGCCAGCGAGACTGAGCCGTAAAGGCACAGAGTCAGTAGGGTGCTGCCGGCCGAGGTGCTGCGCATGAAACCTCCGCTGGATCAGCTATGGTGCGCTAATCCGCTGAAGAAGCCTATTCGGTTTGGAGATCAGGCGGGGGTGAAACAGAATGGCGGGGCCCGTCCCTGCCAGGCGTAGGAACTCAACTGCGCCGCTTCGGCATGCTGCCTCAGACGGAGACGTGATGCTAGACCGGGCGAAGGCACGCTTTTACAGGCGAGCGTTGGGGAGGCTGCGACCTGACTAGAAATCAGACTGACTGAGGAACGGAAGGGGCACTCGTGTGCCCGCACCAACGTCGTCGTGCCAACTGCCGCACCGTTCATCATGGCAGCGCAGTGATGCGCTCCGGTGCGTCGGCAGCACGCTTGAACGGCAGGCCCGAACGCGCCCAGCGGAATCCCCGAGGCCGCCCACAGAATGAACGCCAGCGCAGTGGATATGGATCGGCGCATGGGAAGAGGAGATGTTATCTCGTTTGCGAGAGTTGTGCCAGCGTCCTACGCGGCATAGCGGAGAGCGACCGCTCTGTCAGTGCTCCTGTGCGTGATCTTTTCTAATGCGGTTGAAGGTATTGCAATCTCACCAAGGGTTGAAGTCTCCTTCCACTCCTCAAAGTGGGTGACGACGGCGCCGTCTACAGGATGGGCCAGCGCCCCGCCTAAACCAGTTCACCGCGCTGGCTCGCCTGCCAGCCACCTTTTCCAGGGGTGCGGTGCGAAACTCCGCCCGCCGCTCTACAGTCCTCGGCAACTTCGTAGAATAGAAGGTAGTGCATCGGCTCGCCCCTCCTTGCCGGCACGAAGAATTCTATGCCCGCGCAAAGGGTTGCAACCGGCGTATGACCGTCGTAACCGGCGTCTGGTACCTTCGGGCCATTGTCCTTTCGATTGCCCAGCGGTACCGTTTTGGGAAAGCCCAGCTTCCCCGGCCAAGGGCCCCGGTGACACACATATGAAGCCTCTGCAAGTCTGGTGGGTAGCTTTAGGATTCCTGGTGGCGCGTTGGGTATTCAAACGGGAGCCGATTCCGGACCCGGTTACGCGGCTCCGCTCCATGGGCGGGCTGTAGACCCAAGTCGGAGGCGGGCGGCTAGGGTTCCTTTTCGGTTGCGGCTACTGGGTGCTGTGCCCTTTTCTGCAGCAGCACTTGTTCGATTTGCGGGTACAGCGGGCTGATCTGCTGCACTAAGTTCCATTCCGCCCTGGCCTGATCGTGTTTTTTCTCTTCCCACAACACCGCCCCCAGCAGGAAGTGAGCGCGGTCGTTATTCTGATTAATGCTAATGGCCTGGCGCAGCGACCTTTCTGCCTCTGCCAGCTTGTGGTCGTACAGGAGCGCCTGGCCTTGCAGCATGAGCGCATTGTCGTTCTGCGGATCCTGCTGCAGCACGGCGTGAAGCTGGGCCATGGCGGGGGCGTAGCGGCGATCTTCGATGACCGCGGTGGCGTGACTTAAGGCATCGCGCGTACGCTCCGCAGCTGCAGCCTTCTCCCGTTCCCCCTTTGCGACCGGCGCAATATTTTCCAGCAGGAGGCGAACCCAGTTCGTGTCCTCAGGCTGAGAGGTAAAGCGGCAAGCTACCAAAGTGTACCCGTGCGTGGCGTGGCCGAACGTGGCTTGCCCAAACAGGATCTGCGCCTGGCTGCCCACCAATTCGGGGCTCATCTTGTATTTGGCGGCGAAAGCATGGTCCACTTTCGCAGCGGAGACGTACTCCACTACGTCGAGATCGGCGTGGCCCACTTTGAGCTTGCCCAAGTAACGCACCTGTCCCGGTTTTAGGGACGGGCCCATGGTGACGGTATGGGCGCTGGTGTTCACCATGAACCCGCCCGACACCATGGCGTAGTAACGGAAAGCCTCCGCTGACCACAAGCTCAAGTCCATTTCCAGACGCCGGCTGAGCCGGTCGCCGGTGGCCAGCGATTCGATGTAGCCGTGGCGATACACCGGCCGGTCGAAGCCCCACACGAATACCACCGACTCATTCGTCGGATTGTAGAGAGGCAGTGAGCGGTCTTCGCCCAGTTCCCAGGAGCGTTTTTCCTGCCAACCGGCGGGCACATTGACCCGGATGTAGCGGTCATAGAGTACCTGTGGGATGTTGTTGGCCGCAGGCGCATCACTTTCCGGTGGTGAATTGGGGTTTGCTTGGGGCAGCGACTGCGCATGGCTGCCAATAGCGCAGCCGACGATGAGGCAGCACAGCACCCAGCGAGGGTGGTGCAGTGCGCGCGCGAAAATTCTGTAGGCACACACCATAACATCTGCCGTAAAGGTAATGGTCTCACTCAATAGTGGCACACGCGGCCCAAAGGTCAAGTGACCATAGGGCATCCCGCGCGCTTGGGCTACGACCAACGTGACCCCATTACTCCCTCTCTTTCCTTCCAGCCGTGGGTAGAATTCTGATGACCGCAATTTCTAGTAATCATTTGAGTTCGCGGGCGCTGGCGTGCGCGCCGGAGCCGGTAGAATGCGCATCAGGAGAGCACGCATTTTCTTATGAAGCGGACGATCTGCATGTTGCTGGCTGCCGCTACCCTGGCTTTGGGCTCAGCGATGCCGGCGTGTGCTCAGGCCGGCGACCAGCAGAACCAGTCGCTCGGCGATATCGCTCGCTCCTTGCGCGCAAAAAAGAGGGCCGAGCTGCCCGTCATTACGAACGATAATTTTTCCCAACTCCCAACACTGATTCAGGAAACGGAACAGCGTGCCCTGGCCGCGGGCCTGGTACCGCCCACGCCCGCGCCTAACGCCAGCCAATCCCAGCCCGAGATTACCTGCAGCCTTGCCTTCAGCGCGCAAGCGCCATCGGCGCCGGCCGCCAATGCCGCGGTCCCGGTGGACCTGCCGCTAGGGGCGCTGGGCAAACTGGATGGGCCTGCGGTCATATCCGGCGACACGTTGCAACTTTCCATATATAACGGCAGCAACTGGGACGTGCAGGAAATCACCGTGGGCCTCACCGTGGTGAGGCACGACAACCAGGTGGCTGCCATCGTGCATTCAGCCCAGTTGCTGCCCGCCAGCGCCGGTCCTTTGCCCCAACTTAAGAAGCCCGACCAGACTTTTCTCTACCACCTGAAAGGTTCGGCGGCGCCCCTGTCCACCACCGCTTTCACGCAGATCCTGGGTTTGAACCTCGCCCCCAACGACGAGTGGCACTGGGCCATTTTGCAAGCGCGCGGCCTGCCTCCGGCGGTTCCTGTCATACCTGTGACGCCTGCCAGCGTACAGTGATTCCTGGATTGTCATCCTGAATTGCACGGCCGAATGCAGGGATGGAAGTGCAGCGAGGGACCTGTTTCGCAGTCCTCGAAGAAACCTACTACGAACTGACTCTCTCCACTTTGCCGCTCTTGGCACTGCGGTAGGCGGCATCCAGGATCATCTGATTCGTCCAGCCCTCCTCCCCAGGCACAGGGAATGTGGCTTTGCCCTCCAGGGCGGCGGCGAAGGCATCCACCTGGCGGGCATAGGCCAGGTGGTTGGATACGCGCTCGGAGTCCACGATCTCGCCCTCACGCAGCAGTTCAATGCGAATGGGATGTTCGACGTTCAGGGCATCATCGGCGCGCAGCACGCCGCCCTCGCCGACGATCTCCAGGGGTGTGCGGTAGGCGGCGCGCGTCGAAACCAGCACCGCGCCCAGCACGCCGCGGCTGAACTCCAGCGACAGCACGGCGGCAGATTCCACATCGCCCGATTCACGGTCCGCGGTGGTGCGGGCGCTTACCCTCAGCACTTCGTCCTGCAAAATGAAGCGCAGCGCGTCAATGCAGTGCACGCCCACGTCGGCGACGGGTCCGCCGCCGGCCACGGCCCGCTGATTCAGCCAGACGCGCGCATGATTGCGGCCAGGGTAGGAAAATTCGCTGCGCGCGAAGATGACCTTGCCCAATTCGTGGGATGCCACCCGCTCCCGCAGCCGCGCTGTGCTGTCTTCAAAACGGAACACCTGCGCCACACCCAGCGCCAGCTTGCCCTTGTGCGCCGCCTCCACCATTTGCTTGCACTCGGCGGCATTCATGCCCATGGGCTTTTCCACCAGCACCGGCTTGCCATGCTTTAACGCCAGCAGCACGTCAGCCAGGTGGGAGGCATTGGGAGTGGCCACGAAAACCGCGTCCACCTGCTTCGATTTGCACAATTCCTCGGCGGAATCGAAGGCCAGCGGAATCTCGAACTGCTTGGCCGAGGCGCGCGCGTCCTGCAGCTTGCGCCGGCTCAGTGCGCTGACACGGCAGTTCTTGGCTTCGGCGAAGCCCGGCATCAGCCGCTTCACCGCATGCAATCCGAAGCCCAGTATTCCGAAGCGAATCATCAGGTATAGGGATAGAAAATAAAAAATAGCAGCGACAGCCCGGCCAGCACCCACAACCCCGCCTTGACTTCGCGAAAGCGCCCCGCCACTAGCTTGCAGAAAGGGTAGAGCACGAACCCGGCGGTAATGCCCACTCCGATGTTGTAGGTGAAACTCATCAAGGCTACCACGGCGAAGGCGGGAATCAGTTCGGTGAAGTCGTCGAAGCGGATCTTGGTGATCGGAGCAAGCATGAGCAGGCCTACCACGATCAGCGCCGGGCCATAGGCCTGGGGCGGGATGGCGGCCACGAACGGCGAGAAGAACAGCGCTCCGGCAAAGCACGCCGCCGTTACTACCGCGGTCATTCCGGTGCGCCCGCCCGCTTCCACTCCCGTGGCTGACTCGATGAACGCCCCGGACGTGGTGGTGCCAACCAGCGCCGCGAATGTGGTGGACAGAGCGTCCGCGATCATCGGCCTCTCAATTTGCGGTAGATTGCCGTTCTCGTCCAGGAATCCGGCGCGCGCCGACACCCCAATCAACGTTCCCATGGTATCCACAAAAGCCATGACGAAAATTGTGAGCACCACGGGAAAGAAACCCCAGCTCCATGCGCTTTTTAGATCCAGCTTGAACAAGACAGGGGAAAGGCTGGGCGGCAGGCTGATCCAGCCATGCGGCGGCGGCGCAACTTTCGCGGCAAACGCCAACAGGGCGGTGGTCACAATTCCCACCAGGATGGCCCCGGGAAAGCGCCGGATCATCAACACCGCGATGAGCACGAATCCGAAGATGGCCACCAGCACCGGCGCCGAGGTCACATGGCCGGTACGCACGGGTGCGCCTTGGGTGCCCAGCATGACGATGCCGGTTTCATTCAGCCCTACGAATGTTAGAAACAGCCCGATGCCTACGGCGAAGCTGTAGCGCAGGGCGGAAGGGATTGCATCCACCAGCCACTGGCGCAGCTTCACCAAGGTCAGCAGCAGAAACAGCACTCCCGCGATGAAGATGGAGGCCAGCGCCGCCTGCCAGCGGTAGCCCAGCACCTGCACAACGGTAAATGCGATGAAGGCGTTCTCTCCCATGTAGGGCGCGATCGCGAAGGGCCGGTTGGCATAGAGTCCCATCAGCAGCGTGCCAAAAATAGCGGTTACGATGGTGGCCACCATGGCGGGCTGGGCGGGAATGCCCGCAGCCTTGAGCACCGCGGGATTGACCACGATGATGTAAGACATGGTGACGAACGTGGTCACGCCCGCCGTCACTTCCTGACCCAGGTTGGTGCCGGCGCGCTCGAACCCAAAATAACGGCTCAGCAAATTGGTAGTTGCGGGCGGGGCGGCTTGGGGTCGAGTGCCGGTCATGACTCCTGATTACCGATCATTGCCCATGGCCTTTTCCAGCCAGTCCACCATCGCCTTCTTATACCAGTGCCACTCGGGATGGGGCTCCCAGTGGTCCATGCCGTGGGGTGCCCCGGGAACGGTGATCAGGTCACAGCGCGCCCCCACCTCTTTCATGCGGTCGCACATCTCCACCGACTGGTCGTAGGGCACATCTTCGTCTTTGGAACCGTGAATCAGCAGGAAAGGCGGCGAGTCCTTGCTTACGTAGATCACGGGCGAAGCCTTGATGAGCAGAGGCGCGGTCTCCGCATTGACCTGCTTGATGCCGATCAGGTCCAGCACTTCGTGGGGGAAAGGTTTCCACTCCATGGCCGCGGTGATGAAGTCGTGAATGCCGTAGAGGGAGACAACCGCAGCAACACCGGTTCCGGGGTAACGCGCGCCTACGTAGGAGACCAGATGCCCGCCGGCGGATTCGCCGATCAGGGCGATGCGTTTGGCGTCAATGTTGTATTTCCTGGCGTTCTCTCGGACATAGCGGATGGCCTGCAGGACATCGTCGGCGGGCGCGGGAAACTTGTACTGCGGCGCCAGGCGGTAGTTGATACTGAACCAGGCGAAGCCGGCTTTGCTGAGCGGCTCAAATATGTAGGTGATGTACTCCTGCTTGTCGCCCGCCACCCAGCCGCCGCCATGCACCAATACCGCCGCGGGGAAAGGTCCAGCGCCGTCAGGGATGCTGGCATCGAGCGTAAGCTCCATTCGGCCGGCATGAGCGTAAACCACATCTTTCAGCATGCGGGCCTGCGCGGCGAAGGAAAGGAGGAAAAGCAAGGAGATCGTCAGGATGGAGGTGGTGGGTTTCATTTGCGCTACTGATTCCCTCGAGAGATAAGCCGAATGCCTTCCGGGGGATTATTCCCCGGATGGAAGTCCGCGGCTTCCACACATCTGCAGCGTTTCCACAGAGGCTCCGCCTTACATGGTTTCGGGCTTGCGCACCGATCGCCTGCTTGAAACTTGAGACTCGAAACCTGAAACTCGCAACTGGGCATCAGTTGAAGCGCGTAACCTTCCACAACGCGGTGGCGCACGCAGCCAACAGCGCCAGGCACAGGGCCAGCAGCACAATGGCCGCGGTTCCATCTAACGCAAGGGACGGCCAATGGGCGCGCGTGCCTGTCCATACGAAGGCGCCGGTCGCCATGGCTACGAGCACCCAGTCCAGCCAGGTGCGGCGTTGTGGTGGAGTACTGGCGCGGCCTTCCATGCCGGAACGCACAAACTGAATATCAATGCCGTAGCGCCGGTGCTCGCGCTCCGCGGCCTCCACCCACTTCAAGTATTCGGAGTTGTCAACCACCGAAAAAGAAATGGCAGCCAGGCCCAGCGCCATCAGCACCGAACCCCAGATGGCTCCCGCCACCGCTCCGTGCTGCCAGCCGCGAAACTCCCCGAAGGCCACGGCTCCCCACAGCAATCCCCACAACTGGTTGGAGTTGGAAATGGGAATGCCGCGGCTGACGCCGATGTACTTAACCGCGTATTGCTGGAAAATGTCGCCGATCACCCAGACGAAACCCGCGGCCAACAGCCAGAAGAGCACGTCCTGGGCTCCGCTGAGCTGGCGATAAAGATTATGGAATCCGCCCATGTATACGACGGCCAGCGCGGTCATCATGCCTAGTTCCCCGATGGTGAAGAAGGAGACGAATGACAGCGGGTTCATGCCCGAGAGGTAGGCCTTGCGGTAGGGAATGTACATGCTCCCCCAGAGCACGCCCGCGCCCAGGGCGGCCGCAATACCACGCACGGCCACATGGGAGGCAATCTGGCTGGAGGAGGCGCGCGCCAGCAGCATGCCGCCGACGAAAATGATGGCAGCGCCGCCACACACCGCTCCCCAGCGGCGCCAGCCGGCGTGGTGCAACTCGCCGAAGAAGAGCACACCCCAGAGGATGCCGATCAGCCCGTTGGTGTTCCACAAGGGAAAAGCCACACTCAGCCCCAGGTCCCGGATGGCGAAAATAGTCAGAGTATTGGCCACCGACCAAAGGCATCCGGCGATGATGGCCCAGATCACCAGGTGCGGAGCCTCCACAATGTCGGCCCGGATACCGGAGGTGCCGCGCACGATGGCGGGCAGGCTCCAGCGTCCCAGGAAGACGCCGCCAACCATGGCGAAGGAAATCAGGACCGGAGAAATGCCGGTGGTGACCAGCTTGGTGGGAACTTCAGCGGCGCCCAGCCAGGCACCGGCGGCAATGCCGCACAAAACACCGACACGCTGCAGGGTGCGCACGCGCTCCAGCGCCAGCACCGCCCCCCCGGGAGCCGCCGCGGGTGAGCTTAGCTGACCCATCGCAGAAGCAGGAGTCCGCCGATCAGCACCAGGGTCGGCACCCAGAAGTGCACATCTCCGCTTACCGAGGCCAGCCAGTTGATGGCTCGTGTTTCGGGTCGGTCTATTGCTTCTTCGTTATCCATGGTCAGGAGGCGCTGCTAATACTACATGAGTCGCCGCATCGCCGCCAGAACGTGCATGCGCCGGATTGGATGCAGGTCTACGGAAGTATGTCTGCCATTCGCCGGCCGGCATTGTGCAGACAGGAACTCAGGCCACGTGATCGTTGCCGCTGTAAGCTGGGTTAAGATTCTTCTCAGCCCATGAAAATCGTATCCGTCGCGGTACTTCTCTTCTCTGTGTGGCCAAGCGCTGCACAAAGTCCACCATCGCCCCTCCGCCAGCAGCTGCGCGCCTACCGTGGCGCCCACGAGAAGCAGATTCTCGCCGAATTCGTGAACCTGCTCTCTATTCCCAATCATGCCGGCGACACCGCTGATATCGAGCGCAATGTTCAGGCGATTTCAGCCATGCTCCAGGCCCGCGGCGTGAAGGTGGAGCTGCTTCGACTTGACGGGGCGTCTCCCGTCGTTTTCGGGGAACTGCGCACCCCGGGCGCCACGCGCACCATTGGCATTTACGCGCATTACGATGGCCAGCCTGTGGACGCGGCACAGTGGCAGCATCCCGCCTTCAGCCCGGTGCTGCGCGACCCTTCTGGGCAGTTAGCGGATGCGCAGGCGCAGTCATCGCTCAATCCTCAGGATCGCATTTACGCCCGCTCCAGCAGCGACGACAAGGCGCCCATCGAAGCCACCATGGCCGCGCTCGATGCGTTGAGGGCTGCCCATGTTCCGCCTTCGGTCAATTTGAAATTTTTCTTCGAGGGGGAAGAGGAGGCGGGCTCGCCACACTTGGCTGAAATCATCGCCAAATATCCGGAGGCGATCGCAGCTGACGCCTGGCTGCTGTGCGATGGCCCGGTGCATCAGTCGGGACGCATGCAGGTGGATTACGGGTCGCGCGGCGACATTGATATGGAAATGACTGTCTATGGCCCGGCGCACCCTCTGCACAGCGGCCACTATGGGAACTGGGCGCCGAATCCCATTATGCTGCTCACTCACCTGCTGGACAGCATGCGCGATGCTGACGCCCACATCCTGATTCCCGGTTTCTACGACGACGTGCGGCCGCTCACGCCTAGCGAGCGTCGCATGCTGGCGCAAACTCCCGCGGCTGACCAACAGCTCAAGGAGGAGCTAGCCATTGCCCAGCCCGAAGGCGACGGAGCCAACCTGGCCGAGCAGATTCTAAAGCCCGCCATCAATGTGCACGGCATCCAGGCGGGGCACGTGGGCGAGCAGGCGGCCAACGTCATCAGCACGGAGGCACGCGCCTCGTTCGACATTCGCCTGGTTCCCAACCAGACGCCGGAACGGGTGCGGCAGGAAATCGAGCAGCATATCCAGCGCCAGGGATTTTTTATTGTTCACCAGACGCCCGACCTGACCACCCGCCGCGCTCATGCCCGCGTAGTCAAACTCGACTGGGGCCCGGGCTATCCCGCCTATCGTGCTCCGGTAGAGAATCCCATAGCGAAGGCGGTGGTGCGCAGCATGGAAGAGGCTACCGGCGGGCCCATCATCCAGGTGGTGAGCCTGGGCGGCAGCGTGCCCATGTATTTGTTTGAGGGCAAGGAGCACACGCCGGTGATCGGCGTGCCCATTGCGAATGCCGACAACAACCAGCACGCGGCCAACGAGAACCTGCGCCTGCAGAACTTGTGGGACGGAATTGACATTTTTGCGACGCTGTTCGCGCGTCTGGGCGGCAACTTGGGAGCGCGGTAGGGAAGATCAGCCTCGCAGCGCCCGTACAGGATCAATGCGCGCCGCCCGCCACGCCGGCAGCAGGCACGCGGCCAAGGCCGCCATCATCATCACCAGGAGGGCCGACGCGAAGGCCAGGGGATCGCGCGGGCTCACGTCGTAGAGCAAATACCCAAGCAGCCGCGAGGAGCCCAGGGCTACGGCGGCGCCCAATGCGACGCCAGCCGCGGTTAAGGTGAGTCCATGCGACAGCACCAGCCGTAGAAGATCGCGCGGTCCCGCGCCCAGCGCCATGCGCAATCCCAGTTCCCTCCGGCTCTGCGAAACAGTGTAAGACATGACGCCATACATTCCGATGGCGGCCAGCAGCAGCGCCAGCAGGCTGAACACCGTGAGCATGTTCAGCGCAACGCGCTGAAACGCCATGGTGCGCGCCACCTCCTCTCCCATGGTGATGACCTCGCCAGGCGCCAGGTTTTCATCAAGCGCGTGAATCTCACGAGCTAAGGTGAGCGCCATGGCTTGGGGAGGTAGCAAGGTGCGGATGTTCAGCACCAGGCCGCCGGTGCTCTGGCGCGTGGGCACGTAAAAAAAGGGGGTGGGCGGCTCCGTCAAGCTCCTGTACTTCGTGTCTTTGGCGACCCCAATTACCCGCAGCCAGCGACCGTTAACCTGAAATCGGCTGCCCACCGGATCGCGCCCCCGCCAATATTGAGCGGCCATGGCCTGGTTCACCACGGCAACCGGGGGAGCGGCTTCGTTATCGGCGCGGGTAAATTCGCGGCCCGAGAGCAGAGGAATGCCCATGGTGCCGAGATATCCCGGACCAACCTGGTTGAAGTCGAGCGTGGGCCGCTCGTCGGGCGCAGTTGGGTAGCCCTCAATCGCGACCGGGGCCGAGGAGTAAGAGCGATAACCAAAAGGCACAGTTTGCGCGAACGCCGCCGACTGCACACCGGGTACGGCCTGAAGGCGATCCATCAACTGGTCTTCAAAATTTTTGGCTCGCTGCTGGCCGTAACCTGCGGATTTCAGGTCCACCCAGGTGGTCAGGACGCGAGTGGAGAAACCGGGGCTGATGTTCTGCAGGTTGCGCAGGCTTTGCAGCAGCAGGCCAGCTCCCACCAGGAGAACAAAACTGAGGGCGACTTGGAGCAGGACCAGGCTCCAGCGCGCCAACCCGCGCCGCCTTCCGCCCACCACGCTGGCCGATTCCGCCTTGATCGCTCCGGCAAGGTCCACGTGGCTGGCTTGAATCGCTGGAACCGCCCCGAACAACGCGGTGGCAATGAGGCAAAGCGCAGCGCTCACCGCCAGAACGCGCCAGTCAAGCTCGCCGGGGAGGCTCATCGTCAGCCCGCCGCGTGAGGGAAGCAATAGCGCCAGGAGGTTGCGACACCAGTAGCCGAACAGGAGGCCCGCGGCCACGGCCAGTGTAGATAACACCAAAGCCTCGGTGAGCAGTTGCCGCAGTAACCGCCCGCGCTTGGCGCCCACCGCCAGCCGAACGGTCATTTCATGGCGGCGGGCCACCCCCCGTGCCAGCAGTAAGTTGCTCACGTTGGCGCAGGCGATGAGGAGCACAAAGAGGACCACCGCGAGGGCGATTCCCAACGTTGGCAGCAGAGTGCGGGCATTGTTGAAAGGCGTCTTCCACAACGGAAACAGCGTGATGTCGCGTGCGCGATTCGTAGCGGGATAGGCGGCTGCCAACCGAGTTGCTACCGCCGTGACTTGGCTTTGCGCCTGTTCCGGTGTGACGCCGGGCTTCAGCATTACAAAGCCCTCGATCCAGCGCGAGCTGCGGTCTTCGAGTTTGTACCCGGTGGAATCAAAGGTCTCCTGCATCGAGACTGGAACCCAGAACCGGATGGCCCAGCCTACAAAGGTTCCGTTAAATCCCTCCGGCGCGACGCCAACGATGGTGTGAGGCACGCCCTCGAGCCTTTGCGTCTTGCCGATAATTGCCAGATCGCCATGGAAGCGGTCCTTCCATAGCCGGTAACTGATCACGGTTACAGGATGGGAGTTGCGGCCTGCATCTTCCTCCGGCAGAAAGCCTCGGCCCAGAATGGGGTGAACCCCCAGGGCGTCGAAGTAGTTGGAGGAAACAATGCTGCCGGTGGCGCGCTCGGCGTGGTCGCCGATGCCCAGCGTGGTGCCGGTAATTTTGTCCACGATGAAGGCGTCGAAGAGGGTGCAGCTCCTCCGCAGGTCGAGGAACTCGGGCCAGGAGAGGTCGGGGTCCGCCTCCCCGGTGGTGCCACGATGAGTCCCGGCTATCGCCATCATGCGTTCCTGGTGGGCTACCGCGGGAAAAGGACGGAGCAGGATGCCCTCGATCCAGCTCCAGACCGCGGCGTTGGCCCCGATTCCGACGCTGAGGCACAGCAACGCCAAGAGAGACACTCCGGGTGCGCGCCAAAGCATGCGCCAGCCGAAGCGAAGATCTTCGAGGAAACCGTGCAGGAGATGGAACCGGCGGGTTTCGCGGCATTGCTCCTTGTAGTTTTCGATCCCGCCGAACTCGAGACGGGCGCTCCGGGCAGCTTCGGCCTCGGCTATGCCGGAGCGCTGAAGATCAGCAGCGCGTTCCGCCAGGTGAGACCTGATTTCCTCCTCCAGGTCACGGTCCAGGCGGGAGCGGCGGAACAGTCGGTCGAAAATAGAAGGCAGCGCCATGCGCTCAGGCCTCCTTGGGGCTGGAGTCCAGAACCGCGGACATGGCCGCGACCAACCGGTTCCAGCTTTGAGTTTCATCGCGCAGCCGCTTTTCCCCCTGCCGCGTCAGGCGGTAGTACTTAGCGCGGCGGTTGTTTTCGGAGGTGCCCCACTCGCTGGCCAGCAAGTGCTGCTCTTGCAGCCGGTAGAGCGCGGGATAGAGCGCGCCCTGCTCGATCAGCAGCGCTCCGGCTGAGACCTGCTGAATGCGCAGCAGCACCCCATAGCCGTGCAGCGGGCCCAGCGACACGGCTTTGAGAATCAGCAGGTCCAGGGTTCCGGGAAGCAGCTCAGCCTTGGGTGCCATTGCACACTCCTAAGTGGCTTAGGAATGTAACCCACTCTCTCCTAACCTGTCAAGGAAGGGCCGCCTGCCTGGCAGAAATGGGAGATAACAGCTGATATCAGCGAATAACCTGAGCGTTATGGGATGATGGGCCATGCGCCAGCGCACGCTCAAGATCCTTAAACGCACGCCCATCGCAATAGCCATGTGCGAGACCTGCAGGATGGAATTCCATTCCTATGCTCGGGAAGAGGATGAGGCGGAACAGGAAATGCAATCGCTATTCGAATCCCACAGCTGTGAACTCAGCCAGCCTCTGCGCGCCCACACTGCCGGCGGTAGTGAGAGCTGATCACGAGATGCGTCCCTTAAAGCTTGGCCAGCGCCGCAGCCGCCTGTATCTAAGCTCTAGATCATTCCTGACATTACAGTGAGTGCTCGAGCCTGTGCCGCCTATCACAGCCAGCGCGTGCGGAAATCATTGACAGCCACCCCGCCCCTTGTTGCAATAAAATTGGAACTTTGCGATGAAATTCCTCAAGCACAAATGGCTGCTCGGGCTGGCTCTGCTGGTGGCCATCGCCACGGTAGTTGGCTTCACTTATAACCGAACTCCCCAGTCGCAGTACTTCACTGCCAGAGCGCAGCGCGGCACCATCAATGACGTGGTGCAGGCCACCGGCACCATCAACGCGGTTATTACCGTGCAAGTGGGCTCGCAGGTGTCGGGCACCATCTCCAAGCTGTTCGCCGACTTCAACTCGCACGTGCATCAGGGGCAGGTGGTGGCACAGATAGAGCCTTCTCTGTTTCAGGGCGCGCTGCTGCAGGCCAAGGCGGACTTGCAGAATGCGCGCGCCAACCAGTCCGCAGCTCAGGCGGAGTTGGAGAAGGCCAAGGCCACTGCCGTGCAGACCCGGGCCGACTACCAGCGTACTGTGGGCCTGGCCCAGGAAGGCGTGATGAGCCCGCAGCAGCTGGACCTGGCTCGCGCCAACGCCGACACGGCTGCTGCCGGGGTGACCGCCGCCGAAGCTACGGTCAAGCAGGCCGCTGCCCAGGTGAACCTCAAGTCCGCCGCCGTGGATGTCGCCCAGACCAACTTGAACCACACCACCATCCAAGCACCCATCAACGGAATTGTGGTGGCGCGCAACGTGGACGTGGGCCAGACCGTCGCCGCCTCCCTGCAGGCGCCTACCCTGTTCAACATCGCCCAAGACCTCACCAAGATGCAGGTGGACACGCAAACCGATGAGTCCGACGTCGGCAACATCAAGCTAGGTCAGCAGGCGACCTTTACGGTGGACGCCTATCCCAACCAGACCTTCCGCGGACATGTGGTGCAGATTCGCCTGAATCCCACTATCGTGCAGAACGTGGTTACTTACGACACGGTGATTGCTTTCGCGAATCCGGAGATGAAGTTGTTTCCGGGCATGACTGCCTATGTAACCATCCCCGTTGCCACCGCCGAAGACGTGCTGGAAGTTCCCAATACGGCGCTCCGCTTTAAGCCGGCCATGAGCGCCGAGCGCATCCGACAGCTCTATGGACAGTACGGTATCGCGGAGCCGCACGCCGCGCCCGCGCCTCGGGCCAGCAATGGCGAGCCCCCGAAGAGTCAGGGGGTGGGGCTGCAGGGACCACGCCTGCCGCGCCGCGATGAGGCCATTATTTGGCGGCTTCGCCCCGACCGCAGCATCGAGCCCGTCCTGATCCGCACCGGCATCACCGACCACACGCAGACCGCCGTGGCCGAGGTGCTCAAGGGCGGCTTGCAGCCCGGAGATGAGCTGGCCATTGGGCAGGAAACCGGAAGCCGTGCGCCCGGCGGGCCCGGCGTGATGCGGCGGTGAGGGGCGTGGCAGATTGCAAATTAGCGATTGCAATTACAAATCACAATGTCCACTGTCGTTCAACCCGCCTCGCCGGCTGATACCTCGCGCCCCACCTCTGAATTAATCCGGGTGGAGGAAGTCCACAAGTATTACGAGCTTGGCGAGACACGCGTTCACGCCCTGCGGGGCGTGAGCGTGACCATCAGCCGGGGCGAGTTTGTGGCCATCATGGGCGCCAGCGGCAGCGGCAAATCCACCTTCATGAACCTGCTGGGCTGCCTGGATCGCCCGTCCAGCGGCCGCTATCTGCTCGAGAGCACGGACGTTGCCCAGTTGGACAAGAAGGCGCTGGCCGCCATCCGCAACCGCAAGCTGGGATTCGTCTTTCAGGGATTCAATTTGCTCTCACGCACCACCGCGCTGGAAAATGTCGAACTGCCCACCCTTTATGCCCAGCTCAACAAAGAAGACCGGCTGACGCGGGCGCGCGAGGCTCTGCGCACGGTTGGGCTCGAAGACCGGATGGATCACTTTCCCTCGCAGCTCTCTGGTGGGCAGCAGCAGCGCGTAGCCATTGCCCGCTCCCTAGTCAACCGGCCCTCCATCCTGCTGGCCGACGAGCCCACCGGCAACCTGGACAGCCGCACCTCGGTGGAAATCATGGATGTGTTTCAGCAGCTCAATGACCAGGGGCTCACCATCGTATTGGTTACGCATGAGCCCGACATCTCGCGCTTCGCGAAGCGAACGCTGCTTTTCCGCGACGGTAAGATCCGGCGCGACGACCCCGTGGCCGACCGCCCCCGTGCTGGCGAGGTCCTGAAGGCCCTGCCTAAGTTGGAGGATTGAGAGCTGTCATGGATTTCATGTCCATCCTGCGGGTAGCCTGGCGGGCGCTCTCCCGCAATAAGCTGCGCTCCAGCCTGACCATGCTGGGCGTGATCATCGGCGTGGGCGCGGTTATCGCCATGGTGGGCGTGGGTCAGGGAGCCAGCCAGGCAGTGCAGCAGCAAATCTCAGCCATGGGTTCTAACGTGGTGTTCGTGTCCAGCGGCACGGTTAACCGCGGCGGCCTGCGCCTGGGCTGGGGCCAGACCAAAAGCCTGGTGTATGACGACATGCGCGCCATTGTGCGCGAGTGTGCCGCGGTCCGGACGGCCGCGCCTGGCGCCAGTTCCGCCGAGCAAGTCGTTTTCGCCAACGATAACTGGTTTACCAACGTGCAGGGAACCGAACCGCAGTATTTCGACATTCGTGATTGGACTCTGGCGGCGGGTGTGCCCTTTACTCAACCTGACGTTGAGGCCGCCGCCAACGTGGCAGTTATCGGCAACACAGTGCGCCAGAATCTTTTCGGCGCCACCGATCCGGTGGGGCAAACCATCCGCATAAAGGACCTGCCCTTTCGCGTGGTGGGCGTGCTCAACGCCAAGGGCCAATCAGCGCACATGGGGCAGGACCAGGACGACGTCATCTTCGTGCCTATCACCACCCTGCAGAAAAAGCTCACCGGAGATACCTGGCTGCGCTTCATCGTGGTCTCGGCGGTTTCCCGTCAGGCCAGCTATGCCGCCCAGCAGGAGATTACGGCGCTGCTGCGCGACCGCCACCGCATTCGTCCGGGCGAGGATGACGATTTCATCGTGCGTAACCTGGCCGATATCGCGCAACTGGCCGACGAGTCATCGCGCGTCATGACCCTGCTGCTGGCCTCCATTGCCAGCGTCTCGCTGATTGTGGGCGGCATCGGCATCATGAACATCATGCTGGTTTCAGTGACCGAACGCACCCGCGAGATTGGCATCCGCATGGCGATTGGCGCTACCGAGGATGACGTGCAGCGCCAGTTCCTCATCGAAGCCGTCGTGCTCAGCCTTATAGGCGGCGCTGTCGGCATTCTGTTCGGGATCGGGTCCTCACTGCTCATTACCCGTCTGCTGGGCTGGGCAGTGGTTATTTCACCGGCGGCCATCGCCGTCGCCGCGCTGTTTTCCGGTGCGGTAGGCATCTTTTTTGGCTTCTATCCTGCGCGCAAAGCGGCGCGCCTCGATCCCATCGAGGCTCTGCGCTTCGAGTAGCCTGGGTCACTGGTCGTTGCTGGAGCCGGCACCCACGCCCGGAGCAATCGCCTTGGCTACTTGGTCCTGGTGCTTGACATCAGGAAGAAGGCTTTCAATATAGCGTTTCACCGCCGGGTTTTGCGTGCTCATGGCGGTATCCTCGTAGCTGCCATATTGCCGGTCCAGGTCCAGCGCCATACGGTTTAGAAACAACCGGTCCAACTCTGCTCCAGAATGCTTCTCCAGTTGCTGCTTGGCTTTTCGGTCGCGACGGGTGAGTTGTTTGGGCAGCGCCATCCCAAAGGTGTGGGCCACGGCCAGCAGTTCCTGCTGGGCACGGCTGCGCTGGGCGACCAGCGTGCGGGCAAAGTTTCTAGCCCTGGCGCTGAACCCTTTCTGCTCCGCCACTTGGCCCAGTTCAATGGCCGCTTCGTTCTCTTCGGCTGCATTGCGCAGGAAGCTTTTGTCCGAACGCGTCAGCCTGGCGGCATCCGTACTCATCGCCGGAGCCCTGGATTGTCCCAGGCCCAGCGGCACGGCGCCGCCCACCACCAGAACCAGTACCCACGCTTTTCTGCAAAGCAGGGAAGTCAAGCGGCTCAGAATAGTTGCTGTGATTTCTTCGATTCCCATTAACCCTCGCCAGAAGCGTTGCGTCTGCTCTGGTGCTATTTCCACAAGGTTGGTTGCCAGTTATAGCAGACGGGCGTACATCCAGCTACAATGCACCAGAAACCGGAGGTAAAGATTGCCAGACCTGTCCGCCACCGATTATCTTGCCTTGGCCGAATTCCGCCATCAGCTCGAACGGTTTCTGCAGCGCCGGCGCCGGGCCGCCCGCCAGCTTGGTTTGCAGCCTAAGCAATACCAACTCATGCTGGCCGTGAAGGGCATGCCTAAGGGACAGCGGCCCACCGTGGGTCAAATCGCCGAGCGCCTGCAGATCCAGAATCACAGTGTGGTCGAACTGGTGGACCGCCTGGAGCAGCGCCACTATATCCAGCGCCAGCGCGATGATATTGATCACCGGGTGGTGCGCTTGATCATCACTCCGGCGGGCGAGGCCCTCCTGCGCAAACTGGTGAGCGCCAGCCTCAGCGAATTACGGGCAGAAGCGCCGGCATTGTTGAAGGCACTGACTAAGGTTTTGCGCAAAAAATAATTCCGGGGCGAGCCTAGCGCGGCGACAAGGCGGATTCGCGCTCCGCTGCCGCCTTCTCCAGTTCGATCCGCTTTTTCCTGTCCAAATAGAACAGCAGGGACAGCACTCCGCCCAGAATCAGCAAAGTGAAAGCTCCCGCGATCTGCAGCACCCGGCCCATAATCGCCGTGTAACGGCCGCTATTGGGGTCGTACTTGCAGCAGTACAGCAGCACTTCATCAGCGAGAGAACCGATCTTTTCCTGGGAGGACTGCACCAGCGCCAGCCGCAGGTCCTGCGCCGGATAATCGATTCCGTAAAAGTATTGCGCCACCTTTCCGCTGGGCGTCAACACCAAGATGCCGGTGGCGTGCGCATATTGCTGGGTCTGCGCGTCCCAGGCGTAATGGAACCCCACAGCCTGGGTGAGAGCGGCAATTTCCGGCTGCTGCCCGGTCAGGAAATGCCATCCGTCGGCAGCTTCGGGATGGCCGTATCTATGCAGGTAGGTATCTTTGGTGGAGGCCGCCAGGGCGGGTGTTTCGCGCGGATCAAAACTTACAGTAAGGACGTTGAACTGCTGCCCAATACGAAAGCGAAGCTGGGTAAACGCGTGAGTCGCCCCCGCCAGCACCTGGCTGCACAGCATGGGACAGCGATAATAGGCCAGGATTAACACCACCGGCTTCTTTCCGAAATACTCGCCCAGTCGCACTTCTCTTCCAGCTTCGTCGCGAAATGCCAGTTTCAGCGGAACCTGGCTGTCCAGCTTTTGCTCATACCTCACGTTTTTCAGAATGGGAGGCAGTTCATTGGAGGGCCCGCTGCCCGGCGCCGTGTCATGCATGCCCTGCGCTCGCAAAGGCAGGGAACCCCCAGCCAGGGCGGCACTGACGAGGAGGGTGGAGAAAAAAGCCAAACGTCGTGACAATTGCCTGGGGATCACCATGACTCCTGGGGCCGTGCTCACGGCAGAATGGATAGTATAGCCCCTGGTTGCTGGTCCTGGCCGCCGGCCCGGGACTGGAAAACAAAAGGAAAACCCGGAGCCCGAGCTCCGGGTTTCTTCGCGCCCCCTGAAAAACTCAATTTCCGCTGGTCGTCTTTCTGCCGTAAACGACCGCGACTTCGGGGCTGATTCCGGCCTTCGCCAGCTGCCGTTCCTGCGGGTTAACATTCAGCTTACGCACCGAGCCATCAAGGCCGGACCAGATTTCCGCCAAAAAGTACTGGTCGCCATAACGGTGGAACACCAACTTCGTAGCGTCCTGATGGTCCAAAAACTCGATGGTCTTGGGCAGCATAATCTGAACCCCACGACGCCGCGACGAGAGAGTCACCGCGGCCTGAATTCCATTCTGCGTAACGGCGTACTCCCCGGCCGGGAGCATTCCCTGCCCGGCGGAGAACTCGAAAGGTACATCAGCCCTTAGCAGTATTTGTGCATGGCTGGGCGTAGATGCCAGAGTCACGAAAACAAAGCACGCCACCAGAGCAATTGCCGCATAGTTTTTCATTGTCGTTCTCCTTTCCAATATCCTCGCTGTGAGCAACCGCTGGTGCAGAGTGCATCCCGCGTTCCATAATCCGCAGATTGCCACGAATTTCCCGCCGGCTTTATAACTCTGCTGTTCTCAGTGCCTTGTGAACAGGGTGGAGAATGGAGAAAACTTCGTCCGCGATGTTTCCACCGTTCCTTTCCTATCCGCTCGGATAGACCGGCTATCGGATCCGATAGGAAAGGGGCACACCCGGGACTGGAAGGCCCTAGGAATCATGGAGCTTGCATAACTGCCCCAGAACGCGATTCTGGAGCTATGCTAGACGGAGCAGGGGGGAGGGAGTATGTCCCCGGTCCTGGTCGCAATCGCTGGTCCGCTGAACGGCACCACCGTCGCGCTCGACGCCTCCGAAGTATGTATCGGCCGCGATGCCGACAATCAGGTCTGCGTCCAAAGCGCTTGGGTGTCTCGCCGCCACTGTGCTCTTCGCCACGAAGACGGCGCCCTCATGGTCCACGATCTGGAGAGCCGCAATGGAACCTTCGTCAACGGCGTCCCGGTTAACTGCCACAAGCTCAAACACGGCGATCTGCTTACGATTGGCGACTGCTGTTTTCGTTTTGTCTGCGAGGGCGAAGCCCCCGTGGCAGCTCAGTCGGCGCCCATTCAATTAGAGGAAACCGATACTGTGCTGTTCGTTCCGCAGTGGCTGCTCGCCGCAGATATCCCGTACCCTCCGGAGGCGGGCCCGGCAGGCGCCGAGGCGCGTACCCTGCGAGATCTGAACACCCTGCTTACGATCGCGAGCAAAACCGCTTCTATAGAAGATTCCGAATCGCTCTACTGGCAGCTTCTGGGCATGATTTTCGAAATCATTCCCGCCGAGCGGGGAGCGATTCTGCTGGCTGGAGCCAACCCGGAAGACCTCACTCCCGCATTTGCCTGGGACCGTGCCGCTGGCCCGGGTCAGCCGGTGCGGGTGAGCCGCACCGTGGTGCGGCAGGTCCTGGAACGCAAGGCTTCCGTTATGGCCAATGACGTGGAGACCCAGGTTTCCCTGCAGGACGCAACCAGTTTGCAATTGCAGGGAGTGCGCTCCCTACTCTGTGCCCCGTTGCTGGCAGGCGAACGGGTGCTGGGTGCCATCTATCTCGACAGCAGCCAGGGCGCCATCCACTTTGACCAGCAGCACCTGCAGATGATCACCGCCATTGCCGGAATCGCCGCCCTGGCTTCCCAGCGTGTATGGCGGCTGGAATCTTTGCGCCAGGAAAACCAGCGTCTGCACGCCGACCTGAAACTCGAACACAATCTGGTGGGGGAGAGCGCCGCGCTGCGCCGCGCTCTGGAACTCATCGCCAAAATCGCCCCTTCTGATGCCACGGTCCTGTTATGCGGTGAAAGCGGCACCGGCAAGGAACTGGCGGCGCGAGCCCTGCACGGGGGCAGTGCCCGGGTCCAGCGGCCCTTTGTGGCTATCAACTGCGCCGCCATTCCCGAAACTTTGCTGGAAAGCGAACTCTTCGGCTATGAGCGTGGCGCCTTCACCGGCGCCGCCGGGCAGAAGAAGGGACAATTTGAACTGGCCAACGGAGGCTCCATTTTTCTCGACGAAATTGGGGAACTGGCGCCGGCATTGCAATCCAAACTCCTGCGCGTCTTGCAGCAGCGTGAATTCGTGCGCCTGGGCGGGGCCCAGCCCATCCGGGTGGACGTCCGCCTGATTGCCGCCACCAATCAGGATCTGCGTGCCGCCTCCGACCAGGGCCGGTTTCGCAAGGACTTGTTCTTCCGGCTCAATGTGGTGGCTATCACCATGCCGGCTTTACGCGAGCGTCGCGATGATATTCCTCTGCTGGCCAAATACTTTCTCGCCCGCTGCAGCCAGCGCTGCAAGCGGCGCGTGCTGGGAATCTCGCCGCAAGCCGTGCGCTGCCTTCAGTGCTATGACTGGCCCGGCAATGTTCGCGAGCTGGAAAACGTCATGGAGCATGCCGTGCTGCTCGGCTCCAGCGACGTGGTTATGCCGGAGGACCTGCCGGAAATAATCGTGGAAGGCCAACCTGCGGCCGCGGAGCAGGCCACGGGCTATCATTCCGCGGTGAGCGAGCTCAAGAAGAAGCTCATCCTGCAAGCGGTTCAGCAGGCGGAAGGCAATTACACGGAAGCCGCCCACCTGCTGGGCATTCATCCCAACTACCTGCACCGTCTGATCCGCAATCTGAATTTGAAAGCCGCGCTGCGCTCCGCCGGCGAGCGCTCCGCCAGCTGAATTCAGCGATCCCGCTCAGCCTCTGCTCTCTTGCGTCTCTTCACAACAAAAACGTGGTAGGTCACCGCATCCCAAGCATTATGAATGCCGGAGAAGAGCAGCAACAGTGCCGCCCCGGCAACACTAAACAGTGGCCCGCGAATGTTCGAGCGAGTCGCATATGCCGATGCGGCTAGCGTTGCATAGGCCGCGAGGGGCAGCAGAATATGAAATAGCCAATCCTCCAACTGGGGCGCGTAGGCGGTTTGTAGTCGCGCGCGTCGCGCCACGACCAGGACGTACACCATTCCGGCCATGCCCAGTACTCCCCAGAGAATCGCCGCGCCAGCGATTCCGTGCCACGGTGCGCTGATGCCCGCGGAGACCAGCAGCACAGACCCGAAATGAACGATGGTGGGGGTCGCAAACGCGCTTCCTGCGCGTTCCATATCTTTTTCAATCGGAATCTCGGCGATGAGAGTGATGACAACAAACTGCAATCCGATCAAGGCGCCGGCAGACGAGCCGACGATTACGTAGAAGTTTTCCCATCCGGATAGTGCGCTCATATAGTGCGCTCATACGGTAGCTCGCCAGCGGTAGCTTACCTTTGAACGGCCTCTTAATGCTTGTCGCTGACCATTGCCTGAATACAACCTCAGGTCCAGCCCGCGCCAAGATCATTCCGAGTTTTCCGCCCGTCAACCCCGAGCGATGCGCCTATTTTCGCCCGCCTCATTCCCTGTGGGCTCAGCGGCCCACCAGTTTTTGTAGCTCTTCGGGGTAGCGAGCCCCTTGCACCGGAATCTTTGAGGCTGCCATGTCGAGTTCGCGAATATCATCCGGCGATATTTTCACGCTAACCGCTCCAATGTTTTCTTCCAGGCGATGCAGCTTCGTTGTACCGGGAATCGGAACGATCCACGCCTTCTGCGCGAGCAGCCAGGCAAGCGCAATTTGAGCAGGTGTTGCCTTTTTCCTTTGAGCGAAATTGGCAAGCAGATCAACCAGTGTCTGATTTGCCTTTCGGTTCTCCGGCGTGAAGCGAGGGACGACGTTGCGGAAATCAGTGTTGTCGAACTTGGTGTCTTCGCTGATTTTCCCGGTGAGAAAGCCCTTTCCCAAGGGACTGAATGGAACGAAGCCGATCCCGAGTTCCTGCAGAGTCGGGATTACCTCCGCTTCGGGTTCTCTCCACCAAAGCGAATATTCGCTCTGCAGTGCGGTTACCGGCTGCACCGCGTGCGCGCGGCGGATGGTCTGAACGCCCGCCTCGGAAAGGCCGAAGTGCTTCACCTTGCCTTGCTGAATCAGGTCCCTCACTGCTCCTGCAACATCTTCAATCGGCACGTCCAGGTCAACACGGTGCTGATATAAGAGGTCAATGACATCGGTCTTCAGTCGCTTGAGTGAGGCCTCGGCGACTTCCTTGATGTGTTGGGGGCGACTGTCCAGGCCGGCCTGCTTGCCGGTGTTCGGATCAAATTTGAAGCCGAACTTGGTGGCGATCACCACCTGGTCACGGAACGGTGCCAGGGCCTCGCCTACGAGTTCTTCGTTGGCGAATGGGCCGTAGGCTTCCGCGGTATCAAAAAAGGTGACTCCGCGTTCGAACGCGCCCCGAATTAGCGAGATCCCGTCCTGCTTGTCTACGGCTGGTCCCAGCCCAAAGCTGAGTCCCATGCAGCCGAGTCCGATAGCGGATACCTCCAAATTGCTCTTTCCAAGTTTGCGCTTTTGCATTCTTTCTCCTTACGTTGTGGCACACGGTTACCATCAAAGACCTCGCCTTCCGAAAAAGCAGTGCCTGAAAGACCTGGCGGAGAGAGAGGGATTCGAACCCCCGATACGGTTCCCCGTATACACGCTTTCGAGGCGTGCGGTTTCAACCACTCACCCATCTCTCCGCGCCACGGACGCCCTGGACTGGCGGCAGGGGCCGCTTCCGAATTGTGAGACAGGCCGCTTGTACCAAGGCCTGCTCTGCCATTCTAAATGAGGCGAGAGGCATGGAGAATGGCGGGACAGGGTTCACCAGCGAGGGTTCTCATCCGCTTCTCTCGGTGTCCATTGCGGCAAAAGGAATTCAAGAAGGATGGATCAGTGAAAAGAAAGCCGGCCCCCGGGTCAGGGCCGGCTGGTCCGGTCGCTGTGAGTTCGGCTCTAGGCCACCGATCTCAAGTTGCTCGGGCGCTCCATTGGAGGCGCCACGTTGTGGTTGGCCTCGCTGGCCGCTCCGGAGGCCGCCAGGAAACCGCCCACGAACAGCGCCGCGAACAGGGCATAGCCGCCTTCTGTGAACAGGTGCCGTACCGTCAGCAAACTAACGGTGGCGTTCCCCGCGTTGGCGATCTCGGCCGGGGCCAGAATCAGCACGGCGGTCAGGACGGCGGAGAAGATGCACATTCCGAAAGTCACCAGCCCATGGTACATAGCGATGTTACGGTTTCCAGTGCCACTAAGCCGGCCAGCCGTGCGCCCCGCGAAGTACAGCGCGAACAGGGTCACAATGCCTTGCCAAATCGAGATTCCGGTCGCCATGGTCCCCGACGTCGGCGAAGCGGCGCTGCCGCCGAAGATGGCGATCCCCAAAGCAAGGAACGTGATGGAAATTGCGATGAACACGAAGGTTCCCGCAAAGATTGCCGACCACGAGGCTCGGTTGCTGCTCGTGAGCGGCATGTTTGTAGAGTAGTCTGCCATTGCTTACCCCCTTTATTGTGTTGGATGAGGGCGGCAGCCCGGACGTGGCCCATGGAAGGTGCATAAATATCGTGACACGATGTATCCAGGGAGGGTGCGGGCCCGGGTTCCCGGCCAGGGTCAGCCCTTCTGCTCTGCGCGCCGGGACCGAAAGAAGGCTTGCAGCATCTCCGCGCAGCGCCCGGCCAGCACCCCGCCTTGTACCTGCATGCTGTGGTTCAAGGCGGGCTGGTTGAGCACCGGCAGCACGGAATGCACTGCTCCCGCCTTGGGGTCGTCAGCGCCGTAAACCAGGCGCCGCAAGCGGGCATGTACCAGCGCTCCCGCGCACATGGGGCAGGGCTCTAAGGTAGCGTACATCTCGCACTGCAGCAGACGATAGTTGCCAAGGGCCTGAGCCGCCTGCCGCAGGGCCATCATCTCCGCGTGCGCCGTGGGGTCGCCGTCCAGCAGGTTGCGGTTAAACCCCCGCCCCACTATCTTTCCTTCGCACACCACTACGGCTCCTACTGGCACCTCGCCCGCCTCCAGCGCTCGTTGTGCCTGGCGCAGCGCTTCCTCCATCCATAGCTCATCGGAAGTGGCGGATTTCATGGCGAGAACAGCATTGTAGCCTTCCGAGCGGGTAGTCTGACCACCTGCCCGCAGCAAACCCCGCATCCAGAAGCTCCCTCTAATGGTGAGTCATCCTGCCTTTCAGCGCCAGAAGCAGGAAACATCGGAGGAGATGCATGAAGCGAGTACTTACCTTGGCATCCATTTTGCTGCTTGGGGCAGCCGTGGCGGTGGCACAAGATCAGAGCACAACATCGCCAAGCGACCCCAACAGCGGACAACAGGCTACCCCGCAAACCCAGCAGGCGCCTGACCAGAGCCAGACCCCAGCTGCCAATCCCAACAACCCCAATTCGCCGTCTACTCCCAGCGACCAGTCCGGAGCCAACGCTCAGGGCGCTTCGCCCACGAGCGGCGGCCAAACTACCGTGCAGGGCTGCTTGAGCGGCTCCAACGGCAACTATACGTTGACCCAGGACACCACTGGCACCACTTACACGCTCTCTGGCGACACCAGCCAGCTGCAGCAGCACGTGGGACACGAAGTAAGCATTACGGGCACGAGCAGCAACTCATCGGCCACGGGCACTTCCGGCGCGGCCAACCCCAGCTCCGGTACGGCTTCTTCCAGCAGCGGAGCGGGCAATTCCCTGGCCGTCAGCTCAGTGCAGCACATCGCTGATTCCTGCAGCAGCAGCAGCGGCGCTGCTAGCCCGGGCCCAACTGGCGCTACCGGCGAGGCGGCACAGGCCAACCAAGCCAGTCCGTCGAGCTCGGCTGCGGCTGCTCCTCAGGGAGCCACCACCCAGGCCGGCTCGGCTTCGAGCCAGAACGCCACCACGAACCCCAATGATCAGGCTGCCATGCAGCAGAATCAGAACCAGCCGGCAGGCGCGGCTTCAAGCACTCCCAGCGCTTCGCCGAGCGGAACTGATACGACTAGCCAGCAGTCGGCTACTTCGACCACCACCACTCAGAGCAGCTCGTCTAGCAATGCGGGCTCCGCTCAGCCGGCTAGCCCAAGCGATCAGAGCAGCTCGAATCCGTCCAGCGGCGCCGCCGCGGAGAATAATCCCTCCGCCACCGGCAATAGCGCTGTAAGTGGAACCGAAAACTCGAACCAGAACGCAGCCGCAGCCGGTCAGAACGCTGACCAGAACGCCGCCAGTGCCGACCAGACTGGCGCTGCCGCTGCCACTGACAACACGCAGACGGCCCAGAACAAGGCCGCCGGCAATCTGCCGCAGACCGCGTCCCCGTTGCCCTTGCTCGGGCTTCTGGGCTTCGGTTCGCTCGCTGCCGGCATCGTCACTCGCCGTCGCAAGTAAGAACCTGGAGACGCGGCCCCAGCCGCTTGCTCACAGGAATGAATGGCTGCCTAAGCCGCAATACCCGGAGCAGAAAGAACGTTCCCGGTCCAGCGGCTTCGGGCAGCCTTTTCGCTTGCGGCCAATGATAAACTGACCTTTCGGTGACCCTATGGGACTGTCCATCTCCAACGTGCTTCGCCGCGTCTTCCTGATAGACCTGCTTAAGGGATTGTCCGTAACCTTCCGGTACCAGGATCCGAAAGAGGTCTACACCGAGCAGTATCCCTTGCAGCGGCCGCAGGTGGCTGAGCGCTACCGCGGAGCGCCGCGCTTGAACGTGAATCCTGATACCGGCGAGACCATGTGTATCGCTTGCGACCTGTGCGCCCTGGCCTGCCCTGAGCACCTGATCGTGGTTACCAGCGAGCGCAACGCCGCCACCCGTCGAAAGGAACTCACCACCTTCACCTATGACCTCAGCCGCTGCATGTTCTGCGGCTTGTGCGAGGACGCTTGTCCCACCGACGCGCTGGAGTTGACCCAGGATTTCGAACTCGCCAACTACTCCCGCGAGGGCGCTATCTGGGACCGGCAGACTCTGGAAAAAGGCCCGCAGCCTACGGTCTACAGTCGGTAGTACCGAGTACCGTGTTCCGAGTACCGGGAGGCCACGCTACCGTTGCTTAAAATCACATGCAAATTGCTGCTGGCTGGCGCGCTGCTGGCCGGCGGCGCGTTAGCGCAAGATTCCACTCCCGCGCCTCAGCCCGCCCCTCCGTCCAGCGCTCCTGCCCAGTCACAAGCCTCCCCCGCCGCCAAGCCGGAAACCCATATCACGCCGCAGCAAGCCGAGGAACTGTTTCGCTCGGTTGACGATATCCTCCATTTTGCCAGCCAGGACACCGGCCTGCCCATTCGCCACGCCGTCAAGCGCGCCCTGGTCAGCCGCGACCAGGTGATGAAGTATGTGGAAAGCCGCATGGGCGGCGACAAGGACGCGCAGCGCCTGCGCCGCTCCGAACTGGTCCTGAAGAAATTCGGCTTGCTGCCCCGCAACTTTGATCTGCAAACCTTCCTGATCGCCTTGCTGCGCGAGCAGGTGGCCGGCTACTACGATCCCAAGTCCAGGACTGTCAACTTGCTCGACTGGGTGGACGCGGACGTGCAAAAGCCGGTCCTGGCCCACGAACTAACTCACGCTTTGCAGGATCAGAGTTTCAACCTGGAGCGCTGGTTGAAAGATGGTCCGGGTGGCGAGAAGAAAGATGCGGACGTGCAGGATGACGAGGCCGTCGCCGCCCGCCAGGCCATCACCGAAGGCCAAGCTATGGTGGTGCTTACTGATTACGAGCTCGCGCCTTTGGGCAAGTCCATTCTCGATGCTCCCGATGTGGTTGGGCAAATGAAGGCTAGCGCTACGTCGGGTTCGCCGCTCTTCAATACCGCTCCCCTCTACATCAAAGATTCGCTCGCTTTTCCTTATACCTATGGTTTGGATTTTGAGCGCACCTTGCTGCAACGGCAGGGGAAGGAGGCGGCATTCGAAGGCGTGCTGCAGCATCCGCCGCTGAACACGCGCGAGGTGATGCAGCCAGCCGTGTACCTGGCCGGCCAGCATGTTGCGCCTTTGCACCCGCCCAAACTGGAGAAGGTGCTGGGCAAATCCTGGCAGAAGGTGGATGTGGGCGCGGTGGGCGAATTTGATATTTCCGTGCTGGTGGAACAGTACGCCGGGGAAGCTGTCGCCCGGCGACTGTGGCCGCAGTGGCGTGGCGGTTACTATTATGCAGCGCGCCAGAAAAATGCTTCTCCTGAGAGCTTGGCGCTGCTCTATGTTTCGCGGTGGGCGGAGCCGGAGCAGGCGACCAAATTTGCCGGCATTTACGCCCAATCCTTAAAGAAAAAATATAAGCAAGTTGAGCCTGGTAGTGGGGCGCGGCCGGCGCGGGCCTCGTCCGGCGTGCAAGTCTCCATCGCCGACGCTACCACTCAATGGAACACGGAAGAAGGGCCGGTGTTTGTCGAGCCTCACGGCAATTTTGTGCTGGTGATGGAAGGCTTTGATCCTGCTACCGCCGCCAGCCTGCGCGAATCCGTGTTGCCGCCCGCCACTACCCCCACATCAGATTAAAGCTCGCAGGTAGTTGGCCAGCTAGCTAGAGAGCCAGCTATCGTCCTGCTGCTTACTCCCCCACCAGAATCCCCCGCGTGGTCTGAATCAGCGGCACGTCCTTGCCTTCGCAAATGATGCGGAACCGTTTGCCTTGCCAGCTGATCACCGCTTCGATTCCTGCTTCCCACGCTTCTGCATGGGTAGCCGCAAAGCAGATCTGGATTTCCTTTTTTGGCGCGTGGCCCAGCCAGGCCTCGGGTTGGTGGAATTCCGGCATAGTTTTGTGCTCCTGTTCAGTGCGTGCGTGTTCCTTAGTAAGCATGATGACCTCCTTATGATTGCTGCTCATTTCCGCGCCGAAGGCCAAAAGCCGGCGGCCGATTGCGTTTCTCCGCTCCCGCCCAGCATTTGCCCCTCACACCGGCCGCACAGCCACGCCTCTTTGATATCAATCCACTCCACGGCGTGCGAAGCCGCCATGGCACAGCGATAGTCGTGGCAGTGGGTTAACTCCAGTGTATGACCAATTTCGTGCACCGCCTCCTTCAACAGGCGTGACCGCAAGATTCCCGAATCGGGACCAAGCCCGTAAAACTCCTGGCGCAGGCGATAGCTGGAGACGACCGCGCACGGACCACCGATCTGCGCCTCGCCAAATACAAAGGTAAGAATGGGGATGTAAAGGTCCACTGCCGTCACCGCCAGCATCCGCCAGCAGTCCTGGGTGAGCAGCGGCTGCATGGCCGCCAGAACCTGTGACGAGTGATATTGCTGCCGCTCTGGGTGAAAGGCAAACTCCGGATCCAAAGGACGGGGCTGAATGCGAAACGAGACGCGAAACAGCCCGCCCAGGGCAGCGCCCAGCTCCCGGAGCAGCTGGCCGTCGAAGTTCCCGATCGGCAGCAGGTGCAGAAGCTTCATCGGCTTGCGACCGTGGACCGGCTCCAGCCATAGCGTTTGATTTTGTGGTGCAGCGTTACCCGGTCAATGCCCAGGATCTCGGCTGCCCGGGTCTGGTTCCAGCCGCAACCCTCCAGCACCCGCAGGATATGCGCCTTCTCGATTTCCTCCAGCGATTTGGACGATGTGCCATTGTGGTTGCGCGGCTTGAGGATGAAGTCCGCCTCGCGCAACTCCGGCTCCTGCGCCACCACCATGGCGCGTTCCACCGCATTCTCCAGTTCGCGCACGTTGCCCGGCCAGTCGTTCTGCTGCAAAGCGGACATGGCTTCCGGCGCCACCCGGCTGATGCGCTTGTTCATGGCCAGGGAGAACTTCTGCACGAAATGCTCCACCAGCGCCGGGATATCGTCCGCACGCTCTCGCAGAGCCGGCAGTTCGATGCGAAAAACGTTGAGCCGGTAGAAAAGGTCAGGGCGGAACTTGCCCTCCTCGATCAGCGTCTCCAGGCTCTTGTTGGTGGCGGCAACGCAGCGGAAGTCCACTTTGATGGGTTGGTTGCCGCCGACGCGCGTAATCTCGCGCTCCTGCAGCACCCGCAGCAGGTCGGTTTGCGTCTTCAGGCTGATGTCGCCAATCTCATCGAGGAAGACCGTGCCGCCCTCGGCAATTTCAAATTTGCCCTTTTTGCGGTACTGCGCTCCCGTGAAAGCGCCCTTCTCGTGCCCGAAGAGCTCGCTTTCCAGCAGGGTTTCCGTCAGCGCGCCGCAGTGGATCACCACCAGCGGCTTGTAGCGCCGGGAGCTGGCGGCATGGATTGCCCGCGCCACCAGCTCCTTGCCCGTGCCGCTCTCCCCTGTGATCAGCACGGTGGCATCGGTGGGGCCGACGGTCTCAATGGCGTTCAGCACCCGCTGCATGGCAGTGCTCTTGCCCACCATGTCAGGAGGGCGCATGACCTCGGCCACGGTCTCCTTCAAAGCGATGTTTTCCTGCTCGGCATGCCGGTGGGACAGCGCGTTCTTCACCAGGTGCGCAATTTCATCCGGATCGAGCGGCTTGGTCACGTAATCGTAGGCGCCGTTTTTTAGGGCTGCGACCGCCGTCTCCACTGAGGCGTAGCCGGTCATCATGATCACGATCAGCTGCGGGTCCACTTCGTGCAGGCGGCGCTGCAGTTCTATTCCGTCAGTGCCCGGCATCTTAATATCCAGCAGGGCCGCATCCCAGCGCTGTTCCGCCATGCGCGAAAGCGCTTCACTGGCACTCTCTGCTGTGCCCACCTCATAGCCTTCTTCGTGAAACCATTTGTTCAGCGAATCGCGCACGCTGAGCTCGTCATCCACAATCAGCAACCTGCCTTGGCCGTTCACCTTCGTCACCTCGCTTTGCCCCCTGCCGCCAGTTCCGCGCCTATGGGCTCTTTCGCCTCGGCCTGTAACGGCAAATGCACTATGAAAGTCGTGCCCCGTCCCAATTCTGATTGCACCTCGATTGTTCCCCCGTGGCGCTCCACGATGCTGCAGCTGATGGCCAATCCCAGGCCTACGCCATGTCCGCTTTCCTTGGTGGTGAGGAAGGGCTCGAAGATCTGCGGCAGGATTTCCGGCGCAATGCCGCTGCCGTCGTCTCGCACCCTAAGCTCCAGTTGACGGCCGTCGGCGGTGGCCGCGGCGCTCAGCCACAGATTGCCGCCGCGCGGCATGGCGTCCACCGCATTCATGGTCAGCGCCAGCAGCACTTGCTCGATTTGCGCTCCGTCGCAGATCACCGGCGACAGTCCGGGGGCGATCTCCTCCTGCCACTGGATGTTGCTTAGCTCCAACTGGTGCTGCACCAGGCGGTAGCAGCGGTTGATTACCGTGCCGATATCGGTGGCCTGCAGGTTGATGGGCTGGACGCGCGAAAACGTGAGCAGGTTCTTGACCAGGTCGCCGCAGCGCCTGCTTTCCGAGGCGATCAGCTCCAGGCATTGCTCCGCCTCTTTGTGCTTGTCGTGGCCGCCGTCGGGCCGGTCCATCCATTTGCGCAGCAGCTTGGCGTAGGTCAGGATGCCGGAAAGCGGGTTGTTGATTTCATGCGCCACCACCGCCGCCAGCTTGCCCACGGATGCCATCTTCTCCGCCTGCAGCATGTGCTCGTGGGCGCGCTTCAGTTCCCGCGTCTTGTCCTCCACACGGTCTTCCAGCGTGCGTGCCCAGGCAGTGATCTCCTCTTCGTCCTTCCGCAATTGCAGGCTCATGCCGTTGAAGGAATCGGCCAGTTCGCCCAGTTCATCGCTGGAGCTGGCCTCAATCTGATAGCCGCGCTCGCCTTCGCGGAGCTTGTGCGTCCCCGCGGTCAGCCGCTTCACTGGCTTCTGCACCACCTGCCACACAAACACCCCACTGAGAAAGGCAATCAGCAGCACCGCGACCAGCGTATAGGCCAGCAGGCGGCGCGTGCCCTGGGCCAGGCTGGCGTCCGCCGTCGCCAGGCTCAGGTTGGTGTCCAGCACGCCTAGAATCTGCTGGCTGGCGGGATGCGCGTGGCAGGCCGCGTTGGAGCAGCTGGGCTGATTTTCAATGGGCGTAATGATGCCCAACACCCGGTGGCCATTGGGCTTATAAATGCGAAAACGGTCAGGACGGTCCAGCCGCGCCATGGGCTGCGACTGCGCGTGGCAGCCATAACAGGCTTCCGCTCCCTTGTCCACGTTGCGGTTGACTTCGCTCGGGTCCGTGGAATAACTGATCTTTCCCTGCTGGTCGAAGATGCGCACTCGCACCACTCCGGGTTCGCCGGCAATGGTGCTCATGATGTGGTAGAGCCCTTCGCGGTCGTTGCGCAGCATGCAGTACGAAGTGCTGCGCTTGATCACGTCGCTGACCCGCTCTGCCGCCTGCAGCGTGGCGGCTTCCAGGTGATGCCGGTGCAGACGGATAGTCGCGAAACCCAGCAGCGCGAAAATAACCACCATCGCGCCCAGCAGCAGCAGAATCAGTTTTGCCCCCAGGCTGTGGGCCAAGGTCAGGCCTCGGCGCCATGCTGCTCCGGTTTGCTCAATCGCCCGCATGCTCCTGTACCGCCTCTCCGACTACGTTGCCGCCAACCGCCACCTCCGGCTCTTCTCGCGCCGGCAGCAGTTCGTCGGCAGGGAAGATGGGCAGGTACTTCACGGCCAACCCGAACAGGGCAAAACCGGAAGCAATGATGCCGCCGGTGACCGCCAGCTCCGTCCAGCGCGGGATGTAGTGCAGCCCGGCGGACGATTCCATCCCCGTAATGCTCACATTCAGCCGGTTGGTGATGAATCCCAGCACTACCAGCACCGCCGCCAGGTACAGTCCGCCGGGGCTGCTGCGCACCCGCTTGAAAGCCAACAGCGCCAGCGGCGCCCCCAGAGCCAGCACCAACTCCAGCAGGAACAGCAGGGTTTCGTAGCGCTGATACGCGCCCGCGAACAGCTGCTGCAGTACTCCGCGGTGCAGCAGGTCCTCAATTCGCAACATCCCGTATACCGCCAGGACGACTAGCAGCACCCTTCCCAACTCCTGCAGGATGGGCAATTCCAGTTGCCGCCCGAAATGCTTGGCGCTCATCGACGATTCGAAGATGGTCATGGCTAGGCCCACAGCAATCGCCGACAGGAAGAAGAACACCGGCAGCAGTGGGGTGTACCAGAACGGGTGCAGCTTGTTAGGCATGATCAGGTAGAGCGTGCCTAGAGACGACTGGTGAAGCGTGGAGAGAATTACGCCCAATACGACGAGCGGAATAAGTGCCTTGCGAATGATCTTCAGCGGCCGTTCCAACCGGAAGCGCTCCAGCACGATGGGCGAGAACTCCAGCGCCAGTACGCTGGTGTAGAGCATCACGCAATAGGCCACTTCAAACATCACCGAGTGCGGGTTGCGCATCACCAGCGGGTGCCAGATGCGATACGGCCGGCCCAGGTCGAACATCAGCGCCACGCACACCAGCACGTAACCCAGGAACGCGGTTAGCACGGTGGGCCGCACAATCGGTTTCAGGCGCTGCAGGTTGAAGATGTGCACGGCCGCGGTCAGGGTGAAGCCGCCCGCCGCTAGCATCACGCCGCACAGCACGTCGAACCCGATCCACAGGCCCCAGGGAAACTGATCGCTCAGATTAGTGGAGCGGCCCAGCCCTTGAGCGAAGCGCACCACGGTGGCGTAAGCCGCGGCGGCCAGCAAGGCAATCAGGACTGCTTTCCAGAAGGTCAGCCGGAATTTCATTGCTTCCTCGCTTTCCTGGCCTTTTTTTCCGCGCTCTCTTGTGCCTCAGCCGCGGCCACTTCCTCCCGCCGGTGCGTGATCCACCACACACCGCCCAGCAGGATTCCGCCTAGCGGCACAAAATCGGGAATGCGCGAGAGCACGCGGTAGGTGAGCAGGGGCAGCGGGTCGCGCGTCAGTTCAGCAGGCAAGCCAAACTCCTCGAAGGGCACGCTGGAAAGCATCAGCACCGAGGTTCCGCCCACTTCCGTCAGCCCGTAGATGTGATTGACGTACTTGCCCGGGCTGTCATGCAGCCGCTGTTCCGCTTCCTTGATCAGTTCGTCGCGCTCGCCGAACTTGGTGGCGCCAGTGGGGCAGGCTTCGGCGCATGCGGTCGGTTTGCCGGCTTGCACGCGGTCGGCGCACATGGTGCACTTCTGCACCCTTGGCAACACCTTGGACCATTCATATTTCGGAACGCCGAAAGGACACGCCACCATGCAGTAGCGGCAGCCCATGCAGCGGCTTTCTTCATAGATCACCGGGCCCGCCGCGGTCTTGCGCATCGCGCCGACCGGGCATACCGAAGCGCACGCCGGATCCTGGCAGTTCATGCACATGCGCCGCATGAACTTGTCGCCTTTGCTCAGCACCGCGGTGAATTTGTGGTCCGACTGCCACTGTTCCCCGGCCACCGTCTCGTTATAGGGCAGCTGGTTTTTTTCCGCGCACGCCTGCTCGCATTGTTTGCAGCCGATGCACAGCGTGGCGTCGTACAAAAGGGCCTTGCTCATGGGTTTCTCCCGGGAACTCAGTTGCGGCTACAGACGGCGGAATACTGTGGAAAGAAGAAGCCCGCCTGATGGAGGAGGGAGGGGGAGGTGACCAGGACAAACTCGGAATACATTGGAACCACCCGAGCCCCGCTGGTACGGGACTCGGGTGGGCCGTCCCTGTAAGCGCTGCTATGCGGAGCGTCAAGCCCGGTTCGGGGAAAGGTGCCGAACCACGCTGCAGGTCGAGCAGCCGATTTGCCATTGACTGCTTCACCGCACGCTCCTGTGTCATTCCGGCCACCAGTCCCAAGCACGTGGTAGCCACAGCCCTGCCAACGGGGACAGCAATCTTCTACTTCTTGCCCATCCCGCGAATGTGAGCCACCAGGGCTTTGATCTGCTCCGGCGTGACGCCCTTCTTCTCGAAGGCGTGCGTAGCTTTCTTGTTCGGACCGCCATTGGCGATGAAATCGGTCAGCTCGGCATCCGACATGCCTTGTGTCTTTTCCGACACCAGGCTGGGGATTTTGGCCGCCGGTTTGCCCTCGCCATTGGCGCCGTGGCACATGGCACACTTTGCTTTGTAGAGCGCTCCACCGTCCTCCGCCCATGACAGATTGGGCAACATGATGAATAGCGCTACAGCGATAACTCCTACCAGGGCCGCGAGTTTGCTGAATTTCATGATGACGTTGCTCCCCCATCCAAGAATTAAGCCGCCGAGCCTGGTGTTTCAGAACTCATCAGCAGCACCATGCTCTATGCCAAGTTTCAACGCTGGAAGGGTTTAGTGCTGTGACTGGGGTCACTTTTAGAGGTGAGATACGTCCGGCACCGAGGTGTTTTGCCGCACATCCCGCGATGCGGAATGCAACACAAGAGCAGCAACCTGTAGTAGCGACGCGACTTGTTGCGCTTATCCTCTCCACCGGGGAGAAGGCAACAGGACAGCAATCTGCGCTAGAGACGCACTATGTTGCGTCTCGCCACAAGAAGGTTTGCACTGGTCAGGTTTGCGCTATCGGAGAAGCGTGCGGGCTTCAGCCGCACGAATATTGGGCGAAGAGAACTACGGCTTTAGCCGCAGTGGTTTCGGGAGAATGCATTCGAACCGGATGGCTCTAACCCGCTCCCGGCTCCGCGGCAGATTCAACGGTTACCCGGCCACCGCTCGGATCACCGGCACCATTAGCAACATGATACTGGCTAAACCCCACAGTACCGCCACACTGCGAATGGCTCGATTCACTTTGGAAATTTTTCGCATAATCCCTTCTATTTTATTTGACACCGGCAGCACCCATTTTGGCTGCCGGCACGCTGGGCTGGCACTCTGCTGGAACGCCCATCCGGCGCAAAAACGCCATCATCGGGCACCAGTTGGTGAGGCCCGATTGAAGCAGGTTCAAGCCCACGAAAGCGGTGAACAGGTACCAGTACGGGTCTACCCAGTGTCCCAGGCCCAACGAGGCCAGTATAAACGTGCCTGCAATCAGTCTTAAAGAACGTTCAATGGTCACGGTGTTACCTCCGTCATAACAAAGGCTGTGTCGGGACGGTGTTTTGCCCCGTCCATGTGCGGAGCGAAGCTCCGCCCTGCACAATCTCACGCTAGTCCGCGCTCTGCGCCAGTACCGAAGCAGATGGCATTCTCGCCGCCTCTCCGTTGCGCTCACTCAAGTAATACAAAACCGGCACCGCCATGCGCGAGAGCACGGTGGAGGCCACTTCCCCCGCCATCAGGGAGATCGCCAGCCCCTGGAAAATGGGGTCGAAAAGGATGACGCTGGCGCCCACCACCACCGCCGCCGCGGTCAGCAGCATGGGCCGGAAGCGCACCGCGCCCGCGTCCACCACGGCCTTTGACAGGGGCATGCCTTGCCGCCGGCGCAACTCGATAAAGTCCACCAGAATGATGGAATTGCGGACAATAATGCCGGCGCCGGCGATGAAACCGATCATGGATGTGGCGGTGAAAAATGCACCCATTAGCGCGTGTGCAGGCAAAATGCCAACCAGGGTCAACGGAATGGGTGCCATGATCACTAACGGGGTCTTGAACGACTTAAACCAGCCCACTACCAGGATGTAGATCAGCACCAGCACGGCGGCAAAGGCCAGTCCCAGGTCGCGGAATACCTCTACGGTGATGTGCCACTCCCCATCCCACTTCATGCTCAGGCGCTCGGTGGACTCGGGCAGGGTAGTGCCGGTGTACTGTCGAAGCTGGTAGCCCTCGGGCAGTTTGATCTGGGAAATTGGAGCCCGCATCTTCAGCAGCGCATAAACCGGGCTCTCTTCCTCGCCGGAGACATCGCTGGTCACATAAACCACCTCGCGCAGGTTTTTCCGGTAGATGCTGGTGTCAATGGTGGTTTGTTTGAAGTTGGTGACCTCGTTTAAGGAAACCTGGTGGCCATCGGCGGTGGGCAGTTTGAGCGCGCCCAGGTCCTGCATGCTCGAACGTTCGGGACGGGCCAGCTGCACCTCAATGGGCACATCTTCCCGCGAATTGAGATTGTGCAGCAGCCCAGCCTGGGCGCCATGGAGGGCGATGCGCATCGTCTGAGTCACATCGGCAGCAGAAATACCGTGCAACGCCGCCTTGTCCAGATCCACCTGCATGTCGTACTTGGTTTGTGGGTCCTCGACATACCAGTCCACGTCCACCACTCCCGGTGTCTTCTGGAATATGCCTCTAATCTGTGCGGCTACTTGCGTTTGCCGCTTCAAGTCGGGGCCGTAAACCTCGGCCACGATGGTCTCGAGCACCGGCGGGCCCGGCGGCACTTCCGCCACCTTGATGCGGGCACCAAAGGGCTGAGCGATAGCCGCCAGCTGCGGCCGCAGCCGGCGCGCAATCTCGTGGCTCTGCGCGCTGCGCTCATCCAGGGGCAGCAGGTTCACCTGGATGTCCGCCTGGTTGGGCCCCCGCCGCAGGAAGTAATGCCGCACCAGGCCATTGAAGTTGTAGGGCCCGGAAGTGCCGGCATAAATCTCGTAATTCATGACCTCGCGTTGCTGTCCCAGGTAGCGTCCCAGGGCCTGCGAAACATGAGCGGTCTGCTCCAGGGTGGTGCCGTCCGGCATGTCAATGATGACCTGGAACTCGCTCTTGTTGTCAAAAGGCAACATCTTCACGCGAACCCACTTCAGGGGCACGAACGTGGCCGCAGCCAGCAGCAGGACCACCACGCCGCCCAGGAAGAACCAGCGGTAACGTGCATGGGCAATCAGCGGGTTCATCAGCCGCCGGTAGAGGCGCGTGGTCCAGCCTTCGCTTTCGTGCAGCGTGTGATTGTTCTCGCCCGCATAGTGGCGCAGCAGGCGCAGCGCCGCCCAGGGCGACACCACGAAAGCCACAATGAGCGAGAAGACCATGGCCGCTGAGGCGCCCACCGGGATGGGCCGCATATAGGGACCCATGAGGCCACGCACGAACGCCATGGGCAGAATGGCGGAGATTACGGCGAAGGTGGCGAGGATGGTGGGATTGCCGACCTCGTCCACGGCTTCCACGGCCACGGTGGCCAGGCTGCGCCCGCGGCTGGAAGGCAGGCGGAAGTGGCGCACGATGTTTTCCACCACTACGATGGCATCGTCTACCAGGATGCCGATGGAGAAGATCAGCGCGAACAGCGTCACCCGGTTCAGGGTGTAGCCGTAGAAATAAAAAATGGCCAGCGTAAGCGCCAGGGTGACGGGAACAGCCAGCAGCACCACGCCCGACTCGCGCCAGCCCAGCGCCAGCGCCACTAGCAGCGTGACGGAGAGCGTCGCCAGCAGCAAATGCTTGAGCAGTTCATTGGATTTGTCTCTGGCGGTCTCGCCGTAATTGCGGGTCACCGTGACTTGCAGATCATTGGCCAGCAAGTTGCCGCGGAGCTCACCTACGCGGGCCAGCACGCGGTCCGCGATGATGCTGGCGTTCGTTCCTTTGCGCTTGGCGATCGTTATAGTGACCGCCGGATACTCAGCGCCGGGAGCTGCCGATGCAGGATCTTGCGTGGCCTGAATGGGGCGAACCGCTCCTGCTCCGTTGGCAAACAGGACATAGTTGTCCGGCTCCGCCGGCCCATCTTCCAGCCTCTGCACCACATCGCGCAGGTACACCGGGCGGCCCTGGTGGACGCCCACTACAACCTGCTGCAAATCTTCGCTGTGGGTGAAGAAGCGCCCAGCCTCAACCTGGAATTCCTGGTTGTCGCGGGCGAAACTGCCGGCCAAGCCGCGGCTGTTGGCCTGCTGCAGCTGCCCTACTACCGTGCCCGGAGTCAGTCCATAGGCCGCCAGCTTCTGCGTGTCCAGTACCACCCGTACTTGGCGCGGCTGCCCGCCGATAATTTTGGTTTCGGAAACGTCATCCAGCTGCTTGAGCGACTGCTCCAGTTCGCCGGCAATGCTGCGCAACTGGTAGCTGGTGTAATTCGGCCCCCACAGAGTCAGCGCCACGATGGGCACATCATCAATGGAGCGCACCTTGATCAGTGGCTGCGAAGCGCCTGGGGGAATACGGTCAAAATTGGAGTAGAGCTTGTTGTAGGTCCTGACGATGGCGTCTTCTTCTTTTTGCCCGACGTAGAAGCGCACAATCACCATGCTCACGCCCGGCCGGCTGATGGAGTAGAGGTACTCCACCCCAGGCACCTCGCGCAGCAGCTTCTCCATCGGAATGGTGACGCGCTGCTCCACCTCCTGCGCCGAGGCTCCCGGCATCTGCACGAAAACATCGAGCATGGGCACGATGATCTGCGGCTCTTCCTCACGCGGCGTCTGCCAAATCGCGAAGGCGCCCACCAGCAGCGCCGCCGTAATGGCCAGCGGCGTCAGCTTCGACTGGATGAAGCTGTGCGCGATGCGCCCGGCCAGCCGCAGAAGGGACGAGTTGTCCTCGGATGTCTTCACCAAATTCTTTCCCGCGGCTCAAGGCGGATAAGTTCAGCAATCAGCATTCAGCACACAGCCAAACAAGCATTGAGCAATTAGCATTTAGTCCGTGAAACGCGTTGCCGGTCCATTCCTTGAGGTTTATGGGGCACGGCTAATTACTAATCGCCTTCCACCCGTTTCCCCCCCAATTCCCGATCACCCGGCGCCGAGACCACGCGCTCTCCGCCCTGCAATCCAGAAAGCACTTCCACCTGCTCGTCCTGAGCTTGGCCCAACGTGACGTAGCGCAGGGTGGCCACCCGGTCGTGGCCCAACACGAAGATTGCTTGCACTTGGCCGCGGTCCAGCACTGCGCTGCGGGGAAGCAGAATGGCCTGCCGCTTGCCCCGGGTAATATGGGCGCGCCCGAACAGCCCCGAGCGCAACTGCGCATCCGCGGGCAATTCGATCTTCACAACAAAGCTGCGGCTGGCGGGATCGGCCGCCGGCAAAATCTGCGCCACGTGGCCGCTGAACTGCTTTCCGGGAACCGAATCGAGCGTGACCGGCACCGTCTGCCCCAGTTGGATCAGGTGGATATCGCCTTCGTCCACGCTGGCTTCCAGGCGGAACCGCCGCTGGTCTTCCACCACCAACAGCGGCATGCCGGGACTGGCCAGCGTGCCGGGGTCGGCACGCTTTTCCGTGACCACGCCATCAAAGGGCGCGCGCACTCGGGTGTAGCCGAACGTGGCCTGCGCCTGGGCCAGCGCCGCCTGCGCCTGCGCCAATCCCGCCTGCGCCAGTTGACTACGGGCGGCGGCGGCCTGCCGCCGTGCCTTGATTTCGTCGAACTCCTGCGGGCTTACTGACTTCTTGTTGTACAAATCCTGGTAACGCTTAAAAGTAGCCTCGGCCAGGGTATGGTCCGAATCCGCCGCCGCGATCTCCTGCTGGGCGGCGTTTTCCGCGGCCGTGGCGCGTTGTACTCCGGCCTGGGGCTGCGCGTCTTCGAGCACGGCCAGCACTTCGCCACGCTTAATCCGGTCGCCCTCCTTCACTCGCATTTCCACAATGTTGCCCATGATTTGGCTGGCAAGCTGGCTGGTTTGCGCGGCCTGCAGCGTGCCTACAGCCTCCAGCCAGTCGGGAACCGTGACGCGCTGCGCGGTAAGGAGTTGAACATCTCGCACACTTTCCGGGGCGGCAGAGACAGTGCGCGGCTCGCTGCTGCATGCGACGAGCGCGAGCAGAATCGCGAAGACCCCCACCAGGGCTAAAGCCCCCTTGAGGGGCAGGCGTTTCGCAGGGCTGAAGCCCTGCGCTTCTACGGCTGACGCGAATAGCGACCCTTGATGCCAACTCGCGAAGAACACCGCTGAATGTTGAGGAAATGCATAGGTCGTTCGTTCGGACCGGATTTTGTATTCCGGCCCTCGACTCAGGATGACATTCGGATTGTTGTGTGAGCGGACGGCTTCAACCACGTGATCCCGGTCATCTTGGAAGCGTACGGCCTCAACCGAACCCTCTGGACCGCACTGGGAGGGCACAGTCTCAATCGAAGCTTCCGGTTCACCGTGGAAGCGCACGGCTTTAGCCGTGCGAACCAGGCGCTGAAACCAAGCGGCTTTAGCCGCTGTGAAACGTTTTTTTGAATGGATGGTTTCCTTCATGGCTGGATCACCGCCGAACTGGCGCTCAGAGTTCCCGTGGCCAGTTCCAGATTGGCGTAGCTGGTGCGCAGGCGGTAGACCGCTTCCCAGTAGCCGGTCTGGGTCCGGCGCGTGGCCTCTTCGATGGTGAGCAAATCCGTGATGGTAGTAATGCCCGCGTCGTAGCGGTTTTGGTTAATGCGCATGCTCTCTTCCGCCTGTCCTACCGCTGCCTGCCCCACCACCACTTGCTGGCGTGCGGAATCGAAGTCGTAATAGGCGCGCCTCACTTCCAGGCGCACCTGGTCAGCGGCCGCCTGATGTGCCGCCGCAATCCGCTCCTGCAAAGCCCTTTCCCGCGTCAGCTGCGCCTTCCTGGCGCCGCCCTGAAACAGGTCCAGCTGTAGTTCCAGCCCCGCCACCCAGTTGTTGCCTTGCACCTGAGAAAGCGTGGCGCTTTCAGTTTCCCAGCCGCCAAACGCGTTCAGCTTGGGGCCGAACGCCGACTTGGCGATTGACACGCTCTTTTCCTGTGCCGTGTGCTGCGCTGCAATCTGCTTCAGATCGGGACGCGAGGCCAGCGCCCGCGTCTCCAGATCAGCGAGTGCCGCCTGGGG
>Ga0075436_100000082_pt1 | contig 55124 bp, 49 predicted proteins | sample RhiMethybrSRZTD5_FD_75303 | JGI IMG/M metagenome (GOLD analysis project Ga0075436, IMG submission 75303) | Populus rhizosphere microbial communities from Tennessee, USA - Rhizosphere MetaG P. TD hybrid SRZTD5 | ecosystem: Host-associated > Plants > Roots > Rhizosphere > Soil | place: USA...
ATCCTGCTGGGAATGCCGGCGATCACGGCCAACGCGACCTCCACGGTGGCGCTCCTCCCCGGCACCGTGGCGAGCATGGCCGGCTTTCGCGAGGACGTCGTCCGTCACAAGGCGTGGCTCAGGACGCTGTTCGTCCCCAGCCTCGCCGGCGGCATCCTGGGCTCTGTGCTCCTGCTGCGCACGCCGGAGAAGATCTTCGCCCATCTGGCGCCGGCCCTCATCCTGCTCGCCACCGTCCTGTTCATGGCGCGCGGCGCCCTGGCACGCCGCTTCCTGCCGCAGATCGAAGGCGCCGGCGAGCCGGACCCGCGGCAGCTCTCCCGCGGGCGCTGGCTCACCACTTCGCTCCTCCAGCTCGCCGTCGCGATCTATGGCGGCTACTTCGGCGCCGGCATCGGCATCCTGATGCTCGCTCTCCTCGGCTTCCTCGGGCTGACCGACATCCACGCCATGAACGGCCTCAAGAACTTCTTCAACTTATGTATCAACTGCGTGGCCGCCGGGTACTTCATCTTCCGCGGCGCCGTCGCCTGGCCTGCGGCTCTCGTCCTCGCGGTGGGCGCCGTCCTCGGCGGCTACGGCGGCGCCCGCTTCGCGAAGCGCATCGGCCAGGGGAAGGCGCGCGCCGCCGTGGTCGTCATCGGCCTCCTGGTGACCGCGATCCTCGTCTGGCAGCAGCTCGCCCGTTGAAGCGCTTCAGGACCTCTTGCGCTCTCCTGCGGCGCCGTGCTCGAAGGCGACGCCGGTGAGCCCCAAGATGAGCCCGACGACGATCAGCGACAGGCCGGCCAGCGCGCGTGAATGGTCTGGATCGGCGGCGGCGCCGGCCTCGGTCAGAAGCCGGATGAGCCCGGCGTTGTGGGGGATGGTGAACAGACCGGAGGCGGTGAGCAGGAAGCCCAGCGACGCGACCTTGAGCGCACCCGAAGCGCGGTTCGGCCGGCCCAGGCGCTGGCCGATGAGGCTCCTGCTGTAGCCGTAGGCGCTGTAGATCGCGAAGCCGAGCACCAGCCAGCCGATGAACCGCCACCAGGAAGCCGGCGGTAAGTAATACATCAGGAAGATGCACGAGGCGGCGCCCAGGAGCGGCAGCAGGAAGGGACCGAACGGCACGCGGAAAGGCCGGGCCCGGTTGGGGTCGGTGAAGCGCAGGATCGGGATGCCGATGCACACCAGCACGAACGCGAAGAGCGTGCCGATGTTCGTCAGGTCCACCATCTCGTCGATGCTGGCGAACGCCGCGACCCCGCCCACGGCGACGCCGGTGAGGATGGTGGTCACGTGCGGCGTGCGGAACCGCGGGTGGACGCGGGCGAACGACTGCGGCAGCAGGCCGTCGCGGGCGATCGAGAAGAAGATGCGCGGCTGGCCGAGCTGGAAGACCAGGAGCACCGCCGTGTGGGCGATGACCGAGCCCAAGGCCACGAAGCCGGTCGCCCATCTCTGTGCCGGCGCTACGTAGTTGAGCGCCATGGTGAGCGGCTCGGCCTGCTCGGTCGCCAGGCGCTGGACCAGCACCGGGTAGGGCAGGATGCCGGTGAACACCGCCGCCACGAGGCCGTAGAGGAAGGTACAGATGATGAGCGAGGCGATGATGCCGATCGGCAGGTTGCGGCCGGGATTGCGTGTCTCCTCGGCGACAGTGGACACGGCGTCGAAGCCGATGTAGGCGAAGAAGACGACCGCGGCGCCGGTGAAGGTCCCCTTCCAGCCGTTGGGCTGGAACGGGTGCCAGTTGTGGACGATGGCGCCCGGAGCCACGTACTTGAGCGCCACCACCACGAAGAAAATGAGGACGAGGATCTTGATCAGCACCATGCCGGCGTTGAAGCGCGCCGACTCGCGGATTCCCAACACGAGGATGACCGTGATCAGGGCGACGATGCCGAGCGCCAGCAGGTTGAAGATGATGGGGATGCCGAACAGGTGCGGCGCGCTGGCATAGAGGCCGGGGATCTTCGCCGCCGTCCGGTAGTCGGTGGCGAGCCACTGTGGGAAGTCCACGCCGACGCTCCCCAGCAGAGTGCGGAAGTAGTTCGCCCAACTGATCGCCACCGCCACGTTGCCGACCGCGTACTCGATGATGAGGTCCCAGCCGATGATCCACGCCACCAGCTCGCCGAGCGTCGCGTAGGAGTAGGTGTACGCGGAGCCGGAGATGGGCACCAGCGCCGCGAACTCGGCGTAGCAGAGGGCGGTGAAGGCGCAGACGACCGCGGTGATGGCAAACGAGATCATCAGCGAAGGGCCGGCCCCGGGGCGCGAGGCGTCGCCGGCCGCGGCGGTGCCGATGGTCGCGAAAATACCGGCGCCGACGATGGCACCGATGCCCAGCAGCGTCACCTGGAACGCGCCCAGGTCCCGGCGCAGGGATGGCCCCGACTCCGCCGCTCCCATGATGTCGTCCAGCTTCTTGGTCTGGAAGATGCCCCGCAGCAAGAGGAGACCTCCTTATGCGAGCCGGCCGGCCCGCCGATCGAGCCCGTCTCTACCCCACGACACGATGCGCGCCGGGGAGTCTGACACGGACAGCCGGCAGGAGCAACGCTCAGCCGCTTCTTGTGAGGAAGGCGGGACCGGCGCAATGCCGGTCCCGCAAGGGGTGTCGCCGCGGTCAGGCCGCGGTCATTTGAAGTAGCCGTCCACGTCGATGATCACGTGAACCGTGCCGGTGAGTTGGTCGGACTGCACCACGAAGTCGCCGGCCGCTCCGAGGGCGACAACCCCGTTGTTGGCTCGCGTCTGGCCGGCTGCGTAGTTGATGACGGAAACCAGCGGCACGAAGGCGCCGGTGGCGTATACGCGGAGGTCGCCGTCTGCCGTGGCCCCTGTCACCGTGATGTTGTACGACAGAGCCGTCGCGTCCGCCGGAATGCCGCACTGACCGCCGGCGACGAAGGTGCGCGTCGACAACCCACCGAGCGCCGGGCCGCCATAGGGGCCGTTGGGATTGCGGGTGTCCACGAGGCGGCACGGGATGACGGTGTAGTAGAGACCGACGATCAGCGCATCGTCGTCTGTCGCCGAGTTGTTGCCCGGGGTCGGGTCGGTCACGCCACCCGGCGCTGCGACCGTCGCCGTGTTGGAGAGGGTGCCGGTGGCCGTGCCCGAGATCGTGCAGCTCGCCGTGTAGGTGACGCTGCCGCCGGCCGGCAGGTTGACCGTGTCGTTGATATCGCCGGAGCCGGAGGCGGTGCAGGTGCCGCCGCCCGCGCCGACGCAGGTCCAGGTGCAGGTCAGCGAGGCCGGGAAGGTATCGGCCACCGTCGCCCCCGTGGCGTCGCTCGGGCCGGCGTTGCTCGCCACGATGGTATAGGTCACCGAGCCCGCCGGGATCGCCGTCGTCACGCCGTCGGTCTTGGTGATCGCGAGGTCCGCCTGCGGCGCCAGGGTGTCGCTGTCGGTCGCCGAGTTGTTGCCGGGCGTGGGGTCGGTGACCCCGCCCGGCGTCGCCACCGTGGCCGTGTTGCTGAGCGTGCCGGTGGCGGCGGCCGAGATGGTGCAGCTCGCCGTATAGGTCACGCTGCCGCCGCTGGGCAGGTTGGCCGTGTCGTTGACGTTGCCGGAGCCGGAGGCGGTGCAGGTGCCGCCGCCCGCCCCGACGCAGGTCCAGGTGCAGGTCAGCGAGGCCGGGAAGGTGTCGGCCACCGTCGCCCCCGGCGCGTCGCTCGGGCCGGCGTTCGAGGCCGTGATCGTGTAGGTCACCGAGCCGCCCGGGGTCGCCGTCGTCACCCCGTCGGTCTTGGTGACCGCGAGGTCGGCCTGCGGCGCCAGCGTGTCGGTGTCGGTGGCCGAGTTATTGCCCGGGCTTGGGTCGTTGAACCCGGCGGGAACGGCCACCGTCGCCGTGTTGGAGAGGCTGCCAGTGGCGGCGGAAGAGATCGTGCAGCTCACGGTATAGGTGACGCTGCCGCCGGAAGGCAGGTTGACGGTGTCGTTGAGGTTGCCGGAGCCGGAGGCGGTGCAGGTGCCGCCGCCCGCCCCGACGCAGGTCCAGGTGCAGGTGAGCGAGGCCGGGAAGGTGTCGGCCACCGTCGCCCCCGTGACGCCGGCCGGGCCGGCGTTGGAGGCGGTGATGGTATAGGTCACCGAGCCTCCGGGGGTCGCCGCGGTGACGCCGTCAGTCTTGGTGATCGCCAGGTCCGCCTGGCCGACCACCGTGTAGCAGAGGGTGACGTCGTTCAAGGTCGGCGTCATCGTGCTGTCGGTCGTCGCGAGGTACGCCTTGTACTTGAGGTAACGGTTGCCGTTGAACTGGCTCAGGGAGGCGCCGCTGGTGGTGAAGAAGGTCCCGGCGGTCGAGTCCGGCCCGACGAAGTTGAAGGGGCCGTAGAGCGAGTTGCTGGCCGCGACCTGGAACTGGACGCTCGTGTTGGCCGGCGTCGTTGCGGTCCAGGAAAGGGTCGTCCAGGTGGGCGTGTAGCCGACCGGCGGGTTGCTGTCCTTGGTGGACGAGACGAGGTTGCCGGAGGCGGCGTAGCCGGTCTGCATGTAGGCCTTGAAGTTGAAGTCTCGGGTCGAATCGGCGGTCCACGTCACGCCGTTATCGGTCGAGATGACTCGCTGCCCGTTGGCATAGGTGCTGGGGCTGGAGCGAATCCAGAAGTAGCCCCCGACGGAGGGGTTGGCCACGGGGCGCAGAATCAGAGCGTATTGCGTTCCGGACGTCAGCGTTGCCGGCGAGCCAAAAATCACGGAGTAGTAAATACCTGCGCCACTGGAAAAGCCGGGGAGGGTAGCGGTGGCAAGGTCACCCCCGGTAGGCAGACCCCCGCTCGTGCTGCGGACAGAAAGCGTCAGGTTGGGTGTGGTACCCGTGCATCCACTACAAAAGAGTTGGACATCCACCTGGACGAGCTGGCCGGTAACGGCTGGAATAAAGGTCTGTCCGCCCCAACTGGCGGTGCTGAAGCCCGTCCCGGTCGTGGTCCCGGCCGTGTTCGCCTGATCGAGGGTCGGCGCGTTCGACAGGGTAACGTCTCCGGGGCTGGTATTGAGATCGAGGTTCGTCTGAACGCCGCGCTGGAAGTCCGATTGCGTCGTGTCGGTCGGGCATCCGCTGGTGGGCGCCGCCGCGAGCGCGAAGTTCTGGGTCGTCGTGTTGCCGTCGGTCACGACGATGGGCGAGGCCGAGGCGGGGTTGTAGCCAGGATCGGTGACGGTCTCGCCCGGATACGTGCCTGCCGGAATCGAGAACGAATAGAAACCGGAGCCGTTCGTCGTCGTGACCCTGGCTCCGAACGTCACCGTCGCGCCGTTGATCGGGGCGCCGCCGACCAAGGCGGTCACCGTGCCCGAGAGCGTCCCGCCGGCGCCGACCGGAGTGCACGACGGGAAGGCGAACGAACCGATCCGCGTCAGGTCGTTCAACCCGTCGACCGCGTAGTACTCATTGGTGTACCAGAACGTGCACCCGTTGGGGTCGAGCGTCATGGCGCTGTAGTCGCCCCAGCGGATACAGGTTGACGGGCCGCAATTTCCGGTCTGGGTGCCGGTGCCCTGGATGAGGAGCTGCTCGGTCTGGCCCAGCGTATTCACCGGATCGGAGGCCAGCCGGCCGGCGTACTTGATCGCGGGCTTCGTCGTGCTGTTGGACGTGCTGTAGCCGAGAGCCATGTCGCCCGCCCGGTCGACCGCCACGCTGGGCATGAAGCGGTAAATGACGTTCGCGCCGTCCGGATCCCACGTCGCGGCCTGCGGCAGGTTGGCCGCCACGGTACCGCCCGTCACGTCCACCTGATACCAGCGCGGGGCCGCGAAACCGCTCGTATTTCCCCGGCGCACCGTGTGCGTGGCCCACAGCGACTCGACGCCGCCGAGGTTGGTGTATTGGTTCTGCATCATCGCCCGGATCTGCAGGACGTCGAGGCTGTTGCCGCCCGACGAAGGCGCATTCGGCACGGCCGCGTTCGGCCAACTGGTGGCGGCGAGCGGGGTGTCCGGGCCGGTGAAGGTCGAGAGCGAGATCCTGTTCCAGTCGACGTGGAACTTGTAGACGGTCAGCGCGTTCAGGAACTCCCAGGTGGAGACGTAGTAGTTGGGAGTTCCGATCGGCGGAGTGCCGGCCTGCAGCCGCGCGTTGCTCGGCAGAAGCGTGAAATCTCCCGCCGGAGCGTTGAACGTCACCACCTGGACGGTCGGGCTCCCGGCGTACATCTGCGCCTTGTTGAACGCATAGACGCGCGCGTTCTGAAACGACGAGCCGGCGCCGAAGCTGAAAATATTGGCGGACATGTAGATGCCGTCCGGCCAGATGCCGAACTTCGGATAGTCGCCCAGTCCGCCGGCGACGTTGATCGAGTAGAAGTTCCATCCCCCGCTCACCGGGTCGCCGGTCTTGGAGACCGCGAGACATTGAAATTCCGGAGCGACGACGTTGCCCCCGCTGATCGTGAACGCGAAGTCGGTGATGAACCAGCGGTCCTCGAAGCTGTCGTAGAGAACGACGGGATCGCCGAAGTTGTTCGTGTCGCACAGGTTGCCGAAGGCGCCCTGGCTCATGAAGGTATTGAAGGTGAACGCGGCCACCGGGGCCCCGCCCGTCTTCGCATAGATGCCGATCGAGGTGTTGACGGTCTGGATGTAGTAGGTCGGGCCGACGTCGCCATTGGTGTCCGGCGGGTGCCCGCCGCCCCAGGTGGCGAAGTCGAGACCGTCGAAGCTCGCGATGGGCGGCGGCGCGGGAGCGGTCGGCCCGGGAGGGATCACGGGAGCATTGATCGTCGGCCCGCCACGGAGCTCCACCGGGTGGGGCTCCGGCTCTTCCATCTCCGGCCGTTCCATCTTCTCCGGCGGGGTCTGCGGCAGGGAGCGCAGATCCAGATCCGTGCTCCCGGCCTTCGTCAACTGGAGCTCGATGGGTTGCCCGAAGGGAGTCGGCCCCGGCCGGGTGACTTCGGCTTCTCCCGGATCCTGTGCCGCGATGCTGCCGGCCGTGACGAACAACAGGAGGGAAAACAGTGCGTAGTAGAGAGCGCGAGAGGGTTTCATGGTTTCCTGTCCCTTCCTTCAATCGACGATGGACGCCCGGCCATCCAGCAGCGCCGGCGGCAATCAATCCAGGCAAAGAGTTCTTCCGCGGCGCGAGTATAGGGCAGAGACTCCGGCGACTCCATGGACCGAGAGATATACTTCTCTATGCCCTCAGATATAGGCTACGATTGACGGGTATCATCCAAGGCTCTCTACGATGGAGTCCCTCTATTCCCCTCAGAGCCGGGCCGAGCGCCTGATCGCCGCGGGCCGCGTCGTCCTCGCGGTGTCCTCGCTGTTCGCCGTCTGGCTGGATCCATCGGAGCCGAGCAAATATGTCCAGGTCGCCTACACGCTGCTCGGCGCCTACGTCGTCTACGCGGCCGCCATCGCCATCCTGGCCTGGCGCGCGGACGTGCCCTTTCGCCGCCAGGGGATCGCCACCCATGTCCTCGACCTGGCCTTCTTCACTCTCTTCATCTACTTCACCGCCGGCCCGGCCAGCCCGTTCACCACATACTTCGTCTTCGCGCTGGTCTGCGCCACCGTCCGCTGGCAGTGGCGGGGAGCGCTGTGGACCGCGGTCGCCTCCCTCGCCGCCTTCCTGGGCCTTGGCCTCTATTTCGCGCTGGTCCTGGACGATCCGCTGTTCCAGCTCTATCCGCTCATCGTGCGAGGCGTCTATCTGGCGGTGATCGCGGTTCTGCTCGGCTACCTGGGCGTCCATGAGGAGCGGACGCGGCGCGACATGTCGCTCGTCGCTGCCTCCCTGCAGCGTTCGCTGGAGGAGAACGCCACTACGGAGGAGCGCATCCGGCTGGCCCGCGACCTGCACGACGGCGTGCTGCAGTCGTTCACCGGCATCGGCCTGCGCCTGGAAGCGCTGCGCAGGCTCCTCGAGGAGGATCCGCCGGCGGCCCGCGAAGCGCTGGAGGCGCTGCAACGGCTGATCTCCTCGGAGCAGCGCGACCTGCGCTTCTTCATCCAGGAGCTGAAACCGCCCTCGCGGTCCACCAACGGCGACGGGGCGACTCTCGCCGTCCGAATCGGCGAGCTGGTGCAACGCATGGAGCTCGAGTGGGGGCTGCGCTGCGAGCTCCGCGCCGAGGATCTCGACGGGGGCATCCCCGATGCGCTGGCGCGGGAGGTGTACCTCGTCGTGCGGGAGGCGCTGGTCAACGCGGTCCGCCACGGTGAGGCCTCGGCCGTGCGGGTGACGATCGCCCTCGACGCGGGGGAGGGCGGCGGCCGGCTCAACATCACCGTGGAAGACAACGGCCGCGGCTTCCCCGCCCATGGCCGCTGGTCCCACTCGGCCCTGGCCGCGGCGAGCGTGGGGCCGCGCACGCTGCGGGAGCGGGTGACCGCCCTGCACGGCACGCTCGCCCTGGAGTCGAGCCCCTCCGGCGCCCGCCTGGAGATCGTCCTGCCGGCGGCGGGGGAGGCGGCCTGATGCCGATCCGCCTCGTCCTCGCCGACGACCATCCCATCGTGCTCGATGGCCTCGAGCAGCTCTTCGGCCTCGAGCCCGATTTTGAGATCGTCGCGCGCTGCCGCGACGGCGACGAGACCCTGGGCGTCCTGCGCAGCGCTCAGGTCGACGTCCTCGTCCTCGACGTCCGCATGCCGGTCCGCGACGGCCTGGAAGTGCTCAAGGTGATGCAGCAGGAACGGATGACGGCCCGGGTGGTGCTGCTCACCGCGGCGATCGAGGAAGACCGGCTCGTGGAGGCGCTGCGCCTGGGCGTCGGTGGCGTGGTGCTCAAGGAGACGGCGCCGCAGCTCCTGGTGGAAGCGGTGCGCCAGGTCAGCGCCGGCCGTCGCTGGCTGGACAAGGGATCGGTCCACCGCGCGCTCGACCGCCTGCTGGAGGGCGAGGCCGGCAGCCGCGAAGCGGCGCAGACCCTCACTCCCCGCGAGCTGGAGATCGTCACCATGGTGGCGCGCGGCCTGCGCAATCGCGCCATCGCCGAGCAGCTCTTCATCACCGAGGGAACGGTGAAGATCCACCTCCACAACATCTACCGCAAGACTGGCGTCGACGGCCGCCTGGAGCTCGCGGTCTACGCCCAGGCCAAGGGGCTGGCGTAAATACCCTCACCCGGCGAATGCCGAGGCCGAGCCGCGCCCCACCCGCCGGAGATCCTCCAGGCAGCGGCGGGCGATGCCGGCGGTGATCGTGTCCTGCCGCGCCGCGTCGCAGAACAGCTTGACGGCGGCGAGCGATTCGCGGGCGACTGTTTGGCCTGCGAAGACCGGCAGGAGCTCCGCGGCGATCTGCTTGACCTCCGCGGTCCGCGCCATGTCGAGGTAGAAGACCGCCAGCTCCAGGGAGATCAGCGCAGCACCATAGGCGATCTTGCGGGCCAGGAGCTCCCGGCGCGCGCCCTCGAAGGCCTCCTCGGCCGCCTGCGGGCGGCCGCGGCCGGCGAGCCGCTCGGCGACGCAACAGGCGATGTCCGCCAGCTCCACGGCCCGGTCGGGATCGCCGGCGGCAGCTGCGGTGCTCTCGCGACAGAGAAACGCGGCCAGGCTCCAGGTCTGGAATTCCTCTGCTTCCCGCACCACCGCCCGCCGCGCCTGCGGGGAGTAGGGCTCCAGGCGGGCCCACAGCTCCGGCGCAGTGGTCGCGGAGACCGCGGACCGCTGTGGCGCCGCGGTGTCGAAGATCACGTCTCCCGCGCGAGTGAGGAGCGCCGTCAGGCGCAGCGCGTGGGCGGCGGTCTCCTCGGCGCCGGGGATGCCCGGGGCGCCCACCATCGAAGGGAAGGTGTCAAAGAGGTCGGCCAGGGCGTCCAGGCCCGGCCGGGTCAAGCCGAAGATCGGCGCGAGGGCATCCAGGTTGCCGGGATCGGGCTCCGCGTCGCCCCTCTCCCAGGCGGATTCGGTTGCCGGCTTCACGTGGGCGCCGCGGGCGATCTCCTTCTTGTCCAGGCCCTGCACGGTGCGCAGGGAGGTGACGGCGGCGCCGAGGCCGGTCCGTGCTCCGCGTCGCGTGGCTCGCATGCGTGTCCTCTCCTTTCCTGAAAAATTGGCGAAAGAGGCGTTTTTGGTCGGCCGGCACCATACTTTTCAGGGGTGTCTCCCGGGCGGTCATGGGGACCGGCGTCGGGACTCCGCGAAAGGAGCCGTTCATGACCTCGCCGTCCTCCTCCCGCCGCACGATCGCCGTCCTCGTCCTCGCCGCCGTCCTCCTCGCTCCGTTGGCCGCCGTTGCGGCGCCGAGGGCCGCCGTGCCTGCGAACAGGGTGGTCGCCAGTGCTGTCGGCGATCTCCTCGCCCGGTTCTGGAGCTCCCTCACCGCGCTCTGGCCGGATGGAGGCTGCAGCGTCGACCCCAGCGGCCGATGCGACCCCCACCGTGCTGTCCAGCCGCCCGTCACCCCCGACGGAGGCTGCTCGCTCGACCCGAATGGCGGCTGCGCAGGCGGGAGCTAGGGGCCGCGAGCGAAGGGCTACCGTCCCGCCTTCCGAATCTCCGCGAGACACCTGCGCGCCACAGCGGCGCTGATCGTTTCCTGGTGGACGGCGTCGCAAAACAGCTTCACGGCCGCGAAGGCCTCGCGGGAGACGCCCTGGGCCACGAAATCGCGGACGAGCTCGGCGGCGATCGGCTTCACCTCGGCCGTCCTCCCCTGCTCCAGGTAGAGGACGGCGAGCTCCAGAGAGACGAGAGCGGTGTCCCAGGCGATCTCGCGGTAAGCGAAGTCGGCCATCGCCTGTCTCAAGCCAGCTTCCGCTTCCTGCACGCGGCCAAGGCCGGCGTCTACTTTGGATTGCAGCCAGCCGAGCCGCACGAAATCCAGCTCATTGGCACGCTGCACGATCATGCTCCTTACTCCGGCCAGCATGGGCTCCGCGACGCCATGCTTGCCTGCCTCACACAGGTTCACCAGGAGATTAAAGCGGACGGTCAGGGGTAGTCGGTCGTCCCGGCCGCCATCGGCGAGCGGTAGGGCTTGGTTCAGGGTGGCAATCGCCTCGTCGTGGTCCCCCGTCTCTTCTAGCGTCTTGGCCCGTATGACCAGCAGGCGCGCCTTGCGGGAGCCGGTATGGTCAGCGGCCAGTGCACGGTCGATCAGGTCGAGAGAGGCGGGCAGAAGGCGTTGATCGCGGCGCAGGGAGGCTTCGAGGTCGAGGATGCACACCTCGTCGAGGATGCCAGGGTCCGCTGCGGCGCCCGCCTTCCAGAAGACGGCGCCTTTTGCGAAGGCCGCGTCGGCGAGCGGCAGATTCCCCTGCACTCGCCGGGCATTCCCGAGGTGGGGCCAGCAGTAGCCGAGGACGCGAGAGCGCCAGGGCTCCTCCTCGGCGTTCAGGCTTTCGGCGACGACGACCGCGAGCTGCGCCAGCTCCACCGCCTTGTCCGCGCGGTGGGCGGCGGCCTTGACGCTTTCGTGGCTCAGAAGCTCCGCCAGGCCCCAGCGCTGGAACGTCTTCACCTCGCGGACCACGGCCGGACGCTCGGCGGCGCCGTGCGTTTGCAAACGCTCCCAGAGGGCGGGCGCGATCAGCCGCTCCGCGTAGGCGAGGGCCTGACGCCGTGCGCGCTCGAAGCCGGCGCGCAGCGGTTTCTCCGCCTCCAGGAGCATCTCGGTGACCAGATTGTCGAGCGCCAGGTCGGCCGCGGATGCCGGGCCCGCCTGGCCGGCGCGGGCGGAGTCGAGCTTGCGGAGATAGCTGAGCGTCAAGGCGACGACGTAGGGCGGAAATCCCATCGCGGCCGCCGCGCGCTCCAGAAACTTGACGGAGGGCCTCTGCCTGGGATCCCCACTCTCATGCCCGTAGATCGTGCCCGGCTTGATCCCCATCGCCTTCGCCAGGCGGATCGCGTTCCAGCCCCTGCCTTCCCGCAGGTGCGTCAGGGCCCGGCTCTCCAGCGGCAGCGGAACGTCGGCCGTCATGGTTTCTCCTTGTCGTTCCTTCTAAAGACTAGCAGTGTCCGGAAGGACAAAAGCGTGACACCTGGAAGAGGCATCTTTTTCTCCTCCGGAAAAGACTCGCGGAAACCTTGCGGAGGACAGACTTCAGGCTCCTCTTGTTGAGAAATCTCGCGCTCGCGCTTCGCCTCCGCAAGGGACCACCGTAGCGTGGTCCCCGACGCGGGCACAACTCTGCCCGCAGAGGAGGTGGGCGCATGCCGGAGGGTGAAGCGGACGCCGAAGCCGAGGCCCGCGCGGAGATCCGCGCCGTGACGGAGGCGCTGCGGGCGCTGCGCTTCCGCCTGCTCGGCGTGCACGCCAGCCTGCCGGTTTCGGCGCGGGAAGACGTGATGCTGCTCGGCGAGGAGGAGATGGATTTTCCCACCGAAGCGAGGTCGACGATCGAGTGCGTTCTCCACGACTTCGTGGAGGCGACGATCCGGAACCTCGACGATCTGGCGGAGTATCGGCCCGGCAGGAGGAGCGGATGAAGGACCACGTGGTCGAGGCGCTGCCGTTCGTCTGAGCCCATGCGCCGCACGAGAGGCGCGGGTGTCCCGCCGGAGGTCCGCCGCCGATTCGGCGTCTACAGGACGCCGCCGGTCGTCGTGCGCTTCATCACCCGTGCGGTACACACGCTGCTGCGCACCAAGCTGGGGCTCGCCGCAGGGCTCGCCGATCACCGAGTGCGGCTCCTCGATCCGGCCGCCGGACCGATGAATTTCGTGCTCGCGGCCTGGCGGCAGGCAATCCGCGAGCAGCGGAGCCGAGGGGGCGACGTCGAGGATTTGGTCCGCCATCATCTCCTGCCACATTTCCGGGGCATCGAAGTCCTCACGGCCATGCAGGCTCGAGGAGAGCGCGCCGTGCTCCGCTATCTCGCGGCCCTCGCGATCACGCCGCCGGCAGGCTCGGCTCTCGGCCCCGAGCTCGGCGACGCGCTGGCCGGCCCACCACCACCGCTCGACGGACCGATCGCAGTGGTGATGGGCAACCCTCCCTGGCGTGGCCATTCGGAGAACCGCGGCCCATGGATCGAGGGCCTTCTCCACGGCTACCGCCTGCCCGACGGGAGCGAGGACGAGGGCTACTATCGCATTGACGGCCAGCCGCTTGGGGAACGCAATCTCAAGTGGCTCCAAGACGACTGGGTGAAGTTCCTCCGGCTGGCCCAATGGACGGTGGACCAGGCGGGGCACGGGATCATCGGCTTCGTCGTGCCTCACACCGTGCTCGAGGCTCCGACGTTTTCCGCGGTCCGGCGGTCGCTGATGGTGACGTTCGACGAGATTTACGCCCTCGATCTCCACGGCAATCAGCGGAAGCGGGAGAAGGCGCCGGACGGCAGCCGGGACGAGAACCTCTTTCCCGGCGTCGCCCAGGGCGTGGCCATCCTCGTGCTGGTCAAGACCGGGAGTCTGTGGTTTCTGTGCCGGTTGTTTCCCCTCGGTATCGACGCGTGGAGAGCCGCTGGCCGGCCGGAGCGCTGAGCGTTCGCACTTCGCCGGAGCGGCGGCGATGGCGTCCGCGAACGGGGGATTTGGCAACGGCGGATTTTTGCTCTAGCATTACCCGGCCTTCGGGCCAATCCAATGCGGCGACCGCTCCAGATGAGCATCCCCAGGGAAGAGACCTCCGGCGTCCTCGCGGGAACCGCCGGTCCTCTCCGTGCCTGGAGCCTGGGCGCAGGCGTACAACGAGAAAGAAGAAGAGAAAACAGTACGGCACGACGGGCGCCGCTGGGGCGTAGCGGTGGTGTCGCCGGGATGGAGCTCCTCGGGCACGGTTCCTGCTTTCAGGACTGTGAGCAGACCCTCCTTGAGGCCCCTGTCACGGCGTGGGAGGGTGCACCCGAGCGACCGCCATGTATACACCCGGAGATCCGTCGGCGCGTTCCGGGAACCAAATCCGAGGTGCCCCCATCTAAGTGGCGGAGGAGAGGTGAAGAAATGCACAAGTCGACGTCCCTGCTTCTCGCCTTGCTCTTGACGACGCCCCTGTTGACGGGGTGCTACAAGATCCAGGCCCGCATGGAGCTCAAGAAGGGCAATGGGCTGTATTCGCAGGAGTCGTATCGGGAAGCTCTCCAGGAGTTCCAGAAGGGGCTCGAGCTGGACCCCAGCGTCACCTTTGCCTGGCGTTCCGTCGGGCTGACCGCTCTGGCGCTCTTCAAGCCCGGCGACGAAAGCCCGGACAACAAGAAGTACGCCGACACCGCCATCGACGCTTTCCAGAAATATCTGGCCGACTATCCGAATGACGACAAGATCCGCGACTACCTGCTGTCGACCTACGTCAACACGAAGCGCTACGCGGAGGCGATGGCCGCTCTCGACAAGCTGGAAAAGAGCCAGACGACGCCGGAAGGGAAGGCCAAGATCGTCGCGTCGAAGATCCGCATCCTGGTACAGCAGGACCGCCTCGACGACGCCTGGGCGCTGGCCCAGGGCTACAACGGCCCCGACAAGCCCGAAGTCCTCTACACCATCGGCGTGGCGGACTGGGCGAAGTCGTTCAACGCTCCCGCGGACATGGATCCCAACCTGCGGGCCCACTTCGTGGACACCGGGCTCCAGGCCCTCGACCAGGCTCTGAAGATCAGGCCGCAGTACTTCGAGGCGATCGTCTACTACAGCCTGCTCTTCCGTGAGAAGGGCAAGATGGAGACCGACGCCGTGAAGCGCGACCAGTACGTCGCCATGGCCGACCAGTGGAAAGACAAGGCGGTCGAGCTCCGCAAGCAGCAGAAGGCGGAGCAGGAGAAGAAGCAGAAGGAAGAGATGCAGAAGAAAATGGCTTCCCCCGCAACTTAACGCTAGGCAGGTGACACGATGTTCGAGACCTCTCTGATCGAGTTGGACAAGCAGCGCAAGCGTGGCTTCCGCTGGTACATCCTGCCGGTGGCCATCTTCATCCACTTGGTGGCATTCGGGGTTTTCCTCTTCGCGAACTACTGGCACGTGGAGGAGGTCCCGGAGCCGCCGATCAACGTCGTCTTCTTCAACGCGGCCCCGCCACCGCCGCCGCCGCCGCCACCGCCCCCGCCGCCCCCGGCCGCGAAGCAGACGGTGGTACCCAAGGAGGTCCCGGTGGTGCACAACGAGCCGGTGCAGCCGGTGCAGGTGCCGGAAAAGCTCCCTGAGCCGACCACCACCCCGCCGGTGGGCGTCCAAGGCGGCGTCGAGGGCGGCGTCGAAGGCGGCGTGCCCGGCGGCGTGCCCGGCGGCGTCGTGGGCGGCGTGCCCGGCGGCGTCGTGGGCGGCACTCCCGGCGGCGTGCCCGGCGGCGTGGTCGACGAGGCCCCGCTCCGCGTCGGCGGCGGCGTGAGCCGCCCGGAGAAGCTCTCCGGCTCGCCTCCGGTCTACACCGAAGTGGCGCGCAAGGCGCGCGTCACCGGCGTGGTGATCGTCGAGGCGATCATCGACGAGCACGGCAACGTCACCAACGCGCGGGTGCTCAAGGGCCTCCCCATGGGTCTCGACCGCGCAGCCCTGGAGGCCGTGGAGAAGTGGAAGTTCAAGCCCGCCCAGTTCCAGGGCCGGTCCGTCAAGGTCTATTACACGTTGACTGTCAACTTCCAGGTGCAGTGAGCACCTCGTAGCCAAAGGAGAAGAGCATGGATTTTAGTATCTTGGGCCTATGGAACACGATGACCCCGATTGCGCAGGGCGTGGTCGTCGTCCTCCTGATCCTGTCGGTCTGGTCGCTGTACATCTCGGTCGAGCGCGTGCTCTTCTTCCGGAAGGCTCAGAAGCAGTCGCTCGCCTTCGCCAAGGTGGCCACCGAGAACTTGAAGCACGACCGTCCCCAGGCGGTGATCGACGCCGCGGAGAAGTATCCGCAGAGCCATCTCGCCCGCGTCGTCCGCGCCGGTCTGCAATCCTTCCAGTTCGAAAACCAGACCAGTCCGCTGACCGACCTGGAGATCGTGGAAGCCGCCAGCCGCGCCGTCGAGCGCGCGGCCCTGTTGACCACCTCGGACTTCAAGCGCGGCGTCGGCAGCCTGGCGACCATCGCCACCACCGCCCCCTTCATCGGCCTGTTCGGCACCGTGATCGGCATCATCAATGCCTTCCGCGGCATGGCGATGACCGGCTCGGGCGGCATCGGCGCCGTGTCCGCCGGTATCGCGGAGGCTCTCGTCACCACTGCTCTCGGTCTGTTCGTGGCCATCCCGGCCGCCTGGATGTTCAACTACTTCCAGAACCGTCTCGAGCGGCTCCAGGTGGAGATGTCCAACTCCTCCTCCGAGCTGGTCGACTTCTTCATGAAGAAGCAGAAGAAAAATGCTGCCTAAGAAAAAGCTCAAAGCGATCGCCGATCCGGGCGTCAAGGGCGACATCAACGTCACACCGCTGGTGGACGTCTGCCTGGTGCTGCTGATCATCTTCATGGTCGTGACTCCGATGCTCCACGAGGGCGTCGACGTCAACCTGCCCGAAACGCTGGATCCGGCGAAGATGCCGAAGCAGGCGACTCAGCTCACGGTCGCCATCAAGCAGGACGGCAGCGTATTCGTGCAGCAGAACTGGGTGACCCCCGAGAACCTGCCGGGCACGCTCAAGGAGATCCACGATCAGAACCCGGACAAGACGGTCGTCGTCAAGGGCGACCGCCGGCTGAAGTACAAGGACGTGCGCAAGGTCATGCGCCTCATCAACGAGGCCGGCTTCACCCGCGTGGGCCTGGCGATCGACAAGAAGATCAAGGCCTAGACGGAGGCAACGACAATGGCGATGCAAGTAAGCGCCCAAGGAGGCGTGAAGAGCGACATCAACATCACGCCGCTGGTCGACGTGGTGCTGGTGCTCCTGATCATCTTCATGGTCGTCACGCCCATCCTCCAGATGGGCTACGAAGCGCAGGTGCCGCCCAAGGTGGAATCGGCGGTGCCGCCGCCCAGCAGCGACCAGGTGATCGTGCGCCTGGACTTGAACGGCGGCACCTGGATCAACAAGCAGTCGATCCCGCGCAACGAATTCGGGACGCGGCTCCAGGACGTGCTCCGCAACCGCCAGACCAAGCTCGTCTTTTTCGCCGCGGACGGCGAGCTGCCCTACGACCAGGTGGCTGACTTCATGGACCTCTGCCGGCACAACGGCGCCGAGAACCTCGGCATCGTGTTCGAGGACATGAAGGCCGGCACCTGATCCGGTGAGTGACCCGTGTCATCCTGCGGGGAGCCTCGGCGACCCACAGGATGACAGCGGAAACCCTGGTTACGGGTCTGTTCGCGTGCCGAAAATCTGCGCGCGGATCCTGCCGAGGATGAGATTGAGCGGGTTCGAGCGGGCGAGGAACGGCAGCACGGGGAGCTGCCGGATCCCCAGCTCGCGATAGAGCGTCTGCATCTCGAGGCTGTTCGGGTCCATCTTGAGGCCCTTCCGGACCGCCCGCACCGCTTCCGCCCGTTCGTTCGCCAGGAGCGCCGTGCGCGCCAGGTTCAAGAAGTTGTCCGGCTCGTAGAACTCGATCTTGACCGCGTGCCGGCAGAGCTTGAGCCCCTCGGCGATCCGCTTCTGGCAGCGGGCGATTCCATATCCCAGGTAGGAATAGTAGAGCCCCGGCAGGCCCGTCCGTCCCGCATCGGCGATCTTGCCGAGGACGAACAGGCCGTCGTTCCACTCGCCCTCGCGGCAGAGGTCGATTCCCTTGCGTAGGGCCTCGGGGAGCTGGTCGCCCCGCCTGGCAGACTCTATGCGATACATTTGATAGAGGAATCTACATAGGTCGAGACGTAATTTCAAGCCCTCCCTCCGTCGCAGCGTGGTATCCTCACAGCTTCATCTCAAAGCCGCCGGCATGGGGGTGACGTGCAGACCCTGACAGAGGACATCGCCGCACTCACCGACCTCGCGACGCGGTTGAGCCAGAGCGGCAAGCACGAGGAGGCCGCGGAGCTCTTCCTCCTCGCCCTGCGCCTCGATCCGAAGAACCTGAGCGTCAAGCTCGGTCTCGCCGAGGCGCGCAAGCTGCAGCGGCAACACTCGGGCGGTGCGCCGCGGACGATCAAGGAGATGCTGCGCGAGGGGTTCCGGCGCAGCTCGATCGACGCCGCCCACTTCCTGGGGCTGGCCCACATCTACTCCGAGAAGGGCGAGACGGCGCGCGCCGTCGAGTGCCTGGAGATCGCCAAGGCCAAGGGATTCCCCAACCCGTCGGTGCACAAGCTGCACGGCCGGCTGCTCTTCCGCCGCCAGGAATTCGACGGCGCCGTCGAGGAGCTGGAGCGGGCGTTGCGTTTCAATCCGTTCGACCGCGAGATCGCCGAAAGCCTGGGACGCGCGGAGTACGAGCGCAAGCAGTACGAGCCCTCCCTGCGCGCGACGGTCCATGCCTTCCTGCTCTTGAACGACGCCGACGACGAGGGGATCCAGCGTCTGCGGCGCCGCATCCAGACCCTGAAGCAGATCCTCGGCTGGGGCAACCGCGAGTTGACCCGCGTCTTCCACGACCGGCAGGAGCAGTTGCACACCGCGTTCGACCGTCTGGAGTGGCAGCGCGAGAAGTTCCTGGAGCAGTCCGGCCTGCCCACGGTGACCAGCTTCTCCACCGCCCAGGCGGCCCGCCAGGAGACGGGCGGCCGTCTCGAGCTGGCGTCGCGGCTGCGCCGGCTCAAGCCCCTGGCCCACTTTTCGGACGAGCAGGTCTTCCGCCTCACCCAGGCGGTCGAGGAGGAGGGCTACGACGCCGGCGACCTCCTCTTCGGCCACCGCTCGCAGGGGCAGGACCTCTATGTCCTGGAGCGCGGCGAGGTCACCATGCAGCGCACCACCTCCTACGGCACGTTCGTGCTGGGCAGCCTGGGAGCCGGCGAGCTGTTCGGCGAGGGCGGCTTCGTCGGCCGCCACGAGCGCTCCGCCGACGCCGTGGCCACCCAGCCGAGCCAGGTGATCCGCATCGACGCCCAGGCGCTGGAGCCGCTCTACGAGGGGACCCCGGACCTCGGCGTGCAGATCTACTGGAGCCTGTGGCACAGCCTGGCGCGCAAGCTGCGGTCCACCAACGAGCAGCTCAAGGGCTTCTTCGCGACGGAGTCGATGCCGGCGGACAGCTTCCTGCGCTTCCGCAAGCCGCCCTCCGCCGTGGCGGCCGCGATCAAGGTGGAGGAGAACGACAAGATCCGCCTGTTCCGCGAGCAGGGGATCTCGCGCAAGGAGCTGATCACCCTGGCCGCCTTCTCCAAGGAGAAGCGCTACGCCGCGGGCGCGTCGCTGTTCCAGGAGGGGGACGAGGGGACCGAGATGTACGTCATCCTGGAAGGGCGGGCGATCATCAGCAAGTTCATCCCGGGCGCCGGCGAGGAGGCGCTGGCCATCCTCGAGCGCGGCGACTTCTTCGGCGAGATGTCGCTCATCGACGGCCAGCCGCGCTCGGCCGACGCGCGAGCCTATGGCGGCGCGCTCACCGTGCTGGCCCTCGACCAGTCGACCGTCCACGAGGTGATCGGCATGGATCCCCACGCCGCCCTCGAGTTCCTCCAGCTCCTCTGCCGCCTGATCGTCAACCGCCTGCGCGAGATCGACGAGAAGGTCATCGGCTGGCGCATCATGTCCGGCGAGCGCAACGAGAGCGTGTCGGCGTAGGGGCCCCCTCCCCGACCCTCCCCCGCGCGTCCCCCTCCCTACCGCCCCGAGCGGGAGAGGGCGCCACCACCCGGATCAAGAGGGATCTCTCACCTTGCGGTGGATCGTCTCAAGGGCGGAGTCGATATCCGCCAGGATCTCCTCGTTCTGAAAGCGCAGAACCCGGAAACCCTTCGCGGTGAGCCAGCGATCTCTTTCTTGGTTCTGCGGATCTCCGAGGTGATGGCGGCCGTCGACCTCCACCACGACCCGCCGGCTCATGCAGGCGAAATCCACGATGAACTGTCCGATGGGTACCTGTCGCCGGAACTGGAAGCCCATGAAATGGCGCCGCAAGCGGCTCCATAGCAGACGCTCCGCAGGGGTCATGTTCTTGCGCATCTCCCTTGCAGCCATCCTCAGAACAGCCTTGTCCTCTCGCATCTCTCCTCCCGAGACCGTTTTGGCTTCCAAGATCTCACAGAAATCTCAGGAACTGCGGGAGGTGGCGCCCTCTCCCGCTCGGGGCGGTGGGGAGGGGGACGCGCGGGGGAGGGTCGGGGAGGGGGCTCTACTCGTACCGCAGCGCCGACGAAGGGTCGATGCGGGCCGCCCGCCAAGCGGGGACGAGGCAGGCGATGAGGGTGACGACGAGAGTGAAGCCGACCACCGCCAGGAGGTCGTCCAGCTCGACGCGGAAGGGAACGGAGCGGATGAAGTAGATGGCCGCCACGTCGGAGTCGAAGCGGATCAGCTCGAAGGTGGTGAGCACCCAGCAGACCGCCCCGCCGAAAGCCACGCCCAGCAGCGTCCCCAATCCTCCCAGGAAGCCGCCATAGAGCAGGAAGATGAGCCGCAGGCTGCCCGGCGGCAGGCCCAGCGCACCCAGCAGACCGATGTCGCGCATGCGCTCGCGCACCAGCACCACCAGCGTCGACGCGACGTTGAAGGTCGACACCAGGACGATCAGACCGAGCACCAGGAAGAGGGCGACCTGCTGCAGCCGGAGAGCGGTGAACAGCTCGCGGTTGAGCTGCCGCCAGTCGGTGACGATGAAGTCCGGCTCGAGGATGGAGGACGCCGCGGCGGCGATGCGCGGCGCCGCGGCGGGATCGGTCACCGTGAGCTCCAGGAGGTCTGCGGGAGCGTCCCCTCCGCCGCCCATCAAGCGCTCCACCACCGCGCGGTCGAGGAGCACCCAGGTGCGGTCGAACTCGGCAAAGCCGGTCGCGAACGTGCCGTTGACCCGCACGCTCTGGTAGCGGAAGCGCGGCCGGCCGGCGGTGAAGCCGAGGGCCACCAACCGGAGGACCTCGCCGCGCTTCGCCCCGAGCTTCGCCGCCAGGTCCGCGCCGAGAACGGCGCCCGGGATGCCGTCCGGCCCCGCGACGATCTGTGCGGCGTCGGCGGCAAGCTGGCCGCCGCCGGGATCGACGCCCCGCAGCACCACCTCCAGCCCTTGCGGCTGCGCCGCGCTCGCCAACGATCCCTGGCCGTAGGCGACCCGTCCCACCTTGCGCACCCCCGGGATCTTTTCGAGCGCGGCTTGCCGTGCGGGGGTCAGAGCCGGCCCACTCGCCGTCACCGGATAGGCGATCACCGCGGCATTGCCCCGCACGAGCTTGTTCTGCAGATCCTCGCGGTAGCCGGTCATCAGCGCCATCGCGATGACCATCGCGGTCACCCCGAGCGCCGTGGCGAGGAGGGCGGCCCGCGCGGTGCCGTCGAGCAGCCGGCTGCGGTGGCCGCGCAGGAAGCGCCAGGCCACCACCCAGACGAGGGGACCGGAAAAGAGGGAGGAGCTCACCGGCAGCTCACCGGCCCAGGGCGGCGAGGAAGCGGTCGAACAGGCCCGAGGCGTCGTGCGGGCCCGGCGCCGCCTCGGGGTGGTACTGCACGGAATGCACCGGCTTCCCCGCGATGGCGAAGCCTTCGACCGTGCCGTCGTTCAGGTTGACCTGGGTCACCGCGCAGCCTTCCGGCAGCGTCTCGGGACGCACGGCGAAGCCGTGGTTCTGGCTGGTGATGGCCACCCGCCCGGTGGCCACCTCGCGCACCGGCTGGTTGCCGCCATGGTGGCCGAACTTGAGCTTGAACGTCTGCGCTCCCAGGGCCAGCCCGAGGAGCTGGTGCCCCAGGCAGATGCCGAGCACCGGGACGTCCGCGGCCAGCAGACCGCGGACGTCGTCGATGATGCCCGCGAGCGGCTCGGGATCGCCCGGACCATTCGACAGGACGACGCCGTCCGCGCCCAGGGCCAAGACCTCGGCCGCCGGCGTCCGCGCCGGAAGCACGGTGAGCCGGGCGCCGCGGCCGGCCAGCTCGCGGAGGATGTTCGTCTTGATGCCGAAGTCGTAGACCGCCAGGTGCCAGCGCTCGCCGATCCCCTCCGGCACCGCCACCTCGTGGCGCGCCGCGCAGGTGACCTCGTCCACGAGCGCCCGCCCCTCCATGGTGGGGAAGTCGGCGAGCTCGGCGGCCAGGCCGGCGACGTCCGAGCGCTCCGAGGTCACCACGCCGCGCAGCGCTCCCCGCTCGCGCAGCCGGCGCACCAGCGCCCGCGTGTCGATGCCGTGGAGAGCCGGCACGCCGTGACGCCGCAGATAGGCCAGGAGCCCCTCGTCGCTCGCGGTGCCCGAAGGACGGGCGGTGAATTGGCGGGCGATGAAGCCCTCCACCCACGGCCGGCCCGACTCCGCGGCCGCCGGGCCGACGCCATAGTTGCCGATGTGCGGCTGGGTCATCACCACGATCTGGCCGCGATAGGAAGGGTCCGTCAGCACCTCCTGATAGCCCGTCATCGAGGTGTTGAAGACCACCTCGCCGAAGCGGGTTCCGGGGGAGACGGCTTCTCCGGTGAAAACCGAGCCGTCTTCGAGGACGAGGAGGCCGGTGACGGAGCGGGCGCCGCTTTTCTGGAACATCAGGTAGAGGATCGCGTCGGCATGATGGCCCTCGTGGGGTGTGCCTGCCGTTTGCAGGAGGGCGCCGAGAGGGTATCATGGCGGGGACGTACCAGGAGAAGACCCATGCGGCATCCCGATCAGCGTTTCCCGTCGTCCCTGCGCTGGCTCGCCGGAGCGGCGCTCGCGCTCCTGCTGGCCAGTCCGCTCGCGGCGTACACCATCTACCTGAAGAACGGGCAGACCATTCAAGCGAAGGGGAAGTACCGGATCGCGAACGGCAAGGCGTACATCGTCCTCGCCAACGGCACCCAGTCGTTCATCAACGCGAGCGAGATCGACGTCGCGCGCACCGACGCGGAGAACAAATCCGACTATGGCGGCAACGCCGTGATCCTCGACCAGGGGACTCCGGCCAAGGGCCAGGCCGCGCCGACCCCGCCGCCGCAGAAGAAGCTCTCGGACCTCATCGCCAGCCGCCAAGCCGCCCGCGAGCTCCCCGGCACCCGCCGCGACAAGCCGGTGAAGGAAGCCCCGCAAAGCTCCAAGACCAAGGCCGGCTTCAACGACCTTTCCGTGCTCGCCCGCCGGCCGTTCGGGCAGGCGGACGTCCTCGCGGAGCTCCAGCAGTTCTTCCACGGCCAGGGGATCGACGACGTCGAGATCTACGCGGGCACCCAGGGCGACCGGCCCCTCATCGAGGTCACCACGGCGTCCGAGGGCTCCGTCTTCCGCGCCCTTTCCATCGCCGCGAACGCCCTCCTCCACGTCCGCGACCGCTTCCCGGGCAAGGTCAGCGCCTTCGAGCTGGTGATGATGACGCCCGCCCGCGAGCGAGCCGGCCAGTTCGTCCTCCTCCCCGACATGGCCTCCGACCTGGTGGCCAAGAAGGTGGAGCCCACCGCGTTCTACGTCGAGAACGTGCAGTTCTGAGAGTGGAAGCAGTGTCCTCCTCAACCCGCGTTGCCGAGCCGCCGGTCACTCTCGGTGAGGTGCCGCCGCTCGAGCCGGCCTGTGGCTTGACCTCGCGGCGATGGTGCGCGGTGAGTTGGCCGACGTGCTGGACACCCTGCGCCAGGGGCTCGCCACCCCCGAGCACGTCGCTTTCGCCGACCAGCTGAAAGCGTCCGGCCGCTCGACGTAGGCCCCCGGTTCACTCTCCCTTGCGACATCGATTCAATGCAAGCTGACAGCCGTCCGATGTAAGCCGACATCGGGCCGATGCAAGCTGACATTGGACGGATGTCAGGTGACAGCGGCTCAAAGCAGGTGACATTGGTCCGCTGTAAGGCGACATTGGACGGATGCAAGGTGACATCAATCGGATGTCAGTTGACACCGACCCGATGTAAGCTGACATCGGACCAATGCAGCCCGCCCTGGACCGATGTCAGGTGACAGCGGACCGCTGCAAGCGTACATCCGTTCAATGTAACCCGCCCTGAGCCGATGCAAGCTGACATTGGACCGAAGTAAGCCGACAGCCAACCGATGTAAGCCGACAGCGGGCCGGTGCAACGAAGCAGCTTCTGCCTGCAAGAGAACCCCGGAGGGGGTGACAGCCTGTAGCCCGGCGGCGTGAGCCCCGGGGAATGGAGAATCCCCCCTCACCCAGCCTCGTGAGAGCCCTGATCCTCCCAGTAGAGCGTCAGCGGAACATCGCCCGTACACACGCCACGGCCAGCACCCATCCGGTCGCCACGTCCAGGACGTGATGCTGGTGGATCAGAACGGTGGACGCGGCGATCAGGACCGCCCATGACCAGAGCAGGACTTTGCCGGTTCTCGAAGCCCGAGGGGAAAAGATCGCAACGCAGGCGACGGCGAAGGCGACGTGCAGGGATGGCAGGAGGTTGTAGGTGAGGTTCAGGGCATCGGCGAAGTGGTAGAGCCCTGCCCAGGCTCCGAGCTCTCCTTCCTGGGGCGGCGCGAACACCAATTGCGCGGGAAAGAGAAGAAAGCCGATGCCGCCGCACGCAATCACGACGGCCATTGTGAAGACCGCCTTGCGGAATTCGCGCCGCGTCCGCAAGACGAAGGGCGCCAGCAGGAACAAGAGGTACAGCGACATGTAGACGAGCGTCATCCCGGGGACGAAGGGGATGCGCAGCTCCGCGGTGCAATGAACCGGTACGCGAAAGCTGCGGCGGGCGGTCAGGGAGTCCGCTCCGCCGTAAACGACGGCGAACCAGATCGCGTTGACGAGCGACAGCAAACCCGCATAGCGCAGATGCGCCCAGCCCGGCCAGGCGAGAAACGGCTCGGCGCCTATCCTGACTTGGCCAGGCGCCACTGCACCGTCTCGCCCAGGTCCTGCAGAATCGCGCCCACCAGCTCGCGCACGTCCGTCTTCGGCTGCAGGTAGTGGTCGGCGCCCCACACGGGATAGACCAGCCCCGGCAGGGCACAGACGTCCGCCAACACCAGACCTCCGTCGTTGGGTCCGAGCGGAGCCAGCCGGCGATGGCAGCGCCGCGCAATACCTCGGATCAAATGCTCGCGAAGCGGAAAGCCGACGATGCTGATCAATTGGACGTGCGCCGGGAGACGCAGGTCGGCATCGAGCGGACCGCCGGCGCGGTAGCGCAGATCGCGGAGAAAACCCAAGCTTTGGCCGCGCAGGCGATGGTAAAGACGATTGAGCACCGCGCCCAGTTTCCAGGAAAGCAGCCACTCCGCCATCGGCGTGCCGTCGAGGATCCCGCACAGGTTGATCCACACTCCCACGTTCTCGAACGCTCGCGAGGCGCCGGGCTCGGCGAGCGCCATTTTCACGTCCGCGCCGCCTTTGCTCAACGAGGCCAGGATGACCGGCCGCGGCGGCCGCGCGGAAAGCCAATCGCAGATGATCCGCGCATTCTGGCGCACGGTTCCGCTGCTGGCGATGGGAATGATCTCGGTCGGGCAACCGATCCGCTCGGCCTGCTCGCGCAGGAGATGGCCGTCCGCGCCAGACCTCGGATTCTCGCGATAGAAGACCCCGGGGACGATGACGAGGCTCGCATCCGAATTCCAAAGGGCGGGCTCCGAACGGCGGCAGATCTCCTCGATGCGGCGGATGAACGGTCCGTGAAGCGGCGACTCGTGGACGCTGCGATAGAGCGCGGTCGTGGCCGCATCGATCCCCTCGCGAGCCGCGATCTCGCGCAGCTCCGCGGCGCTCGGGAGCGCTGTCATCACGCCCGCTGGCGGCCTTTGCCGACCAGGAACCCGGCGACCAGCCCGACGAGGAGACTGAAGCCGCCTGCCCAGTAGATGGTTCGTTTCGTCTTGGTCAGGACCGGATTGTCGAACAGGTTGTCCGAGCAGTGGAGACTGGCGATCAGCCAGTGATCTCCTTCCTTGACCAGGGTGGCGCTCCACCGCGCGGGCAGATCGAACGTCATGCCGCTCGTCAGCTTGAAATGCTCGACGGCGCTGCCGAAGGAGATGCCTGTGTCACCGCCGTAGAGGATGGTCAGCTCATCCACGGTGAGATCAGCTCCATAGCCGGCGACGACTTTCTGCGGGCCTTTCAGCATGCGGTTCAGGTACGCGCGCACACCGTCGCGGCCGCGGCTGACCTCCGCATTGTGCCAGGTGACGACCACATTGGGATGCAGATACGTGAGCTCGCGCTCGATGTCGCCCTTGTTCATCGCATCGCTCAGGCCGTCGCGCAGAGCGCGCAGCTCGTTGTGGGTCGCTTCGTCATTTTGCGACGGCACAGCTGCGATACACAGGAGCATCAGGGCTACGATAACTCTTCTCATGGTCACCCTCCCTCGTTGGTGTCAACGACGCCACCCAGCGGAAAAACTCGATCATGTCCTGATCGTTCTCTCCCAGGCTTCCGGGGTTGTACCGAGTCGCGCGCAGACGGCGCGCTTCCTCCTTCAGATAGCCGAACGTGAACAGCCTGCGCACCCACAACCGGAGTGGATCGAAGGCGCGCAACAGGCTCGGGGAGCGCCGTGCGAAGACGATCCCACGGCACAGCGTCTGCCCGTTTTCGAGCGGCTCCATGGCCATCAGAAAACGGCTCCGCAGGCGCTCGAAATCTCCGGTGATCGCGGCAAACGTGCCACCCCAGATCGTCAGCGTGATCCTGGCCGTGCGTCCCCCGGCAACCTGGAGAATCCGGTCGAACATGGAGCGCCCGACGACTCGGGCCGGATAGCTGTTGCGCCGCGCGTACGGCGCCGGGCAGTCGATGGCGGGCGGCGCCAGCAGCTCCCGGTCGTGGACCGCCGCGAAATGCTGGCGATCGAACGCGTGCGCCGAATTCATATACCAGGTGCAGTCGGCTACATACTCGAACAATCTCCCCGCAACGTAGTCATGGGGGTCTTCATCGAAGAAGAACGGCAAGGGGAAGAGCGGCTCGGGGCCGTTGAAGAAGAAGACGAGACCGTGCCGTTCCACGACTGGATAGGTCTGCAGGCGAGCGAACGACGGAACCTGCGTCAGATTTGGGATCGCCGCGCAGATGCCGTCGGCTCCATACCGCCAATGATGGAAGGGGCATTGGATCGTGTCGCCGATCACTGTCCCGCAGCCGAGGTCTGCGCCCAGGTGGGCGCAGTGTGCATCCATGACGGTGATCCTGCCGCTGGCGGTCCGCCAAGCCGCCAGCCGGCGCCCCAGGATGCGCTGGGAGAAAGGCCGCTGGCGCAACCGCCGGCTGGCGCAGAACAGGTACCACGACGCGGGGTAGGCCGGAAAGGCGTCCGTTGCCGGCGCCTGGCCCGCGCTAGTGGATGACTCTGCCCGCATAGCGGTTCTCCACGCGCTCGTCGGAAAACTGAGGTCCGCGCCATTCCCGCAGGTAGGCTCCGAGCAGGCTCCCGCGGCCCTCGCCGCCGGCGGAAAGCGACGGCAGGTAGACCCACGGCACGGTCGGGCTCATGTGATGGTTGAGATGCCAGTTATGGTTCAGCCAGACGAGATCGAGCAGGCCGAACGTGCGCAGGTTCAGCGCCCCCTTTTGCACGTCGCGCACCGTGCCGTAGTGATGGGCATACTGCATCGCCGACCAGATGAAGCCGAAGCCGAACATCACGGCGAGATAGTAAAGGAAGGGGATCCTCCAGAAATAGATCATCGCGGCGTGCACGAGGATCGCCGCCAGCGCCTCGACCTGGATGAGTCGACGGTATTTCGGATTCAACGACTCGAGGAACGCTTCCGTGGGGCGATTGAAGCGTGTAGAGCGCGGCGTGATGATCGCGGGCCGCAGCGCGACGACGAAGTTCGTGAGATAGATGAGCACCCAGAACAGTCCGGTCAACGTGCCATAGAGCTGGAGGTATTTCCAGAAGCGGTTTTCGTCCTCGAAGTAGAGATCGAACGCCTCGTCGTCCGACCGGTTGCGCACGTGATGGCCGATGTGTCCTTGGCGGATCAGGTGGAACGGCGCCGGGAAGAACAGCGCGAGGATGGCTCCTACCGTCTGATTGACTTTGGCATTCGGATGCAGCAGGTTGTGCTCGGCCTCGTGCAACATCGCATAGCCCGAATTCATCGTGATGCCGTAGGCGAGCGAGAGCAGCGCAACCCACCACCAGGAGTGGACCTGCCCCGCCGCCCACAGGATCGAGCACAGAGCGACGAGCTGAACGGCTGCGATGGCCAGGTTGAGGCGCGCGGGGATCGGAAAGGTGGCGCTCATCGCGTACCTTCCGGCAGAGGGCGATAACCACAGATGTCCAAGCCGCGAAATTCCGGCGCGCCGTCGAAGCGGGCGAACGTCCTGGGGACGATGGCGCGCGAGTAGAGCGACGTCCGGAACGCTTCATCCTTCGACAGAGCGAGCAACTGGCGCCGCATCTCGGGCCGGCGCGCGCGCAATTCCGGGAGCTCGCGCGCCAGCTCGTCGACCACGCGCAGTTGCCCGCGCTTCGGCGTGCCGAAGAACTCATCGAGCATCCAGGCGAACAGTCGTGCGTTCCATCGCCGCGCAAGGGGTGTGGCGCGCTTCCACAGCGCATCGAGGAGCTCCTCATCGCAGCGCACGTGCCCGACCTCGTCGGCCAGATGCCGGCGGTGCGCCGCGACGAAATGAGGCTCGATCGACTCGCGCTCCTGGAGGTAGGCGCGGGAGTAGGCGATCGACCGCTCCTCCTGGAGGAGCATCAGCCAGAGGAAGAGGGGAAAGAGGAGAGGACGATCGACCGCCCATCTCAAACCAGTCATCCAGAGCCCAGGAACGTGGATGAAATACGAGTCGCGCCCGGCATAGAGCTGTGGCGCGCACTTCTCGTTCAACCGCCGGAACATCTCCGTGTGCGCCAGCTCTTCGTTGCGAAACGCGCGCAATCCGTCCGCCATCCGCTCCGGCCACGGTTCGCGGAGCAGTGCGTCCAGGATCGGACGGCCGAGGACGGTCTCGAAGAACATGATCTGTTCGTTGAAATAGAGCGCGTGGAGCTGGTTGTACCGCAGGCGCTGCTCTGCTGTGAGCTCCCGATACGACCGGGTGTGGAAAAGCGGCGTAAGCTCGGCGGGAATGAAGGGCTTTTCCGCGTCGATCACGACGGCACCTCCCCCGGCTCCTCCTCCTCGCCGCCGCCGGCCCTCTCCAGCCGGAGGTAGCGCTCGACGGGGATGCCGACGTGCTGTGCGAAGCGCTGGCGGTAGCTCTCCACCTCGCCCACTGATTCGTCGAGGAAAACCCTCTCGACGCGGAAGAGAGGGACGAACATCGTGGAGAGGCCGAGGGTTTGGTCTTCCGGGCGGACGGCCTGGGCCATCCAGTCGTCGAAGCTCGAGAGGTTGATGCCGCGCAGGGTCAGGCCGGGGACGCCGAGCTCCTCCAGGATGCCCCAGAACTTCTCGGTCGGATTCACCAGGTGGACGATGACGATGGCGCCGGGGCGGATCATGCGTGCTCCTCGCTGGGGTCCTGCTCGCCTGGCTGCGACAGCTCCAGCAGCACGCCGCCGGTGCTCCTCGGATGCACGAACTGCACCCAACATCCGCCCGCCCCCCGCGTCGGCTCGGGGCGGAGGACCTGAAAACCCGACGCGCGCAGCCGGGCGTCGTCGCCGCGGACGTCGTCGCTGGCGAGGCAGAGGTGATGGACTCCCGGGCCTCTCTTCGCCAGGAACTTGGCGACGGGCGAATCCTCGCCCATGGGCTCCAGGAGCTCGATCCGCGACTCGCCGCAGGGGATCAGGGCGACCCGCACCCCTTCGTGCGGCACCTCTTCGATCTCCGCGACGGAAAGCCCCAGAGCCTCATACGTCTTGCGGGCCTCGGCGATGGACGGCACCGCGATGCCCACGTGGTCGATCTTGCCGATCATGGCGCTCTCTCCTCCGGGGCGCCGCGCAGCACGCCGGTGAACAGGCGGTCGGCCACCTGGTAGGGGTCCTCGCGCCCGTCGAAGCCGCGCTCGACCTCCTTCTCCACGCCGAGGATACGGTCGGCGGCAGCCACCACCCTCTCCTTGAGGATCGTCTCGACGCGCAGGCGCAGGTGGGAGATCCGCCGCTTCTCCAACTCGCCGCTCGCGATCAGGTGCTCGCGGTGGCGCTCCACCTCGGCCAGCAGGCGCTCGATCCCCTCGTCGTGGACGGCCACGGTCTTGAGGACCGGCGGGATCCAATCGCCGTGCTCGCCCAGGCCGAGCATCATCTCCAGGTCGCGGGCGGTGCGGTCGACCCCCTCGCGGTCGGCCTTGTTGATGACGAAGAGGTCGGCGATCTCCAGAATCCCCGCCTTGATGGCCTGGATGTCGTCGCCCAGGCCGGGGACGGTCACCAGCACCACGCTGTCCACCGTGCGCACCACGTCCACCTCGTCCTGCCCGACGCCCACCGTCTCGACGAGCACCCAGTCGAATCCGGCGGCGTCGAGGAGGTCGACGGCGTCGCGCGTCGCCCGCGCCACGCCCCCCATGGCGCCGCGGGTGGCCATGGAGCGGATGAAGACGCCGGGATCGGTGTAGAGAGCCTGCATGCGGATGCGGTCGCCGAGGATCGCGCCGCCGGTGTAGGGGCTGGTGGGATCGACCGCGAGGATGCCGACCGTCTCGCCGCGCTGGCGGCAGCGGCGTGCGAAGCGGTCGACCAGGGTGCTCTTGCCGGCGCCCGGGGGTCCGGTGATGCCCACCACCCGCGCCCGGCCGGTCCGTGGGTAGACGCGGCGGACCAGCTCGCGTTGCGCCGCGCCGCCGTCCTCCAGCCGCGAGATCGCCCGCCCCACCGCCCGCGGCTGGCGGGCGAGGAGGCCCGCGACGAGGCCGTCGAGATCCTCGGCCCGCCGGGCGGCCAGGGCCACCATCACTTCCCCTGCAGGAGCTGGCGGGCGATCACCAGGCGCTGGATCTCGCTCGTGCCCTCGCCGATGGTGCAGATCTTGGCGTCGCGGTAGTACTTCTCCGCCCGGTAGTCCTTGACGAAGCCGTAGCCGCCGTGGATCTGCACGCCGCGCTCGGAGCAGAAGACGGCCGCCTCGCCGGCGGCGAGCTTGGCCTCGGACGACAGGCGCGTCACTCTCGCACCGCGGTCCAAGGCCTCGGCCGCGGCGAAGGTGAGGATCTCGGCGGCGGCGATGCGGGTCGCCATCTCGGCGAGGGCGAACTGGATGGCCTGAAAGCCGGCGATCGGCTGGCCGAACTGCTGGCGCTCCTTGGAATAGCGGAGCGCCGTCTCGTAGGCGCCGAGCGCCGTGCCGAGTCCCAGGGCGGCGATCGAGATGCGGCCGCCGTCCAGGATCTCCAGAGCCTGGATGAAGCCCTCGCCGACGTCGCCCAAAAGGCGGTCCTCTTCGACGAAGCAGCTCTCCATGACCACCTCGGAGGTGTCCGAGGCGCGGATGCCCAGCTTGTTCTCCTTCTTGCCCGGGCGGAAGCCCTGCATCCCCTTCTCCAGCACGAAGGCAGAGATGTTGTGGTGCCGCGGCCCGTGGGGATCGGTGACCGCGAAGACCACGCAGACGTCGCCGACGCTGCCGTGGGTGGTGAAGGTCTTCGCGCCGTTCAGGATCCAGCCGCCGTCCACCCTCTCGGCGCGCGTGCGGGTGCCGGCGGCGTCGGAGCCGGCGCCGGGCTCCGTGAGGCTCCAGGCGCCGATCTTCTGGCCCTGCGCCAGGGGACCGACCCAGCGCCGCCGCTGCTCGGCGTTGCCGAACTTGTAGATGTGATTGGTGCACAGCGAATTGTGCGCCGCCACGCTGATGCCCACCGAAGGGTCCACCTTGGAAATCTCGGTGATGACGAGGACGTACTCGACGTAGCCGAGCCCGGCGCCGCCGGCTTCCTCGGGGAAGATGACGCCCAGGAAGCCGAGCTCGCCCGCCTTCGCCATGACGTCGCGCGGGAACTTCTGGCTCTCGTCGATCTCATCGACGATGGGGTCGATCTCGCGCCGGGCGAATTCGCGGGCGGTCTCCTGGATGGCGCGCTGCTCCTCGGTCAGGGAAAAATCCACGTGTCTCCTCCTCGGGCCGGCCGATGCTATCGCGGCAGCGAAGGCCCTGGCAACGCGGCGTTGTACAATCAGTCAGCGCAAGCACGCTTGGGACAGGCGCTTCGACGGAGCGATGCCATGACACCGGACGTCCAGTTGGTGCGCAAGATGATGTCGCGCCAGAATCTGACCCGCACCGAGAGCAGCGAGCTGCTCGAGGCCTTGCTGCGCCACGACGGCGAGGGGTGGAAGTTCCTCGCCTATTCTGTCGCCTCGCAGACCAAGGGCGAGACGGTCGACGAGCTGCTCGGGATGCACGACGCCATGCACAGCCTGACCGGCGACTATGACCTCGACCTCGCCGGCCGCCGGCCGATGGACGTGTCGAGCGCGGGCGGCAGCGGCGTGCGCAAGATCAACGTCTCGACGCTGATGTCGCTCGTCGTGGGCGAGCCCGAAGTTCCCCTCATCAAGCACTCGTTCTGGAAGGTGACCAGCCTCACCGGCAGCGCCGACGCCCTGGAGGCGGTGGGCATCTTCCCGCCGCGGGTGACGCTGCCGCAGATCCAGCACGCCGTGGAGACGGTGGGCACGGTCTTCTACTCGCCGGTGTTCGTCAGCGCCGAGCTCGGCAACATCGTGAATTTCGGCCGGGTGCTGGCCGTCCACCAGGTCGGCGTGAGCACGCCGTTCCATCTCATGGTGCCGATCTTCACCCCGATCCCGCTTACGTACCGCATGTTCGGGCTCAACAACCCGACGCAGTTCGAGATGCTCACCGAGCTGTTCCGGGGGCTGGGCTACAAGAACGCCCTGCTGGTGCGCGGCTTCGAGGGGCTCGACGAGGCCTCCATCATCGGCCCGAGCCGGGTGCGCGGCTTCCGCAACGGCGAGGACTTCGACTTCGTCCTGCTGCCCGGAGAGCACGGCCTCCAGCGGGCGCCCGCGGAGGCGGTGACCCCGGTCGACGCGGCGTCCAACATCCGCGACTTCGTGCGCATCGCCTATGGCCAGGAGACGGGACCGAAGCGGGACCTGGTGGCGCTCAACGCCGGCCTGGCCCTGTGGATCTCCGAGCGGGCGGCCACCATCGAAGAGGGGATCCAGACCGCGATCTCCCGGCTGGAGAGCGGCAGCGTGGCCGCGAAGCTCACCGCTCTGGTCGAGCAGCACGGCGAGACCGAGATTCTGCGCCAGGCCCGCGCGGACCACCTGTCTCCCTGAAGGGCCGCATGGACCTCCGCCGCGAGATCCTGCGCAACGTCGTCCTCTGTCAGATGCTCGAGCCGCTGGCGAGAAAGCCGCGGCTCGATTCTCTGACCTCGGGGCCTAAGCTGGAGTACTTCTTCGTCGCCGGCGTGAACAGCGCCTGGGCGTTCTACGATCTCGCCGACCGGGTGCTCACCGCCCGCCGCCAGCCGGACTGCATCTACGACCTCGCCTACGAGGCACAGGCGGCGAGCGTGCGCAATCGCTACGGGGGCAAGATCAACTACGGTCAGATCACGCTGCTCGTCCCCTTGATCACCGCGCAGGTGCTCGACTATCTGGAGAGCGGCACGCACGAGGACATCGAATCGATCCTGGCGCGCACCGGCGACGTGCTGCGCCACACGACCGAGAAGGACGTGGAAAGCGCTGAGCGGTTCACTCACCTCGGCTACGAGGTCTCGGCCAAGAACCGCGCGCGGACCGGCGATCCGAAGCCGCCGAGCTTTCCGGTCTTCAAGGGGCGCTATGCCAACCTCTGGGACCTCTTCATCGACCGCCAGCAGCTCGTCATCGGGCGCGAGATGTCGCAAGGCTACCCGAACAGCCTGCAGGTCTACCGCTTCCTGCTCCACAACCTGGACCGCGGCATCCTGCCGGCGAGCGCAATGGCCTTCGACCTCCTCTTCACCGAGCACCGGCGCCACGACGTGGTGGCCGACTTCATCGCCGTCGGCATCTACCTGGTGCTGACCAAACACCCGGAGAGCGTGTTGTTCACGTGAGAAAGGCGGCGGGTGGCCTCACCGCGTACTCCAGCCACAGATACTCGCCCTGCCGCTCGCAGCCTTCGAGGCGGAGGAGCGCCGGAGCGCCCGTGCCTTCGAAGAGGTTGACCGACCCCGGCTCCAGCACGAGCGGGATGACCAGGAGGTGGATGCGGTCGACGAGCCCGGCGGTCAGCAGAGCCCTATTGAGCGTCCCTCCCCCTTCGCAGGCGATCGACGAGATCCCGCGCGCCTCGAGAGCAGCGAGGAAGGCGGCGAGGTCGATCCTCTCCTCGCCGGCGAGCACCGTCTCCACGCCGCGCTGCGCCAGGAGATCGAGAGTGGCGCGGGGCGTGCGCTCGCTCACGCCGATCAGCGTGCGCACCGAGCCGTCCAGAAAACGGCTGTGGCGCGGGATCCGGCCGTGAGCGTCGAGAGTGATCCGCACCACCTCGACTCCCGGGGCGGCGTGCGAGGCCAGGCTCGGATCGTCGGCCAGGACCGTGCCGGTGCCGACCAGCCCGGCAGTGTAGCGACAACGGATCGCATACTTGTGCTCCCACACCTCGCGAGGAGTCGCCAGCAGAGTGGCCATGTCGTGGCTGTGCATGCCGCGGCGCTCGGTGATCAGGCCGTTGATCGTGACCGCGGTCAGGATGTCGAGGCGCACCCCTGCATCCTACGACGCCCGGACGCGCAGCTCGAAATAGCGGCGGGCCGCGTCGAGGTCGGCGGGCCTGTCGATCTCGAAGACGGGAGCGTAGTACTCGCGGAAGAGGACCCGCTCGCCCCGCTCGATGGCGACTTGCAGGAACGTCTCCCGCGGCGACGTGAGGGCACCCGGCAGATAGCCGAACATGCGCGGCGAATGGACTCCGAAGCTCAGGATGCTGAACGGGTATTTCCCCTCCCGCGTCACGGTCACCTCGGGGGTCGGAGAAAGCGTCAGCTTGGCCTTGAAGCGGTCCGTGCGGGCGTAGAGGTAAGAGCCCTCGCTGCCAGATGCCAGATGGGCACGCACGATCTCCCGCACGGGCGCGAAGTCGGTGAGCAGCATGTCCCCGCCCACCCAGGCGTAGGGCTCGCGCATCCAGCGGCGCGTGTTGGACAGCGTCACCAGCATGTCGGTGAGGTCCTCCTCCACGTGCACCTCCATGCCGGTGCGCCCGAGCTCCGCGACGAATTCCGGCCGCGTCACGACCACCGGCTCAAGGCCCGCCGCCTCCGCCATCGCCGCGTGGCGAGCGAGCAGCGTCATCCCTCCCACCTCGACGAGCTGCTTCGGCCGCCCGTCCGTGACGGCGTGCATCCGCGTTCCCAACCCCGCTGCCAACACGATGAGCTTCATGATCCAGGCTCCGCCGTGGATTGTAGCAATCTTTTCAATTCCAACAAAACTGCCCCGGCTCTTGGCTTACAATGAAGGGGAATGCTCGACACCTACCGCCCCGTCGAGACGCCGGAGGGAGTGGAAATCGGTCTCCGGGTCGCGGGTCCGGTGCCGCGTCTCTATGCCGCGCTGCTGGATCTCGGCCTCCGCATGGTCCTCTATGTCCTCCTGCTCATCCCCGCCGGCCGCTTCGGCCACACCGGTGTGGGATTGTTTCTCGTCGCGCTGTTCCTCGTCGAGTGGTTCTACAACGTGGTCTTCGAGGTGAAGCGCGGCGGCGCGACGCCGGGGAAGCGGCAGATGGGGCTCGTCGTCCTCCACCGCGACGGCACGCCGGTGGGCTGGACGGCGTCGGTGATCCGCAATCTCGTCCGCTTCGCCGACTTCCTGCCCTACGCCTACGGCTTCGGCCTCGCCGCCATGCTGGTGGACCGCGACTTCCGGCGGCTGGGAGACCTCGCAGCCGGCACGGTCGTGGTGCACCGCGAGCCGGTGGCGCTCGGAGCGCGGGTGCCGGCGGCGCCGCCTCTGCGGCCGCCGGCGCCGCTGTCGCTCGACGAGCAGCGGGCGGTCATCGAGTTCGCGGAGCGGCTGGGCACCTGGCCCGCGGCGCGCTCCGCCGAGCTCGCGGCGCTCCTCGGGCCGCTCCACTCGGCGGCCCGTGAAGACGGTGGCGAGGGGGTGCAGAGACTGGTCGGCATGGCCAACTGGCTGCTGGGGCGACGGTGAGCCGCGAGGTCTTCGAGCGCCAGCACGAGGCCCAGTGGACGGCCCTGGACCTGAGCCTGGCGCGCCTGGAGGGGAGGCAAGCTGCACGCAGCGTGCCCGCCGACCTGCCCGAGCTCTATCGCCAGGTCTGCCATCACCTCGCCCTGGTGCGCCACCGGCGCTACGGGGCCGACCTCGAGCTGCGCTTGAACCGGCTGGTGCTGCGCGGCCATCAGCAGATCTACCAGGGGCAGATCCAACAGGGACAATCGGGCGGCTTCGCCGGGATCGCCGACTTCGCGCGTCGCGGATTTCCCCGCCTGGTGCGCAGTGAGAAGCGGCTGGTGGGGCTCTCGGCGCTCCTCTTCGCGGGGCCGCTCCTCCTCATGACGGTCTTCGTGCCGCATCACCCCGAGGTCGCGTTCTCGGTCCTGCCGCCGTCGACCGTGGAGCAGATGGGGCAGCAGTTTTCGCCCGGCGGATCGCTGGAGGCCGGACGGCCGGTGGACAGCGACGTGCTGATGTTCGGCTACTACATCAACAACAACATCGGCATCGCCTTCCGCACCTTCGCCACCGGCATCCTGGGCGGCGTCGGCTCGATCTTCTTCCTGGTCTACAACGGCCTGGTGATCGGGACGGTGACCGGCTACATCCGGGAGATGGGTTTCGCTCCGCAGTTCTTCCCCTTCGCCATCGGGCATGGCGCCTTCGAGCTCACCGCGATCGTCCTTTCCGGCGCGGCCGGGCTGCGCCTGGGGCTGGCGCTCCTCTCGCCCGGACCGGTGAGCCGCGGCCGGGCGCTCCAGCAGGCGGGGAGGATCAGCATCCGCATCCTCTATGGCGCGGCCGGGATGCTCGTCGTCGCCGCCTTCCTGGAGGCTTTCTGGTCGCCGCTCCCCCAGCCGGCGGCCGCCAAGTACGGCATCGGCGCCGTCCTCTGGGTCTCCGTCCTCTTCTACCTCACCCTGGGCGGCCGGCAACGTGGATCTTGATCGCGTCGCGGCCGTGATCCGGCCCCGCAGCCCCTGGGAGGCGATCGACCTCGGGTTCGGCATGGTCCGCGCCTGGTGGCGGCCGCTGCTGTCCGCCTGGCTCGCCACGGTGGCGCCGGTCTGGTGCCTGCTCTTCCTCTTTCTGTCCGGCCGGCCGGGCCTCGCCCTGTTCGTCCTCTGGTGGCTGCGCCCGCTTTTCGACCGCGTGCCCCTTCACGTGGTCAGCCGCCGCCTCTTCGGCGACGCGCCCCCCGCCGGGACCGTGGCCGCCGATCTACGGCAGCTCTGGGGGCGCGACCTGCTCGCCGCGCTCACCCTCCAGCGTCTCGACCCGGCGCGTTCGTTCCACCTGCCGGTGGGACAGCTCGAAGGGCTGACCGGCGCCGCGCGCCGGCGGCGGAAGGAGCTCCTGGACCGCAGCGGGAGGGCGGCGGCGATCTGGCTCACCGCCGCCTGCGCGATGCTCGAGCTGGTCCTCGTCTTCGCCCTCCTCGGGCTCATCGGCCTGTTGTCGCCGCAGGAAGCGAGCCTCGGATCGGCACTGCAGACGGCGTGGGCCGATGAGACGTTGCCCTACTGGCTCGGCCTCGCCATCGGCGGCCTGGCTTTCGCCGCCTTCCTGATCATCGAGCCGTTCTACGTCGCGGCCGGCTTCTCTCTCTACCTGAGCCGGCGCACCCAGCTCGAAGGGTGGGACGTGGAGATCGCCTTCCGCCGCCTCGCCGGCCGCCTCACGGGAGCCGGCCGCGGACGGGGGCGGGCGGCGGCGGCGGTGGTGATGGTTTTGGGACTCGGGTCCGTGCTGTGGGCTGAACCGCGACCGGGGGTCGATCCCCGACCTGGGGTTGAAACCCCAGGCTATGTGCATTCGCCCTCCGGGCGACACCACCAGCCCTCCGAAGGCACAGCCGCATTCGCCACCGCCCCGGACCCCGCGGAAGTCCTGCGCCGCGTGCTTGCGAGTCCGGATTTCCGTACCCGCAGAAAGGTCACCACCTGGCGGCTCAAGGACCGGGCGCCGTCCCGGGAGGAGAGCGGGCCGCGCTTTCAGCTCCCGTCGTTCCACATCGCCGGAGAGCTGATCACCGTCATCGCCATGTTCGCCGGCGCGGTGATCGTCGTCATCCTGGCCGCCCTCCTGGTCGGCGTGGTGCGCGACTGGCGCCGGCGCGGGCCGCGACGCGACGGAGACGAGGACAGGGACGCGCTGCCCGAGGCGGTCTTCGGGCTCGACATCCGGCCCGAGTCGCTGCCTCCCGACGTGCCGGCTGCCGCATGGGCTGCGTGGGAGCAGGGCGATCCGGCGGCGGCGTTGGGGCTCCTGTATCGCGGCGCGCTCGCCTGCCTGGTGCACCGCGACGGCCTGGAGGTGGCGGCGAGTTGGACGGAGGGCGACTGCCTCACCGTCGTCCGCCGTCGCGCGGCGCCGGCGAGCGCCGAGTACTTCGCCGCCCTGACCCGTGCCTGGCAGTCCACCGCCTACGCGCATCGGCCTCCCACCGGCGAGGAGGCGAAGGCGCTGTGCGCAGGTTGGCGGCGCCACTTCTTCGAGACGGCGGGGGCGGGCGAGACCCGCGAGGCGGCATGAAGGACCGCGGCTTCCAAATCGCCGTCGGCGTTGCCGTGGTGGCGGTCCTCGGCCTTCTCGCCTGGGGGCTCCGCGACCGCTTCGAAAAGGTGGAAGTCGACGTGGACATCGGCTTGCAGGGAGAGGCGCGGGTGAATCCGCTGCTCGCCGCCGAGCGCCTCTATAGCGGCATGGGCCTGCAAGCCCGCACATTGCCGGGAGCTCTCGACAAGCTGCCGCCGACCGACTACGCCATCGTCCTGGTGAGCCCGCGTCGGGCCGTCGGCGGCAAGCGGTTGAGCGATCTCAAGGATTGGGTCCACCGCGGCGGCCGGCTGGTGGCCGCGGTGGACGAGGCGCCGAGCCTCGATCCGCTCCTCTCCTGGTTCGGCGTGCATGTGGTGGTCCCCAAGGAGAAGGACGAAAAGAGCAAGAAGGACAAGAAAGAGGACGAGCAGGAAGACACGGAGAAGGTCGGGACCGAGACGCTGGAGATGCCGTCGCGCAGCGGCAAGGTGCGTATCGAAGTGGCGCGGCTGCCGCGTCTGGTGGATGAGCGCAGGCTCGCCAACTTCTGGCTCGGCTCCGCCTCCGGAAAGTTCCTGCTGCGTTTCTTTGAAGGCAGCGGACGCGTCATCCTGCTCAGCGACGCCTCCTTCCTCACCAACGACCACATCGGCCAGCCGGACCACGCGCGCGCCGCGTGGGCCGTCGTCAACGCCCAGGAGCCGCCGAAGGGCGTATGGATCGTCGTCCGCGAGGATCTGCCGTCGCTGGCCGGGCTCCTGGCGCGCCACGCCGGGGCGGCGTCGACGAGCGGCCTCGTCCTCCTCGCCGCCTGGCTGTGGTCCGCGGGAGCCCGCTTCGGACCGATCGCTCCCGATCCGCCGCGGGACCGCCGGAGTCTCCTGGAGCACATCGAGGCCGCCGGCGACCTCCTGCTCCGCGTCGGACGCGGCGAAGACCTCGTCCAGTCCGTGCGCGAAGCGCTCTTGCGGCGCGTCGAGATCCGCGAGCCGGAGTGGAGCAAGTTGCCGCCTGCCGATCTGGTCGCGCGCCTGGCCGCCGCTTCCGGCCTCACGCCGCGCCGGGTGGACGCCGCCCTGCGCGGCTCGATCGACAGCCCGGGCGACCTCACCCTTGCCGTGGAAACCCTCGAGATCCTCAGGAGATCCCTGTGAGCGAACCCGTCCAGACCCCCAACGCGCCCGGCACCGCGCCGACCGCCGCCGACTTCCCGCGCGCCGCCGAGCTCGTGCGCCGGATCCGGGAGGAAGTGGGCCGCGCCGTCGTCGGCCAGAACGCCGTCGTCGACCAGGTGCTGACCGCCTTTCTCGCCGCCGGCCACGTCCTCATCGAAGGCGTGCCCGGCCTCGGCAAGACCCTCCTCGTGCGCGCCATCGCCCGCACCTTCGGCGGCCGGTTCACCCGCATCCAGTTCACCCCCGACCTCATGCCCACCGACGTCACCGGCCACGCCGTGTTCGACGCCAAGAGCGGCGAGTTCCGCATCCGCAAAGGCCCGGCCTTCACCAACCTCCTGCTGGCGGACGAGATCAACCGCGCGCCGGCGAAGACCCAGGCCGCGCTCCTCGAAGTCATGCAGGAGCGCCAGATCTCCATCGAGGGCCAGCCGTTCGCCGTGCCGCGGCCGTTCATGACCCTGGCCACCCAGAACCCCATCGAGCAGGACGGCACCTATCCCCTCCCCGAGGCCCAGCTCGACCGCTTCCTGCTCAAAGTGCGCATCGACTATCCGAGCCACGCCGAAGAGGTCGACCTCGTGCGCTCTGTCACCTTGAACCAGATCGCGAGCGACCTCGACGTCTCCGCCGTGGGCACCGTCGCGGGTCCGGATCAAATCGGCTGGATGCAGGAAGTCGCCGCGCGCATCCTGGTCGACGACCGCATCCTCGACTACGCCGTGCGCATCGTGCGCGCCACCCGCGCCTGGAAAGGCCTGCGCAACGGCGCCGGCCCGCGCGGCGCCATCTCCCTCGTGCGGGCTGGCCGCGCCATGGCCCTCTTGAACGGCCGCGACCACGTCCTCCCGGACGACATCAAGGCCACCGCCCTCTCCGCCCTCGGCCACCGCGTCATCGTCAGCCCCGAGCTGGAGATCGAAGGCCAGCGCGCCGAGCACGTCATCCCGGCCATCCTGGAGAAGGTCGAGGCGCCGCGGGCATGAGCCTCACCCACGACCCCTCTCCCATCGCCCTCCCTTCCGCCGGGAGAGGGGCGCCTCCACCCGGGGCCGGGCATGAATGCTTGGGCACCCGCATGAGGGTTTCGCGGAGGAGAGGCCATCCGGCCTCCCAACCCAGGGCGTTGCCCTGGGCTGAGGGATCGCGGGCCTTCAGCCCTAACAACCGGACACGGTTTTCAGGCCCAACGGGCCGTGATTCCTCAGCCCAGGGCAACGCCCTGGGTTGGGGGGCGTCTGTTTCTTCTTCTTTTCCCCCCTCTCCCGGTCGGCGGGGGGGCGATGGGAGAGGGGGGCCAGGGGGGTGAGGCCCGGCCGCGGCCTCCTCCGCCTCCTCGCCGCCTGGGCCCTCCTGGGCGTCGCCGCCGCCCTCTGGCATCCGCTGTTCCTCGCCTGGACCGTCTGTGGAATTGCCCTGGCCGTGGCGGCGGCGTGGTCCTGGCACCGCCTGCGCGACGCGCCGCCGCCGGACTCCGAACGCGACGCCGCGCCTTCCTTCCCGCTGGGCGTCTTCAGCCCGGTGCGCCTGCGCCTGATCAATCCTGGACGGCGGCCCGTCGACGTCGAGGTCCACGACACCCATCCGCCCTACGCCGAGACCGAAGGACTGCCCCGGCGGCTCACCCTGCCGGCCCGCGGCTGGGGGCGCCTGGAGTACCGCCTGCGCCCCACCCAGCGCGGCGACCACGACTTCGGAGCCGTCGACCTCCTGCTGCGCATGCCAGGGGACCTCTGGCGCCGCCGGCTGTCGGCCGGCCGCGGCCAGCGGGTGCGCGTCGTGCCCAACTTCCAGGCGGTAGCCCGATACGCCATCCTGGCCCTGGCCGACCAGCTCGGCCAGATGGGCATCCGCGTGGGCCGTCAGCGCGGCGAGGGTCTGGAGTTCCAGGAGCTCCGGGAGTATCGCAGCGGCGACAGCCTGCGGCGCGTCGACTGGAAGGCCACCGCGCGGCGGCAGAAGCTCATCTCCCGGCAATACCAGGAGGAAAGGAACCAGCAGATCGTCTGCCTCATCGACTGCGGACGCCGGATGCACGCCCGGGACGGCGACCTCACCCACTTCGACCACGTCCTCAACACCGTCCTCCTCCTCGCCTACGTGGCCCTGCGCCAGGGCGACGCCGTAGGCTTCCAGACCTTCAGCGGCCCCGAGCGCTGGCTGCCGCCCGTCAAAGGCCCGGCCGGCCTCCAGGCCATCCTGCGCCTCGTCTACGACCTGGAGACCACCGCCAGCCCGTCCGACTACCTGGAAGCGGCCACCCGCCTGATGATCCACCAGAAGCGCCGCGCCCTCGTCGTCCTCATCTCCAACCTGCGCGACGAAGACTCCGACGAAATCGTCCCCGCCCTCCGTCTCCTGCGCACCCGCAACCTCGTCCTCCTGGCCAGCCTCCGCGAGTCCATCCTCCAAGAGAAGCTCGCCCAGCCCCCCCGCGACCTCAAAGACGCCCTCCGCACCGCCTCCATCCACCGCTACCTCGCCGCCCGCCGCAAAGTCCTCGACGAGCTCCAAGTCGGCGGCGTCCTCACCGTCGACGTCGAGCCGGAAATGCTGCCGTATCAGGTAGTTAACCGGTATCTGGAGGTGAAGAGGAGCGGGCGGCTGTGAGGTTGTCCCTTTTGTGTCGGGATCGCTGACCGCGAGTCACGGCACCTCGGGCCGAAGAGCTTCAATGTAGGCAGACATCCGACCAGGCACGACCACACGCCGGTCGAGTGTCAGGAGCGTCGAGCCGCTCGCTTCAGCAACTCCGAGCAAGTACGCGTCCGTGACCTGCTGATGACCGAGGAGACGCTCGAACACTTCTGCCGTCTGGGGCAGCGCCGGTAGAGCCTCGACATAGACATGACGGTGATCGCGAGTCAGCTCCGCCAGCAACCTGACTGCTTCGGCCGGAGTCTTCCTGACCTCCACGACATTGTGGTTTGACGACAGGCGTACGAACCCGAGTTGAGTCAGAGCGCACGTGGCCCAACGCGGAGCCGGCCGCTGTTCGAGACGCGCCATCACCTCGGCATGGAATTGGTGATTTGGCCACGCCAATGCCAGAAGGGCGTTGACGTCCAGCAGAAGCGGCCGGCTCTCAGACGATTCCATCCTCGTCAAGGGCTCTCTGGATTCGCGAGGCTGGGATTAGACCAGCGTCTGCCGGCACCTCGAAGACGGGAAAACGAGAAGCACCCTTGGCCGGACTCTTCGACCCTTTCCCGGAGGGCTGGAGCGCCTGCCGAGCCATCTCGGAGAGGACGCGACCGAGTCGCCTGCCGGTCGCCTTTGCACGCACTTGCGCCGCCTCATACACATCGTCGTCGAGAGTCACGGTCGTCCTCATAGCCGAGATGATACGCTGATGGCCTCACATCGGCTACCAGCGCGAAGGCTCGGCGCCTGGAGTACCGCCTGCGCCCCGAGCGCTGACTGCTGCCCCGTCAAAGGTCCCGCACCGCCTCCATCCACCGCTACCTCGCCGCCCGCCGCAAAGTCCTCGACGAGCTCCAAGTCGGCGGCGTCCTCACCGTCGATGTCGAGCCCGAGCTGCTGCCTTATCAGGTGGTAAATCGGTACCTGGAGGTGAAGCAGAGTGGGCGGCTGTAGAGTGGGAATGGGAGAGGCGCCTCCGCTCAGGAGGAGTGGCCCCAACGCGCACAGTTCGGTTGCCGCACCAAGCAATCTCGCCCACCTGCCTTGCCCGCTCTGATTCGACAACACTCGTTCCTAAGTTGACGCGGATGCTGAACGAGACTATGATTTGCCCAACTCAAACGAGCGCAGGAGCATAGCGATATGCAAGCACTAATTTATCTAAGCCTCCAGAGGGCGGAGCATGATGCTAAGGCGGTCAGCCGAGCGGCTGCGCTCGGTGGTGATACTTAAGGTAGGCGGCAGTGGAACGACCTTGACGTGCAAACCATCGCTCTCGATCAGAACCACTGGATCTACCTTGCGAGGGCCTACCACGGGAAGCCCGGTGGCGCTCAGGCAGACATCCTCAACGCCCTATCCGCCGCCGTGCGCTCGGGCGGTATTCGTCTTCCCCTTAGCTTTCTTCACCTCGTCGAGCTCCTGAGACACGAGACGCAGGAACGGCGCATCCGGCTGGCGGAGGTCTTTGACCTGCTCGCCGCCGGATGGTTCATGGCAACTTGGCCCTACGTTCTGCCTCTCGAAATCGACCGCGCGGTAGCTCAGGCATTGGGCTCGCCTCCGCCTCCGCATCCTGAAGTCATCGGTAGGGGTTTTCTCTTCGGCATGGCGCCACGCGAATGTCTTGAACTTGGCCGCCATCTGAAGCGGGGGAACCTAGAGAAGATCGAGCGCATTGCCTCTCTACCTGGAGCCATCCTCGACCTAGTCGCATCCTCGGACGAAGTGAACCGGACCGCACAGAATACGTCTATCGCTCAGCGGAATACCGCAGACGCAGCCTCCCTGGACCAAGGCCGCCACAGTCTCCGCGGGGAATCCAAGGACCTGCGCCATCGCGTCAAGCTGGCCAACTACACGCTCCTGTTCCAAGACCAGCTCGCACAATCGCTCGGTCGTTACGGTATCGCGTTCAGGGACTTCTGCTCACGCGGTGTGGAGTTTCTTGTTGACTTCTGGTCGCGAATTCCTTCGCTACACGTCGACTGCGAGTTGAGCCTCTACCGCGATCGACAGTGGTCACGGGCAGTCCATCCCAACGACTTCGCTGACATTGGGCACCTCGTGCTCTCGATACCCTACTGCTCAGTGGTGGTTACCGAGCGCTTTTGGGCGCGAGCAATCCAGGAGACCGGTCTCGCCGCCCGGTATGGCATCGCAGTGTGCTCGACGCTCGACGAGCTGAAGAGCCTACTGGCGGCCTAACTAAGTGACCTGCCGCCTCACCCCGAAGCCGCGCATATGAAAGTATTCATTAGTTGGTCGGGAGATCTCAGTAGAAACCTCGCTGAGGCCACTTCGTCGTGGCTTTCTAGGGCGCTTCATCATGTTCATCCATATTTCACTCAAAAGGATATAGAAAGCGGCTCGAGGTGGTTCTCCGAAGTTGCGTCGGAATTGTCCCAATCGAACTACGGTCTACTATGTCTGACAAAAGAAAACGTCGAGAGCCCTTGGATCATGTTCGAAGCAGGTGCTCTGTCAAAGCATTCGGAAGAAGGGCGGGTTTCTCCTGTCCTGTTTGACGGTCTAAGGCACGAAGACCTCAAGGGCCCTCTAGGCGGTTTCCAGGCGGTTCTTTTTGGCGAAATCGAGTTCCGTCCGTTGATTGAGTCAATCAATGGGCGATGCGGTTTAGGCAGGCTCTCAGATGGAGTCCTCGAAGACGTGTTCAAGACTTGGTGGCCGCGTCTAGAAACGCGCGTCAATCAGATCATGCGCGAGTATCGAGAAACACACCCTGCACAAGTGGCACCAGAGCGGGTCGTTGAAGAGACCCTGCTCGTCGTCAAGAGTCGAGACCGTGATATTCGGCTCGCACTCGAAATGCTTCAGGAGCTACTCGCATTGAATCGTCACAGCAAACCCGGGAAGGTGAGGACTACAGAACTCGACTCCAAGGCACTGACAGACCTCGTCGAAAGATTCCTTGCTCTGAAGAACGCAATTGCTGCCAGCGTAATGACGGAAGATGAGAAAATAAGAAGTCTGGTTTGTGAACTGGCCATCGCGCTAAAAAGATTCGTTACGCTTGGCATTCCGGATGAGAATTTGCGGCGCGATTTGGGCTCTAAACTAGATGGGGTCCATTGGGATTTGGTGTCGAGCGACCAGAATTGGGGGGCGTCTGGATGAGGTGGCACGCGGGGCTGGCTAACCCACCACACGGTTCCGGGCGTCGATCGAGCCACGGCCCGACGCGACCAGCCGTTTCAGCTCTTCTTTCATAGCGGCTGGTACTCCATGGCCTCGGTCTCCGCCAGACGCGCGATGCGCTCGGCCGCGCGCCGCAGCTTGGGCTTTGCCATCGCCTCGGCCTGCCTGTCGAGTTCTTCGGGATCCAGGCGCTCGAGATGGAGACGCAGCTCCTGGAGGTACTCCGGGGTGTCGGCTCCCGGGGTCAGGTAAATCAGGTCGAGGAGCGCCTTCTCGGGCGTGGCCAGGAATGCCTCCTGCCCTTCGGAGAGGGCCGTGCGGCGGTAGCTGGTCAGGAGCTCGCCGCGGATGTGGCGGAAGTCGTAGCGCCCCAGGGGGGTGTCCCAGAGGCCTGGGCGGGCGGTGGTGACGCTCGTGGTGACCGGGACGTACTCTGGGATCATCCCGTAGTGAGCCAGAGCCGATTGCAGGCTCACGTAGGAGCCGCGGACGAGGCGGTTGGCGATCAGGAAGGGATGCGGGCGGATCTTCTGGAAGGGTGGCGCGAGGGAGTAGAGACCTCGCCGGAGCTGATACAGGCGGCCGGTTCCCACCCAGCGGGTGAGCTGCCGCTGGATGTCCTCCGGATCAGCATCCCCCACCAGGAGGAGACCTGGCTCGAAGACGGGGCTCACCCTCGACGATGCGGAGAAGCTCGTCGAATTTCATGGCGCCAACTTACCAGGAGTGGCAAGTTGCTGCAACGGAATCTAGTTCGATTCCGGTGCGGTCCCCCACACCCAGGATTAAAATCCTGGGCTGGCCACCCTTGTCCCTGCGGGACGGCTGACAGGATTTCGGCAGTCGAGGAGATTTGCTCATCGAAATCGAATCACCCTGGGCCTCCAGGGCCGTCCTATAGGGACAAGGGTTTCCAGTCCATGGGTTTTAACCCCGGGGCTTCCCAGGACGAAGCACGACCCCGGCTTCCGATATAAACTATTCCCCGATCCCGTACGTCTACTTCGTCGAGCTTGGACCGGAGGATGAGCATGGAGACCCCAACCTGCCCGCAGTGCGGCTACCCACGGGAGCCGAAGGCCCTGGACTGCCCCGTCTGCGGCATCGTCTTCGCCAAGTACCGGGCAGCGGCGCCGGCCGGCCTCAGGCCGGAACCGGCTGCGGTGCCGCCGCCGCTGCCGACCCTGAACCCGTATGCGCCTCCTCAGGCCGCAGTCTCAGTCACGAGCCCGCCGCTGCCGCAAGCTGGTTTGGCGGGAGTGTGGCGCTCCGGCGACGTGCTGGTCGTGCGCAAGGGATACCCGCTTCCTGGGCGTTGCGTGGTGTGCAACCAGCCGACGGGCAACCGCTGGCAGAAGACGCACTACTGGGTGCCCTTGGGCATCCGGCTCCTGATCCTGCTCCACGTCATCATCTACCTGATCGCCTACTTGATCGTGCGCAAGTCGGCGGACCTCGCCATCCCGCTGTGCGGCGACCACGCGAGGAAGCGATCGCGCGACACGATGCTCTCCTGGGTGCTGGTCATTGGCGGGCTAGCCCTGTTCTTCGGGATCGCCTTCGCCACGGATTCTCCCCGCCTGCTGGCCACGATCATCACCCTCGCGCTCACGGGGCTCATTACCGGAATCGTCCTGTCCGTCAAGGCTAACGTCGTCAAGCCGGTGAAGATCGACAACGACTACGTCTGGCTCAAGAAGGTCAGCCCCGCTTTCCTGAGCGGCTTGCCCGAGGTCGCCGGCAACCTGTAGCGTCGCCCGATGCCTGCTTGACGATCGACTGAGCCTGAGGCTCTGCGGACCAACGTTGGCGGGCGCCCCACCAAACCCGGTCCGCGCCAGACTGGGTTTGGTCCGCGCGGCGCCAAACCTGGCGCGCCATCCACCAAACCCGGTCCGCGTCAGACTGGGTTTGGTCTGCGCGGCGCCAAACCCGGTGCGTCGCCCACCAACGTTGGCGGGCCGCCCGCCAAATCCAGTCTGCGCCAGACTGGGCCCGGTCCACGCCGCGCCAAACCTGGCGCGCTGCTCACCAAACCCGGTGGGCCGTCCACCAAACCCGGTGCGAGCCAGACTGGGTTTGGTCCGCGTGGCGCCAACCTTGGCGCGCCGTCCGCCAAGCCCAGTCTGCGCCGGACCAAACCCGGTGCGCGACACGCCAGGTGCCGAACAATAGAAGAAGTTCCATATGTAAGGACCCTCGGTTTCGTCATTCCGTCCCCACGGTCTATGATTCCGCGATCCGCGGAGGGCTTCGAGGACACCCATGACGATTCAGGAAGCCATCGCCCAGTTCCTCTTCCACTGCCAATACGAGAAGAACCTCAGCCCCAAGACCCTCAAAGCCTACTCGATCGACCTCCGGCAGTGGTCCGAGCTTCTGGATGGCAAGCTCGGCATCACAGCCCTCCCCGCCGTCGACAAGGCGGCCCTCCGCGCCTACATCAAGAGCCTCTTCAACGGGCTGGCCGAGAAGAGCGTGAAGCGGAAGGTGGCTACCCTCAAGGCCCTCTTCAACTTCCTGGAGCGGGAGGACGCCATCGCCGTCAATCCCTTCCGCAAGATGGAGGTGCGGATCAAGGAGGCGCGGCGCCTGCCGCGGACGGTGGACTCGGGCGACCTGAAGCTTCTCTTCAAGCACCTGTACCAGCTCAAGGACCGGCACGCCCGCCGGCCCGCGCTCTACAAGAGCCTGGTCCGCGACATCGCCGTCCTCGAAACGCTCTTCGGCACCGGAGCGCGGGTCTCGGAGGTCTGCAACCTCGGGATCCCCGACGTCGATCTCCGCGGCAAGCAGCTCCGCATCCTCGGCAAGGGGGCCCGCGAGAGGGTCCTCACCTGCGACAAGGAGATGCTCCAGGCCCTCTCCTCCTACCGGGATCTCTGGGAGGAGGAGCTCGACACACCCGGAGCCTTCTTCCGCAACCGGCTGGGCCACCGCCTCTCCGAGCAGTCCGTCCGCACGATGCTCCGCAAGCATGCCAAGGGCGCCGGCCTCCACCGTGACATCACCCCTCACATGCTCCGCCACTCCCTGGCGACGCTCTTGCTGGAGGAAGGCGTCGACATCCGCTATATCCAGAGCCTGCTCGGGCACACGTCGATCACGACGACCCAGATCTACACGGAAGTCCACAAGGGCCACCAGGTGCGGCTCATCGCGGAGCGGCACCCCCGGCGGCGGTTCGGGGTGGCTCAGAACAGCTCGTAGTCCTCGATCTGCGTCTCGGCCAAGTGCGCGATGTGCTCGGCGGCGCGCACGAGCCGCGATTTCCCCATGCCCATGGCCTGGCGGCGGAGCTCGCCGAGATCCAGGGTGCCCAGATGCTGGAGGCGCAGCTCTTCGAGGTATGCAGGGATGTCGGCCGGACCCGCGAGATAGAGGAGATCGAGGAGCGCCCTCTCGGGTCCGGCCACGAACGCCTCCTGGCCGCCGCCCAGCGACAGACGCCCGCGGTCGCCGAGGAGATCCTCCCGCATGTGGCAGAACTCATAGCGCCCGAGCGGCGTCTCCCAGACGCCGGAACGCCCGCTGGTGACGCTCGTCGTGACCGCGACGAAGTCAGGGATGAATCCGCGATGGGCGAGAGCGGAACGAAGGCTCACGTAGGAGCCGCCGACCAGGCGGTTCGCGAGGAGGAAAGGATGCGGCTGGATCTTCTGGAAAGGCGGCGCGAGGGCGTAGAGCCCGCGCCGGAGGTGATAGAGGCGGCCGGACCTCACCCAACGCGCCAGTTGCCTCTGGACACGCTCGGGGTCCGCGTCCAGGGCCAGCAACTGGCCGGGCTCGAAGACCGCCTCCTTCTCGACGCTGCCGAGCAGGTCCGCGAAATCCATTGCGCCAAGGTACCGGAGATGGCACCTTGCCGCAATGGAAATCAGCCGGTGACGACTACAGGGCGGCGGCGCGGCGGCGGGCCGCCAGGCCGACGAGGAGCCCGACGCCGGTGGCGATCAGCACCGACCGGGCCGGATTGGCCTGCACGTATTTGCGCGCGTCGCGCTGCAGGGGGAGGAGCTTCTTCCTCGCCTGGACATAGGTCCCTTGCAGCGAGCTCTTGACCTCCCCGAGCTGTTCGCGCGCGGCGCCTTGAGCGCGCTCAAGGGTCTTGTAATAGCGGCGTCCGACGTCGTCGACACTGCTCTTGAGCGTCTCCTCCATGGCATCGAGTCTGTCGTTGACGACCTTGCGAGTCTTCTTCACCATCACGCCCACGCCGTCTTTGACGCGTTCGATGGACTTGTTCTTCCTGGTCATTCGGTCCTCCTTAGGCCGCAGCACTCCTTCTCAAGGGACAAATCCCCACGCGGCATGAAGACTTTTACCGCAAGAAACGCGCCAACTACCCGGCGCGGAGGCCGAGGGCGTTCACGGCCGCGAGGAGCTGGCCGCGGACCACATCCGGGGAGTAGTCGGCGGCCAGGCGCCTCCGGCCGCTCTCGGCGAGGCGCCGGCGGGCGGCGGGAACGTCCAGCAGCTCACGGATCGCGCTCGCCCATTCCGCCGGATGCGGCCCGACGACCACGAAGTCCTCGCCGGGCCGGCCGGAAGTGCCGGCCGCCGCCCACGGCGAGGCCACGACCGGCGTCCCGGCCGCCCACGCCTCGAGGATTTTGATCGGCACGCCCGAGCCGCAGCGCAGGGGCGCCAGGGACAGGGTCGCCTGCGCGATCGTCGAGCGCAGGTCGCGCGGCGACTCGCTGAGCTGGACCCCGGCGCCGGCCCGCGCCACCGCGCGGCGGACTGCGGCGGCCGGCCGGTCGCCGGCCACCACGACCCGCACGTCCGGCCGGACCTGGTGGAGGGCGGGCCAGACCTCGCGCAGCCACCAGGTGACGGCGTCCACGTTCACGAAGTAGCCCAGGTTGCCGGTGAGGGCGAGCAACGGGCCGGCCTCAGACCGGAGATGTCGGTTCCCGTTGTCATCCTGCGGGGAGCCTCGGCGACCCAAAGGATCTGGGCGGTCGGAGCTTTCCCTTCCCCCAGATCCTTCCGGCTCGCACGACTCGCCCTCAGGATGACAGGTGGTGGAGGTCTCATCCAGAGCCACCGCCAGGGGCACCACAGAGACCTTGCGGCCGAGCTCCGGCGGGAGGCGGTCGGCCACGGCCTGCCGGTCGCGTTCGCAGACGAGGATGACGCCGGCGGCCCGCTCGGCCAGCCGCTTCTCGGCGGCGGCCAGCAGGCGCGCTTCGCAACGCAGAGCCGGGCGCAGCAGTGGGTGGTCGACGCCGGCGCGTTGAGCGAAGTTGAGGGCGAGGCTGTCGATCAGGTCGACCAGGATCGGCGTGCCGCCGAAGTCCTCCAGGTGGACGGCGAGGCGGACGAGCTGCAGGATGCCGAGGTCGGCATGCGGGGCCAGCTCGCGCAGCCGCCGCCTCAGGTCCGGCTGGTAGAACAGGCCGCTCTGGAACGGCAGTCGGCGGGCCAGGACGCGGGCCATGCCGCTGACCACGGAGAGGCCGCGGGCCGGCCGGTAGTGCTCGATCCGGTATCCGGCGCCGGCGTGCGGGGCGGCCTGCCCGGTCCCAGGCGCCGGCGCGAGCAGCGTCACCTCGTGCTCTTCGGCCAGGAAGTCGAGGATCTGGATGGCGCGGATCTGGTCGCCGCGGCGGGGAGGCCAGGGAGAACGGGCGGTGACGAGGAGGATTCTCAAGCCGCCGCCCCCTCCCCCGTCCCCTCCCCCGCGCGTCCCCCCTCTCCACCGCCCCGAGCGGGAGAGGGGCGCCACCGCCCGTCGTCAAGCGAATCGTTTGTGGCAACGCTCTGCAGAAGTTTTCCCCCTCTCCCGTTCGGGGAGGGCGGGAGGGTGGGACGCACGGGAGAGGGGGCCAGGGGGAGAGGGCGGACTGGGTGGACGGCGACGTTGGCGGTTCCCCGGGCTGTCACACGGGGTCCTCCCCCACCCGCCCCCATCTACACCAGCTTCAGCAGGTGCCCCAGCTTCTCCCGCTTGGTGCGCAGGTAGGCGCGGCTGGAATCGGTCGGCGGCACCTCCAGCGGGATGCGATCGACGATCTCCAGGCCGTAGCCATTCAACGCGATGTACTTGCTGGGGTTGTTGGTCATCAGCCGCATCCGGCGCACGCCGAGGTCGCGCAGGATCTGGGCGCCGACCCCGTACTCCCGCTGGTCGGGACGGAAGCCGAGCCGCTCGTTGGCCTCCACGGTGTCGTGCCCCTGCTCCTGGAGCTCGTAGGCGCGCAGCTTGTTCATGAGGCCGATGCCGCGCCCTTCCTGGAGGAGGTAGAGCAGCACGCCCCGGCCTTCGGCGGCGATCATCTCCAGCGCCTGCTCGAGCTGCAAGCCGCAGTCGCAACGCGCCGAGCCGAAGATGTCGCCGGTCAGGCATTGGCTGTGGACGCGCACCAGGACCGGGTCCTCGGGATGGATCTCGCCCATGACGAGAGCCACGTTTTCGTCGCCGGTCACGTCGGAGACGTAGGCGTGGATGCGGAACTCGCCGTACATCGTCGGCAGGCGCGGCGCGGCGATCTTGCGCACCAGGGTCTCGTGGCGCAGCCGGTAGCTGATCAGGTCGGAGACCGTGATCATGGCGAGGTCGTGCTGACGCGCCACCTCGACGAGGTTCGGAACGCGGGCCATGGTGCCGTCGTCATTCATGATCTCGCAGATCACTCCGGCGGGATTCAAGCCGGCCAGGGTGGCGAGATCGACCGAGGCCTCGGTCTGGCCGGCGCGCTTGAGCACGCCGCCCTTCTTCGCCCGCAGCGGAAAGACGTGTCCCGGGCGCAGCAGGTCGTCGGGACGGGTCGCCGGATCGATGGCGGTGAGGATGGTGGCGGCGCGGTCGGCGGCGGAGATGCCGGTGGTGATCTTGCCGCGGGCCTCGATGGAGATGGTGAAGGCGGTGCCGAAGGGCGAGGTGTTGTCGCGCACCATCAGCGGCAGATCGAGCTCGTTGCACCGCTCCTCGGTCATCGCCAGGCAGATCAGGCCCCGGCCGTGCTTGGCCATGAAGTTGATCGCCGCTGGGCTGGCCTTTTCGGCCGCGATGGCGAGGTCGCCCTCGTTCTCGCGGTCCTCGTCGTCGACGATGATCACCATGCGCCCCTCGCGGAAGCGGGCGATGGCCTCCTCGATGGGGGCGAAGGGGGTGCTCTTCGTCATGGCGTCGGGTTCCTGAGGCCGGGCGAGTGTATCAGAAAGGATTCCCGAAGCTGAGCGACAGCGCGTAATGGGGCTCGCCGCTCTCGGGCGCGAGCTTCCAGCCGAGGTCGAGACGGAACGGGCCGATCGGCGAGAGGTAGCGCGCGCCGATCCCGGCGCCGGACTTGACGCCGCCCACGGTGATGCTCCGCCAGTCGGCCCAGACGTTGCCCGCGTCGTAGAAGACGACGCCCTGGACGGGACCGGCCACCGGAAAGCGGTATTCGAGGTTGAAGAGCAGCAGGCCGTTGCCGCCGACCGGCGCGAACTGCGTCGGGTCGGTGGGGCGCGGGAACAGGGTCTGGCCGCGCACGCCCAGGTCGTCGCGGCCGTAGGCGCGGTGGGTGGTGCCGCCGCCGGCGAAGAAGCGCTCGTCGATGAACACGTCCCGGTTGGGCAGTCCCGGCGGCACCTCGGCATCGTCGCTGCGCAGATGGCGGAAGGGCTGGATGCCGCCGACGCGCAGGCTCGCCGCCACCACGCCGGGACGGCCCAGATTCACATACTGCGTCTGCTGCAGGAAGACCTTGAGGAAGTCGCCGGTGGCGTCGAGGATGGGGAAGGCGTACTGGAGCTGGGCCAGCGAGCTCCAGCCGCGCGTCGGGAGCAGAGGGTCGTCGCGGCGGTCCCAGAGGAACGTCGGGATGAGGCTGGAGAGCTGATACGGCCGGTCCTGGCGGTCGACGTCGATCAGCCCGAAGCCGGGATCGATCTTCGTCGTGACCCACCGGTAGTCGTAGACGAGGCTCAGCCGCTTGGAGCCGAAGGTGCGCGCCGCTTCCAGGCGGCCGCCCCAGCGCACCACGTTCCAGTGGTCCTTGGTCTCGTTGAAGAAGAACACCGAGTACGTCAGCGGCACCGGCAGGCTGCCGATGGTCGGCTGGTCGAACAGCACGCGGATGTCCTGGTCGAGGTTGCTCACCCGCACGTCGGTGCGCAGGCTGTAGGCGCGACCGCCCACGTTGTTGTTGACGAAGCTGAAGCCGCCCCGCGGCCGCAGCTTCTGCTGGTCCGCCGAGCCGTATTCGAGGCCGAGGCTGTAGCTGATCCGGTGCGGCTTGCCTTCTTCGACACGCACGATCAGATCCTCGCCGGAGGAAGCAAGGCCGGAGCGCGACAGCTCCACCTGGACGCTGGAAAAGATCCCCAGCCGGTAGAGGTCGCGCTCGATCTCCAGCCGCCGCGTCTCGCTGATCGGCTGCCCCGGCTTCACTCCCAGGGTGCGCCGGATGACGTCGCTGTCGGTGCGCTGGTTGCCGCGCACGATCACCCGGTCGAGCACCATCTGCTCACCCTCGAAGACCTTGACGGTGACGTCGGCCAGGCTGTGGTCCGGGCTCCAGTCGGTCTGCGCCGAGACCTGGGCGTCCGCGTACCCCTTGTCGCGGTACGCCTGGCGGACGGCGTCCAGGGTCTGGTCGAGGAGATAGGGATGGAAGGGCCCCCCCTCCTTGAGCGGCAGGCGGCGGCGGAGATCGGTGGCGTCGAGCGACTCGACGCCCTGGAGCTTGAGGCTCACGAGCTGCTGGCGCGGCCCTTCGCGGATCGGGACGACCAAGCGGAGGTCGTCGCCGTGCTCTTCGATCTGCGGCGGCCCGACCGCGGCCTCGGCATAGCCCTGCAAGGCGTAGAAGGAGCGCACGTTCTCCAGATCGGCCTTGAGCTGGCTCTCCACCAGCCGGCCGCTGCCCAGCTTGAGGAGGCCGCGCGCCGCGGTGGCCATGAGCGGCGCCAGGCGGTCGTCCCCGAATGCCTTGTTGCCGGTGAAGCTCACCTCCCGCAAGGTGTATTGCGGCCCGGGAACGATGCGCAGGACGAGCTTCAGGGCTCCGGGAGGTCGCTGCTCGTCCCAATCGATCGTCACCTTGTAGTTGCCCGCGCGCTGGAAGTAGTCCTTGAGCCGCTCCGTGGACTGCAGGACCAGCGCCTCGTCGAAGCCCTGGTTGCCGAGGATCGGCAGCAGGTCGCGCTTCTGGAGCTGCTTTTCGTCGGCGCCGGCCACCTGCAGGGTGACCAGCGGTCCCACCGTGAGGGGATAAGTGAGCACGACGGCGTTCTTCTGCGCGTCGAGCTGCTCGACGGGGGCGTCGACGCGGGCGGTGCGGTAGCCCTGCTGGATGAGCCAGGTCTGCAGGCGCTCGGCGTCGTCGCGGGCGGCGCGCCGCGCATACGGCTCGCCCGGCTTGATCCCCAGGCGCTTGATCAGCTCGGGGCGCGGGAACGGCTCGATGGCGCCCTTGAACTGCACGTCCTCGACGCGCGACCGCGGCCCGCTCTGGATGCGGTAGACCACCACGGAACGCTGGGTCTGTTCGTTGGTGGCGACGTGCACCCGCACCTCGGCATGGAGATAGCCGCGGTCGCGGTAGAAGTCCTGCAGCCCGAAGACGCCCTGGACGACTTTCTCCTCGTTGAGCGGCTCGGCCTCCTTCTGGGGCACCTCGTGCCGCAGCTCGGTCGCGCGGACGCCGAGCTCGCCTTCGATCCGCACCTCCTTGACCCGCACCACCGGACGCAGCACCAGCATCGCCACGACGCCGGCGCCGGAATCGTCCGGGCGG
>Ga0075436_100000083_pt1 | contig 54890 bp, 33 predicted proteins | sample RhiMethybrSRZTD5_FD_75303 | JGI IMG/M metagenome (GOLD analysis project Ga0075436, IMG submission 75303) | Populus rhizosphere microbial communities from Tennessee, USA - Rhizosphere MetaG P. TD hybrid SRZTD5 | ecosystem: Host-associated > Plants > Roots > Rhizosphere > Soil | place: USA...
TATAGCAGAGGGAATATTGATAATGAAGATAAGCACTCGCAGGCATGTTTTCGCTGACGCTGCTTACAGTTGATTGGAAGGCCCAGCGAGGAAGCCCTGCTCGATCAGCTTCGGAATAACTGCGTCGGTCAAATCGGATCGATATCTCAAACCTGTCGAACCGCTCGAGAGTAACGCGCGTCTTATGCTGCCCATCAGTTCCTGGACATCAACAGACAGCGCTTCAACTATTTCGTGCGTGTCTATCGGCTCGAGTTTTCCTCCAATGGGAACCGCGGCGAAAACGTGCGAAGTCCAATCAATCATCCGATCGCCGTGAGAGAATTTCACTCTAGCTCTCAGGATGTACCTCTCGAGAGAGATCACAAGGCCGGTCTCCTCGTACGCTTCGCGAAGCGCTCCGTCGACGAACGGCTCGCCTGGAGCGACCCCGCCCGAGGGAGGCCGGTACGCGCCGGCGGGATACATCGGTTTTTTGATGACTACTATTTTGCCGTTGTCGATGATGAACAGAGTTACATCGTGAGCACGGCCTTGTCTCTGGCTTGCGCGAACCATTTCGAACTCGCGCTCTGACATTTCATAGTTGAGATATATTTCGGCAGGCCTTCCAAAACGTGATTCGACGTCGAGAATGACTTCAGCGGTTATGTACACAATTAATGGCTGAACTTTTTTGGTGGGCGTTTAATCGTTCATTGTTTATTGAACAGCAAACTTCGGGTTCTTTTCAAAAAAATCCAGAATCGACGGAAACGTCGAAGCCACCACGCTCAAGTGATCGCCGTCCGGGACCTCGAGGTAGTTGACTTTGACTCCGGCTTTCTTCGCTGCTTCGGCCATATTCCTTGAGAGCTGAATCGGAATGATGCCGTCTTGAGCGCCGTGAACTATCATCGCCGGGACTCCTTTGAGCTTCGCGAGAAGAGCGGTCAACGCATCGCCTTGCGCCGGCGGACCACCTGATAGAGCAGCCAAGGCAGCGAAAACGTCGGGCTTGGCGGAAGCAACGAGCCAAACTCCGAATCCACCTATAGAATGACCGAACAAATACGTTCGAGCGGGATCGACCTTATAACTTCGAGTGACTACGCCGGTAACATCAAATACATCCTGCTGGCTCGCGCCTGTGTAATTGCCAAATCGTCCGCGCGCATTGACGCCGGCCAGGATGATGCCACGCCGCTCGGCTTCGCCTTTGATTAATTCCGGGTCGAAGAGTCCGCTGAAGTAAGATCGTTCATCGCCCAGCGCTCCGTGAAGCATTACGACCAGCGGTCTCGAACTGGAGCCGTCGTAGCTCTTTGGAACGTAGATGCGATAGGGCACTAGCTTTCCGTCGGGCGCTTGATAGGCTCGTTCGAGCTCGCCGCGCTCGTCCGCAAACGGATTCTTACCCGCCTTGAGCGCAGACAGTTCGGCTTCTATCCGATCCAGCTCACGATTCGGATTGAGCTCAGCCTCGCCTGCGGTCTTGTTCAATTGCGCGAGTCGTTGAAGCTGAAACTCGGGAGTGGTGACCAATGAAGCAACCGCTTTGACCTGGGCATCGGTCGAGTTCTTGATCGCAGCAACGGTTCGCGACATCTGAGCAATGCTGTCGCTGAAATCGCTGATCGCATAAACCGGCCGTTTAATCTCGACTATCTTCTGACCGCCGCTTTCGATTAGTGCAACTACATCGTAAGTCCCGTCCGGCAGCCTCACCTTGCGCGTGGCGTTGCTGCTCGTTTCAGCGATCTTCAGGCGCTCGGCAATTGGCAGCGGTTCGGTCAAAAGTCTGGCCGGTTGCGCATCTCCGGTCGATGCTTCAACGCGAGGTAAGATTGTGAACGTTACGGTAGGCTCTGATGAGACAGCCTTGTCAACGCTCGAAGGAAACATTCGAGTGAGCGATACCTGAAGCATTTGATTTGGCTCGATGACCAGGCGATCGACCTCAAGCGTCAGCGAGTCGATGAACTTCTGACGCTCATCCCATTTTTTGCCGGTGAGCATGGCTTGGGCTTCGGCAATGATTTCGAGGATAGCGGGAATGTTTCCGCGTTTGAACGCTTCTTCAGCGCGCTTGCGGAGAGGTTCAATGGCCGCGAGGTTCGCTCCAGCCTTTTTCTTTTGGGTGTAAAGCCGATTGAATTCTTCGTTCCGGGAAAACAATTCCGACAAGAAGGGAATCTGTTGAGCTGCCACGCTCGCCTCGGACGCGTGCAAGAGTGACAGGAGCAGTACGCCGACCAATGTCCTCTTCATTTGTGAACCCTTCCTCCAAATGGTTCCCGACGGAGTTTAGCATAAAGCGAAGAAGTCAGGAGTCATTAGCCAGACAGAAGGCAGAAGGCAGTAATCCCAAATCCTAATCCTAAATCCCACCTTCGGCTTGGCCTTGCGCTTTTCGTTTGCTATATTCGCGGCTCTCAAGAAATTCAGATTGTTTGAGGAGCCCCGATGAGCGCTATTGAAAAACCCTCCTTTATAAACGACCCGAATTTAAAGGTTCTTATCGACACACCTCGACTGCAGGCTCGCGTGCGAGAAATGGGTCAACAAATCACGCGAGATTATGCAGGAAGGGAACTTCACCTGATAGGCGTTCTCAAAGGGGCATGCGTTTTTCTTTCAGATCTTATGCGATCGATTGACTTGCCGTTGTCGGTGGATTTTATCGGGATATCGAGTTACGGCGCCTCGACTAAATCTTCTGGCGAAGTAAGAATAACCAAGGACCTCGACGTGAGTCTGGCGGGAAAAGACGTTTTAGTAGTCGAAGACATCATCGATACCGGACTGACTTTGAACTATATGGCTAATATCTTTCGGACTCGCGAAGTGAGTTCGCTGGCCATCGCAGCCTTGTTGGATAAACCGGATAGGCATGAGATCGCGATAGACGCACAATACATCGGGTTCACAATTCCAAATCATTTCGTAGTGGGTTACGGCTTGGACGTAGGCGAATTGTATCGCAACCTGCCGTTCATCGCGGTGCCCGAGGTTCCCGAGAATTTGATCAAGAGTTGATACGGCTACCAGTTCACTAAGAGCCTCAGAAGCAAGAAGGTGAAGAGCCCGTGGCTCACAAGATAAAACGCCGTCAGGGAAACACCGCGTTTGTCGCGTAGGACTTGATTCATCTTGTATTCGAGATCATAAATCGATTCCAACCATCTGGCCCTGATATCCTGGTTCAAGTAACGTTTGAGTACCGAGTCAACAGGCGTGACTTCAAGAAGCGAGTTCGGATTTAGTCGCTCTTCCGCGGGCCGAGGCGCGCAGTGCTGCAGGGTTTCATTCATTAAGCTCCTCGCTTCACGAGCGCGACGCCACAGGAACCAGAGCCAGCAACACATTGCGACAATCCAAAGCCAGTGACCGACCCAGTTCACTGCAGCAACTATCGACAACCAGACTTGCTTCACCAGGAACTCGATGTCGGTGAGCATGCGATTTACGAGCTTGAAGTTTTCAGTGGACCAGTAGTTTGCGAGCCGTTCGACGCGAGCCCATCGTGAAGGGCGTGGAGCAGGCCTGGGTGGCTTATCCCAGCCGGGGCCTCCGTTCACAGTTCGCGTAGAGGGCTCCCACCCAAAAGTTCCGCGAGGGAATTTGTATCCGGGATAAACGGCTTTGACGTCGCGATAGGTGACCATTCGCGGACCGGCGTGTCCGCCGCCGGAATACACGTCTCGCCAGTAGTTGTTGTATTCGTGCAAGCGTTCGTGACACACGGCTGCGGTAAAGAGCGCGTCTTTCGCTGCGCGAGTGTTTGGAAAGCGGCGTACAACTTCGAGGAAGATCGGGAGCGAGCCCGACGCCATATCGTGCTTTTGCACGTAATCGAGTAGCATCTGAGATTCATTTGGTTCTCTGAATGCTCCACGCTCATCCAGATCGAAAAGTAGGTCGTGCCGTTGGCCGTTCCACTCAAGCGGGTTATAAAACAGCAACGACCGTTCGAATTGATAGCTCGCGACTTGATAGAGAGCTTCAGCCTTCGCTTCGTCAGTCGGAGCAGCTTCAACTTCACGTTCCAGTCTCTCAAGTTCATTTGCAGTCCTCACGTCCTGTTCGACCCACTGTTGCCGTACATCCCTTATGCTTGAATCGAAGCCTCGTGACTTGAGCGCCTCTTGTTCCAACTCTTGCTGACCACTCCGGTGGTCATAGCGCTTTCCCAGGTAACGCTCGTCTACGTTGCGGCCCAGAGTCTTTATCTCCGCGAATGTTGTACGCGCGTCGTTCCATCGCCGGTCGCGCAAGTAACGAATACCAAGCGCGTAAAACATCTCATCGCGACGCGACATAGCCGGGCGTTTTCCAATAAACGCCGCCAGCTGCTCGGGAGTCATAAGCACGTCAATGAAGTAAGCAACGTCATAGCGATAATCCAATGAGATGTATTGATCGAGCGCGCCCTCGATGTTCCCAGTTTCTTCCTCGAGCAACGCGAGCTGGCGGCGCGCGCCCTCGGTATATCGGTCGTTGGGATTTTCAGCGATCAACGTCGTCAAAGCCTGTCGAGAAGTCGAGTATTGATGACGCCGAAGCTCCGACACTCCCGCGATCCATAAAGCCTCAGCGCGGATATCACCCTTGGCATCGGCGTTGAGCGCTCGACGCGCGAGCCTGGAAGCATCGGCATTCCTGTCGAGCTCCAGATCGGCTTCCGCGACGCGCGTAACGAACCCTGAGGCTGCCGCTCCTGAAGGAAAGCGGTTCATCATTCGAGTGGCAAAGGAAGCCGTTCGCTCCAGCTCGTCACGTTCCTGTTCTGCTCGCCGGGTCTCTTGATCTTTGTCATCATCGTATCCCTCGTAGAACCAGCGCTGGCTGTTGGAACGTTCAGCAAAGTTGTAGATGTTGTGATAGGCATAAGCGAGTGCCGCCGCAGGCTCGTGTTCGAGCGTCTTTTCAACCTGATCCATATCCGCCGAGTCGGCATGATAACGGACGAGACAAAGAGAGAAGAGCGCTTCGACCTTACCTGGCTCGCTGTTCTCGCTTAGTAGTCTGTAATACTCGACCAGAGCGGCTGCTCGGTCTCCCACCAGCAGCGAAAGATAACCAAGCCAGCCTCGCGCGTCTGCGTAATAGCGCCCCTTCGGGTAGTCGCGCATGACTCTTTCAAATCCCGCGCGAGCTCTGCGCCATGCGTCATCGCGACAGTTCCTAATGGCCGTCCCATTGTCGTTGGCAGAAACTTTGCAATGGTCAGTATGGTTAAATTCGAGGTGTGCGCTCTGGTAACTCTCACTTTGCTTCATCGTGAGCAACGCAGCCATGTAAAGCGAAGCTTCGCGCTTCTCGCTGTGAGGGTAACTGGCGGCTAATTTCTCGAACGCTTGCGGCGCGTCGCTGCTTTCGCGGCGAAGTGCAGCTTCGAGGTAATCAGCATTATCTTTCAGTCGAGGGTCGTGCCGAGCGCCTGCCAAATGCTGCAAGACTTCATCTGGCTTGCCGCCTGCGTCGTATGCCGCGCGTGCCGTGAGATACTCAACGACCACTGCATTTGATGCGCCGTGGTCGAGTTCGCCAAGGGCGTCCAGTTGGTCAAATGCAGAATTGCGACGCTTCTGGGCGTCCTTCGGTTCGGAATATCTGGATTGGTTCTCTGCGGCTGTGCGGTCCAGATAGTCGTGAAGCGATCGCCGGAGCTCGTTTAGGTTTTCATCCATCCGTTCCTTTTGTGCGGCATCCCATAGCTCATCGATTTTCTTTGCCTTGTCTTCGTCGTATTCCCAACCGCCTTCGTAAATATCATTGTCCTGCCATGAAAATAATTTGCTTGACTTGGTTCTTTCGTACTTCGGAAGAGGTGGCAGCCGTCCAAGCTCCTTTCCGCTGTAATAGGGGTTGAACCTCACCGAATGCTCGGTTCCAACTCCCCAGCCACAGCCCAGTGCGGTCGCGCCAATCGCGAGCAGAGTTATCGCGGCGAAGATAGTTATGCGGTGACGTTTGTTCAATGCTGTGGATTTCATCTTTGCCTTGCCGCTTCGAGCTTGATCGTTTTTGCCTGGTGAATCACTCGGCCGTCGTCGAGAGTTAATGTCATCTTTGCTCGCAACGCTTCAGGAGGGTCGCCCGCAAAATCGAGCACCGCGGTTGCCTGCGTTTCAGGACGCCAGAGCTTAGAGTTCAACGCCAGCACGTTGGCGCGAGGCAAACTGCATGGGCGAAGAAGTGTTTCGGTTGACGGACCTTCAAGATCTGATTCTTCTCGCTGAGACTGGACCGAGTCGAATCCGCTGATCGTGAGTCTTCTTACGTTCTGATTGGGCACGGAGAGGAGCAATTGCATCGCGCCCGCATCAAGGATTGAGCTGGCCGACCCGTCGTTGACGATGCGCAGTAGGATGCGGCTCCAGACAACGCCCAGTTCAGGATCAAGATCTCGCTCCACCTTCCCTTCGGCTTGAAATGAAGACGACGGCGTTTCTCCTGAAAGCGCCGCGGCAACTTCATTGACGGTCAACGTAGTTCGATCGTCTTGTCGCGGCAGTCTGAACACGCAGATTCCAAGTAATCGATCGCCGCCCTGTTCGCGAGCTATCTTTGCGGATTCTCTAAGCGAGCCGGACGTCGGGACATCGAGCATTACATAATCCATGGCGTGCAAAGCTGTGCCATCGATGACTTCATCTTTGCGAGCGCGATAAAGGCAGCGCCATCGAGTGCCGGCCGGCGGCTCGTGGCTCTGCTCGAATGGGCTTCGGCTCATTAGCTCAAGATTGGAATCGCTCACCATCGATGCTGCATCCAGGTCGCCGTGTAATGCGATGAGAGAGCCGTCTCGGGCATATTGAATCGCATAACCGTATGCGGCCAGACCCGCGTAGTACGGGCGGTTCAGCAGCCTCGCTTTCGTAATCGCAGAAGCGACCTCAGGCAACGATGAAATTGGTTGTGATTGTGACTCGGTGAGGGTCTCAGGAATGCGGGCTCCATAACACTGTGGAATCCAGAAATCGACTGCATCCAGCGCATCGCCCAGCGCCGAAGATTCCATCCACGTCGGCAGCCCGGTGATCGATAACTTCGAAGTCGGGGGCAGAAGCTCTCGAGCTTCCTTAAGCAGTTTCGTGTAGCTCGGAAGCAGCCTGGTCGGCACGTCGAAATCCAATTGAACACCGGCCACTCGCGCGTGATCTCGTCCGGCGCGCGAGATGTCTTCCGCGTAGGCCTTGCTGATTACGGTTGCCAGGTCACCGGCATTGAGTCTCTCGAATTCAGCAAGGCAGCTTCGAGTCGCGTTGTAGACCAAATGGATGTCGATGTCGTTAGGGATCCTGCCGTTGACCGCGCGTATTCGTCGAAGCTTGCCGCCCTCGAGATCGATTTGTCCTGCTCGAAGGAAAAGTGTTTGAGCTCGGGTTTCTTTGACCGCGCGGATCACATCGCCTTCGCCCGGAAAGTCAGAATGCCAGGCCCAGAAAGCGACGGGGACCTCATCGGGTTGCCAGGTTCTCCATCGATGCCGGAACAAACCTAAAGCCGAGATAGCGACAATGAAAACTACTGTCGCAATGGCAATGCGTTGTTTCGCGCCAACGTCCGACCAATATGAATTGGTCTTTGCAATGATTGTGCGGCTGGTGATCATTAGCCGCGATTATCACAAAGCAGCGAATCCTTGATTACGAGACCACCACCAGACGCCACGGCGTACAGTGCTGTCTGTATTGCGTGAGTACCCGCCTGCGTGGGCTGTGGGTAACCACGTAGACCAACCGGAGGGACGACGTTAGCATCGAAGCGGCTGTCGATTGCAATTCATTATCAGACTGAAACACTCGCGAAAGAAGGATGCAGTGTCACTTCATAAGCCACCTCCCCAAAGAACAGTGATTGTTCTCGCGGTGACGGCGTTCATAGTGATCCTATTCGCGCTAGCGTTCGGCAAATCAGTACAGCACGCCACCGCTGGCGATGCATCGGTAACCGGAAGCTCGATGCGCTCATTTCAGAACGACGCTGATCTTAGATTGATCAAAGAAACCGTTGGCAGCCTTCGCGATATTCATACCGGCAGCATGGAGTCAGAAATATCAGTAGCCGCGAAGCCCTTGCTCACAACACTCAAGCACCAGTTGCGCGATCTCATTGCGAACCGGCTGCGCTTCCAGAAACGCCAGGTGAGCACTCAACAGCTTCAGGCGCGAGCGATTGTAGACCTAAGCGAACTGGATCTTATAGTCGATGAGGAAGGATCTTTTTACGATCCGAATGAATTCGAGAAAGGATGTGATTACGGCGATATCTATAGCATCACTGTCACGCGGCCACACTCTGATTTCGACGTGATCGCCGTGACCACAACCGTCGGAATATGCTGTGGCGAAGACACATCGTTGTACTTATTCAGGTATGAAAGTGAGGAGTGGAAACTCTGGCTTGCCGATGAGAAGAACGATTACTACTCGATCATCGACGGCCGGAATTTTTTCAGTTTTGGGCTCTCTTGGCCGGACCAAAACAAAGACTACTTTGTCGTGACGGCGAGCGTGAATCCGTGGTGTACTTCTAATTGGCAGGCGATCACGTATCAAGTGCTGCGTCCCGGCAGGGAGCCGTACGAACCGAGAGTGCTGCTCAGTCGAGAGGAAACCATCTACCTTGGCGCTGGAGATCCGCCATACAGACTTGAGGTCGATGACTCAGCATTCATGTTGAAGTTTTGCGGCCACAAGTACGAAGACTCCATAATCAGACCCAAGGAGGGAGATGCGGCCGAGGAAAGCCTCAAGGAGTTAGTGCGGTGCCGCGTTGAAGGAGACGCGGTAATAATAGAGAAGTGAAATGTCCATTCTCATAGCCGAAGACAACGTAGCCCAACGTCGATACCTTCGTGAGCTGCTCGAGCGTGAGTTCGCTGCTCATTTGCCCGTCATCGAAGCCGCCGACGGTGAAGAGACTACCGGGCTCGCGCTCAAGCATCGCCCCGAGCTTTGCGTGCTCGATATTCAAATGCCGCGACTGTCGGGCGTGAAAGCAGCGCGCGCGATCTGGCGAGGCTTTCCTGCCGCTCGAATAATTTTCTGGACCCAGTTTCCTCACGAGATCTACATCAACGAGATTCGCAAGATCATCAAGTCCGTTCAGCCGCCTCCCGCCTACGGCTTCATTCATAAGAACAATCCCGAATCTCGCTTCCTTCGCTTCGTAGCCGCAGTGCTCGAAGACGGCGCGGACATGATCGATCCCGCGTTTAAAGATTCATTCAAGCGCCCGCTCCTGACGGAGTTTGAAGCTGAAGCGCTGTACTATCTCGCGCTCGGGCTCTCGAACTGGGCAATCGCGCGCAAGTGCAGCTTGAGTCTTCGCGGTGTAGAGAGCCGGCTCGCGACGCTTTACGAAAAGCTGTTTGCTTCTTCGCCTGAAGGCACGCCCAACGAGGCCTATGATAAACTCGCTTACAACGTGCGCACTCGAGCATTCTTTGAAGCACTGCGTCGCGGTTTGCTCAATAGCGATGAACTCGAGAAAGCAGCTCTAGAGTTGGAGAGTTGGATCGAACGCGACCGGAGCCGCTATGGACGGGACACGGAGACGCGGTGACACGGCGACGCGCAGACACGGCCCCTCGGAGGCATGGACCTGGTGATTAAGAGACATGTCTTGATCGTCGCACTGACAGTCGCGCCTCTTGTTATCTCCGCGTCTCCGCGTCCCCGTGTCCCCGCGTCTCCCCCATCCGCGTTTCCCCCGACCCTCCATCAATGGGGCGCGGTCACGCTGTTTCACGGGTTGCCCTCTGATCACGTGCGTGCGATTGCCCAGGACCCTGACGACGCGATGTGGTTCGGCACCGATAGCGGGCTAGCCATATACGATGGCCGTCGCGTTCTGAAGCTCGCCGCGGACGGGCCTGCTGCTGCTCGTATCCGCGCATTGAAGTTCGATAGCAACGGCGTTCTTTGGATCGGTTCCGATGCCGGGGCTGCGCGGCTGATCGGCGGTGAGATAAAGCTGATTCCCGAGACGCAGTCGAGCGTCATCACCTCCATCATTACTCCCGAATCCGGACGCGCGCTGATGACCAGCGAGCAAGGCGAGGTCTTCGACTGCTCGACCGCGCGCGAGGGCTCGCTTTCGGTTCATAAGATCAATCACGAAGATCATCGACTTCTGACTATCGAATCAAGAGGCCGCGCTTCGCTTCAACTCACGAGCCTCGCGTTGATTGAGAACAACTTGATAGTTGGCACACACAGCCGCGGACTTATCGCAATTGATCCGGCGCAATTGAAAACAGGCGTTGTTAATGCGGATCTCGTCAAAGAAATGCTCACGCGCCCGCGCCCATTTTTTGTCGAGGCGATTGAGACCGATTCGCGCGGACACCTTTGGTTTGGGGCCGAAACGCCTGCCGAAGACAGCGGTCTGTATTACGCCAGCGATCTAAATCACCCGGAAAAAATTGGCGCAGGCCTTGGTAAAGTCACCGCGCTGGCATTCGATCAGAGCGGCGATCTTTGGGCAGGCACCGAAGCTCACGGGGTCTTCGTCTATCGCGGCCGCCAAAGAATCGAACACTTCACTTTTGAAAATACCGCGGGCGGACTGCGATCGAATCAGATCCATTCGATTTTCATTGATCGCGAAGGCGTCGTGTGGTTCGCAACTGATCGCGGCGTCTGTCGCTACGATCCCGCCGGGCTGCGGGTCGAAGCCGTTTCAAACGAACCCGAAGGCAATGTTGCGCGAGTGCTCTTCGAGTCATCGGACTCGACATTGTGGTGCGGGACCAATCGTGGTCTCTTTGCGCGAGATGAATCCGGTTGGCGTGAGATCGATGAATTCAAAGGCAGGATAATTCACTCGATCGGTGAAGAGCCTTCGGGCCGCTTGTTGATTGGCACCGCGTCAGGTTTATTCGCGAGCTTGGGAGCGCAGGCATCCTTGCCCGCTTCGCAGCCCGCATCACGCCGTGCAGGCAGAATGCCTGCGCCCCCAGGCTCGCGAGCGTTCGTGCGTGTCCAATCTACGACTGGTGCATCAGCAACGCCCGACAACATCCGCGCGATCTGCTCATTTCAGGGCGCGACCTATCTTGTAAACTTCGATCGCGGAGTCGAGCGCCTCGATGGCGAAAAGCGCACACTTATTTGGCCAGATGATTCTGGCGATGCGCGAGCGCGCCAAGCCGTTAGCTTGCACACTGAGAAAGCCAGGAACGGGCAGGCAGAAAAGCTTTGGATCGGAACCGCCGATGCTGGTGTATTTTGGTTTGACGGAAAGAAGGCAGGTGGCGATCACGCTCTTGACCAATTGATCGGCGCGAGCGTCTGGTCGATCGAAGGAACAAGCAATGATGTGTTGTGGCTTGCGACCGCGCGCGGGCTTTATGCGTTCAGTTCGGGCAAGATTGAACCAGTGATCGAAGGCGTTGATGCTCGTTCCGTATTTCCAGCAATCGAAAACGGCCAGGAGAAGGAGAAGACCGTTTGGTGCGCAACGGTCGGCGGCGGAGTTTACAAGGTGTTGCTTGGGAGCGCGCTTGGGAGCGCAGGCATCCTGCCTGCCTCCGTGCTCACCTCAAAAGTAGACACCGAACAAGGCCTGCCTTCTCAGACTTCATTCACGGTGATGTCGATTACGGGCACATCGCGCAATGCCGGGCTGTGGATTGGCACAAATCGAGGAGTGGCTCACTATCAACCCGATCTCGTCGCTCCCGTTCTCAACGTGACGCGCGTGATGGGCAAGCGCATCTTTCCCCTTGAAGAGCTGACGCGAGGGCTCAAGCTCGAATACCCGCAGAACAGTCTCGCTATAGACGTGGCCGCAAACAGCAGCCGGACTTTCGCGGAACAATTTCAATACAGATTCTCCGTCCTCGATCACGACGGCCGTGTGATAAGAGAGAAGCTCTCGCACGATCCGCAATTGCTGGTGGAAAACCTGCGACCCGGCAGCTATGAAGTTGAAGCTCGAGCCTACACTCGCGATCTCGTGGCTTCCGAACCAATTCGTTTTGAGTTCAACGTCGCTCGTGCGCCCTTCCCGTGGACGTCGACCGCGCTGTCGGGTCTGTTGCTGATTGCCCTTGTAGCGATGTGGTGGGGATATCGTCAAAACGAACGTCTCGCGGGCACTAACGTTGCGCTCGCTGAAGCTCAAATGCAGCTTGCAAATGAAACCGAAACTGAGCGCCGAAGAATTGCTCGGGACTTGCACGATCAAACGCTGGCCGATCTGCGCAGGCTTATGCTGCTGACCGATCAGTTGCCCCCAGGCTCGATGTCCGAGAACAGCAACGGCCACGTCGAACCTTCAAAGCTCCGAGCTGAGATCGAATCAGTCTCAACCGAGATACGTCGAATCTGCGAGGACTTGTCACCCTCAGCGCTGACTAACGTCGGGCTTGCGGCCGCGCTCGAGTGGGCGCTCGCCGATGCAGCAGGACATCAACCTCCTGAAAAGAGATTCGAATACGAGTTTGTCAGTGACCCGGTCATTGATGAACGTCTGAAGCTCGACGCAGCAACTCAGATTCAAATCTACCGAATTGTACAAGAAGCGATTAGCAACGTGTGCCGCCATTCAGGCGCGACTCACGTAAGACTGAGTTTGTCGATCGAAGATGATCTAGCGATCGAGCTTCAAGACGACGGCCGCGGCATCGATGTGAACAAGATCGCAAAGAAGGGAAGAGGGCTAACTAACATTCGCTCACGCGCGAGTCTTATCGAAGCAAACGTCAACTGGAGCGTGCGCCCCGGCGACGGCACGGTGTTCACTCTTCGAAAGATGCCGGTGCGAGCTCCGGCGGAGCGACCTGTCTATAGAAAAGCGACCGATTAGTTTTGGTAGCTCCGTGGGAACGACCTTTGGCGTTTGATCGACTCATACGAAAAGGTCCGCTCCTATGGGGCTAAAAGGTTGTTCGCCACTCAGCTTTCTATAGACAGGTCGCTCCTACCGGAGCTACCTACGAATAATGAAACGGTGATCGCCTTTGAGAATGATGCGATGGTTGGGGTGTTATCGCTCTTCTGACTTCTCAGATTCAGACTCGCACGCAGCCAGCGTCGCGCGCGCGCGCTCAAGTTCGGAATGACCAAGCCGAGTACAGATCTCCACCGCGCGTCGAGCGTAGGACTGGGCTTCGTCGCGCTTCCCCTGGCGCACAAGAGCAGTTGCGAGGCTCAGGCAGTTTATGCCAATCAGTTCCTGGCGACCCACTTGTTCGGACAATGCTAGCGCTTCGCGAGCGAGGTTCTCAGCCCCAGGCCAGTCTTCGCGGTCCAACGCTAACTCGGCTAGATTGCCGGTGCAGGTAGCCACGGCCTCCCCAGAGCCGAATGCGCGCGCAATACGGAGGGCCTCTCGAAAATCCCGCTCCGCTCCATCGAGATCGCCTAACAGAACCTCGGCGCCAGCCACGATATTTAAGGCGATCGAGACATCTTGGCTCTGTTCTGACTCGCTGCGAAACAAATCGAGAGACTCGCGGTATGCGGATATGGCGGCATCGTAATCCTCCTTCAATTTGTGAGCTATGCCAATCAGACGAATAGCAATGGCGTGCTCGCGGATGCCAGCTTCCGCGGTATTCCAGTGCGCTCTCGCGCGCTCGGCACAGGCCAGCGTCGCGTCGGCCTTACTTCGCAAATAGTGAACCCATCCCCCGTCATATGCCCGCTAGCCGGCGTTGTAGTGATCGCCAGCCGCAACGGCCTTGGCTTCCGCCTGCTCGCTCAGCGACAGCCATTCATCCCACCGGCCGGTGAAGTTGAGGAATTGTCGAAGCGCCCCGCACACAGTCTGGAGACGCGCATTCTCGCTGTCGACAAACAGCGGCAAGGCCGCAGCTCCCACAGGCCACGCCGCATCCAACACCGCAAGGCGTTGTTGATTTTGGTATCCGTTCTCTGTAATCAGCGCATAGGCGCGCTCCTCCAAACGGCTTCCTGTTTTCGAGACAACTTCCGGTCGTTTGCGCCTCATGAATTCAGCGACCATCGCCACCAACGCGAACAGCGTCTCCTCCTGATCAGGCACGACGAGCGAGCGGTTCGCTAGCGTGCGCAAAGCAGTCGAGACCGGGTCTGCGTCGAGACCTGAGACGTCAACGACGTGCTCGACCCTCGCAGGCAGCGTGAAGTAAGTCAGCGCCGCGAGGACGCTCGTCTCTTCCGCAGTGAAGTCCTCCGCGAGATCGCCGAAGATGAACTCAAGCGGGTCGTTGTCCGGCGGGCAACTGTGAAGATAATTCAACGCATCGGCGAACGTGCGACAGCTTCCGCGCCCGAGTTGCCCCGCCACCCATCTCAGCAGCAGCGGCTTGCTACCAGTCTGCTTATTGAGCGCAAGCCGCTCAGCCTCGCTTGTCTTTTCAAGCAGCGGATTATGCCGCGCTAGATCCGCAAGCATTTCGAGCGCGGTTGTCTCGTCGAGTTTTTCAAGAATCAATTCGTCGGAGCTTGAGCCGATTCGAATACGGCTGGTGAGTATTGCTTTGCATCCCTGTGGGAGGCGCTTGACGAAGGTAAAGAGCCGGTCGCGGTCGCCCTTGGTGAGCGACTCGAGGTTATCGAGAATCAACAGCGTATGAGCATCGCACAACGCGTCGAGCAGTAACCTAATGCGCTGGTCTTCGGGCGATTTCGTGATGTCCGCCTGTCCCAATTCGCGAGCCAGCTCATTCAACATTTCGAGAAACCCGGGAAGGATGAACGGTCCCAGCTCACGCAGGCCATCATCATCCAGCTCGCGAGGCTTGACTGAGAGAAAGATAATTCGATTGAACGAATCGGGAGCACAGTCATACGCCGCGCGAACAGCGAGCGACGTCTTACCCATTCCTCCCGGCCCGTCGATGAGCGCTCCCCACGTTCGTGACTCGGGATCGAGCGCATCGTGAATGACGTCGAGTTCCTTCTCGCGCCCGAAGAATGATTGCAGTCGCGGCAGGTTATTCGGGATTGAGGATTTTAGGACGGGCGGACTCGTTGTCTCGGATTTTGAATAATGATCTTTGACCTTACCCTCGTTTAGAGCGAGGCGTTCGAGGATTATCGTTGCGGCTTGCGCCGGCGTTTTCTGGTCGAACTCTATGAAGCCCGCATCGGAAAAGAGTCCGTCCACCGTCGCGTGATCGAATCTTCCAAGCAGTACCTCCTGCTCTCGGCGTTGCTTCAGCAAATCGAAGATCGCGTCCCACTCGAGACCGGTCCATTCTTTTTGAGAATAGGCCCCGCAAATCACGACTGCGATGAGCGCGGACTCTTCATTGTAGAGCTTCGGCAGATAACGCCCGAGCCGCGCTCGAGCGAATTCCGCCTCGTGAAACTTGTCGTACAAGATCGCCTCTTCGCCAAACTGTTTCGCAAGAATATTCGCGACTTGCGAGACGAAGTCTCGCTTCTCGCCAGCGAATGAGAATGCGATGCGAAAGCGTTTGGGGCTCATATGCGGGCCTCGCTCCTGTCAGTTTGTTTACAACTGGGTGCATCTACCGATCGGATAGAACTGAGAGCAAGTGAATGTTACAGTCGCTCCGAAGGCTAGTTCAAGCCGTTAAGCCTAAGACGCAGACGACAAAAGTAATCTCGACGGTACGACCTGATACTGCGATTGTTGGAGTTGGATAGGAATCAGGATCGCGGCGCCACTCGGTGGTGACCAGAATGCTTAACATTCGATTCTTGCTGTTATAATCTGATTCGACGCTCTAACTGGAGGTTATAGTGACCGCATACAAAAAATACGTCACCATCAAAGACCCGAATAGCCTCGTACTAACCGATTTACCATTCAAAGAAGGTCAGGTGGTAGAGGTCGTCGTGATCGCCCAGGACAACGGCGAGTCCGAAGAGAGAGTTCGCGACTTGGCAGCTTTGCTGAAAGAGACGCAGGCTCTACCACAAGCACAGACGATCAGCGAGGATGAAATCGCGGCTACAATAGAAGCCTATCGAGCCGGGCGATGAAGGTCCTTATCGATACCAATGTGCTGGTCTCAGCCGCCTTGAGAAACAAAGACCCTGAGGCTGTGATTCTCTTCGTCGCTTCAAAGCCGGACATTGAGTGGGTAGTTTCTGCCCGGATTTATGGCTGAATACAAAGAGGTGCTTGCGAGGCAGAAATTCGGGCTTTCACAAGCACTTCTTCTCGAGTGGTTTCACTTGCTCGATGAACTGACAATATTAATCGATGTTGACATCGAACTCGATTTTGCTTTGTGACCACAAGGATGCAAAGTTCCTGGCCTGTGCGTTGGTCAGCGATGCTGAGTCCCTGGTGACCGGCGACCGAGATTTTTCCCAGGCCTAAAAACTTGTTAACACGACGATTATTTCGGTTTCGTTATTCAAGAAGCTGGTGTGCGATGCTGAACGCTGAGCTACGCGGAGTGTCGGCCTACCTAACGCTAACCAACCGTCTTGCAATTTCATCAAGTGCGAGTTCCGCTTTGCCTTCGATCTCTTCCTTACTTTGATCCTGAATCGGGTGCGCAACATACACCGCGTCGAGGTCTGATCTGCCGAGCGCGCCTGCTTGAGCGCGAGCCGCTGTCATGAACTCAGTTGTTGCTATCGGAACGGCCGGGATTCCCAAGCTCTCGAGCCTTGTTGAATCGTGCAAACTGCACGTCGTGCACGAGCCTCAATCGGCGAGCGCTTCGATCACGGCGTCGCACTTAGCGTCGATCAGTTTTTCAATCACCGAGTCGGGCGCAGGCCTGGTGAATGTAGGCTTCATCGCACGGACAACCGAATCCACAGCGTAGCGCTGCTTCAACAAGAGCTCGAGATGATCGAGGAAGATGCTGCCGCCGGGCTTGCTGATGTCGAGCAGCCCGATCGTTTTGCCGGCGAGGGTGTCCAGTCTCGGCGCCGGCTTCGAAACTACGCGTGGAGTTTCGTCGAGCGGGTTTACTAGTGTTATAGGCATTTCGCCTCCTGGGAGCGCAGGCATCCCGCCTGCTGCCTCGCGTTCTAAGCAACCCCGGAAGATGACGCAGGCACGGATGCCTGTGCTCCCAGGGGATACGTCACCATCTGACTGCCTCGCGGGCCGGCGGCCCAGCTTCCGATCACCGCGGAAAACTTTCCCGCTGTTCCTCCGGCAACTACCAGCTTGATGGCCGATGGATCCAGAAACTTCAAATAGCACGGCTCGCCGTCGATTGTCGCTTGTTTGTAAAGCTTCACGTACGGAACGCCTTCACCGAAGCCGTCTTCGTAGTGTCGAAGCGGGATGCCCGTGTTCTCATAAAGAAAATCGCGCACGGTTTGTTTCGTGAAGCCGTCGCGGTGAAGCGTCTTCACGTGCTCGGGACAAAGCACCACCATCGCTTCGACCCCGATGCATACGCGATAAGACCAAACCGTCGCAAGCGCGCGGCTGATCGCCTTCAAGGCTTGCTTCCCGTCACGCGCCATGTGCTCGCTGACGCCGTGCGGAGGCTCCGCAGCAAACAAGGTGACGGTACTTTGTTCGGGCTTGAAACCCCTCTCGACGTGCAGCGGCTCCCATGGATTCTCTTCTTCGTTTTCGGCGATGCAGTAAGAGAACTTGCCCGGGTTTCCAAGCGTCGACATATCGATCTCGCCCGGCCGCGCGCCTCCGAGGTTCGTGAGTATCAACTGCAGCGCACGGCCAAGCGTGCTGTTTGCGCGAGCCACATTACTGAAGACGTTGCTCGCGCTTGCGAATCCAAGTTCATCGCGGACCGGCCCGTTGACGATTACCAGCGGCGCCGCAAAGTGAGTTGTTGCTTGCACACCATGAATGTTGAAGCGCTCATCGCACACTGCTCGCACGAGAGGGATCAGCACGCGCATCATCTCGGGCTTGCAACCGGCCATCACCGCATTGGCCGCAATCTTTTCAACTGTGGCTCCGCCGTAGTTCGGCGGCATCAGCGCGATTACTTCGTCAGGAGCTAGCGACGTTGCAGCGAGCATTCGCTCTACTCTTTCAACAGTCGGGGAAATAACCGGCAGAGGATCGCCGAATGACAAGCAGAATTCGAAGGGATCAACCGAGTCGGCCAGCTCGATTCGCGATGCACGCGCGGACCGCTTGATGTAAGGGTTCACAGTTTCCGCAAGCTCGCCTTCATCGGCCGGTTCAAGATGACGCGACACGCATCCGAATTTAGTCTCCGGTGCGCCGTCGAAGCGCTCGGCGATGACGAGCGGCACGCCCGCCATCATTGACGCGATTTCATTCAAGGCATGCTTGTCGAAACCGCTGACGCACTTAACAATTCGCCCGTCTGCGGCGATGAGAAACAATGTCGGAACGGCCACGGGATCGTAGAGCGTTGTTACTGAGAGGGTCCGATCAACTGCAACTGGAAACTCTATCGAAGCCTGGTCGATCAAATGACGAGTCGGACCTTCAGCGTCCTGTGATATTCCAAGAATGGCTGACGATTCTCCAAGCTCTCGGGCGAGGCGATTGATGTACGGGATTGTTAGCAGACAAGTTGGGCAATCGGTTTCAAAGAACATGATTAGGCGCAAATTGTATTGCGAGCGGCGCTCAAGGCGAGCCTCTGTTCCGTCCAAATTGTTAAGGGAAAAATCCGGCGCATGATTTCCGACGTCTAGCACGGCGCATAGTTAACCATGCTCGAGCAAAAACCGCCAAAGCAGGAATCCTGTCAGCGGCTCAAGCGATTTTTGTTTCGGGAAAGGTAAGGCTGGCGATGGATTGAGTCGCCAGCCTTTGCTGACTATGCTTAGCGACCCGAAGTTGCGCTCTTCGCGTCGCGCATTTGCTTCACGCGGTCGTGGGTCTCTTGAATTACCTGAAGCTGACGTTCGATTACCGTGAGGATGTTGCTCGGGAGATTTTTTTCCTTGAGCGCATCTCGAAACGCGCTCACGGCTGAGTCTTCACCTCGTTCGCATTCGCTGAGAATGGCGTGATCATCCTTGCCCGTGAGCGTGCCCTTTATGTCCATCCAGACGCGATGGATTGCGCCCGCGGTCGAACCTGACTTTTCGGTCTCGCCTCCAAGCCTGCGAACTTCGATTTGAAGTTCCTGAATGCATTGAGCCCGTTCAGTGGCTGCGTCGTTGAAGAAAGATTTGAGCTCTGGGTTCTTGACGTTTTGAGCCGCTTCCTTGAATCCATCCAGCCCGTCGCGGCATGTTTCTATAAGATCATTGAGTACGCTTACGACCTTCTTGTTGTCCATCTGTGTGCTTCCTCCCTTTGTTCGATCTGAGTTCGGAGGACTCACACTCACGGTCCACTTTGCTAGAGACAAGTATGACGAAGCACGCAACGAAGTGTCAAACGCGGTTAACTTTTTGTTGGCCAAGGCTCGCAGCCGTATGGTAAGGTTTTGTTGGATAGCCTCAGAGTTTCCTACCAACAAATACTTCGTCGCAGACCATGCTTCGCAGATCTGAGACAATGTTTAGAACGAGCAAGGGATAGGGTGAACAAGATAAATGACAGAGGCTGGTGCACTGAAGAAGGAAATCTCCGAGTTGAATAAGCAAATAGAAGAGCAGTTAGAGATTCTCAGGAAACAACGACTGAAGCTGCGGAATTTGCGTCACCTTCGAGATCTGAAGGCGGAACTACTTAACAAACTCGAGCGCGGCAATACTTAATCGAGCTACTTCGAGTTAGTCGCATTACCCTTGAGACGGAGCAGACCATTAACGGCCTGCTTCAGCAAATCAAACCGTGCGGGTTTCCGCATGGTATGACTCGCTCCGGCCGCGATAGCCTTCTTCATTGAACGACGATCGCTGGCGGAGACGACTATGATTGGCAACGCGCTGAAGCCATCTAGCGCGCGTAAACGTTTTATCATCTCAATCCCATCGAGTTCAGGCATTTCGATGTCCGTGAGTACAAGATCTACCTGCTCGGACTGAATCACATCGAGCCCGGCGAGACCATTTTCGGCGGTGACGACGTTGAACCCCTCGAAGCGCAGCAGGATGCCCAGGACTTCGCGAGCATCGAAATCATCTTCAACAATGAGGACGGTTGCAGGCACGACCGAGAGCCTCGCTTTCGATCTCTCACAAGCGTCGTCTAGTTGTGCTGCTGCACGCGGTGATCCACAAAACCATTCTACCGCATGCCTGTTTGAGTCGAAAGGCGACGTAGTTCTAACTGAGTGCGTTGATAACTATCCGCCGGGTCTTCGGGGAGGCCTTGAGGGTTTGGGATAAACGGCTACGCTCAGGTTACCATCCTTGTCTACTGCCTGAACGCCAAAGATGTAATTGTCTTTTGAAATGTTTTTGACTGTGTACGACGTGACATTCCCCACGTATTGTGTGTGCTGCCAGAATGGAGCCGTTGTTTCTCTCCATACAATTTGGTAGCCGGCAAGATCCGATTCCTTGTTCGCATCCCACTTCAGCGTTGTATTGTTTTCGAGTTTGACCGTCTCAATTTGGACATTCGAGGGAGCCGCCGGAGCGAGCGCAAGACTCGCAAGCGCGGCTGCATTCACCCTCGCGACTTGCGCGATGTAATTGAAATCGTCGAACTCGGGCAAGTCTCCGTACTTCACACCGTTTTCCACTCTGATCTTTTGGTGCTGATGTTTGTAATCCTCATTGGGCTCGGTCATTCTCACCGCTGAAAAGCCGCGATCCAAAAATGCCGAATGATCTCCGCCGCGAAGGTAACGGTCTTTGCGATAGATCAGAGTCACCTTGAAACCGCTCACATAACGCTCGCCTGCCTCTTTGATGTAGCGGCCTAGCTGTCTTACGGGCAGATCATTTTCGCCGCCCGTCTGCAGCAACGTTCTGAGCTCGGGAGAGATTTCTTTTTCAGGAGGCACTCCTTCAGCAAACAACCTGACGTGGCTGTTGTCGATGTGTCCGTCTTCTGCGTGCGAGCTTCCGATAATGTCGTTAGTAATCATCGCGGCCACGTTCAAGTTCTTCTTCTTCGCCATCTCCGCCCAATGCGCAGCGCCAAGCAGTCCCTGTTCTTCGCCGGCAACAGTCATGAAGACCAGAGTCGCATCGAACTTGTACTTCGACATGACCCGAGCCATCTCCATCACCGCAGCCGTACCTGAAGCGTCGTCATTCGCGCCGGGCGCGTCGCTCGTCGCGTCGAGCACATCCTGCGCGCACACGCATGAATCGTAGTGGCCACTGACAACATAAATTCTCTCTTTCGATTCAGCTTGAGTTCCCGGGAGAGTCGCGACTATGTTGACAAGCTGCGCAGGCTTTGGAACGCGTTGAACGGGCTGTTGCGTGAACTCATCGAACTCGACTTGCAACCGTTCGCCGCTCTCGCGACTGTAGCGATCGAATTCCGATTTGATCCAACGACGAGCGGCGCCGATCCCTCGCGAATCGCTTTCGGTTTGAGACAAAGTGTGCCGCGTGCCGAAACCAATGAGCTTTTTGATCGTTGCCTCGATGTTCGCGGCTGAGATCTCTCGCACGATTTTTTGAATCTGCGGGTTGAGAGGGCGCGCGGATCTGTTTTTCGCAGAAGCACGAGAAATCTTCGTTTGTGCATTCGGCTGAGAGAGTGGATACAACAGGATCGAGGCGAGCACTAAGGCGAGCGCTTTTTGCATTAGGAGTTCTCAGTTGCGAGTCGTTGATTTGTGAATGGTGCCCCCGGCGCAATTCCAACGCGCGACCTTCCGCTTAGGAGGCGGACGCTTCTTGTTTTCCTGATCTTCTCGCAAGTGGCCCGCACGGGAAAGAAAGAAGAATGGCAAGACACCGTACAGGCTCGGTCAAGATTGAAAAGGGCGGCTTCCAAGCCCGCATAGTTTACGTCGATCAGGAGGGATTGTCACGCCAGATGAAGTCATTTCATCAACCGAGAGCTGATTTGCGGGCTGCTTCTTATGCAGACCGAGATCCAGGCGTCGCTCTCGGATGTGCGCTCCAAGGGTACTGAGTGCGGCCGAACGAACTCGCTTATCTGGCCTATCCGTAGATAAGGTGACATGGCAACATGGCAACGCAACCATGAGCGTGCGTTGTCTTAGAGGCCACGTTATGAGGACCAAAACAGTAAGACCAGATGTCAAACCATTACATCTCTTTGTCCAACAAACGAAGAAAAGGCGCGACCTTTAAGACAGATTGTACTCGTTACAGAACGCTCATTTTGTAGCGAGTCGCTCGAACAGCCTTCAATAGAATCCATCCTTTGCGCCACAAGGAAGCAGACCGCCAACGGTCGTAATGTAAAGAGTATCGGCGCGCCTCGGAACCGTGACCCTGAGGGACGACCATGTTTGACTCGGCCGTCATGCAAAACGAACGGAATTCGAGGGGCGAGGAGAAAGCGTCGACGGATCGAATGCAAGATTAGTGTTCTTATCTCGCATTCAAACTGGCCTGCCTGTTCGCAATAAGGGCAGTGACTTGCTTCGCGCGCTATGCGGTCGCCGGGCCGTCTGAGACAGTCGAGTTTTAGGTGACCAAGCCTGACCTTTTTCTCCTATATTAGCCGTCGCGGTCGTTCTTACACGAAGGGTCGGTGCCAGTGCGAACCGCTCGCAATTTGCAGGAAGCGAACGCGTCGTGTCGCGTCGGTGTATTCTCATTCCTCCCGTGATAGATCCGTTAGCCGCCTGACGGTGATGTGACAGTGTGATTAACACTCTGCCCTGGCGATGGATAGAGATCGCTGAGTCGACGGGCGCTGGGCCAAGGTTAGTCTGCATAAACAGCGTTAGGCGGTTGGATACAAATCATCCGGCCCCCGGATCGTCTTACAAGACTCGCGAACCCTACAGAGTCGTATCGCCCGCCCTTTGCCTTCGCATGGAGTGAGCCGAGGTAAGGGACCTTATGATGAAGAAGCTCCAAAGAAAAGGAGTAGCAATTACAATACCTTTATGATATAAGCCACTCCACAGTCGGCTCGACATCTCGGCTCGCGTATCGTGATGTCTTGGCGCGTCACGAGTCTGACATGGATTCTGAAGAACAGTTCTGATGTGAGAAAGTTCCGCGAGCTAACAAAGGGAACGATGAAGTGACATTGGATTAGGGTCTGTTCTCTCGGGACTTCCGCCTCTAGAGGTGATGCGTTAATGCGTGACGTTCGAGATCAGGGAAACGCCGGCGGTAAAGATGTCGCCAATGTGGACGGCAGCGGCGGTGCGGCACCGAATTCCGTACCAGCTATCTCACTGCCCAAAGGTGGCGGCGCAATTAGAGGGATCGGCGAGAAGTTTGGGGCGAATCCCGTTACGGGAACCGGTTCGCTAAGCGTTCCCATAGCTACCAGTCCTGGCCGTTCCGGTTTCGGTCCTCAGCTCTCACTCTCTTATGACTCCGGCGCCGGCAACGGACCGTTCGGCTTTGGCTGGAATCTCTCATTACCCGCCATCACTCGCAAGACTGATAAAGGATTACCCAGATACCAGGACAAAGACGAGTCAGACGTCTTCATTCTTTCAGGGGCAGAAGACCTGGTTCCGGTTCTTCGGCGGGACGGCAGCCGGTTTGAGGATGATGCCTCGGCGCCCGGGTTCACGATCCATCGTTACCGTCCGCGCATCGAGGGCCTATTCGCCCGTATCGAACGCTGGACTGACCAGGCGACTGGGGGGATTCACTGGCGCTCCATCACGCGTGATAACATCACCACACTTTACGGTAAGACAGCGGAAAGCCGTATCGCTGACCCAGACGATTCCAATCGTACCTTCACCTGGTTGATCTGCGAAAGTTACGACGACAGAGGCAACGCCATTGTTTACAAGTATGCCGGCGAAGATGATAAGAATGTGGATCACACACTGGTTAACGAGCGCAATCGCATACGAACGGCGAATCGCTATCCGAAGCGCATCAATTATGGCAACAAGGTGTCGCGTCTTATTCAGCCAGACTTGACACAAACCAAATGGATGTTTGAGGTAGTCTTCGATTACGACGAAGGTCACTACGAGGAGCTCGACCTCGACCCGGCCCGGACGGAAGCCGAGCAGCATCGACTTGTGCGGGCTGCTGCATCGCCGCGGCTTCCCTGGACTGTCCGCCCCGACCCGTTCTCGACTCACCGCGCATGTTTCGAAGTACGCACCTATCGCCGCTGCCGTCGCGTTCTGATGTTCCACAACTTCGATGAGCTGGGGGACGAGCCCTACCTTGTGCGCTCGACTGATTTTGATTACGCCGACCTTAACTATTCGCAGCCGATTACGATTGAGGACGAGTTGGCGTATCAGGGCAGCACGCGCTTTGCCTCGTTCATCCGGCGCGTCACGCAATCGGGATATGTTCGCGATGACAGCCAGCCGGTGCTGCCACGTGACGGCGTAAGATATGTCACCTATTTGACGCAATCCCTCCCGCCACTCGAATTCGATTACAGCAAAGCAGCGATCCAGGATGACATCCGTGAAATCGAGGCGGAAAGTCTGGAGAACTTACCGATCGGTTTGGATGGCGCCGCGTACCAGTGGGTGGATCTGGACGGCGAGGGTATCTCGGGAATCCTGACCGAGCAAGCCGATGCGTGGTTCTACAAACCGAATCTTGGAGAGGGACACTTCGGCAGCCTGCAGGCGCTCGCAACCCTGCCTGCTGATGTAGGCGGCGGCGCGCAAAAGCATCAGTTCATCGACCTGGCCGGAGACGGACAACTCGACGTCGTGCAGTTTGGCGGACGCGTGCCGGGCTTCTATGAACGCACCGATAATGGTGGTTGGCGATCGTTTACCGCGTTCAGCTCGCTGCCCAACTTAGACTGGGACGACCCGAATCTTCGCTTCGTTGATCTCACGGGCGATGGCCACGCAGACATACTGATCACAGAGGACAATGCCTTCACCTGGTTTCCGTCGCTCACTGAAGACGGGTTCAGCCCTTTCGAGCGAGTTCGCCAGACGCTGGATGAAGAGAGAGGCCCGACGCTTGTCTTCGCCGACGGCACGCAATCCGTATATCTGGCTGATATGTCTGCCGACGGTCTTGCGGACCTGGTGCGGATCCGCAACGGCGAAGTCTGCTACTGGCCCAATCTTGGCTACGGACGCTTCGGAGCCAAAGTCACAATGGATCGCGCACCCCGGTTCGATCACCCTGATCAATTTGATCAGCGTCGAATACGACTGGCCGACATCGATGGCTCCGGCACGAGTGATATTATTTACCTCGGCCGCAACAATGTTTCGTTATATTTCAATCAATCCGGCAACTCATGGAGCGAGCCGCGCTCTCTGACGCAGTTCCCGCAAGTCGACAATCTCTCATCGGTCATGACGACCGACCTGCTCGGCAACGGCACCGCGTGTCTGGTTTGGTCATCGCCCTTGCCGAGCGATAGGCAGCGGCCCTTGCGCTACATCGATCTCATGGGCGGGCAGAAGCCGCATCTCTTGATCGAGTCGGCAAACAACCTCGGCGCGGAGACGAGAGTCACTTACGCCGCATCGACGAAGTTCTACCTCGCCGACAAACTAGCCGGGAAACCCTGGATCACCAGGATCCCGTTCCCCGTTCACGTCGTCGAGCGTGTTGAAACCTACGATTACATCAGCCGCAATCGCTTCGTCACGCGGTATGCATATCACCACGGTTACTTCGACGGAGTCGAGCGCGAGTTCCGAGGGTTTGGCCTGGTCGAGCAACTGGACACCGAAGAATTTGCCGCGCTCTCCTCGAGTGACGTCCTTCCGGAAGCAACGAACATCGACGCGGCCTCGCACGTGCCGCCGGTGCTTACCAAGACATGGTTCCACACCGGCGTCTATCTCGGCCGCGAACGTGTTTCGAACTTCTTTGCGGGTCTGCTCGATACCTCCGACCGGGGCGAGTACTACCGGGAGCCCTCATGGCTTGATGACGACGATGAGGCCAAGAAGCACCTTCTCGATGACACCGTCCTGCCCGCCGGGCTAACGCTCGAAGAAGAGCGGGAAGCTTGCCGTGCTTTGAAAGGCTCGATGCTCCGTCAGGAAGTCTATGCTCTGGACGGCAGAGCTAAAGAGGAACATCCCTACACGGTCACCGAACAAAACTTCACCATCCGGCAATTACAACCACAGGCCGAGAATCGTTATGCGGTGTTCTTTACTCATGCTCGCGAATCCATCAGCTATCACTACGAGCGTGAGCCCTCCGATCCTCGAATTACTCATGCGTTGACTCTCGAGGTTGATGAATTCGGCAATGTTCTGAAATCCGCCGCCGTCGCCTACGGACGCCGGCAGCGGGACCCAACTCTGGAACCGCGAGACCAGGCTAAACAAGCCGATGTGTTGGTCACCTACACTGAAAATGACTTCACAAACTCAGTTGAGGCTATCGACGATCATCGCGCGCCGCTGCCCAGCGAAACGCGCACCTACGAGCTCACCGGATATACACCTACCGGCGCCTCGGGACGTTTCCAGATTTCAGATTTTGTGCAGCCCGTGGGCAATGGGCTGACACACGTCTTTGACAGCGAAATTAATTATGAGGGAAAGCCCAGCAGCGGTAGACAGCGCCGGCTGATCGAACGGATTCGCACCTATTACCGGTCTAACGACCTTGGGGCTTCGCAAGGCAACGCGATTACGCTGTTACCGCTGGACGCGGTAGAGTCTCTGGCGCTACGTGGTGAGACCTACAAGCTCGCGTTCACGCCGGGTCTTGTAGCCAACGTCTATGGAGGCCGCGTAACCGACGCAATGCTTGCGGACGAGGGCCGCTACGTCCACAGCGAAGGCGACCTCAACTGGTGGATTCCATCGGGGCGAGTGTTCTACTCCCCTGACTCGACAGACACCGCAGCTCAAGAACTCGCCCAGGGTCGTGCGCACTTCTTCCTTCCGCGCCGGCATCGTGACCCCTTTCACACCAATTTGGTCAGCACCGAGAGCGTAGTCAGCTACGACGCGCATGACTTGCTAATACTTGAAACACGCGATGCCCTCGGCAACCGCGTCACGGTTGGCGAGCGAGATGCCGCGGGCAACCTGACGACGCCAGGCAATGACTACCGCGTGCTTCAGCCCAGGCTGGTGATGGACGCGAACCGCAACTGGAGCGCCGCCGCCTTCGATGCGCTTGGGATGGTGACGGGCACGGCGGTGATGGGCAAACCGCTTCCGGCGCCGCCCGAGGGAGATTCGCTGGTCGGCTTCGAGGCGGACCCGACGGAAGCGATCGTCCTCGATCACCTGGCGAACCCGTTAGTCGATCCGCACTCGATTCTTCAGCGCGCGACCACGCGCCTGGTCTATGACCTGTTCGCTTACTACCGCTCGAAAGCGGATGCCAACCCGCAGCCTGCTGTGGTGTATTCCCTTGCTCGAGAGACCCACGACACCGACTTGCAGGTTGGGCAACAGACTAAGATCCAGCATGGCTTTTCCTACTCCGATGGTTTTGGACGAGAGATTCAGAAGAAGATTCAGGCCGAGCCTGGCACTCTGATAGATAGCGGGCCGCGTGTCAGCCCACGCTGGGTGGGTAGCGGCTGGACGATCTTCAACAACAAGGGCAAGCCTGTTCGGCAGTACGAGCCATTCTTCAGCGCCACGCAAGGTTTCGAGTTCGCCCGCCTCGTTGGAGTCAGCCCGATTCTAATCTACGACCCCGTTGAAAGAGTTGTCGCTACGCTTCATCCGAATCATACATATGAGAAAGTCGTGTTCGATCCGTGGCGGCAAACGACCTTCGATGTGAACGACACCGTCGCAACAAACGACACCGAGACCGGCGACCCGAGAACAGACGCGGATATCAAGGGCTATGCGGCGGAGTATTTCAAGACGCAGCCCAACACCTGGCAGACTTGGTATCAGCAGCGCATCTTGGGGGCGGAAGGCGCACAGGAGCAACGCGCCGCCGAGAAGGCAGCGAAGCACGCCAACACGCCGACGACCGTTCACTTCGATACGCTGGGTCGTCCTTTTTTGACTCTGGCTCACAACGGATTTGAGTTGGACGGAACCGCTATTCAATTCGCCGCGCGGGTTCACCTGGACATCGAAGGCAACCAACGCGAAGTCATTGATGCACTAGATCGCATTGTCATGCGCTACGACTATGACATGCTGAGCAATCGTATCCACCAGCTCAGCATGGAAGCGGGCGAACGATGGATGCTCAATGATGTGACCGGCAAACCCATCCGCGCCTGGGATAGCCGCGATCATCAGTTCCGCACGACTTACGACGCGCTGCGGCGGCCGGCGGATTCTTTCCTGCGTACCAGCGTAAGCGGAGAACAGTTAATCGGACGCACTGTCTATGGCGAAACGCGGACTAATCCTGAAACGAATAACCTGCGCGGCAAAGTGGTTCAGCTCTTCGATCAGGCGGGCATAGTCACAAGCGACGATTATGATTTCAAAGGCAATTTGCTGAGCAGCGCCCGTCAGATCGCCGTCGAATACAAAGCCACCCTCGATTGGTCAGGCACAGTTCCCGTTCCGCTCGAAGCGACCTACACCAGCAGCACCCGCTACGACGCACTCAACCGCCCAATGGAAGTGACCGCGCCCGACAACAGCATCATCCGTCACACCTACAACGAAGCGAACCTGCTTGAGAAAGTCGAAGCGAATCTGCGCGGCTCGGGAACCATCACGCCCTTTGTCAATAACATTGATTACAACGCCAAAGGGCAGCGCATACTGATCGAATACGGCAACGGAGTAAACACTGCTTACAGCTACGACCCGCTGACTTTTCGACTGGCCCACTTGCAGACGCTGCGCGTAACGGACCCACTGCAAGATTTGCGCTACGCCTATGATCCGGTGGGCAATATCACTAGCATCCGCGACGATGCCCAGCAGACGATCTACTTCCTCAACCAACGTGTCGAACCGAGTGCTGATTATACCTACGACGCGATCTATCGTTTGATCGAAGCGACGGGCCGCGAGCACTTGGGCCAAACGGGAGGACTGCTCAATGCGCCCACTGCGCCCGATGCCTTCAACGGCTTTCACACTCGACTTGACCATCCCGGTGACGGCAACGCGATGGGTACGTATGTTGAGAGCTATTTATACGACGCCGTGGGCAACTTTCTTTCAATGCAGCATCGCGGCAGCGACCCAGCACAATCCAGTTGGACGCGCGCTTACGCGTACAACGAAGCCAGCCTTATTGAACCGACAAAGAAGAGTAATCGGTTGAGCAGCACCACGGTTGGCGGCGGCGCGCCTGAAGTTTATCCCTACGACGCTCACGGCAACATGACGAAAATGAGCCATCTGCCGCTGATGCAGTGGGACTACCGCGACCAGCTTCAGGCGACGGCGCAACAGGTGGTCAACAGCGGCACTCCCGAAACGACCTGGTACGTTTATGACTCCCCCGGACAGCGAGTGCGTAAGGTCACGGACAACTCTGCCGTCGCCGGACAACCGCAATCGCGCATGAAAGAACGAATCTATCTCGGCGGCTTCGAGGTCTATCGCGAGTATGGTTCGAACGGCAGCACGGTGACGCTTGAGCGTGAGACGCTGCACATAATGGACGACAATCAGCGCATCGCCTTAGTAGAGACCATGACTCTTGGTGACGATCCTTCGCCCGCTCAACTCATTTGTTTCCAATATAGCAATCACCTCGGATCAGCCAGTCTTGAGCTGGATGTTCAGGCGCTGATTATTTCTTACGAAGAGTATTTTCCCTACGGCAGCACGTCGTATCAAGCGGTGCGCAACCGGACCGAGACCCCCAAGCGATACCGCTACACCGGCAAGGAGCGGGATGAGGAGAGCGAGCTGTACTACCACGGGGCTCGGTATTATGCGCCGTGGTTGGGGAAGTGGACGAGCGCTGATCCGATTGGACTCAGTGATGGAGTGAACCTTTTCGTCTATAGTAAATGCAACCCTGCCAGGCTTAATGACCAAAGTGGAACTCAATCTACGGAGCCGGACAAGGCTGCAGTTCAAAAAAAACAGGTTCAGTTCTTACCGAAGGAAGAGGCGGCTGCGAAGTGGTCTAAGCTGGACCTTGAAACACAAGGGATTCAAATAAAAGAAGTCGAGATCTCGCCAGAAAAACCTGCTTCGGACAAGACAACCAATCTAAGTCAAGCATACGTGGCTACATCTCGCAATCTGGCCCTTGCAGTTTCAACCTACGTTGCAACAAAACCCGTGGTGGTCCCATTAGTCCCGGCAGCCCGATCGTCTGGCCAGTCGCCACCATCTGAGAAGCGCCCCAACATCCTGACGATAGATAACCTTCTTGATGTCGCTTCTCCAACGACCAAGACGGCTGAAATTCTTTTTAAGCAGCTGGAGAAGAGGTATGTGATCGGATCAAATGATCGGCTCTACATTCGGAGCGGGCCAGGAGGATTTTACGGCAATAATCCCACAACCATAACAGATAGGTTGAGCAAGGCTACCAAGGAAGTCGGGAAGCTTGCCAAGAGTGTTGACCAGCTGGAGTTGGCCCTCAACGTAATAAAGCTTTGGTTCGCAACCGACGAGAAGGAGATATCTTCGTCTATGACTGATTTGGTCTCCAGTTTCGCTCTATATAAACTCCCCAACGAGTTTTCTCTGTTGGTTGTCTGGGGTCAGCAAATTATGGGTACGCAGAGGTTCGCACAGGATATGATCAGCGGAATAGATTCCAAGATTGCCGAGATCGAAGACAAGTACAGGAAGGCGGGCTTGCTCCCCCAAGGAGATCGTGAATTGGATAAGTTAAAACGTTTAAAGCAAGAGTACTGGGCGCAAGCATACCCAAATGGGCAGACGCCACTAATGTCTGCACAGCCGGACACGGCGAAGTTCTACTTCAGGCAGGGTCCATAACGCCGAAGAAGATCCTGGCGAGCGCGCGAGAATGGGGAGGGGTGATGCAAGTGAACCGTGCGTGGAGTAGCGATGGTTTTGTGTGATGACGCGCGCCAAGGCGTAAGAGAATGTAGCTACGAACAGGAGACAAAGCCATGGCAACAAGCGACAAGAAACTGATTCAAATCACCGCGCGAGTCATTGACCGTAAAACCAAACAGGGACTTTCTAACCTGCGCGTTGAGGCGTGGGACAAAGACCTGATAGTCAAAACTGCTATCGGCGCGGCGACCACCGATCAGCAAGGCGCTTTTATAATTGAAACTTCAAAGAGTCAGTTGAATGACCTTTTCGCCAACCGACATTGCGTGCTCTTCTTCAAAGTCTTTCGCGCCGCTCAGCTAATAATCAGCACCGAAGCATCGGTCCTCTGGGACAGAGACGCGCCCGATTCAGAGATCGTCATCAAAGCCACTACGGATACTCCGCCTCCCGTGGACGGCGGCAAGACTTTCACCGTCAGCGGTCAGGTTCGCCAAGCGGACGGCAGCGTATTCAAGGATGGCTTCGTACAGGCGTTCATCACCCTCCAGGCACAGGAGAAGATGCTCGGTGAAGCGAAGCCGGGTCCAAACGGGCAATTTGAGATTGCGTATACACTCGATGCATCGCAGCTCAGCCAGCTCGCAAATGCGCGCGTGGTGGTTCGCGTGTTTGATAGCCAGAAAGTTAAACTCGCTGAATCGCCTTCGTTCATTCCCGATACAACAGTAACGGTCAACATAACCATACCCAACCCGCCGCCAAAAGTAACTCTTTCGGTGCAGGGCCAGGTTCGCACCAACGACCGAACCCCTATTAGTAAAACCATCGTGCGAGCTTTCATCACCTCGTCGGAAAAAGAGACCCCGCTCGGCGAAACTCAAACCGACTCCTCTGGAAACTATAAGATTACCGCCGAAGTAGAATCATCTCTATTAACTCAGCCAACCAACGCTCGCCTGGAAGCGCGCGCGTTCGATAAGAACGAAACTCGCCTTGCCTCATCGTCTTCAGCGCTACAGAAGGACACAAAAATGGACATAGTAGTGAGCACAACTCCGCCAGATAAGATCTTCATGATTCACGGCCGGGTGTTGCGAAGCGACAAACCGCTCGCCGGCGTGACCGTTCAGATATTCGGTGTCTCTCCACCTCCGGAAGCGCGTCTGGGCGATCCCGCTGTTACTAATAATGATGGCGGGTATGAGATTCAATACAAACCGGGCACGTTTGATGGGGAGCAGAACCAGGAATCCCGCGTTCAAGTGCGCGTGTCAGACGATCAGCGGCGCGAGCTATTCAAGACGCCCTTCTTCCGCAGCGAGGCGGAAACATTATTAGACCTGAAAGTCGAGGATCATGTAGTGCCACCTCAGCCCTTTATTGTTCGAGGGCTGGTCACTAACAAGGGCGGCGGCGGGTTTGACGGCATTGTGCGAGTCTTTAGCATCGCCACCGGCAAACAACTCGGCAATGACGCGACCACGAGTGACTCAGGGCAATACGAAATCAGCTATCAGGCCGGCAAGCTCAGCGGCACTGCGGACGCCGGTGAGTTGGTCATCGTTCGCGTATTTGACAAGTCGGGACGAGAGCGTGCCCATTCCGACCAATTCAATGCCGTGCCCTTGAAGGTCATCGACCTGGTGGTCGATCCGCTGCCTGATGATGGACAGACATTTGTCGTCCAAGGGCGAGTGATTCAGCCCGGCAACATCGCATTCGTCGGCGGCATAGTGCGAGTTTTCAGCATCAGCACCCGACAGCAACTCGGCGGTGACGCGAGCACAGATAACGCAGGCCAATACAAGATAAGCTACAAAGCCGGCAAGCTCAGCGGGACTGTGGACACAGGCGAGCTGGTCATCGTTCGTGTGTTTGACCAAAAGGAAAAGCTCCTGGTTGCTTCGAACCCTTTCAACGCCCAGCCGGTCAAAGTTGTTGATCTGGTCGTGACTCCTTCGGATGAGGAGATAACGTTCATCGTTCGCGGTCAGGTCCTGAAGTCGGACGGCGCGTTTTTCGTTGGCGGCGCCGTCCGAGCCTCTCACGAAGGGGCGGCGGGCCAGACGCCACTTGGCGAGGGTGTCACTGATGGCGAGGGTCGCTACTCTATCTCGTATCCATCGCGGAAAGTCACGGGACCCGTCAACCTGCGTGTACAGGTCTACGATGGGAACGGGAAGCTGCTCGCCCAGTCTGACCTGATTTCCGGAGCGAAGCCTGAGGAAATCGTCAACCTCACTATACCGATTGCCGAGCCGGTGAATGTCGTCAAGGGCCGAGTAGCGCAGGTCGACGGCAAGCCCATAGTGAAGGCCATGGTGCTGGCAGAAGACCGTGACGTGCGCAGCGAACAACTGCTGGGACGTGCTGTGACGGACAACGACGGGCGTTATGAGATTTCCTATACCTCGGCGCAGTTCGCGCGCGCGGAGAAGAACTCCGCTGATCTGGTAGTGAGTGCCTACCAGGATGAAAAAGCGATCGCCGCCAATCAGCCGATGGCTAGCTCTGCGATCATCTTCAACGCACAGGCGGTCGAAACCGTTGACCTTGTCGTCGGCGACGCGGTGCTTCGCGGGCCGTCGGAATATGAACAAATCGAAGCGGAATTGGAACCTCTGCTGGAAGCAGTGCCTCCTGCTCCCAACGTTCAGGTTGAAACGCTGACCGACGAAGAAATCGCTTTTCTCGCCGGCGAGACCGGGCTCGATTTGCAGCACATCTCGTTCTTCGCCGCCGCTGCGAAACTCAGAACGGAGACCGGGCTGGCGGCTGAGATCTTCTACGGGTTTGCGCGCGAGAAGTTGCCCACGACGCTGAATCTTTTGCTCGCCCAAAGCACCGACACCCAGCGCCGCGCCTTGGAAGCCGCAATCAGCGAGAACATCATTCCCGCAAGCGTGGGCTCGACGATCGACAGCGTCCTCGACAGCTTGAAAAAACTGATCGCGCAACAGGCCTTTGCCAAGCCGAGCGAACCGGGAAAGACCTCGCTTGGTGCGCTGATCGGAACGGCTCTTGCGAACACGGCGCAGCAGATGGAGATCGTGACGCGGTACGTTAACCACACTGGGACGATCGAAGAGTTCTGGGACGGCCTGCGCGCGGACCCGGTCTATTCCGCCAGCGTGGACGACCTCCAGTTCAGCTTGCAACTCGGGTCGCTCACGGCGAATCATCTGCCGCTGGTCAGCGCGCTGCGACAGATGCGCACGAAGAAGGGGTTTCAAAGTGTGCGCGACTTGGTCCGGTTGGGGGTGGAGGATTGGAAGTCACTGGTCACGGGGGAAAGCGGCGCCTCGGGAACCGGTTTTCCACCGGAAGTACCAGGTGCCGACGATGCGGAAAAGGCGACCAACTACGCCACCATTCTGACGCGCATGTTGCGGGACGCTTTCCCCACCGCGGCAGTGGCCCAAGCAGTCTCGCTGGATAACATTCCGGGTAAATCGGATCTGACTACTTTTTTCACGAACAACGTCGCGTTCGATCTGGGAACGACGCACATCGACACGTATCTGGCGGACAACGCCCGCACCGCTCTGGCGCACGTGAGCGATCCGGCAGCTCTCACTCAGCAATTGAAAAGCTTCCAGCGGGTGCACCGCCTGGCGCCGGAGTATGAGCAGATGCGCGACCTTCTCGGAGAGAACCTTCACTCGGCCCAAGCGATCTCCCGTATCGGGGAGACCGCGTTCGTGAATCGGTTCGGGCCGACATGGGGGACGAACCAGGCCCAATTGGTCTTCGCCAATGCGGTTCAGACAGCCACAACAGCGCTGATGCTACTCGGCGAACACGGCGCGGCCTTCAACTCACTCGGCGTCGCCGTTCTCGGGACCAACGGGCAGACGGCCTCCGGCATTCCAAATCTGGAGAGCTTGTTCGGCTCGCTCGATCTCTGCGACTGCGAGCAGTGCCGGACAGTTCTCAGTCCCGCCGCCTATCTGGTGGATATTCTTGCGTTTCTCAAACACCGCGCGTCCACGATCGCGAGCAAGTCCGCCAAAGACATACTGTTTCAACGCAGGCCCGATCTCGGCCAGGTCGAACTGACTTGCGAGAACACCAACACGCCTCTGCCCTACGTGGATTTGGTGAACGAGCTGCTGGAGGATTGCGTCGCGCCTCCGTCCGTTCTGGTGGCCCAACAGACAACAGGCACGGTGGACGAGCTTATGGCGAATCCGCAATACCTCAATCAGGCTGCCTACACCAAGCTCCAGTCGGAAGTATTTCCCTGGAGCCTGCCGTTCCATCTGGCGTCCGAGGAAGTGCATGCGTATCTCGATCACCTCGGCGTGCCGCGCCACGAATTGATGCGCACGTTTCAGAAGCCCGGCACGCCACCCGATCCAACGGACACGGCCATCGCGGCTGATTACCTTGGTCTCGGTACCCTCGAAAGGCAGATCATCACGGGTACGCTGACACCGCTGCGACAGCCCTGGGAGTTCTGGGGCTACGCGACGGCTTCACCTGGCGCGTGGCTCACCGACGTGCGAAACGTGCGGTTCTTTCTGGATAAATCGGGTCTGACCTATGCGGACCTGGTGGACCTGCTGGAGGCGAAATTCATCAATCCGCATCCCGCCGATCCCAACCTTGGCATCGTCATTCTCTCAACCGATCCGTTGGATACCGGAACCTGCGACACAGAGAAACTTCGAATCGCCAATGCACCTAACAATCTGAGCCCCGCCGAGTTTCAAAGCTTCCTGGATCGCGTGCACCGGTTCGTGCGTCTCTGGCGGAAGCTCGGCTGGACGTCGCGCGAACTGGACATGGCGATTTCCGCCCTGCAAGGCGCCATCCCTAATATAAATCAGAGGCTAACCGAGGCCTTCGTGTTGCGCTTGTCCCACATCCAGCGCTTGCGCGGCGACTTCAAACTGAATGTTGAACAGCTCCTGGCTCTGTGGGCGCCGATCGACATTGACGGAGAAGACTCTCTGTACCAAAGGCTTTTTCAAAACCCGGCGGTCCTCAAGCCGGTGGATGAGAACTTCCAACTCAGCGGCGCAGAGTTGAAGATTGTGACGACCGCTCCGTCAGACGCGAATATCTCCAAGCACACGGCCACGATCCTGGCAGCTCTGGGCCTCAGCGCGGCCGACCTCGCAGCGCTCACCGCCATCACAGCCACTGGAGTCACGGTCACAGATGACCGGCTCAATCTGGCGAACCTCTCCAAGTTGTATCGCGTGAGCCTTCTGGCGAAAGGGATGAAGCTCTCGATTCAGGACACACTTCTGCTCAGGGAGCTGGCGGAGGTCGATCCGTTCGACGCCGCCGACACTGGGAACGCGCTGCGCTTCTCCGAACTGGCGGCCCAAGTGCGGGCCTCCGGCTTCAGCCTAGCAGAGCTGGACTATCTGCTGCGGCACAGTTCCTCCTCGTTCTCGGCAATCCCGCCGGCCGAGGCAAGTATAGCGCAGGCGCTGGACGAAATCCGTCAGGGCTTACAAAAGATAAACGACGAAACGACCCTGACACCCGATCCAGCCGGTGACATCACTCGAAAAAAACTGGCGCTGCTCAAGTGGAACAGCGCGATCATTGAAGAGGTCATCGCCACACTCAACGATGAGGTGGTTTACGAAGCCCAGCTCGCCAGCTTGCCGGCTGGCCTCGTCGTTCCCACGCCCCTACTGAGCAAAGCTTCATACGACACTGCCTCGCACATGCTGCGCTTCAAGGGCGCCATGTCCCTACCGGACAAGGCCAGCCTCCTTGGCCTGTCCAACGCTTCGGATTATCAGACGGCAGTGCAAAGCTTATTCGATGCTCCGCGGAACTTTGTAAGTACGCAAATGCGGGCATTCGAAATCCCAACCTTTTCGGCGCCGTTGGCTGTGTTGCCAGCGATTGTGTTTCCGGATGAATTTAGAGGAAAGCTTTTTTACGATGCTTCGGCTCAGCAACTGCGCTTCGTGGGGTTCATGGTGACGCGGGAGTTGACTGCTCTCCAAAATCTGTCCATCGATCCCGGCTACCAATCTGCGATCAACGCGCTTTCCGCAGCGCCCGCCACTTTTCCGCTGGCGCCCGATAACATGTTCCTGACGCCCCAGGATGCCAGCACATTTTTCAACACCCCTGTCCTGGTTGCCGAGCGATTCCAAACTGTGCTCGGAAAACTGGTCAGCCATCTCCGCGCTCAATCCCAGAAAAACCTCGTCAAGCAAAAGCTGGGCGACGTTCTGAGGCTCGACTCGAACATCATCGAGCAGCTCCTGACGCGACGGATCAACTCGCCCGCAAACCTGACTAAAAAGTCGCTGAACGACTTTCTCGCTCCGGCTTTCGCCGAAAGCGATTTGCAAGTGAAGCTCACGGCGACTGGCTTTCCGGACCAGTTCCAAACCTTCACGCTGCTGCACAAGGTCGCGATGGTCCTCACGAAATTTAAGGTCACGGTGAACGAGCTGACTTGGCTGTTCGATTACGGGCCCGGTGTAGGGTGGCTGGATTTGAACGCGCTAACGGCCAGCTCGGCCTCGCCTGGGCTCTTCGCCGGGTGGACGCGACTGGCTGATGTGTTCCAGTTCCGCGACGAGTTCCCGCTGGGCGAAGCGGTTCTTTCGGAAGTCTTCAGTGCCGCCCGCGAGACCGTCCCGGATCATGCCGCTCTTCTGGCTCGCCTGAGCGCGGGCGCGTCCTGGAATCTCCTTGATCTCAAGTTCCTCGATGGCATCACGGGTTTCAATCTTTCATTCCCTTCCGCCTACCATGATGAAAGCGCTTTGTTGCGGTTGAGAGATTGTTTTGTCCTGATGAAACGGCTCGGCGCTTCCGCCGAAAAATGTTTTGCCTTGGCAAAAGCGGACCTGACGCCTGACGATGCCGCAAGCGTCAAGCAGACAGCGAAAGCCAAATACGATGACGAACAATGGTTGGCCATCGCCAAGCCGCTGCGGGACGTGGTTCGCGAGAAGCAACGCGCGTCACTGGTTGCCTATTTGGTCGCGCATCCGGACCCCGCCAGGGGCCAAACCTGGAAGGACATCAACGGCTTGTTCGAGTATTTCCTAATCGACGTGGAGATGAGTCCGTGCCAGTTGACATCGCGCATCAAGCAAGCCATCGGAGCGGTTCAGTTGTTTGTGCAACGGTGCCTGATGAATCTTGAACCATCCGTACTGGCGAACGCCCAGACCGACATTCACTGGCGCGAGTGGAAGTGGATGAAGAATTACCGCGTCTGGGAAGCCAACCGGAAAATCTTTCTCTATCCGGAAAACTGGATCGAACCTGATTTGCGCGATGGCAAATCACCCTTCTTCAAGGACCTTGAGAGTGATCTTTTGCAAAACGAGATAACGCAGGAGACGGCCGAGTCCGCGTTGCTGACGTATGTCGAGAAGCTCGACGCCGTCGCACATCTGGAAACCGTCGGCATGTACGATCAGCAGGAGATGGATGCCCAGGGAAACAGGGTGGTGGACATTCTTCACGTCTTCGGACGGACCCTAAGCTCGCCTCACCTGTACCATTATCGGCAACGCGTGGATTCAGCGTATTGGACCCCGTGGGAGAAAGTCGATCTGGACATCGAGGGCAACCATCTCATCCCAGTCGTCTGGAACCGGCGTCTGTGTTTGTTCTGGCCCATCTTCACGGAGAAAAGCAGACCCGATCCCAAGCCGGGCGCTGTAGGGCATTCAGACACGATCAAGTTTTGGGAAATCCAGATCGCGTGGAGTGAATTCAAGAATAAGAAATGGACAGCGAAGCGAATCTCCAAGGCTATCGCAGAAGCGCCAAATCTGCTCAACCAGAATCTGCCTAAGGATCAATTCGTCTTCAAGGGTTTGATCACCAACGGAGATTTGGCGATCCGCATCTACAGCTATTTCTTCCTGGCGGGAGAAGGAAAAGGTGACGCACCGTCCCCACCACCGTTGCGCCCGTTCACCGAATTCAGCTTCGCGGGATGCAACAGCGAGCCGGTGGTTGTCCCGCTAAGCGTTCTCACCAATGTTACGCCGCTAGTGGTGCCGCTTCGGACTATTCCCACAAACATGCAGTTTGTTGAGGCCTGGCTGAATCCTACCTTTGGAAGGGGTTAAATCATGGTTGAGTATATGTTGGAATGGCCACTGAACCTGGTGGAGGGCAACTTTCCGCTCGATCTGGGTAACGGATCGGCGGGCACATTCGAAAGCTCACGCCTGAACATCCTGACCCTGAACAAGACGCCAGGTATATTCAACCTGCTTACGGCGCACCAGGATCGCCAGTTCACCGCGCAGCGCCCATTCTTCTTTCAGGACGGCAGGCGGGCCTTTTTTGTCTCACCGGAAGTGCAGCGAACGCTGACGGTCCTGAACCAGCGTAACCAGATAGGGTTCGAGTCGATCGCTCCAATCCCATCCTACTATGGGCAGCCGGTGCCGCTGCGCCGTCCGGTCATTGCGCCGACGCCGGGCGATCTGCTAGTGGCCCCGCCGACGCAAGAAGTCGATCTTGTGGCGTCGTCGGCCGTCCAGCTTGCTCAGGTGGACATACTGCCTTTCCATGGCTCCCAGAAGCGCTATCGCTTCCAGACGTTCTACCATCCGTATGTCTGCCCGCTGCTGAGAGAGTTGAACCGCAATGGCATCGATGGACTTCTACAACGACCCGCCCAAATCACACCGCATCTATTTCTGGTCCCACAGCAGGTCTTTGACTTCAACGCTACCTATCAGCCCGAACCAGTTGTGGCCCATCCCTATCCTGTCGAAGATGTGGACTTCTCTTACAGCGGCGCCTATTCCTCCTACAACTGGGAATTATTCTTTCACGTCCCGCTGTTGATCGCCGACCGGCTGAGCAAGAACCAGCGCTTCGAGGAGGCGCAGAAATGGTTCCACTACATCTTCGATCCGACCGATACCTCAGGGTACTCTGCGCCGCAGAAATTTTGGCGCACGCGGCGCTTCTTTGAAACCACCACGGCTCAATACCGGAACGAACAGATCCAAAACATGCTGCAACGCCTGGCTGCCGGAAATCCTGATCCGGAAACGGACGATCAAATCAAGCAGTGGCGGCAGGACCCGTTCAATCCGCACCTCATCGCCCGGCTGCGCACCACTGCCTATCAGAAATCGGTCGTGATGAAGTATCTCGACAACCTGATTGCCTGGGGCGACCAACTGTTCAGCCGCGACACGATCGAAACCATCAACGAAGCCACGCAGCTCTACATCCTGGCAGCTAAAATCCTTGGGCCGCGCCCCGAGAACATCAAACCCAGGATCACGCCGCCGGCGCGCACGTTCAATACTCTCGAACCACTGCTCGACGATTTCTCCAACGCACTCGTCCAAGTGGAGAACGTTGTTGCCGTTGTTTCCAGCTCTTCGACGAACCGCGCCGTCGTGGCCACGCCACCGCCGCTGAGCCTCCCGAGCACGCTCTATTTTTGCGTGCCGAAAAACGACAAGCTGCTCGGCTACTGGGACACCGTGGCGGATCGGCTCTTCAAGATTCACAACTGCATGAATATCGAGGGCGTCGTGCGCCAGTTGCCCCTCTTTGAGCCGCCCATCGATCCGGCGCTGCTGGTCAGGGCCGCCGCCGCCGGTCTGGACATCAGCAGCGCACTCAACGACATCAATGCCGCGCTCCCACATTACCGGTTCAACGTCATGGCCCAGAAGACGAGTGAACTCTGCGCCGAACTCAAATCCCTCGGCGGTGGGCTGCTGGCGGCGCTTGAAAAACGCGACGCCGAAGCCGTAGCACTGTTGAGGTCGGCGCAAGAACTGAAGGTGTTGGACGCCGTGCGTCAGGTTCGACAGAGACAAGTGGATGAAGCGAGGGAGGCGCTGGAAGCCGCGAAGAAATCGCGCGAGGTGGTTGTGATTCGGCACGATTACTACGCCAACATTCAATTCCTGAATGCCGGAGAGACAGCTCATCTCGAACTCTCGGGGACTGCTTTGCACAAGCAGGACATCCAGACCCAGGTTGACTTGGTTGCGAATGTGCTCGCGTTGATTCCCAATTTAAAATTAGCGTCACCGATCAGTCTCGGCACCACCTTCGGGGGCGCAAATCTGGCTCAGGCCGGCCGGATTTATAGCAGCTATATCGGTGCTATGGCCAACATCCTCCACACCAAGGCAGCGCTCAGCGCGACACTCGGTGGCCACCAACGGCGCTCCGATGACTGGAAACTCCAGGAGCGAATGGCCAGCAAGGAACTGGAGCAATTCGACAAACAGATTCTCGCCGCCGAGATTCGCCTGGCCATCGCGGAACTCGAGTTGCGGAATCATGACTTGCAGGTCGAGAACGCGCGGGACATGGACTCATTCCTGCACGACAAGTTTACCAATCGCGAATTGTATGACTGGATGGTCTCGCAGATATCAGGAATCTACTTCCAGAGCTACCAGTTGACTTACGACCTCGCCAAGCGCGCCGAACGCGCCTATCGCTTCGAATTGGGCCTGGCCGACTCGAACTTTATCCAGTTCGGTTACTGGGACAGCCTGAGGAAGGGGCTGCTTGCGGGTGAGCGTCTCTCCTACGACCTCAAGCGAATGGAGGCGGCATACCTCGACCTGAACCGGCGCGAGTATGAACTGACCAGGCAGATCTCCTTGCTCTTGACCGATCCAGTCGCGCTTTTGCGGCTGAAGGAGACGGGAGAGTGTTTTGTGGATTTGCCCGAGGCGCTCTTCGATCTGGACTTCCCCGGGCACTATCTGCGGCGAATCAAATCGATGAGCTTGACCATCCCGTGCGTGACGGGACCATACACCGGCATCCATGCCACACTCACATTGGTCCAAAACAGCGTCCGGAGGACCAACACCATCAGCTCGCCGGGCGCCTACGCGCGTACGGGCAACGACGATCCGCGTTTCGCTGACAGCCTTGGTGCCATCCAGTCGATTGCCACCAGTACGGGCCAGAACGACAGTGGCCTCTTTGAACTCAACTACCGGGACGAACGCTATCTCCCATTCGAGGGAGCGGGTGCGATCAGCCAGTGGCGGATCGAACTGCCGAAGGGTTCAAATCAGTTCGATTTCAACACGATCGCGGACGTGATCCTCCATTTAAAATACACCGCGCGGGAAGGCGGAGAGGCTTTGCGAGCCGGAGCGCAAACGGCGTTTGCATTGCCTTCTGGCGACTTGGTTCGCTTGTTCAGTGCTAAACATGAATTCCCAACTGAATGGCATCGGTTTCTGCATCCCCCCGAGACTCAGGCAGACCAATCCGTGAGCTTGGACCTGACCCAAGATCGTTTCCCATTCCAATTTCAGAGCAAGACAATCAATGTAACCCGAGTGGACCTTTTCCTGAAGGTCAACATGGCTTTCCTTTCCGTCCCCACACTGAAGCTTTCCTTCGGGCCCACCGCTCAGCTCCAGGAGTTTACCCTAGAGGCAGATCCGACTTTAAACGGTCTGCCTCACATGTGGAAAACGTTTTCAAATGCGAGCCCGGGCCTATGGACGTTGTTGGCAACCAGGCAGGCTACATCGTTGAGCCTGCCGATGAACACTGTCTCCCACCTGAATCCAGCGGCGATTGAGGACCTCTGGATTTTGTGCCATTACAAAGTCACCTGATACAACTTGCTAAGGAAGGAGCTTGTGTACGGCGAACTGCACATGGCAACGTTTGACGCAACCGATATGGACATCGCCCACGCAATGAGTCTGGGAATAGTGCCGCCCGAGTTGGAGGAAATCTATCTGGTCGTGCATTACAAGATGGGCGATGATCTGGAGGAGTACGCTTCGAGCCGAGCTTAGCTGATCCTCATCTTGATTCCGTCATAAGGGCAGCAGAAGTATTAACTTCGGCTAGTGGAACAAACTGAAGAACGGACTGCTTTCAGGCGAGAGGCTCCAGCACGACTTGCGCCGCCTCGAAACCGGATACATCGATCAGAACCGCCGGGAGCTCGAGTTGACCAAGCAATTTTCCTTCTCTTCAGTTGTTCAACCTGCGCAGGAATTCCCGAACCCAGTGGCGGTTCCTGAACCCAACCAACGGCGGAAATCACTTCGAGTTGCCGATGTCGTCGAGTCTTTCCCGTTCCGGGACGAAGGTAAGACGCTAAAGGTCAACTCCATCTGGTTGCTCGCTGAGTGCACCAACTCGGGGAGCTATACGGCGGTCGACGGGTTCGGCTCTTTGTCCCCCCTGCAATATTTCTTACATGACTGAGATCGCGAACGCTCGATCTTCAGCTTTATCTCAGGAGCTTCGAAATGAAGCGGCAGCGTGAAAAAATGGTGCCCCCGGCGCGATTCCAACGCGCGACCTTCCGCTTAGGAGGCGGACGCTCTATGCAACTGAGCTACGGGAGCACATCGGTCCTAAACTAACAGATACTGTTTTCGCATGTCTACGAGCGAGCAGTTATTCGTCGTACTTGAGAAGCGAAGAAATCTTGTAGCCATTGAATCGTTCGCGGCCCTTCAGGAACGTTAGCTCGACAACAAACGCCAGACCCGCGACTTCTCCTCCCAGTCTTTCAACCAGATCGACTACCGCGCGAGCCGTGCCTCCGGTCGCCAATAAGTCGTCCGCAATAATCACGCGATGGCCTTCGCCGATCGCGTCCTTATGAATCTCGAGCGTGTCGGTGCCGTACTCGAGATCGTAGGAGATCGATTCAATTGCGGCCGGAAGCTTTCGCGGCTTGCGAACCGGCACGAAGCCCGCTTTCAAACGATAAGCGAGCGCCGGCGCGAAGATGAATCCGCGCGCTTCGATGCCAATGACCGTATCGATATTCGGATCGTCTATGAATTCGACCAGGCGATCGATAGTCGTCCGCAGACCGTAAGGGTTTTTGAGCAGCGTTGTTATATCGTAGAACTGGATTCCAGGTTTCGGAAAATCCGGAACAGTTCTAATCAGCTCTTTGAGATTGTCCACGAAGTTCTCCTGAATGAATTGTGATCCCGGATTTTAGAACACGACGTCGAAAGCAGTATAGCGTCCGGTGGGGTTAATCTCGAATTCATCGACCGAGGCTACGCTTGAATATGAAGGCCCGCGCTCGAGTTCGGCGCGAAAGCTGGCCACTGCTTCGGCGGATCCTTCAACTAATGCCTCGACATTGCCGTTTGAAAGATTGCGAACAGTTCCGACGACCCCCGCTTGTCGCGCGGCGCGAATGGCGAAGTATCGAAAGCCCACTCCTTGGACTCTTCCGCTGACTATGAATCGCCTGGCCACCATTGGGGAACGTGAATCGTGAGTCGTGAGTCGTGAGTCGTGAATCGTGAATCGTGAATCGTGAATCGTGAATCGTGAATCGTAATAAAGCGGCTCACGATTTACGATTAACGGTTCACGATTTACGATTGACGATTAACAAGAAATGGTCGGGGCGATTGGATTCGAACCAACGACCTCTCGGTCCCGAACCGAGCGCTCTACCAGGCTGAGCCACGCCCCGTTTTGAAGGCTTATCTTAGCGGGGTGATTGATCGATTGTCAAAGCTGAGTCGCGCGCGCGTCCCTGCGATTCGGTCAGCATCTCGATGAATTTGCGCGCGGCCGCGCTGAAGATTTTCCCTTTACGATGAATAATCGCGATGGGCCGGGCGAAGTTCTCGGTGAAATTCACCGCGCGAAGAGTTCCCGCTCGAACCTCATTTAGAACCGTTGCTCTTGGAACGATAGTGACGCCGAGGTCGGCTTCAACGGATTGCTTGACTGTTTCGATGTTGTCGAGCTCCATTACGTACTGCACGGTGATACCTCGGTCTCGAAGTATCTTGTCCACCGCCTTCCGAGTCGGGATGTCGCGTTCAAAACCGATGAGCCGTTGTCCATCCAGGCTCGAAATGTCGATTCGCTTTTTCCCCGCCAGTTCATGGTCCGGACTGCACACCAACACAAGCGGGTCGTTTCCGAACGGGATGATCTCGATTTGAGGTCTTGGTGTCGGATACGCAACTATGCCGATGTCGATTACATGATTGATCACATCTTCATACACTTTGTTGGGACGACTGTATTCGATGTGAACGTTGACTTGCGGAAACGACTTGATGAACCGCTTGAGCACCGGAGAAAGCTCGTGTATCCCGACGGAGTAAATTGTGCCAACTCTCACCTGGCCGCTGATGATGTTTCCAAGTCCCTTCATCTCTTCGGTGAGCGAATTGAAGCGATCCATTATCTCGCGGCATCCCTGATAAAAAGTCATGCCCGCTGAAGTGGGAACGACGCTTCCGCCACGGCTTCGCTCGACCAACCTCTTGTTGAACTTGTCCTCGAGAGCTCGAATCTGCTGACTTACTGCCGATTGCGAGATGAAATTCTTCTGCGCAGCTTTCGAAAAACTGCGCGTGTCGATCAAGTCGCAGTAGACTTTCAGTGACTCAATATGCATAACCCCGCCTTATTAGCTCTTAATGAGATGCTCGCTCGTACTTATAGCATGATTCGACAGCGCGGCTTAATAGCGTGATGGTGAGAAGGAGTAGTCTGCGGTACGATTCGTTGAAACCCTCTTTACGCGTCTCTACAATGCTCGAATGGTTGAGAACTCGTCCGCGCGAACGGCCGGCTACATCGAGTTGCTTCGCGGGAACCAGAACTTCCGCCGGTTGTTCGTGGGAGGTCTTGTATCGCAAACCGGAGACTGGTTTAACTCAGTAGCATTGTTCACGCTGCTTCTATCGCTCACCGGATCGGGGGAAGCGGTCGGCTACATTCTCATAATCAAGCTGTTGCCTTCATTCTTCGTAGGACCCCTCGCCGGAGTGGTCGCGGATCGATTCAACCGAAAAACAATTATGATAATCGCGGATGTGATCCGCGGCTTTTTGGTGCTCGGCTTTTTATTCGTACACCGACCCGACCAAACGTGGATAGCTTATGCGATCGCGGCAGTAGAAGTTGTGGTCTCTACGTTTTTCGATCCGGCGAGATCAGCAGCAATCCCGAGCATAGTTTCTCGTGATGAGTTGATTTCTGCGAACGCACTCTCGAGCGCATCGTGGTCGGTGACGCTGGCAGTTGGCGCAGCGCTTGGAGGTTTGGTGACCGATGCTTTTGGCCGCAATGCCGCGTTTGTTGTTGATTCGATCTCATTCTTCATTTCCGCGGCTTACATACTTGCAATCCGTCTCAAGTCCCCATCGAGACAAGAACGCACGCGGCGTTTGTCGATTGCCGACGCGACGGGCGTCACTGATCTTATCGAAGGCGCTCGGTACTTGAGGTCGAACCCCCGCGTAGTGGCGCTGCTGTTGGTCAAGAGCGGTTGGGGTCTTGGCGGCGGAGTGTTGCTGCTGCTTACGATCTACGGCAAACAAATCTTTCCGATAGGCCGAGACGGCGCCGCTTCGATAGGACTCCTGTACGGAGCGCGTGGTTTCGGCGCACTGATTGGTCCGTTGATCGCCGGAAAGATTACCAGCGGCGAGCCTCGAACTATGCGACGGGCAATCACGGTTGCGTTCTTTGTCTCGGCAGCCTTCTATCTGTTGTTTGCTCGTTCCCCGGTGTTCGCCGTCGCTTTGATATGTGTGCTGGGGGCGCATTCGGGCGGCAGCATTCAGTGGGTTTTTTCGACTACGCTTTTGCAGATGTCAGTACCCGACAGATTTCTTGGTCGAGTATTCGCGCTCGAGATGGCGCTGCTGACCTTGACTATGTCTGCGTCCGTCTACCTAACGGGCCTGGGTGTCGATTCTCCGGAGTTGGGTGCCCGATCAACCACTACTTTTTTGGGGCTCGCATTTATGATTCCGGGATTTGCATGGTGGGTATTACAAAGGTGGATGGATGATCGTGAGGTAAGCGCTCAGACGGCAAGCTCCGAGGTGGAACGCGCGACCGAGACTTCATTCCCGCAGGTGTGAGCTTCAGCGACGGCTGCGACGCCAGCAGGTGGCGTATTGACGGGAGGAGCGAGCCGATGGTATTTATTTTTTCGATGAAAAGGTTTTGATTCCAACCCAGCCTGTTCCTCGCGCCGCGCAAGTCATTGCTCGACGCCAGCGAATGGAACGACGCCGCGGTGAAATCGCTTGAAGCGACAGAACCGAAAGCGTCCGTTCTTCGGTTCCGTTCACAGTCCTCAATAACGCTCGAAGGCAACCTGCATGGAAGCTCGAAAACAAGAAGCAGTCGATGTCGCGTACTTGCCAGCCGATTCGCAATCCGGCGGACGACTCGGTCGTTGGATAGCTTTTCTTCGCGAAGCGGTCGTCGGCTCGACACAGGATTTTACGGAAGGCTCGATTAAACGAGCGATCTTTTTGCTAGCCGTGCCGATGGTGCTGGAGATGATGATGGAGTCGTTGTTCGGCATCATCAACGTCTTCTGGGTAGCGCACTTGGGCGCTGAAGCGACCGCTACAGTCGGCATAACAGAATCGATGCTCACGATGGTTTTTGCGATTGCGCTTGGCTTGAGCATGGCCACGACGGCTACCGTTGCGCGACGGATAGGCGAAAAGGATCATCACGGCGCTTCGGTGGCGGCCGTTCAGTCGATTGTTCTCGGAGTAGTCGCGTCGATCCCAGTTGCCGTCATCGCAATCACATTCGCGCCGCAGATGTTTCGGCTTATGGGAGCTTCCTCGGGCGTGATCGCGAGCGGATCAGGCTACGCTCGGGTTATTCTCGGCGGCAACGTCGTGATCATGGAGTTGTTCCTGATCAACGCCGTGTTTCGAGGAGCGGGCGACGCTTCGATCGCGATGCGAGTTCTGTGGATCGCCAATGCGATCAACATCGTTCTCGACCCGTGCTTGATTTTCGGACTTGGCCCGTTTCCGAAACTTGGCGTGACCGGCTCGGCAATCGCGACGACCATCGGCCGGGGCACCGGTGTCTTGTTTCAGCTCTGGTTTCTGTTCGGCGCGAAGGCCCGCGTGAAGATCAACTGGCATACGGCTCGGCTTAACATCGAAGTGATGGTCCGAATGGTGCGCATCTCGCTCGGTGGAATGTTTCAGTTCCTGGTCGCGACTGCGAGTTGGGTCGGCCTCATGCGAATGGTCGCGGTATTCGGCGATCAGGCGTTAGCCGGGTACACAGTTGCGTTGCGGATCATCGTCTTTGCATTGTTGCCCTCGTGGGGCATGAGCAATGCCGCGGCGACGCTTGTAGGCCAGAACCTCGGGGCGGCGAAGCCTGAGCGCGCTGAGAGATCGGTGTGGGTAACCGGCTTCGGCAACATGTGCTTTCTGGGTCTGGTCGCGATCACCTTCATCACGTTCGCCGAGAAGCTGATTGGAATTTTCACGACCGATCCGGCGGTTGTGCCTTACGGAGTCACCGCATTGCGATTCATAAGCTACGGTTACATCTTCTATGCGTACGGAATGGTAATGGTTCAATCATTCAACGGAGCGGGCGACACGAACACTCCGACTGTGATTAACCTGTGTTGCTATTGGCTGGTTCAGATTCCGCTCGCGTACACGCTCGCGATCCCCTTCAAGTTCGGAGCGAAGGGCGTGTTCGTTGCGATAACGTTTGCCGAGTCGCTCCTCGCGGTTGTATCCGTAGTGGTTTTCCGACGAGGTCGTTGGAAGACTCGCAAGGTTTGAAGGTTGCGGCGATTCAGCTTCGTGACCGCGCCGTGAACTTGTGATAAGTTCTCTCGCGCTGTTGCTTTTTCATTCCTTTCGGAGGCCCAAATGCCGAACTCGGATAAGCCGAATTCCAACGTCAAGCAAGTGTCTTCAGCATCGAAAGTATCGAGGCGCGAAATGCTGAAGCTGACCGCCGCGGGCGCGGCCGGACTGACTTTTCTTCAAAGGCAAACTGAAGCGCGAACGCTCGGCAGAGAAAGTTTTCTCGATCTGAACGCAGTCGAGCGAATTGCCGATCGAGATACATCAGCGCTTAAGCCGCCGCTGTTGATTGATCTTCAGACACACGTTTGGTGGCGGGCTGGCGGAATCGGCAAGATGACGCAACGCGGCGAAGGCTTCTTGAAAACATTGGCCGGCGCTCGCGCTTCGGTGATCGGCAAACCTGTTCCGGTCGCCGATATGGGTCGCGTGATGTTCTTCGACGACATATTCATGCAGAGCGAAACTGACATCGCGTTTCTGAATAGCTTCGGCATGCGAGCGGCATTTGATGGAGTCGATCTTTTTCCGCCGCGTGAAGCGGCGATGATTCGATCGATGGCGCCGGCTCGAATCAGAGTGCTCGGCTGCGTCGATCCACCGGACGGCAAATCGGCGGTTGAATCACTTATCTATCAGTGCGAGACCATCAAGATTGACGGCTTGAAGCTTTATCCTCCGGGACCCGACACTCGCGGCTGGCGAATGGATGATGAGAAGAACACCTATCCAATCTACGACGTGTTGCGCAAACACGGAGTGAAGAACATTACAGTTCACAAAGGCCTGCCGGGTTTATTCCTCGAAGAATATTGTCACACGGATGATCTCGCGCGCGCCGCTGCCGACTTCCCGGATTTGAACTTCATCGCGTTCCACTGTTCGTATCCGTGGGACGCGGAACTTGCAGAGCACGGCCGGAAGGCAAAGGTCAAAAACATCTATGCAGAAATGGGTGGGATGGCGCGGCTGATGGTCCAGGACCCCGAGCGATTCGCCACGATGATGGGAACTCTGATCGACGGTTTGGGAGCCGATCACGTTTTGTGGGGAACTGACACGCCGGTGATCGGACCGCCTCACTGGCAGATTCAGGGTTTTCAGGGATTCCAGATTCCCGACGAGATGATAGAGAAGAAAAAGTATCAGCAGCTCACCACCGAAGTGAAAAACAAGATTCTCGGGGGAAATGTAGCTCGTCTTTTCAACATCGATGTGAAAGCCGCCCGACGAGCCGTTGAAGGTGATGTGCTTTACAAATTAAGAGAAGACGGCAATCCGCTGCCCGTTGTCGTGGACATCAATAGACTTCGAAAAAACTGACGCCGTCCTAAATCACCAAAAGCGTTCGAGGAGGCCATAACTGAACTCAAACTCAAGTTTCTTGCCTGAAATCTGTACGAGTGTTCATAAATTCCTTGACATCAAAACGCGCTTTAAATACGATACAAGCGCTCGAAATTTATCGACGTAGTATTAGCCTTACCCAAAGGAGACGGACTCGTGGCAAGGAAGCTTACCCTCCCCCTTCTGGTCGCGGTTTGTTTGATAGCGCTCGCCTTCACTCGATCGAGCAGCGCCAACTCAAACGACAAACAAATAACCTTCAACCGTGACGTAGCGCCAATCTTCTTCAAGAGCTGCGCCGAATGTCATCGTCCCGGCGAAGCTGCGCCGATGTCGCTGTTGACTTACAAGGATGCGCGGCCGTGGGCTCGCTCGATCAAGGAAAAAGTCGTTACGAAACAGATGCCGCCCTGGCATGCTGATCCTCACTTCCAGGACTTTTCGAACGACCGCCGCCTGACCGCGGCGCAAATAGAAACCATTGTTGCCTGGGTCGATCAAGGCGCGAAGGAAGGCGAAGCGAAAGACCTGCCGCCGGCGCCAGGCTTCGTCGAAGGTTGGACCATTGGCAAGCCCGACATAATTCTGCAAATGCCTGATGAGTTCACGCTCGGAGCGTCCGGCCCCGATGAGTATCAATACTTCGAGATACCGACCAACTTCAAAGAAGACGTTTACGTTCAGATGGCTGAAGCGCGGCCAGGCAATCGCAAGATCGTTCATCACATCATTGCGTTCGTTTCTCCTCCGTCGAAGGATGGCAAGAAGCAGCTCACCAAGGAAGAAATTGAAAAGTATCAGCAAGAGGCCGAAAAAAAATCTATGTTTCACCGAGAAGGCTTCCTGATGCGAATGAAACCGGGAATGCCGGTTTACGACGATGGATGCTCGTTACCTAACGGCGGGAACGGAGAGACGGCGGATGTGACAAAGGAATCGGGCGGTCTCGATTTGCTTGTTGGATTCGCACCAGGAATGAACGCCGGTGTAATGGAGCCGGGAACGGTGAAGCGAATTCCGGCGGGTTCAAAGCTTCTCCTGCAAATGCACTATTCGAAGACGACGGGCAAGGTCGAGAAGGACCGCTCGTCAATTGGATTGATCCTGGCAAAGACCCCGCCGGACAAACATCAATACACACGTGGGATTGCAAATACCTACTTCTTGATTCCCGCGGGCGCGCAAAATCATAAAGTCACATCGTGCTGGACTACTAAAGACGATATTCATCTGCTGACGCTCATGCCTCACATGCACCTGCGCGGGAAAGCAATGCGCTTCGAAGCGTTCTATCCAAACGGACGATCGGAAGTGCTACTCGATGTTCCGAATTACAGCTTCTCGTGGCAAACGGTTTACTACTTGAAGAAGCCGATTGCTTTGCCGAAGGGAACCAGGATTGTTGTGACTGCTGCGTTCGACAACTCACCCAAGAACAAGTACAACCCCGATCCAACGAAAGCAGTGCGATTCGGCGATCCGACTTACGACGACATGATGATTGGTTGGATTAATTACACGGTTGATAAAGAGCACTTGAGAAATGAGACGGCTTCCAACAGCCGTTCGGGAAAACAATAATCGGCTGGCGAACTAATCGCCGCCCTAAAGAAACAGAGGAAAACAAAAATGAAAAGGGTACTGTCGATTTCGGTTGCCTTTGCGGCCGTCAGTCTGGCGCTCTTCGCAACGACAAGCGCCAACTCCGGCGCAAAGAAAGAAGTGACTTTCAACCGGGACATCGCGCCGATTTTTTATCAGAACTGCGCCGAGTGTCATCGCGCGAATGACATAGCTCCGATGCCGTTGATGACTTATAAAGAAGTCCGGCCGTGGGCACGTTCAATAAAAGAAAAAGTTCTTACGCGAGAGATGCCGCCGTGGAGTCCCGATTCAAAATACGGCGAATACACGAACGATCATCGTCTCGCTCAGAAAGATATTGACACAATCGTCGCCTGGGTCGATCAAGGAGCGAAAGAGGGCGATGCGAAAGATCTCATTACTGTTCCCGAATTCACTTCGACCGGCGGCTGGCGACTGGGCAAGCCTGATGCGGTGTTCGACATCGGTCAGGAGTTCACGGTAACGGCGGGGATGCCCGACACGATTCAAACCTTCATCGTGCCGACCAACTTCAAGGAAGACAGATGGGTCACCGCTGCCGAGATACTTCCCGGCAATCGCAAGGTCGTTCATCACGTGATCGCGTTTATTCAGACGCCGGAGATGATCGAGCAGTTCAAGAAGGGGCAGGGAAGAGCTCGCGCGCTGCTGCAGAGCGACGTCTTTTATCGCGACGGCACACTTCTAAAAGTAAAGGCCGACGCTCCCGTGTACGATGATGGCTGCAGCGCACCCAACGGCGGCTCGGCTTTCAAGCGGCCGAGTGCCAGCGAAGGCGGCGATGCATTCGGTATATTCCTGGCAGGCTACGCGCCGGGCAAAGGCATTGACGTTTTTCCAGCGGGCACTGCGAAGAAGGTCCCGGCCGGCTCGATGCTCGTGTTCCAAATGCACTATTCAAGCTACGGCGGGAAGTTTGACGGCGCTCAAGGTGATCGCACTCGGCTCGGCCTGCACTTCTCGAGCAAACCTCCGGAGCGCTCGCTGAACACGCTTGGAATTCAGAACCATTACTTCAAGCTTCCGGCTGGTGATGGCAATCACGAAGTGACGGCTTGTTACACCTTCGACGCGGACGTTCACCTGACGAGCTACATGCCGCATATGCATCTTCGCGGCAAGGACATGAAGTACGATGTGATTTATCCGGACGGGCGGACGGAGACGTTGCTTTGGGTGCCGAAGTTCAGCTTCAACTGGCAGACGATGTATTATTTGAGCAAGCCGGTTGCGATTCCGAAAGGTACCAGGATGATTGTCACGGCGCACTTCGACAACTCGACTAAGAACAAATATAACCCGGACCCGGCAAAGACGATTCGCTGGGGCGATCCGACTTACGAAGAAATGATGATTGGCTGGATGGAGTATTACGTGGACTCCCAATCAAGGACGCCGAGGCCCGAGCCTGCGGCGACTTCAACGCAAAGGTAGTTAGAGTCAAAGCCGTTACTGATATAGCAGCAGGAGGACAAATGAAGAAGACAGTTTTGATGACTGTGGCTCTGGGTTGCCTGTCGGCGCTCTGTTTTGTTTTTTCGCCGGTGAGTCGGGCCGCAGGCTCAGGGTCCGCGAAGGAAGTGACGTTTTCGCGCGATGTCGCTCCAATCTTTTATAAGAACTGCGCGGAGTGTCATCGAGCGAAGGACATCGCTCCGATGTCGCTGTTGACTTTCAAAGAAGCGCGACCGTGGGCGCGTTCGATCAAGGAGAAGGTTATCGATCGCGAGATGCCGCCGTGGAGTCCCGATCCGAAGTACGGTGAGTTCACAAATGATCATCGCCTCGCACAAAAGGACATCGATACGATCGTGGCGTGGGTCGACCAGGGCGCGAAAGAAGGCAATCCGAAGGACCTTCCCGCTAAGCCCCAGTTCTTGCAGGAGGGCGGTTGGGAGATTGGTACTCCCGATGTCGTGCTCGAGATGGGTGAAGAGTACACCATCAATCCCAACGATCCGGACAACTACATAAACTTCTTCATCCCCACGAACTTCAAAGAAGATATGTGGGTCCAGGCCGCCGAGATTCATCCGACCAATAGAAAAATAGTTCATCACGTCATAGCGTTCATCCAGACTCCGCAGATGATGGCGAAGCGTCTTGAATCGGCGAAGCAGAACGGCGGCAAGATTGGAGTTCGCTCGGCTAACAGCCCACTGTTTTATCTGGATGGAACGCTGCGTCGGGTGCGAATGGACGCGCCGGTTGTGGACAATGCTTGCGAGCAGGGAACTCAAGCCGGTGGCCGGCGAGTCGGAGGTGGCGGCGGTGGCGCTGAAAATGAGGGCGCACTTTTGGCCGGCTACGCGCCGGGAATGGGTAATACCGTCTATCCTCCTGGAGTCGCAAAGAAAATTCCAGCCGGGTCGACGCTGATGTTTCAGGTGCACTATTCTGCTTTTCGCGGTGCGCTCGAAGGACCAGAAAAGGACCGCACCAAGATTGGGCTGATATTCGCAAAGCAACCTCCCGAGAAGATGGTGATTACCAGCGCAGCGGCAAACATCATGTTCAAGATTCCGGCTGGCGACGACAATCACGAAGTAGTCGCTTGTCAGACTGTGCCGACGGACGTTCAGGTAGTCAATTACATGCCGCACATGCATCTTCGCGGCAAAGACATGAAGTACGAAGTTGTGTATACCGACGGCCGCCGTGAGACTTTACTGTGGGTGCCCAAGTTCAGCTTCAATTGGCAATCCGTTTACTGGCTGAAAAAACCGGTGATGATACCGAAGGGCTCGAAGCTTATCGTCACCGCTCACTACGACAATTCAGCTAAGAACAAGTACAATCCCGATCCAAAGAAGGATGTTCGCTGGGGTGATCCGACTTACGATGAGATGATGATCGGGTGGTTGGATGTGATGATTGATAACCCTGCGAAAGCCGTGAAGCCCGACGCAGCGAGAGCAGGCGGTCAATAGTCGAAACAAACAATTGCGGTTTTAATGGCGCCGATCACGTGAGACTCCCCTGGTGATCGGCGCTTTACTTTTTTGCTCGAGCCGCGTCGCTACTTTGCCTCGCGAGGTTCGCCGGTCGGTCCAAACACATATTGTCCTTCGTCGGCATCCCACGGCCTGCTCACAGTTACGACATCGATGTACCGGCCCAAAAGACTTCTCAAGTCTGAGGCTTTGTCAGGCATCCGGTCGTAAAGGTTCCGAGCCTCTCGCGGATCGTTTGTGAGATCGTACAATTCGAAACTGTAGTAGTCTCGATTGTAGATAAGCTTGAATCCGTCCTGAGTGATGATCATGTATTTCTTCAGTTCTGGGTCTACGTTTTGATCGGGCCTCACGAACGGGGAGATCTCCTGAGTCGTCTGCTCGCCGTAGATGGGCGGATGCTCGAATGGTTGGCCGCTTATCAATGGAACCAGGCTCACGCCCGCGCACTCTTTCGGATAATCCAGGCCAACCGCATTCAAAATAGTAGGCCCAAGATCGACTGTGCTCACATAGTCTTTAATCACTCGCGGCGCGGCGCTCGGGAAATGAATGATCAATGGAACGTGCGTCTGCTCGTTGTAGAGTTGCGACGAATGCTTATAGACGCCGCGCTCTCCCAGCGACTCACCGTGATCGGCCATAATC
>Ga0075436_100000085_pt1 | contig 53838 bp, 31 predicted proteins | sample RhiMethybrSRZTD5_FD_75303 | JGI IMG/M metagenome (GOLD analysis project Ga0075436, IMG submission 75303) | Populus rhizosphere microbial communities from Tennessee, USA - Rhizosphere MetaG P. TD hybrid SRZTD5 | ecosystem: Host-associated > Plants > Roots > Rhizosphere > Soil | place: USA...
GAGCACGGGCGCTTCGATCTTCCGGATCGCCTGCGGGTCCAGAGCGGGGAACAGCTCGCCGGTCGTCATCATGACGTCCGGCAACGCCAATCTCACGTTCGATTCGTCGATCTGCGGAGATGCTTCTGTCGTTCGAGGAGGGCACGGCGAGTCTCGGCCCGGGCCTGGCTCCAGTCTACATCCGGGCCTTCCGGAATCGCCTGAGGGCGAGACGCCGGGAGGGCTGCCACCGGCTGATCGGGATCGGCGAGCACCGCTTCCAGAAGCGCGACGAAATCGTCCGCCAGGCGGTCGATCGTGGCGGCGTCGAAGAGGTCCGAGCTGTACTGGAAGGTCGCCGCGATCCGGTCTCCCGCGTCGCTCATCAAGAGCGAGAGGTCGAACATCGCCGCCCGGCCGCCCAGGGGCCACGGCTCCAGCCGCAACCCGCCGAGATCCAGGGTCGTCCCGGCCTGGCCGGTGAGCAGGCGCACGATCCGCTCTTCCTTTCCCTGGTAGAGGACGAAGAAGACTTGAAACAGGGGCGACGCGCCGCGGGCAGGACGCAGGCGCTCGACCAGGAGGGGGAACGGGAAGTCCTGATGGGCTCGCGCCTCCTCGGTGCGGGCCTGCGTGCGTACCAGCGCGGTGCGGAAGGAAGGGGCGCCGGAGAAGTCGCCGCGCAGGACCACGGTGTTGATGAAGTAGCCCACCACCTCGGCGAAGCCGGGATGGCCGCGTCCGGGCACCGGACTCCCCACCAGGATGTCCTGCTGGCCGCTGATCCGATGCAGGAGCGCCTGGAAAGCGGTGAGGACCAGCACGTCGAGCCCCACACCCTCGGCCGCCGCGAGGGCTTTGAGGCCGCGGGTCGAATCCGGTCCGAGGACCAGATCCCGCGTCGCGCCGCGGAAGCTCGGCTGCGCCGGCCGCGGCCGGTCGGTGGGCAGAGCGAGATCGGCCGGCGCCCCGGCGAGCCGCGATCGCCAGGTCGACCACAGCTCCTCGCCCCTCTCCCCGGCCAGCAACTCCGCCTGCCAGCGCACGAAGTCCTCGTACGTGGCCGTTAAGGCAGGAAGCTCCAGCGTCGCTCCGCGCAGCGCCGCGGCGTAGGCGACGCCGAGCTCCTCCAGGAGGATGGCCAGGGACGAAAAGTCGATCGCGATGTGGTGGAGCGACAGGAGGGTGACCACTTCGGCGGCCCGCCGGAACAGCCGCAGCCGCACGACCGGCCCGCGCTCCAGGTCGAACGGCCGGTCAGCCTCCGCCACCACCCGCCGCTCGAGCTCGTCCGCGGTCCACTCAGAGGCGTCCATCTCGGCGACGTCGACCGGAAGCCGCCGGTGGATCCGCCCGACCGGGCTGCCGCCCGGCGCCGGATAGGTTGTGCGCAGCGCCGGATGGCGGTCCGCCAGCGCCTGCCACGCCACCCGAAACGCCGATGTGTCGAGGTCCCGAGCCCGCGCCGGCAGGCTGACGTTGTATGCGGTGGCCGAGGGCGCCAGCCGCTGGACGAACCACAAGGCCCGCTGACCGTAGGAGAGAGGGGTGTCGCGGAAGCCGGCGGCGCTCATCCCGGGCAGGTCGCGGTGCCTGCCTTGCAGTCGACGACGGAGCTGATGTTGCGGCTGGCAATGCGGCAGGGAGTCGCGGCGCGCAGGCACTTCGGCGCGAAGATGAAGTTGATGGTCTTCGTCCCGTCCGAGTTGTCGGTCACCGTCGTGGTCTCGTCGTAGGTCTTGGCGTCGCGCAGGGGCTTGAGCTGCTCCTTGACGCACTGCGTCGTTTCGGCGATTTCGACCGGTTTGCATTCCGGGACAGGGGGCTCGGCCGCGCGGGTGGGAGCGGAGACACAGGCCAGCGCCAGCAGGGAGAGGCTGCACAGGAGTTTCTTGATCATGGAGTTTCCTCCTTCGAAAGCGTATGGGACAAGAGAGGAGGAAGCAAGGGACGCGCCAACAGCCCGCGCCGCAGGAGATGTCCGAGGGCGGGCTCGCGAGTCGAAAAAGAGCGCCGCCCCATCCTGGCTGATGATGGAGCGGCGCTTGGAGGGAACCCGTCGCAGCGGGTTTACAGCAGCTTGATGACGCGGTCGGCGAGGCCGCCGTCGCCGAGGACCACCGAGAGGTTCGCCTTCTCGGCGACCTTCTCGAGGACCTCCAGCTCCCGCAGGCGCATCAGGGTCGGGCTCGACTCGAAGATGCGCGCCGTGTTCGCCTGCGACCGCATGGCGGCCGTCTCCTCGCGCCGGGTGATGAGAGCCGCCTCGGCCGCCTTGCGCGCCTCGGTGACCCGGTTGAGGATGTCCTTCATCTCGCCCGGCAGGATGACGTCGCGGATGCCGACGGTCCGTACCTCCAGGCCGAACGGCGCCACGCTCGCCTTCAGGACCCCTTCGAGCTCGGCCGCGACGCCGTCCTTGTCGGCGAGCAGAGCGTCGAGCTCGCGGGTGCCGACGACCGCCCGCAGCGCGAGCTGCGCCTGCCGGTAGAGGGCCTGCACATAGCCCTCGACCTCGGTGACCGCCTTCACCGGATCGGCGACCCGGTAGGTGACCACGGCGTTCAGGCGCAACGTCACCTTGTCCGCCGTCATGATCTCCTGGCCGGCGACGTCGGCCGCCTGCTCGCGCAGATCGACCTGGACGATCTTCACCTCGCCCTCGCCGCGCCAGAACGCGTGCACACCCGGCGACAGCGTCGCCGCGAGGCGGCCGTTCTGAAACGCTAAGCCCGCCCAGCCGGCCGGGACGCTCGCCGACTCCAGGCGCTGCCGGCCGCCGCCGGTGCCGAGGATGAGCGGCAGCTCGGGATGCTCGAAGCGCACCTGCCGCGCATCGAGCACCTCGACGCGGATCTCGTCGAAGACGGTCCACAGCGCGTAGAGGCCCGGACCGCAGACCGTCACCAGACGGCCCTCGATCCACACCAGCGCCCGCTCGTGGTCCTTGAGGTCGAGGACGCGCGCCTGGCCCTCCAGCGCACCCGACTTCACGATCACCTCGAGATCGGGATGCTCGAGCCACGCCTTGCGGACCGCAACCTTGTCGATGCGCACGCGGCCCAGCGGATCGATCACCCAGTGCCGGCCCGGAGCCAGCAACCGCGAGAACACACCGTCCTGGAACAGGAGGCCGCGCTCGTGCTCATGAATCTTGATCCAACCCAGCATGATCCACCTCCCTTGCACACACCTGCGTGAAAAACTGCGGTCTCCCGAAAGGCGACGGCACGCGCCGCCACATCTCCGGCGCGGGGCGCCGCGCAAGGTCTCGCAGGTCCCGCCTTCGTGCTCCGTCCGGTCCCTCTGGACGGAGCGGCCCGGCGGTCCCGGCAAGACCGGGTCCGCGGCGCCGCAGGGCGCCTTCGCATGCTGCCGGGCCGTGCGCCGCACCATCTCGCACGATCCGGCCGGCGGGCTGCGCACCGCGCCCTCCGGGAGACCTTCTGACAAAGAGGCCGTTTTGCAGACGGCGTTGGTTTGCGACGGAGGAGTCGAACCTCCGACAGCCGAGTTATGAGCTCGGTGCTCGATCCACTGAGCTAGTCGCTGGTGTGGCTTCCTCTGCCTCGCTGTAGAACCCGGTACGGAATGCACGCCACCGATCCGTTCGATCTCGATCGACGGAGGCGCGGGCACCGCCGGAGCCGGGACAGGCTCCGCCTATGTCTTCAAGGCCAGTGGCCTGGAAAACCTTTTCAAAGCTGCGCTGGAAGCGTCCAGAAAGCAAAAGAGCCTTCCAGGGCGCTCACCCCGGAAGGCTCGGTGGGATCCACTCGGATCGCCAGACCGTGCTCTTTCTAGGGTCCCTTCTTGTCCTCCTGCCGCAGCGCAGGGATGCACAACGATCCCCGATCGCTCGTCGCGGCGGAAGGTTGCGGGTGTCTGGCGGTTGTCTTCATGCTGTCGTTCCCCAGTCGTTCCCCTCTAGGGGGAGCGCAACGATAAAGCGAGCGATTCGATTTGTCAAGGGGGATTATTTGGTGGCGAGCAAGGGGCGGTAGCGGCTCGCTTCTGTTGGGCGGCCCCAGGCCTCATAGAGGCTCACCAGGTTGTTCAGGATCTCCTGGGTCGGCTTGGCCTGGACGCCGATGCTGGACTCGAGGATCGGAAAGCTCCTGCGCAGCAGTGGCTCGGCCTCGGCGTAGCGCTTTTGACCGCTCAAGGCCGCGCCGACGATGCTCTCGGCATAGGCAGTCCGCCAATGGCCCGGCGGCAGTCGCCGTCCCAGAGAGTCGGCGGACTCGCGGGCGAGCGCCTCGGCCCGCACGTATTGGCCCTGGGCGTTGAGCAGGCTCGCCAGCTTGTAGAGGATGATCGCCACGCCGGGGTGGGAGCTCCCCAGGCGCTTGCGCCGGATCGCCAGCCCCTCCTCGTAGCAGGCGGCCGCTTCGGCGTAGCGGCCCTGACCGGCCAGCCACTTGCCCTTGTTGCTGAGCACCGTGGCCACCGAAGTGTGCTCGTTGCCGCCGAGACGGCGCCAGAGCGCCAAGGCCTCGTCGTAGATCTTCTCGATCCCCTGGTTCTTCCCCTCGTATTCGAGCAGCACCGCGAGATCGTTGAGCGCCAGGGCGCGGTCGGCGCTGAGATAGATTCCGTTGGCGTCCTGGATGGCCAGGACCTGCCGGTAGAGGACCTCGGCGCGCGGGTAGTCCCCCCGCTCGAGCTTGAGCGCCGCGAGGTAGCGGAGCGTCTGCGCCACACTGCCGTCGTCCCGGCCGGCGAGCTTGCGGCGGATCGCCAGCGCCTCGGCGAGCATCCGTTCGGCGGCATCGTAGTCGCCCCGGAGCAGCAAGGAATCGGCGAGGTCCTGGCAGTTGTCGGCCACCACCGCGTGCTCGCGGCCGTACACCCGTTGCCGGATGCTGAGCGCTTCGCTCAGCAGCCGGGTCGCGGGCTCATAGAGCCCGAGCTTGAGGTAGGCGCGGCCCATGGTGTGCATCAGGGTCGCTTGCACCTCCGGCTGACCGCGCAGCTCGGTCTCGATGCGGTTGGCCCCCTGGTCGAGGAGCTCGTGGGCGGTGACGGTGGTGCCGAGCGCGGTATCGGGGTCCGCCACCTCGAAAAGACCGACGAGGAACTCCGAGACCCGGCGCGAGGCCTCGGCCGCCCGGTTGGCGCGTGCCGCCTCCTGAGCGGTGCGGCGCATCTGGAACGCCATGGCGGCGGCGAAGACCAGGACGAGCGAGCTGAACGCCGCCAGCAGGCGCCGGCGCCGCCGGCCGCGGGCGAGGGCCAGGCGCAGCTCTTCGCCCTCTCTCTCGGCGCGCAGGGCGTCGGCCCGCTCCTGACGGCGCTGCTCGAGCCGGCGCAGCCGGTCGGCGATCTCGAGGGCGCTCGCCGGGCGCTTTGCCGGGCTGCCGTCGACGAAGCAGGCAATGTCCTCGGCCAGGAGCCGGTCGTCGATCTCCCGTTCCCAGCCCGGCGCCAGGACGCGCGCCAGGTCGCCGATGACGAGCTGGAACAGCAGCACGCCGAGGGCGTAGATGTCGGACTGGATCGTGGGTGGCTTCCCTTCGAGAAGCTCCGGGGCGAGATAGAGACGGGTTCCGGCCGCCGCGCTCGAGCTGCTCGGCGACGTCATGTCGGTGAGCCCCGACATGGTGATCCCCTGGGCGGGGAGCTTCTCCGGGTCGGTCAGCAGGCCGATGCCGAAGTCGGTGAGGTGGGCCTTGGCGCGGCCATCCACCTCGCGGGTGATCAGGACGTTGCTGGGCTTGATGTCCTTGTGGAGCACGCCGACCGAATGGGCCGCGGCGAGCGCTGTGGCCACCTGGGCGACGATCTCGAGGCGCGTCGCCATGGGCACGGCCGCCGCGCCACCCTGCTCGTCGGCCCAGCTCAGGAGATCGGTTCCTTCATACTCGGCCTCGAGGAAGAACGGAGCCTCCTTGAAGTTCCAGTCGAGGATGCGGCCGATGTCGTCGCGCTCTCCCAGGGTGTTCTTGAGGATGCGGAAGAGGGTGACCTCGCGCTGGAGCGCCCGCAGCCGGGCGGCGTCGTAGCAGAACTTGAAAACCCGTTGGTCGCCCGTCTTCTCATGACGGGCGAGCCAGACCTCTCCGAACCCACCGTCGCCCAGCTTGCGCTCGAGACGCCAGTGGTGCCGCCAGGGTACTTCCAGGCCGACCGCCGGGCGCCAGCCGAGCGTCTCCTCGTCGCCGGCGCGCACGGCGCGGCGGGCCTTGGGCGTGTCCGGCGGCGCGCTGAGCGGCGCAAAGCCCTCGCTGCCCACCTCGAAGACCTCGACCGGCTCCTGGATGCCCTGGAGAAGATACGGTCCGTGCGCCAACCAGCGGAGCCGGCCCGCCACGGTCTCGCCTACGGCCGCACGCCGGGCGAGGTCGAAGGCCGAGTGGGTGAGCAGGATCTGCCGCGGGCCGGCCAGCGACGCCAACCGGGCGACCGTGTGCTTGGCCAGCCCTTCGGCCTCCAACGGCTTGGCACCGAGGGCGACTTCCGCGGGCAGGTTTTCACGCAGGAGGACCTCCCCGAGATGGATGCCGGCCCGCGCCGCGACCGGCTCCCCCCAACGCGCGGTCAGCTCGGACAGCGCGCGCTGATGAGCGAGCGCATAGGCGACGGCCTGGATCGGACGGTCGAAGAGGAGCAGGAACCCATCGGTCTTGTCGATCTCGCGCCCGTCGAAGCGGACCACCAGGGAGCGCGCCAGGTGATCGTGGTCGGCAAAAATCTCCTGGGAGCGCGCGTCGCCGAGCCGCGTGATCAGTCCCGTGCTGTCCACGAGGTCGATGAGCAGCAGGGTCTTGACCACGGCGGTGGCTTCGCCGGGCTTCCCGTCGAGCGTCTGGGCTGTCGCGCTGTCCTCGATGGCGTTGGACACCTGGTTGCGGCGGCCGTGACCGCCCTCCCTTCAGGTCGAGACGAGCATTCTAGCGTGGATTCGACCCTTGGGTTTTCGAGGTTTCTTGACGGTTCACCGCGGTCGTGAGAGCATGGGGCGGTTCCAGACAGCTTCTTGTTCGCTTCACCGCTGGGAGGCCCGCTGGTGATCGTGGCCCTGCAAGCCGAGACGCAGCAGAGAAGCCTGGTCGAGCTGCCCGAGCTCGACGGGGAGGCCCTGCAGGCGGCCCTGGCCGACTGCGCGGTGCGCGCGGTCATGGCACGGCACCGCGCCGGCCTGCTGGCGCATCCCCGGGCAGAGGCGCTCGCGGCGCTCGATGCCGCGTTCCGCTACTCCCACGACGGCCCTGCCGAGGCCGTGCCTCCCACCCTCGGCAAGACTCTGCGGCGGTGCGGAGCCCCCGCCAGGGCGCGGGAGGCCGTCGTGGCCGAGGTCGCCCATCTGGTGCGCACGTTCGCCGCTCTCGCCGGGGATCCGGCGCCGGCAGTGCGGCTGGCCGCGGTCGACGCCGCGGACCCCGCGCCGCTCGCCGACCCGCTGCCGCCGGCGTCGCGCCTGACCCTGGTCTTCGCCCTCGACCCTCCCGGCCCGGAGCAATCTCCCCTGTCTGGAACCTGCCTGGCGGCGGGTCTCCCGGCCGCCACGGCGGTGCCGTTCCCCGAGCTGCCGGCCGGCACCGCCGCCGTGCTGCGGCTCGCGGCAGCGGAGGAGCCCTGCGACCTGCCGTGGCGCGGCGCCGGCGGAGCCGGCCGCCGTCTCGTGCTCTGGCTGGGGAGCCCGCGGGAGCCGCGCTCGCCACGGGCCCGGATGCCGCGGCGCCGCCCTCCCCAGGCCGCCGACGTCGTGCTCGCGAGCTTGCCTTTCGGCATCCTCGACCAGCCTTCCCTCGCCATCGGCCTGCTCCAGGGCGCGCTGCCGCCCGGCGCCGCCCGGTGCCTCTATTTCACGCTGCCGTTCGCGCAGCGCATCGGCGTGCCGCTCTATCAGTGGATCGCAGAGTTCCAGCCGTTCTTCACCGCGCTCCTCGGCGAGTGGCTGTTCGCCGCGGCGCTCTCTCCGGACCGTGGCGACCCGCGGCGCTACTTGGGCGAGCTGTTGCTCGAGCCCACGGCCCGCTGGCTGGCCGACCCCGGCGACGAGCCGTCGTTCGCCACCCTCGTGCCGGCCGGGACGGCGGCAGCCATCCTGCGGGCTCGCGACGCGGTCGACGGCTTTCTCGACGAGTGCGTGGACGAGATCCTGGCGCACCGGCCGCAGATCGTCGGGCTGACCAGCATCTTCCAGCAGCACGCGGCATCGCTCGCCGTGGCGCGGCGGCTCAAGGCGCGCCATCCGGCGGTGACCATCGTGGTCGGCGGCTCCAACTGCGAGGGGACCATGGGGCTCGCCACGGTGCGCGGCGCCCCCTGGGTCGACGCCGTCGTCAGCGGCGAGGGGGACGTGGTCTTCCCCCTCCTCGTCGAGCGGGTGCTGGCCGGGCGGAGCCTGGCGGATCTGCCCGGCGTCTACACCCGGGATTCCGCAGCGGCCGTGGAGCATTCGCCCCAGCCGGCGAACGCTCCGTCCCCCAACCACCTCGACGAGCTGCCCGTCCCGGACTTCGCCGACTTCTTCGCCCAGCTCGCGGCGAGCGGCTTGGCGCCCGCCACCCGCCCGAAGCTGATCCTCGAGACCGCCCGCGGCTGCTGGTGGGGGGCGAAGCAGCACTGCACCTTCTGCGGCTTGAACGGCGGCACCATGGCGTTCCGCAGCAAGTCGCCGCAGCGCGCCCTGGACGAGCTGCGCGAGATGAAGCGGCGCCATCCCGGCGTGCCCATGGGCATGGCCGACAACATCCTGGACATGGGGTACTTCCGGACCCTCCTGCCCTCGCTCGCCGGCGAGGGGCTCGACCTCGAGCTCTTCTACGAGGTCAAGGCGAACCTCAAAAAGGACGAGCTGCGGATCCTGCGCGCCGCCGGCGTCACCGCGATCCAGCCCGGCATCGAGAGCCTGAGCGACGAGGTGCTGCGCACCATGCGCAAGGGGGTGACCGGCCTGCAGAACATCCAGCTCCTCAAGTGGTGCAAGGAGTTGGGGATCTGGCCGTTCTGGAACCTCCTCTGGGGGTTCCCCGGCGAGCCGCCCGAGGAGTACGCGCGGATGGCGGAGCTGCTGCCCCGGCTCCACCACCTGCCGCCGCCCGCCGGCCTGTCGCCCATCTTCCTCGAACGCTTCAGCCCGAACTTCACGCGCAGCGAAGAGCTGGGCTTCGCCGCGGTGCGGCCGATCGCGGTCTACGGCCACATCTATCCCTTCGCGGCCGAGGAGCTGGCGGACCTCGCCTACTTCTTCCACTACCGGCATCGCGACGGGCGGGACGTGGCCCCCTACACGCGCCCGCTGGCGCGGCAGGTCTACGACTGGCGCGAGAGCTTCGAGGAGAGCCGGCTCGTGGCCTTCGACCGCGGCGACCATTTGATGATCTGCGACACCCGGCCGATGGCTTCCCAGAGCCTGCGCTTCCTCGACGGGCTGGCGCGGGACCTGTACCTCGCCTGCGACGGCATCCGGACGGTCGAAACGCTGCGGCGCCTGGCGGCGGAAGGGACCGGAGAGGACGTCGCGCGGGAGCGTATCGAAGAGATTCTGAAGCCGCTCGTAGCGAGCGGCCTCGTCGTGCGTCAGGGCGACTCCGTGCTCGCCCTGGCGATTCCCGGCGTGCTGGGTGGTCCGGCTGCCGGATAGATCCACGTTTTATTCGCGAAAGGAGAGTGAAGCCCATGGCCAATGGCAGACTCCAGCGACTCAAGGACGCCGGAATGGTCTTCGAAGACCCGCCGAGCCCGGACGTGATCCGCCGGATCGATGCCTTGTCGGACGATGAATTCGCCTCCCTGCTGGCGATAACTTCGACGTTGAGCACGCCGCAGACCGGCCCCACAATCGAATACCTGAACGGCGGCTTCCAGCTCCGGAGCGGCGGGGAATGAGGAGGAGGATCGCCGCGGCGATCGTCGGGATCCTGCTTGCGGCTGCCTTGCCGGCCGACGGCGCGCCCGTGCAATACGCCATCGGCACGATCAAGGTCAAGAACGGCAACCCGATCCGCGGCGTCGGCGGCGACGTGATCTTCCAGCGGTCGTTCGGCCCCGGCTGCAGCCTGCAGCCTCCGCCCGCGGTCAAACCGCTCTCGACCGCGCTGGGCGCGTCCACCGGGCTGGAGGTCGAGATCATCTCCTGCCCGGTGGGCGCCCCTCCACCGGCCGTCGACTGCCGGCTGGAGCTCGGCGGCGTGGAGACGCGGTACCAATTCCTCGGCTCGCAGCAGGTCCTGCCGATCGTCCTGCCCGACCTGACCGGCGTCGATCGCCTGAGCCTCACCTGCGATATCGACAAGGAGAAAGGCGAGCCGCTGACCACCACCCTCTATCTCACCTACCAACGGCCCACCTGCGACGTGACCAGCGTGGAGCCTCCGCCGGAGAGCTGGTACCAGCGGGCGTGCACGTGGGCCGCGGGGATCGGCGTCACCGCGCCGAAGGCGGAGGTGCCGCAGCGGATCCTGCGCGCCATGTATTCCTACGGGCAGCGCAACTGGCGGTACGGCTACTGCAAGCCGGATCCAACCAAGAACATCTGCGTCTTCGAAGGCGACACCGAGGTCCCGAAGAACCAGGTCGAGTGCAGCCCTGGGGAGCCGCAAGTCTGCAAGTGCCCTTGGAACTCCCTCATCCGTGAGGGCGACCGCTGCAACTTCGCGAACTGCTTCACTTTTTCGGAGGTTCTGCAGTACCTCTCGGGCGTCATGGGAGTCGGCGGCCTCGGCACGCGCGACCCGAAAGGCGCATGGGGCAAAGGGTTCGCCACGCAGCCCTGGCTGCGCTCGTTCGATCCGCGCTTCCCCGGCAACCTCCTGTGTGGCTCCACCGGCCTCGCGTGTTCCTACGCCTTCGACGTCCACAGCCTGCGCGAGCTGGACGGCCAGCTCTACGATGGCACGTTCGGCGCGATCTATTCCAATATCCTGGGTCTGATCGACCAAAGCGTGCTGGAGGTCAAAGACGACAACCTCAAGTTTCGCGATTTCCAGGCTTGCTACCAAAGTCAGGGCTACGGGCAGTGGCCCTTCTATCGGGAGGCGGTGCTGGAGAAGGAGTGCCCGAAGGACGTGACCCGGCCGGCCTCTTTCTCCGTCGTGGCGCCGCGGGTTGCGGCCGTCTCGACCACCGGCGACGCCCGTCCCCAGCAGCTCGCCGTCGACTTGGAGGTGGAGGTCCGACGCGCCGGGAGCTATGCCGTCCGGGCCCGCCTGCTGGCCGACGGGAGAATGCTCGCGCAGCAAGCGGCAGGATTTGAGGATGCCAACCTCCCGGAGGCCATGGTCACGGGACCGCCCGGGCGCTATCCGGTGCGCCTTCTCTTCTCCGGTGACAGTGTCGCGCGCGCGGCGCCCATCAGCTCCCTAGTCCTGGCCGCCGCTCTGAGCGGCGCGGCCGGGATTGCGGACACCCTCTCGGTGCCGCTGCCGCTGCCTCCGCAAGAAGTCCTCGCCTCCCTCGGCAAGCAAGCGGCGCGGTTCGGCCCGTATACGAAAGTCCAGGGGAAGCTCCGGGTCACCGACTCGGAGATGGCGCTGGAAGTCGAAGCGCCTCTCTACGTCCGCAACCAGGAGACCTTCATCCTGGAAGGGCGGCTGGCCCATCGCGACGAGACCGTCGCCTACGCCTGCCAGAAAATCGATCCGCAGAGGGGCGAGGGCACGGTGACAGTCGACCTCAGGTCCGCAGAGATCGAGAAACTGGGCTTCGACGGCAACTACACGGTCACCCTCGTGCTGCACCGCGCCGAGCCGCTGTCCTACCTCGACTCCGTGACGGCGCTGATCGAGCTGTCGCTCCAGCCCCCGGTAATGCCCTCAAGTCATTGAATTTTCGGCTCCTGGGCCTCGGCACGCCATGAGCTTTCTGTGCTACCTCGCAGGCGGTGGGCTGGCCGGCGCCCTGATGCGTTGGTGGCGCCCGCAGCTCGGCTGGGGCTGGATCGCCGGCTACTGGCTGATGGCCGGCGCCTTCTTTACCGCGCCGCTCACCACTGCGGCGCTCCAGGTGCCGACCGACATCGTGTACCGCCTCCGGCCCTGGAAGGAGATGGTGGAGGGCCCGGTCCGGCCCGGCAACGACCTGCTCACCGACATACCGCTGCTCGTCCTCCCCTATCGCGCCCTGGTGCGGAATCGCCTGCTGCGCTTCGAGGCGCCGCTGTGGGCAGGCGAGATGGGCGCCGGCCAGCCGCTTCTCGGCAACGCCCAGTCGGCTCCGTTCTCGCCATTCGGCCTGCTCACTCTGGCGCTGCCGCCGGTGCGCGCGCTGCCGGTGATGGCCGCCCTCAAGCTGTTCCTGTCGCTGCTCCTCACCGATGCCCTGCTGACGGCGCTCGGCGCCAGCCGCGCCGGTGCCGCGTTTGCCGCCGTCGCCTTCACCTTTTCGGTGTTCTCGATCTGCTGGGCGTACCATCTCCACGGCATGGCGGGCGCCTGGCTTCCGGGGATCATGCTCGGCCTGCTGTTGCTTCGACGCGACGAACGCGGCGCGCTCGCCGGCCTGGTCGCCTGCGCCACCGGCATGGCCCTGTCGGGCCATCCCGAAACGCTGGCGCATACCGCCCTGGCGGCCGGCGCCGTGGCCGCCGCGCTGCTTGCGGTCGGCGGCGGTGCGCCGCGCGGGCGCTACCTCGCGAGGCTGGCGACGGCATTGGCGCTCACCGCGGGCCTGACAGCGCCGGTGCTGCTGCCGGTCCTCGAGGTGCTGCCTGACTCGGCCCGCATGGAGGTGGTCCGGCGGGCGCCGCAAGAAACCCAGCCACCGCCGTTCGCGGCGCCGACCTTGCGCGTCCTCTTCGATCCCTTCGTCTACGGCAGCCCGCGCGACGCCGACTGGCATGGGCCGTGGAACTGGAACGAGCTGTGCAGCGGCTATGCCGGCCTGCTGGCCCTCGCCTTGGCGTGCGCAGCCGCACTGGACCTCCGCGGGAGGGCGCTCGCCATCCTGGTCGGCGGCGCCTTCGCGATCGCCGCCGCCTTCGCCATCCCGCCCTTCCTCGACCTGGTGCGTGCGCTGCCGCCGCTCGACGTTGCCGCCAACGGCAGGCTGCGGCTGTTCTGGGGCCTCGCCGTGGCGGTCGCCGGTGGCCTCGGCCTGGAGCCGCTGACCACTCGCCACAGCGGGCGCTGGATCGCCGCCGGCTGCTGCGCCGCCGCAGGTCTCGCGCTCGCGCTCGCCGAGCGGCCGGCGGCGCCCTGGCAGCAGGTCTGGTGGTCGGTCACGCTCGCCACCACCGTCCTGACCGCTCTGGCGTTCGTCTGGCTCGCTCTCCGGCCGCGGTCGGGCGAACATGCGACCAAGTGGCTGCCGTGGCTGGCTGTCGCCGCCTTGGCCCTCGACCTGGGACTGCTCAACGGGCGCTTCCTGCCGGTCCTCCCCGCCCGCTTCGACCTCGCGCCGCCGCCCATCCTGACCGCGCTCGCGGGCGAGCGGAAGGCCGACCCCAGCGCACCGTTCCGGGTCATGGCGGGCGGCGCCACCTTGGCGCCCAACCTGGCGTCCTTCTATGGTCTCTGGGATCCGCGCAGCGACGACCCGATGCAGCCCGTGCGCGCCGCGCTGGTCGTGGGGCGTGGGCTGCGACCCGGCTACAGGATCGGACAGCCGCTCTTCCTCGCGCATCGTTCCTATCCCACTGCGCTGCTCAGCTACCTTGGCGTCCGCTATCTGCTCACCGACCATCGGGAGGCTCTCGGTCCGCCTTGGGAGGCGGCCTGGGACGGACAGGGCGGAAGGCTCTGGCGCAACACCTCGGCCCGCCCGCTTTTCTTCATGCCGGCCACCTGGCGGCCCGCCCACGACCCGCAGCAGGCCTTGGAGGCAACGCTCGCCAACCCCGACCTGGCGGACAACGTGGTGGCAGAGGTCCCCGCAGCCCTCGCTGTGGACGAGCTGCCCCGTCCGCAGGCCGGTGCCACGCGCATCCTCCGCGCCTGGAGCAACGGGTTCGAGCTCGAAACCGGCGGCCCGACCGGCGGCCTGGTGGCCTCGAGCGTCGCCTGGAGCCGCGGCTGGCACGTCAATGTCGATGGAGAAGACACGCCGCTGCTGCGCGTCAACGCCGGCTTCCTCGGATTTCTCGTGCCGGCCGGCGTGCACCGCGCCGTCCTCGAGTACCGTCCCGCCGGCTGGGTTTGGGGCTTGCGGCTGTGCGGGGCGACGCTCGTCGCGCTCCTCGCCTTTGGCGCCCTCCCGGCGGCGCGCCGGCGAGGGGCCGCCTCAGCGCCATAGGCGCAACGGAGGCGTAAGCCGTGGTATCATGTCCCCCATGACAGAGACGATGGAACGGGCTCCCAGGGGCAGGGGCGCGGCGGTCAATCCGCAGAACCGGTTCGAGCGCATCGCGGTGGAGCTCGAGGAGCCGGGGCCGGAGCGGGTTCCGACCGAGCTGCTGCGTGACGGCTCGCGGTCGATCATCGCCTACAACGACAGCCCGGACGTGGGATTCGACGCCTCGATCAATCCCTACCGGGGCTGCGAGCACGGCTGTATCTATTGCTATGCCCGGCCCACCCACGAGTACCTGGGCTTCTCCGCCGGCCTCGACTTCGAGAGCCGCATCCTGGTCAAGGAAGACGCTCCGGAGCTGCTGCGCCGCGAGCTCCTGGCGCCGAAGTGGCAGCCGCAGACGCTCGCCATGTGCGGGGTGACCGACGCCTATCAGCCCGTCGAACGGAAGCTGGAGATCACCCGCCGCTGCCTCGGCGTGCTGGCCGACTTCCGTAACCCGGTGGCGGTGATCACCAAGAACGCGCTGGTGACGCGGGACATCGATCACCTCTCCGCGCTGGCGGAGCACGGCGCGGCAGCGGTGTTCGTCTCGATCACCACGCTGGACGCCGAGCTGGCGCGGAAGATGGAGCCGCGGGCGTCCCATCCCCGCGACCGCCTGGAAGCCATCACGCGCCTCTCTGCCGCGGGCATCCCCACCGGCGTCATGGTGGCTCCAATCGTCCCGGCTATCACCGACCACGAGATGGCGCACATCCTAGAGGCCGCCGCCGCCGCGGGCGCGCGCACCGCGGGCTATGTGCTCATGCGCCTGCCCGGTGCCGTCGCCGGTCTCTTCGAGAAGTGGCTCGCAGAGCACTTCCCGGACCGCAAGGAGAAGGTCATCCACCGCGTCCAGGAGCTGCGCGGCGGGAAGCTGAACGATCCGCGCTTCGGCAGCCGCATGCGTGGAGAGGGCGTCTACGCCGACCAGATCCGCTCGACCTTCCAGACGTTCCGCCGGCGCTACGGCCTCGACCAGCCGTTCCCGGCGCTCTCCACTGCAGCATTCCGCCGGCCCGGAGAACAGATGTCGCTTTTCGAGACATTCTGAGAGTAGAATCGGCGCATGCCAGGAGATGGCACAAAACAATAAGGAGAAGGATGATGAGACAAGCATGGATGATTGCCTGTGCCCTGTTCCTCATCTCGGTCGCCGGTTTCGCTCAGACGCCGAGCCAGACCCCCCTCAGCAGCGAGGTCCTTGCCGCCATCCTGGGCCCGGCGGACTCGGGCTCGTGCGCGACGCCACAGAGCAGAGTCCTCTTCGCTTCACATGGTCATGTGCAGCACGAGTCCGCCTGCAACGCCACGGCGACCTGCCAGTCGGGCACCGTGAGCTGCTCGGGCAACAGCACCTGCTCGGCGGCTGACAGCGACTGCGCGAATGGCTTTGCAGGGAATGTGATCTGCGATGGCGTCGAGAAGGACTGCGCGGCGTGCGTCTGCAGTGGAGGTCCCCACCAAGCCGCGTGCTGCAGGTGTGGCCAAACGGGCGACTGCTTTGATTGCTGCCGTTGCGACGGCGGCACGATTCTCCAGTGCAGTCTGGCGTGTGGCGGCTGAGGTCCGGGCAGGCGCCTACAGTTGGGCTCGTCGCTCCGGAGCAATGCCGGGGCATTAAGTATTGAGCCGGCTACTCTCCTCCGACGGAATCGGCCGCCGGGCTCTCCAGGGCTGCGCGGCCGTGGCGCACCAGGTACTGCTCGACGTAGAGGAGATGCTGCGGTCCGGCGCGGCGGACGACGGCCAGCAGGTCGGTCATCGACGAGACTTCCTCGAGCTGCTCCTGAACGAACCAGTCGAGGAACTTGACGCCGATGTAGTTCTTGTCCGCGCGGGCGATCTCCACCAAGTCGTAGACCTGGCGCGTGACCTCCTCTTCCCAGGCGAGGGCCTTGGCCACCGCCTCCTCGGCCGAGGCGAAGTCGCTCTGCGGCGCCGGGATGGCGGGGAGGCGCACCCGGCCGCCGACGTCATTGACGAACTTGACGAAACGCATCGCGTGCGTGCGCTCCTCCTCCGACTGGCGATAGAAGAACTGCGCCAGCTCCGGCAACGTCTCGGAGTCGAAGTACGAGGCGATGGCGATGTACTGCATGGATGCCCCCATCTCGTGCCCGATCTGCTCGTTGAAGGCACTGACGAGGTTCTCTCCGGCCAGCATGGGCGCTCCTCCCTGGACGATGGTCTCGGAAAAAATCGGCCGGCCGATTCTATCCCCGCCTTCACGTAGAATCACCCCGACGCGCGGGAAGCGTGCGTTTTCTGTGGAGGGCCCATGACTGACCAACCCAATCCGGCACACATCCGCTCGGCCCTGTTCGTCGACTTCGACAACATCTATCTCGGGCTGCAGCGGGAGGACCCCAATGCGGCAGAGCAGTTCGCCACCAATCCGTCCCACTGGCTGCAATGGCTGCAGGAGAAGCTCCCGCCGGCCGGCGCCGACGAAGACAGCCGCCAGCGGCGCAAGATCCTCTCCCGCCGGTGCTACCTCAATCCGTCCCAGTTCGGCCGCTTCCGCCCATACTTCACCCGCTCCGCGTTCGAGGTGGTGGACTGCCCGCCGTTGACCAGCGGCGGCAAGACCAGCGCCGACATCCAGATGGTGATGGACATCCTCGACGCCCTCGGGCACGCGACGCGCTTCGAGGAGTTCATCATCCTCTCGGGAGACGCGGACTTCACGCCGGTCCTGCTGCGCCTGTCCAAGCACGACCGGCGCAGCTCCGTGCTCGCCGTCGGCCCCGCCTCGGTGGCCTACAAAGCGGCCTGCGACCTCCTGATCGACCAGGACACCTTCCTCGAGGACGCCATCGGCGTCACTTCGGCGCAGTCGACGCGCTCGGCCGACAGCCCGGCGACCACGGCCATGCAGGAGCTGCTGCGGCGGATCGCCGACAAGGTCTACGAGCGGGCGAGCTCGATCGGCGAGCTGATCGCCACCGATCTGCCGGCGATCTTCCGCGAGTTCCCCGAGTTCACCGCCAGCACCAACTGGCTGGGCTTCAACAGCCTGCGCATGATGACCGGCGCGGTGACCCAGGCGCGGCGCGACCTCGAGATGGTGGACGGCGACCCCTGGAAAGTGCGCGTGGGCATCGAGGTGGAGCCCGCCGAAGGCACGGAGCGGCTCGGCGGCGGCGAGGCGCCGTACCGCGAGCGGGCGCCGGTGCTGCCGCTGCACCGCCCGCTGCCGGTCAACCACGGCCGGCTCGTGGAGCAGATCCTCGAGTACGTCAAAGGAGTGGTGTCCGCCTCCGACTCGGCGGTTCCGATGGCCCGCGCGGCCCAGATGGTGATCAGCCGCTTCGGCGAGGAGGTCCTGACCTCGCGCTGGGCGGGCGCCGGCACGTTCCGCGACCTCCTGGAAGGCCGCGAGAATCCCGGCTTCTCCGTCTCCTCGCTCAAGCCCGGCTACCTCTACGATCCCGACCGCCATCAGGTGCCCACCGACGGCCGCCCCGACGAGCTGGCCGCGATGGACCCGGTCCTGGGCTCGCTGGCCTATCGCGTCCATCAGCTCACCGACACGCCGTACCTGACGCCCGCCGAGTACGGCCAGGTCTTCCGCCACATCGCGGAGGAGGTCAACGCGCACGGCTACTTCCTCACCCGCACCTCGAAGGCGGTGCGCGACCGGTGCATCGAGGAGGGGGCCACGATCGCCCGCGCCAGCGTCAACTTCATCCTGCGCGGCATCACGTTCGGCGGCCATCGCTTCGGCCAGAACGACGGCGACGCGCCGCTCACCCTGGGTCGCTGCTTCTTCCGCAACGTGCTCGGCTTGTGCGAGAGCGCCGGCCTCCAGCTCGAAGAGGACGAGCGCGAGCGGCTCTCCAACTGGCTGCTCGGCGAGCTGCTCTCCCCAGCAGGCACCGCGGAGAAGGCGGCCGAGACGGTGCGGGGCACGGAGATCGCGGACGACCGGCTCGAGCCTGCCACCGTGACCGCGGACGCGGCCACGGAGGACGCGGCCCGTGTCTGAGCAGCCCGCCGGCCTGCAGGAGATCGCGGCAACGCTGGCCCTCCCGCCGCTCGAGCGCTACAGCTACCTCGTCCACCGGATCGCCGGCAGCGAGCAGGCCTGGGGACTGCGCAGCGAGCAGGGTTGGGTGCTGGTGGGCGATGCCGGAGATGGTGCCGGAGACGGCAGGGGTGGCGACGCCTTCTGCCTGTGGCCGCACCCGGCTTTCGCCGAGGCGTGCATCGCAGCGGGACGGGACGGCTGCTTCCCGGAGCCGATCGGGCTCCAGGAGCTCCTGGAGGAGCTGCTGCCGGCGCTGGCCGAGGACGCGATCCGGCTCGCCGTCTTCCCGGCGCCCGCGGGCGAAGTGGCGGTGGTCGACGCCCGCGACTTCCGCCAGCATCTCGAAACGGAGCTGCGCCGGCACCGGGAGGGCGAGGCGTGAGCTGGGAGCTGGCGGCGGACGAAAAGGAGCTGGTGCTCGCTCTCTCGCCGCGGGAGCGCTACGGCTACTTCATCCAGCTCGCGGTGGACGGTGAGGAGACCTGGGGGCTCAAGAACGCCGAGGGCTGGGTGCTGGCCGGCGACCAGGACCGCGACGCCTTTCCCCTCTGGCCCCACCCCGACCTCGCCGCCGCTTGCGCCCTCGGCGACTGGGAGGGCGCCCAGCCGGAAGCGATCGGCCTCGAAGAGCTGTTGGACGACCTGATCCCCATCCTGGAGGAGGACGGCATCGCCGTCGCCGTCTTTCCCGGGCTCGACGGCGAGAGCGCCGTCGTCGTTCCGGAAGACCTCCGCCGTGACCTCCAGGCTGAAATCGACCTCGGTGCAGCAAACCACGACCAGAAGGAGCACGATGACCATGAGCCGCAGTAGAGCCCTCACCCCCGACCCCTCTCCCAGCTCCCCCCGCCCTGTCCCCGGGAGAGGGGAGACCAGCAGAGGCAGAAATTCGAGCCTTTCGGTCCTCTTCGTCCTTGCCGTCCTGCCTGTCCTTTTCGTCCTTCTCACCGCTCAGGCACCGCCCGCGCCATCCGCGCCAGCCGCGTCCGATCGCGAGAAGATCACCGCCATCGAAGGGCGGATTCAGGCCGCCTTCGCGGCCGGCGACGCCGACGCCGTGGCGGCCGAGTACACGGAGGACGCTCTGCTGATGCCTCCCGACAACCCGAGCCAGGTGGGCCGGGCGGCCATCGCCGCCGTCTACCGCGCGTACTTCAAGGATTTCAAATGCAGCATCAAGACCGAGGTCCAAGAGGTCGAGGTCGCCGGCGACTGGGCGTTCATGCGCGGTCTCTTCACCACCGTCGTGACGCCGAAGGCGGGAGGGCCGCTCCAGGGCGGCCACGGCAAGTACCTGGTGATCGCCCGCCGCGGCGCCGATGGCGTCTGGAGGTTCGCGCGCGACATGTTCAGCACGGACTCGCCTCTGCCGCCGCAATAAGCCACGCCCTCGCGGCAGCATTTCGTCGCTCCCGACATAGCTGACACAGCCTGACACGCGGCTGACACGGCGCCGACATAGCGTCCGGCGGCGCCGCGCGCCGTGCAACCACTCCTTTCCCCCTGTATTCCGGGAGTTTGTATCGTCAAGGCGGTACGGCACGATCCTTGAGATAGGGCTCCACCATGCCGACCCCCCAGAGCTTCGAGAGCGACCTCTTCGTGAGCTACGCCCACATCGACGACCAGTCGTTGACGGAGGGGCAGAAGGGGTGGATCTCGACGTTCCACCACGCTCTGGAGGTCCGCCTGGGGCAGCTCCTCGGCAAGCAACCACGGATCTGGCGCGATCCCAAGCTCTCCGGCAACGACTACTTCGCCGACCGGCTGGTGGACCGGCTGCCGCGGTCGGCCGCTCTGGTCTCCGTGCTCTCGCCGCGCTACGTCAAGTCCGACTGGTGCCGGCGCGAAGTGGAGGAATTCTGCAAGGCCTCGGAGGAGACCGGCGGGGTGCGCTTGGCCGACAAGGCGCGGCTGTTCAAGGTGGTGAAGACGCCGGTCCCCCGCGAGCAGCACCCGGCCGAGCTGCAGGAGCTCCTGGGCTACGAGTTCTATACCGTCGAGCCGGAGACCGGCCGGCCGCGCGAGCTCAACCACCTGGCCGAGCCGGAGGCACAAAGGAAGTACTGGACGCGCCTCGACGACCTGGCGCACGACATCTCCGACCTGCTGGGCCTGTTCGAGGCCGGCGTGCCGGCGGGCCCCGCGGCCGCCCAGCCGGAAGGCGGCCGGGGCTTCGTCTATCTCGCCGAGACCAGCTTCGACCTCAAGGACAAGCGCGACGCCGTGAAGCGCGAGCTCCAGGGGCACGGCTACAGCGTGCTGCCGGACCGGCCGCTGCCGCTCTTCGCCCCGGACTGCGCGGCGCTGGTGCGCGAGCAGCTCGCGCGCTGCCAGATCTCCGTCCACATGGTGGGCGTGAACTACGGCGTGGTGCCCGAGGGAGCCACCGACTCGGTGGTGGCGTTGCAGCACGAGCTGGCCGCCGAGCGCGGCGCGGCGGACGGCTTTGCCCGCCTGATCTGGCTGCTTCCCGGCTTGCGCAACCTGGCCGCGGACGAGCGGCAGCAGCGCTTCATCGAGCACCTGCGGACCGACGCCCGCCTGCAAGCGGGAGCCGACGTCCTGGAAACGCCGCTCGAGGACTTCAAGACGACGCTTCACCAGCGCCTGCAGCCCACTGCGCCCCCGGCGCACGCCGCGGCGGACGGCGGCCCGGCCCGCGTCTACCTGATCTGCGACCAGCGCGATCTCGACGCCACGGCGCCGCTCGCGGACCACCTTTTCGACGGCGGCTGCGAGGTGGTCATGCCCGCGTTCGAGGGCGACGAGGCGCAGGTCCGCCGCGACCACGAGGAGAGCCTGGCGTTGTGCGATGCGGCGCTCCTCTACTACGGCGCCGGCAGCGAGCTGTGGCTGCGCCAGAAGCTGCGCGAAGTGCAGAAGGCGGCCGCCTATGGGCGCCCGGGACCGATCGCGCACCGCGCCATCTACCTGGGACCGCCCGACGGTCCGCAGAAGCGGCGCTTCCGCACCCACGAGGCGCTCGTGCTGCCCGCGGCCGAGGCCTTCACGCCCGCGGCGCTCGCGCCTTTCCTCAGACTGCTCGCTCCGAAGATGGGGGTGCTCGCGTGATCGCCGAGACGGCCGTCCGCTTCAATCCGTTCCCCGGGCTGCGCAGCTTCGAGCCGGACGAGGAGCACCTGTTCTTCGGCCGCGAGCGGCAGATCGACGAGCTGCTGACCCGGCTGCGCCGCACCCGCTTCCTCGCCGTCGTCGGCTCCTCCGGCAGCGGCAAGTCCTCCCTCGTGCGCTCCGGCCTGATCTCCGCGCTGCACAGCGGGTTCATGACCAAGGCGGGATCGAGCTGGCGGGTGGCGATCTTCCGGCCGGGCGACGATCCGATCGGCAACCTGGCGGCGGCGCTCGGCACTCCCGAGGTCCTGGGCTGCGATCCCGACCTCGCCGATCTCCACCGCACGTTGATCGAGACCACCCTGCACCGCAGCGCCCGCGGTCTCGGCGAAGCCGCCCGCCTGGCGCGCATGCCGGCCGGCGACAACCTGCTGGTCGTCGTCGACCAGTTCGAGGAGCTCTTCCGCTTCAAGCGCAATCCGCGGATCGAGGACTCCCAGGAGGAAGCCGTGGCGTTCGTGCGGCTCCTCCTGGAAGCCGCCCGCCAGGCCGAGGCGCCGGTCTACGTCGTCCTCACCATGCGCTCCGACTTCATCGGCAACTGCACCGAGATTCCCGGGCTCGCCGAGGCGGTGAACGACGGCCAGTTCCTGGTCCCCCGGCTGACCCGCGAGGAGCGCCGCGCCGCCATCACCGGCCCGGTGGCGGTGGGCGGCGCCGCGATCAGCCCGCGGCTGGTGCTCCGCCTGCTCAACGACGTCGGCGACGATCCGGACCAGCTCCCGATCCTGCAACACGCGCTGATGCGGACCTGGGACCGCTGGGAGAGCGACCACCGCGGCGACGAGCCGCTCGACCTGCGCCACTTCGAGGCGGCCGGCACGCTGCGCGAGGCGCTCTCGCTGCACGCCGAGGAGGCCTACCTGGAGATCCCCGCGGAGCGCCAGCGCGAGATCGCGGCCGTCCTGTTCAAGGCGCTGACCGAGCACGGCGCGGACGGCCGCGGCGTGCGGCGGCCGACGCGGTTGGCCGAGATCGCCGAGATGTCCGGCGCCCCGGTGGCGGAGGTGATGGCGGCGGTCGACCGCTTCCGCCTGCCCGGCCGGACCTTCCTCATGCCGCCTTGGGGAGCGCGCCTGACCGCCGATACGGTCCTCGACATCTCCCACGAGAGCCTGATGCGGATCTGGGATCGGCTGATCCATTGGGTGGAGGACGAGGGGCGGTCGGCGCAGCTCTATCTCGGCCTGTCGAAGGCGGCGGCGCAATACCAGGCGGGCAACGGCGGGCTGTGGCGCGATCCGGAGCTCCAGCTCGCCCTCAACTGGCGCGACGAGACGCGGCCGACGGCGCTCTGGGCGCAGCGCTACGACCCGGCCTTCGAGCGGGCGATGCTCTTCCTCGACTACAGCCGGCAGGAGCGCGACGACGCCATCGAAAAGCGGGAGCGGGAGCGGCGGCGGCAGGTCCGGAACAGCCGCCTGCTGGCGATCACCTTCGGGGCCGCGGCGCTGATCATCCTCGTCTTCGGCCTTTTCGCCCTCACCTTGAAGGTCAAGGCCGACACGGCCGCGCGCGACGCGACGTCGCAGCGGGAGCAGGCGGACCTGCAGCGCAGGAGCGCCGAGCAGCAACGGGAGAAGGCCGAGCTCCGCAAGCAGGAGGCCGACCGCGAGCGTAACAACGCGGAGCGGTCGCGCCGGGAGGCGGTGGAGCAACAACAGGCCGCCGAGAGCGAGCGCCAGCGCGCCGAAGCCGAGCAGCACAAGGCCGTCGCCCAGACGCAGCGGGCGGAAGAGGCGCTCGGGCAGGCCAAGGTGGCGCGGACCGACGCGGAGACCCAGCGCACCATGGCGGTGAAGGAGAAGGAGGACGCCGATGCGAGCCGCAGCCAGGCCGAGGTCTCCAGGAAGGAGGCGCAACGTCTGGCGCTGCAGCAGACCGCCCGCGCCCTGGCGATCCAGTCCACCCGCCTGCGGCAGGACCAGGGTGAGCTCGCGGCCCTGCTCGCCCGTCAGGCCTACTCCTTCCATCTGCGCTCGGGCGGCGCGGCCGGCGACGTCACTCAGTACGGCGCCCTGCGCCAGGCTCTGCTCGGCCGCGATTCCGCCGCCGAGACCGTGCTGCACCAGCACAAGGACGCGGTGCGGTCGGTGTCCCTGGCGCCGGACGGGCGCACCCTTGTCACCGGGAGCGACGACGGGAGCGTCCGTCTGTTCGACCTCGGCCGGCCGGCCGCGCCGCCGCGGGTGCTCGCCGGGCTTGCTGACGCCGTTCGCTCGGTGGCCATCGACCCGGCCGGCCGCTGGCTCGCCGCCGGCTCCCTGGACGGTACGCTCCGCCTCTGGGACCTCCGCACGGCGGGAGGGTCGGGACCCTCGGTCCGCTCCCTGGCCAATGAAACGGCGCCGGTGCGGTCCCTGGCTCTGGGCGGCGGCCGGCTCGTGTCGGTGACGGGAGACGGCGAGGTCCGGCTGTGGGACCCCGAACGCGGCGCGGAGATCCGGCGGCTGCTCTCCGGCTCTCCAGAGCGGATCAATGCCGTGGCGCTCAGCCCGGACGGCGGCGTCCTCGCGGCGGGCGGTACCGGCGGCGTCCTGCTCTGGAATCTCCGCCGGCCGGTTGATTCCCCCCGCCGCCTGGCGGACGGGCGGGACGTCCGCGCCGTCGCCCTCGCTCCGGACGGCCGCTCCCTGGCCGCCGGGACCGCGGCCGGCGTGATCCTGTTACTGGATCTCGTGGACGGCTCGCCCGCCGAGCTGCCCGGCCATACGGCGGCGGTCACCGCGCTGAGCTGGAGCGCCGCGGGCTCCCTCGCCTCCTCCAGTCTCGACGGCACCGTGCGCCTGTGGGACCCGCGGCACCGCGAGCTCGAGCCGGTCACCCTGCGCGACAACGCCGGCTGGGTTTGGGCGGTGGCGCTCAGCGCGGCAGGCGACCAGGTGGTCTCCGGTGGCAAAGACCGCACGGTCCGCCTGCGCTGGACCGGTGCGGAGCGGTACGCCCGGGCGCTGTGCACGAGCCTGCAGCGCAACCTGACCCGCGGCGAGTGGGCCACCTACATCCCCGCGTACCCGTACGAAACGACGTGTCCGAGCCTCCCTCAGGAAGGACGATGACCATGGCGACCCGAAACCTCCCTCTGCTCGCGTTCCTGGTCGCGACCTGTGCCGCGCCCGCGCTCGCCCAGAGCCCTTGCGGCCGGCTCCAGGAAGCGAAAGACCTCTATGATCAGGGCAAGCTCCCCGAGGTGCGCGCCGCCGCCGCCGCCTGCCTGGCCGGCGCAGCCTCCCGCTCGGAACGGAGCCTCGCCGGCGAGTGGCTGGCGAAGATCGACCTCGCCGAGGACGACAACGCCGCCGCCCGCCGCGACGTCGAGCGCCTGCTGCGCGACGATCCGGCCTACGCGCCGGACACGATCACCGAACCGCCGCGTTTCCTGCGCCTGGTCGAGCAGGTGCGGCGCGCGCAGAGCACGGTGCGCGTCAGCTCGGTGTCGAAGACGCCGGAGAGCCTGCGCGAAGCCCCCGCCACGGTCGCCGTGGTCACCGGCGCGGAGATCGCGCGCCGCGGCTACCGCGATCTCGAAGCCATCCTGCACGACCTGCCGGGCTTCGACATCTCGCGCACCAACGGCCTCTCCTATTCCAATTTCTATCAACGCGGCTACCGCTCCGACCTGCCGACGCGCACGCAGCTCCTCATGGACAGCGTCGAGGAGAACGACCTGTGGACCCAGGCCGCCTTCCTCTCGCGGCAGTACCCGGTCACCAACGTGGAGCGGGTGGAGGTGATCTATGGGCCGGCCTCCACGATGTACGGCGCCAACGCATTCGCCGGCGTGATCAACGTGGTCACGCGCGAGCCCGAGTCCTACCTCGCGGACGGCCGCCGCACCGCGACCCAGGTCTCCGCCTTCCGCGGCGCGTTCAACACCGATTCGCTCGAGGTCGTCACGGCGGGCAAGACGGCGAACGACGCTCTGATCTGGTCACTCACCGGCCGCGCCTTCCATTCCGACGAGATGAACCTGTCCCATTTCCCCGCGTGGGACTATTCGGTCGACACGATCGACTACAACGCCGTGCAACAGATCTCCGGCAGCAAGGCACAGGACTACTTCAAAAAGCACCAGGAGGAGCTCTCCAAGCCGTCCCCGTACTTCACGGTACAGCGCGATGCCGCGGGCGTGGTCACCCGGATCAGCCTCACCGACGCAGGGGTGCAGCGCGCCCGCGACCTCGACCGCCCGGCGTATCAGAATCTCGACGGCAAGCCGGCTCATTTCTCCGATCAGACCGACGACTGGTCGGTGTACGGCAAGCTCAAAATGTCGAACCTGGTGCTGGGCTTCCAGCTCTGGCGGCGCGCCGAGGGGATCAACCCCTCGCACGCCGAGCAGTCCTACGCCGCGGGCAAGGACGGGCTGCAGTGGATCCCCCAGCAGTACTGGGTCTATGCGCGCTACTCCCGGCCGCTCTCCGAGGACCTCACGCTCACCGTGTTCAGCCGCTACCTGCTCGACGAGCTCGGCAGCCCCACCGAGTTCAACCAGTTGAACGGTTATGCCGACGGCAAGCTGGGGCTCGCCGACCTGGTCGCGGGCAAGCAGGCTTCGTGGGGGAAAACCTTCTACTCGCTGTCGAACAGCCAGCTCCACAACGAGCTCACCGCGGTTTACACCCCGTCCGCACGGCTCACGGTGGTGAGCGGCCTGGAAGTGAAGAACAGCTCGATGCAGGGCAACTACCTCAACATCATCGCTTCGACGGACCCGCAAACCAACGGATCGTTGAAGCAGCCGCCGCCCCCCGACCATTTCAGCGTCCTCGACACCGGCCTCTATCTCCATGGGACGTTCGCCCTGCCCCACGACCTCAAGGCCGTGGCCGGCGGACGCCTGGACAACAACCGGGTCAACGCCGGCTTCGGCTATGGCACCGGCTACGGCACCGTGTTCAACCCGCGCCTGGCTCTCCTCTACGCGCCGCCGGGCCCGCTCGTGCTCAAGGCGATCTGGTCGGAGGCCTTCCAGGATGCTTCGAACTTCCAGAAGTACGTGAGCGTCGCCGGCAGTGCCATGGCCAACCCAAGCCTGCAACCGGAGCGGGTCAAGAACTTCGAGCTGAGCGCCTCCTGGCAGTCCGGCAAGCGGTTCTCGGTGGAAGCCTCCGCCTATGACGCCCACTACAGCGACGTCGCCCAGTTCGTCCGCGTTCCCTGCACCGGCGGCGCCGACTTCTGCGGCGGGGCGCAGACGGTCAACCAGTTCCAGGGGGTCGGCGCGCTGCACATCCGCGGCTTCCAGGCCGATGCCAAGCTCAAGCTCGGCTCGCTGTCGCTGTTCGCCAACTACACCTTCACCCAGCCGTGGAACGAAACGCTCGACGTGCGGGTGGCCGACATCGCGAGCCACCACGTGAACGCCGGCGTGAACGCTCCGCTCGGCAGCCGGATCGACCTCGATCTGCGCGCCAACTACGTCGGCCGCCGCAAGACCGGACCGGGCACCGACGTGCCGTCGAACCCGCGCAGCGAGATCGGCGGCGCCGTGGTGGCCAACCTCGCGCTCAAGATCCGCGACGTCCTGCCGCGCACCGACCTCCAGATCGACGTCGACAACCTGACGAACAAGTTCTATCTCGACCCCGGGATCCGCCAGGCCAGCGGAGTCGTCAACACCTCCGCCGTGCCGCAGCCCGGGCGCACCCTCTACGTCCGTCTCGGCACGAGATTCTGAGGAGCCCGTCATGACCAGCGCATCGCTCCGTGACGCAGGGATCGTCTTCGTCTTCTCGGGCCACGGCTCGCAGTGGCCGCGCATGGGGTGCGGCCTCTTCTCCGAGCCCGCCTTCCGCGGTGCGATCGAGCGCTGGGACCGCGCCATCCGGCGCCAGGCCGGCTGGTCGCTGCTGCGCGAGCTCGCGGCTCCTGCCGGGCGGTCGCGCCTCGGCGCGGTAGAGATCGCCCAGCCGGCGATCGTGGCGGTCCAGTCCGCGCTGGCGGAGCTGTGGCGCGCCCGGGGATTGGCAGCCGAGGCCGTGGTGGGCTACAGCATCGGCGACGTGGCGGCCTGCTGCTCCGCCGGAGTGTTGAGCGTCGAGGACGCCGCGCGGGTGATCTGCCGCCAGGGGGAGCTGCTGCGCCGCCTCCGCGGCCGGGGACGGATGCTGGCGGTGGAGCTCGCCCCCACGGCGGCCCGCGAGCTTCCGGCGGTCCGCCTCGGGCTCGTCGCCGTCGCGGTCGAAGGCGGCCCGCGCTCTGCGGTGCTGTCCGGCGATCCGGCGGCCCTGGAGGAGGTCCGGGCGGCGCTCGCCGCGCAGGGCGTCTTCTGCCGCTGGGTGGCGACGGACGTCGCCTGCCACAGCCCGCAGGTGGAGGCGGTGTGCGCCGAGCTCGCGGAGAGCCTGGCGGACCTGGCGCCGCGCGCCACGGCGCTGCCCGTCTACGCCGGCCTGACCGGCGGCGTCCTGCCGGGCTCCGCCTTCGGCGCCGCCTACTGGGCGCGCAGCCTGCGCGAGCCGGTGCGCCTCGCGGCGGCCGTGGAACGTCTGGCGCAACGCGGCAACGGTGTCTTTCTAGAAGTCAGCCCGCACCCGCTCCTGCTGCCCATGATCCGCGAAGGGCTCGCCGCGCAGAACAGGGAGGCGGTGGTGCTGCCGTCGCTGCGCCGCGGCGAGGACGAGCCGGCGGCGCTGGAGGAGACCCTGGAGGCCCTGGCGGCGGCCGGGCGTTCTGAGGAGCCGGCGCTCACCCGCGGCGCCCTCCTCGCCGCCGCTCCCACGGAGCGCCGCCGGCTCCTGGAAGACGAGATCCTCCGCCTCGCCGCGGCGGTGCTGCGGACTCCCGTGGTGGCCGCGCTGCCGCTCGTCCGCAGCGGCCTCGACTCCCTGGGGGCCCTGGAGATCCGGCACCGGCTGGAGCCGCTGCTCGGCTGCGCGGTGTCCACGGCGGCTTTGCTCGGCGACCGCAGCCCGCGCGAGCTGAGCGGCGCGCTGGTGGAAGGGCTGCACGGACACTCACGGACGAGCACGGACACCCACGGACCGAGGGACGAGAATCCGGCCCGCCGTCCGTGCAGTCCGTGTTCGTCTGTGTGTGTCCGTGTGTCCGCAGGGGAGAGCCCTCCCCTCTCCCGCGGCCAGAAAGCGCTCTGGTTCCTGCACTGCCTGGCGCCGGAGAGCCCGGCCTACCACGTCGCCGTCGCCCTGCGCGTTCTCTCGCCTCTCGATGCCGGCGCGTTGGAGCGCGCCCTGCTCGCGCTGGCCGCCCGCCACCCGGCCCTGCGCGCCGTGATCCACGCCCCGGAAGGCGCGCCGGAGCAGCGCATCGATCCCCGGCCGCGCGTCGACTTCCGGGCGTTCGACGCGGCCGGTTGGGCGGCGGTGGAGGTCGACCGCGCCCTGCACGGTGAGGCGTGGCGGCCGTTCGACCTCGAAGCCGGGCCGCCGCTGCGCGCCGCGCTCTTCTCACGCGGTGGCGACGGTGTGCTGCTCCTCGCCCTGCACCACGCCGTCGCGGACTTCTGGTCGCTCGCCGTGCTCGTCCGCGAGCTGGGACAGCTCTATCTCCAGGAATCGGGAGGCCCGGCGGCGCTGCCAGCCCTCCCGGACGACCTCGCCGCTCCGGTGCGCCGCCAGGAAGAGCTGCTCGCCGGGCCGGAGGGAGAGCGCCTCTGGTCCTGGTGGCGCGATCAGCTCGCCGGCGCGCCCGTGCTCGACCTGCCCACCGACCGGCCGCGGCCGGCGGCGCAGAGCTTCCGCGGCGCCTCGCAGTGCCTGCTCCTCGACGCGCCGCTCGCCGCCGGCCTGCGCGCCGTCGCTCACGGTCACGGCGCGACGCTCTTCATGGTCCTGATGACCGCCTTCCAGGCGCTGCTCCACCGCGCCGGCGGACAGACCGATCTGCCGGTGGGCACCCCCACCGCCGGCCGCGACCGGTCCGCGATGGCGGGTCTGATCGGGTACTTCGTCAATCCCGTGGTTTTGCGCGGTGACCTGACCGGCGATCCGGGCTTCGCCGCGGCCCTGGACCGCACCCGCCGCACCGCCCTCGCCGCGTTCGAGCACCAGGACTATCCATTTCCGCTGCTGGTGGAGCGCCTGCAGCCGCGGCGGGACCCGAGCCGGTCGCCGCTCTTCCAGGCGATGCTCATCCTCGAACAGGCGCCGCGGCCGGAGGAGCAGGGGCTCGCGGCCGCGCTCGCCGGCCAGGCGGGCGTCGCGGTCCGCCTCGGCGGGCTCGCTGCGGAGACGGTGCGCCTGCGGGAAGAGGCGGCGCAATTCGACCTCACCCTGGTGGCGGCGGAGACCGCAGGGACCTTGGCGGTGGCACTCCAGCACAGCACCGACCTGTTCGACGGCACGACCGCCCTGCGCCTCCTCGCGGCCTTCCGCGCCCTGGTCGCCGCGGCGGTGGCCGATCCGCGGAGACCGATCTCCGCGCTCCCTCTCCTCGCCGCCGCCGAGCGCCACCAACTGCTGCGGGAATGGAACGACACCGCGGCCGGACCGGCGGCGGACCTCTGCCTGCACGAGCTGATCGCCGCGCAGGCGGCGCGGACGCCGGACGCGGTGGCGGTGGAGGCCGGCGGCCGGACGTTGACCTGGGCCGGGATCGAGGAGAGGTCCTCGGCGCTGGCGCGTCGGCTGCACGCGCTCGGGGTCGGGGTCGAGACGCGCGTCGGCGTGTGCCTCGAACGGAGAGTCGACCTGCCGGTCGCGCTCCTCGCCATCCTCAAGACCGGCGGCGCCTACGTGCCGCTCGACAGCGCCTACCCGGCGGAGCGCCTGCGGCTCGTCGTCGAGGACTCCGGCGCCTCCCTGATCCTCACCGAAGACGCGCTGCTGGACCGTCTGCCGCCCCAGGGTCCGCCGCGGATCTGCCTCGAGCAGCTCGCCGCGACGGCGGACGGCAGGGATGGAGAGACCCCGGCGGTCTCTTCCGACAACCTGGCCTACGTCCTCTACACCTCCGGCTCGACCGGCCGGCCGAAGGGGGTCCAGATCACCCACCGCGCGGTGGTCGCCTTCCTGCGCTCGATGGCGCGGCGGCCGGGGATGACGGCAGGCGACACCCTCCTCGCGGTGACCACGCTCTGCTTCGACATCGCAGGCCTGGAGCTGTTCCTGCCTCTCGCGGTGGGCGCGCGGGTGGTCCTGGCCTCCCGCGCGACGGCCTCCGATCCCGGCCGCCTGGCCGCGGCCCTCGCCGCGTCGCGGGCCACTGTGATGCAGGCCACCCCGGCGACCTGGCGCATGCTCGCGGCTTCCGGCTGGTCCCCGGAGCCCGGCCTCACCGTCCTGTGCGGCGGCGAGGCGCTGCCCCCTGAGCTGGCGGCCGGGCTGACGGCCGGCGGAGCCGCTCTGTGGAACCTGTACGGCCCGACCGAGACGACGATCTGGTCCAGCGTCCAGCGGGTCGATTGCGTCGAGCAGGGTTCGGGTCCGCTGCCCATCGGGCGGCCGATCGACGGCACGGCTCTGCATGTCCTCGATCCCCTCGGCGGCGGCGAGCCGGTGCCGGTGGGTTGGGAGGGCGAGCTCGCCATCGCCGGCGCCGGCCTCTCCCGCGGCTACCTCGGCCAGCCGGACCGCACGGCGGAGCGCTTCGTCCCCGATCCCTGGGGAGCGCCGGGCGCCCGCCTCTACCGCACCGGCGACCGGGTGCGCCGCCTCGCGGACGGCGCGGTCCGCTATCTCGGCCGCGCCGACTTCCAGGTCAAAGTGCGCGGCTTCCGCATCGAGCCCGGCGAGGTCGAGGCCCACCTGGTCCGCCACCCCGCGGTGGCCGCGGCCGTGGTGGACGCGCCGGCGGCGAACGGCGGCGAACGGCGGCTCACCGCCTGGATCGTGGCGCGGACGGCATCGGCCCTCCCCCCCGCCGGCGAGCTGCGCGCCTTCCTCCTGGAGCGGCTCCCCGAGCCTATGGTGCCGTCGCTCTTCGTGCCGCTCGACCGTCTCCCTCTCACCCCGAACGGCAAGGTCGACCGGCGGGCCCTGCCGGCGCCGGACGGAGCGCGGCCGGACCTGGTGGCCGCTTACGCACCGCCGCGCGGCCGGGACGAAGAGGCGCTGGTCTGGATCTGGGAGAAGGTCCTCGGCCTGGAACGGGTGGGCCGCGACGACAACTTCTTCGAAGCGGGCGGCGATTCGATCCGCGCCTTGCAGGTCGTCTTCCAGGCGCGCCGGGAGGGGTTGGACCTGGTACCCGGCGACCTCTTCGTCCACCGCACGCCCGCGGAGCTGGCCACGGCGGCGAGCCGCCGGCCTCACCCCCCTGGCCCCCCGCTCCCGTCACCCTCCCAACCTCCGGGAGAGGGGGGAATGGTCGCTCTCTCGGACCTGGACCAGGAGCGGTTGCTCGCCCTCGGCTTCGACCCCGCCGGGATCGAAGACCTCTATCCGCTCTCGCCGCTGCAACAGGGGATGCTCCTCCACTCGCTGGCCGCGCCGGGCGCCGGCGTCTACTGCCAGCAGCTCGATTGGCGGCTGCGCGGCGATCTCGACACGGCGGCCTTCCTCGCCGCTTGGCGACACCTGGCCCGGCGCCACGCCGTGCTCCGCTCTTCGCTGCTCTGGGAGGGACTCGAGACACCTCTCCAGGCCGTGCACCGGCACGTCGAGCTGCCTTGGCAGGAGCACGACTGGCGACATCTTCCCCCGCACCGGCAGGAGGAAGAGCTCGCCGCCCTCCGCGCCGCGGACCGCGCCCGCGGGTTCGACGCGGCCCGGCCGCCTCTCCTCCGGCTCACCCTGGTGCGGCTGGACGATCACGAGCACCGTTTCCTGTGGACCCATCACCACCTGCTCCTCGACGGCTGGTCGCTCCAGATCCTGCACGCCGAGCTCCTGGCGGCGTACGATGCGCTGTCCCCTCACCCCCGACCCCTCTCCCATCCCCTCCCGCCACCCGGGAGAGGGGCGCCACCGCCCACTCAAGATCAAGATTTCCCACTCTCCCGGGCGGTGGGAGGGGGATGGGAGAGGGGGTCAGGGGGTGAGGGGCCGCCGCGGCCGTACCGCGACTACATCGCCTGGCTCGCGGCCCAGGATCGCGGCGCGGCTGAAGCGTTCTGGCGCGGCGCCCTGGCCGGGATCTCGGCTCCTCCGGATCTCGCCCGGGCCGGCGGCGGCGCGAAGCGGGAAGCCCGCCTCACACTTCCCGCGGCGGCGTCCGCCTCTCTCGCCTCCTGGGCGCGGCGGCGGCAGCTCACCCTGAGCACCCTGGCTCAGGCGGCCTGGGCCGTGCTCCTGGCGCGCGGGAGCGGCGAGGCCGACGTGCTCTTCGGCGTCACCACCTCCGGCCGGCCCACCGCTCTGCCGGGTGCCGACTCGATGGTCGGCCTGCTCATCAACACGCTGCCGCTCCGCGTGCGCGTCGAGGCCGGAGCCCCGCTCTTGCCCTGGCTGCACCGGCTCCAGGCAGACCAGGCCGAAGCCCGCCGGTACGAGCACTGCTCGCTGACTGACATTCAGAAATGGTCGCCGGTCGCTCCGCCGCAGCCGCTGTTCGAGAGCCTCCTCGTCTTCGAGAGCTATCCCCGCTCCGCGGCGCTCCGCGGGAGCACGCTGACGCTCGACGACCTGCGCTTCACCGAGTCGACCAACTACCCGGTCACCGTGATCGTGACTCCCGGCGAGGAGATCTCTCTCCAACTGAGCTACGACCCGGCGTGCCTCGACGGCGCCGCCGCCGGGCGCCTTTTGGCACACCTGGCCGTCCTGCTGGCCGGTATCGCCGCCGAGACCGCCGCGACGCCGGACCTGCTGCCGCTGCTCGGCGAGTCCGAGCGCCACCAGGTGCTCGTCGAGTGGAACGATACTTGGAGGGAGCGCCGCCCGCTCCCGGCGGAGCCGGTGCTGCACCAGCTCTTCTGCGAGCAGGCCGCGCGCACGCCCGCCGCGGTGGCGGTCGAGCACGAGGGGCGGAGCCTGACCTACCGGGAGCTCGACCGCTGGTCCGACTGCCTGGCGGACCGCTTCCTGCGCTGCGGCGTGGCTCCCGAGACCCGGGTCGCAGTCTGCGCCGAGCGCTCGCTGGAGCTGGTCGCCGCCCTCCTCGGCGTGCTCAAGGCGGGCGCCGCCTACGTGCCCCTCGATCCCTCGTACCCCGCGGACCGCCTCGCCTATCTCCTCGCGGACGCCGGCGCGCCGGTGCTGCTCGTCCAGGGCCGGCTGCTCGCAAGCTTGCCGGAGAGCCGGGCGCGGGTGCTGCTGCTCGATCAGACCGAGCGGACGGAGCCGTCCGATCGGTCCGATGCAACCGCCTCCACCCCCCGGGTCCCCGTCGACGGCGACCAGCTCGCCTACGTGATCTACACCTCCGGCTCCACCGGCAACCCCAAGGGCGCCATGAACACCCACCGGGCCATCGTCAACCGGCTGCTCTGGATGCAGGAGGAGTACCGCCTGACCGCCGCGGACGCGGTGCTCCAGAAGACGCCGGTCAGCTTCGACGTCTCGGTCTGGGAGCTGTTCTGGCCGCTCCTCACCGGCGCCCGCCTGGTGATGGCCCGCCCGGGCGGGCACCTGGACCCTGCGTACCTCGCGGAGACCGTCGCCGCCGCCGGCATCACCACCCTCCACTTCGTCCCCTCGATGCTCCCGGCGTTCCTCGACCAGCCGGGGCTCGGGCGGTGCACGCGGCTGCGGCGCCTGATCTGCAGCGGCGAGACGCTGCCGCCCGATCTCTGCCGGCGTGCCCTGGAACGGTTGCCGGCCGCCGCGGTCCACAACCTTTACGGCCCCACCGAGGCCGCGGTCGACGTCACGTTCCACGCCTGCCGGGAGGGGCACGGACGGGCACGGACAAACACGGACGAACAAGGACAGGTCGGATCCCGCGATGCGTCCGTGTCGGTCCGGGAAGGTCCGTGTTCGTCCGTGGCCACCACCACGATTCCTATCGGGCGTCCGATCGACAACACGCGCATCGTCCTCCTCGACCGCGGCGGCCTGCCGGTGCCGGTGGGCGTGCCCGGCGAGCTCCATATCGGCGGCGTCAACCTCGCCCGCGGGTACCACGGGCAGCCGGCGCGGACCGCCGCGAGCTTCGTGCCCGATCCGTCCGCCTCCCGGCCGGGCGAGCGCCTCTACAGGACCGGCGACCTCGCCCGCCTGCGGCCCGACGGCGCCATCGAGCACCTGGGGCGGATCGACCACCAGGTCAAGGTGCGCGGCGTGCGCATCGAGCCCGGCGAGATCGAGGCGGTTCTGCTCGCGCATCCGGGCGTCCGCGCCGCCGTGGTGACTGTCCGCGAGGACGCGCCGGGCGTCCGCCGCCTCGTGGCGTACGCCGTGCCGATGGACGGAGGAGCTCCCGCCGTTGCCGCCCTGCGGGACCTCTGCCGGCGCCGGCTCCCCGCCGCCCTGGTGCCGTCCGCCTTCGTCTTCCTCGCCGCGCTGCCGGTGACGCCGAACGGCAAGCTTGACCGCAAGGCGCTGCCGCGCCCGCCGGTTGCGGGCTCCGGAGGCACGGCGGCATTCGCGGGGCCGGGGCCGGGGATCGAAAGCGCGCTCGCTGCGATCTGGCAGGAGACGCTGCATGTCGACCGCGTGGGGCTTCACGACAGCTTCTTCGATCTCGGCGGCCACTCGCTCCTGCTGTTCCGTGTACAGGGCCTGGTGCAAGAGCGCTGCGGACGGCGGATCGCTCCTTTGGACCTCTTCCGCTACCCGACCATCGCCGCCCTGGCGCGGCAGCTCTCCGGCGCCGCGGAGGACAGACTCGAAGCTGTGCCGCGCCCGGGGCGTCTCCAGCTCGCCCGGCAGAGGGACTGCCGGCAGGCCCTCCGCACCGCGGCCGCCGGAGGCCGGCCGTGAGCTCTCCCGAGAGCCTCTCCGCGGATGGCGAGACGGGCATCGCGATCATCGGCATGAGCGGCCGTTTCCCCGGCGCTCCGGATCTCGAGACGTTCTGGCGCAACCTGCGCGACGGGGTGGAGTCGATCTCCTTCTTCAGCCCCGCGGAGCTCGCCGCCTCCGGCGTGCCCGCGGAGCTGATCGCCGATCCGGCCTACGTGCCGGCGCGCGGCATCCTCGATGACCCCGAGGGGTTCGACGCGCCGCTCTTCGGCTTCTCCCCAGGCGAGGCCGAACGCATGGACCCGCAGCACCGCGTCTTCCTGGAGTGCGCCTGGGAGGCGCTCGACGACGCGGGCTACGATCCGGCCCGCATCGCCGGCCCGGTGGGCGTCTTCGCCGGGGCAAGCCTCAACGCCTTCGCCCTGTCGCGGCTTCACGCGGCGCTCGCAACCCCCGGGGAGTCGCTCCTCGCCGCCATCGCCAACGACCGCGACTTCCTGCCCACCCGCGTATCGCACAAGCTGAACCTGCGTGGGCCGAGCCTCAGCGTCGGGACGGCGTGCTCGACCTCCCTGGTGGCGGTCCACCTCGCCTGCCAGAGCCTCCTCTCCGGCGAGTGCGACGTCGCCTTGGCCGGGGCGGTGCGCATCGCCACGCCGCAGAAGAGCGGCTTCCTGCACCGTCCGGGCGACATCGTGGCGCCGGACGGCCACTGCCGTGCGTTCGACGCCCGCGCCCAGGGGACGGTCGGCGGCAACGGCGCCGGCGTCGTGGTGCTCAAGCGCCTGGCCGACGCCCGCGCGGACGGCGACGCCATCCGCGCCGTGGTGCGCGGCTCGGCGGTGAACAACGACGGCGCGGAGAAGATCGGCTACACGGCGCCCGGGATCGCCGGCCAGGCGGCGGTCATCCGGGAGGCCCTCGCCGTGGCCGGCGTCTCCGCGGACGAGATCGGATACGTGGAGGCGCACGGCACCGGCACCGCCCTCGGCGATCCGGTGGAGGTCGCCGCGCTCACCCAGGCCTTCCGCCACGACACTGCGCGGACCGGTTTCTGCCGCCTCGGCTCGGTGAAGACCAACATCGGCCACCTCGACGCCGCCGCCGGAATGGCCGGCCTGATCAAGGCGGTCCTCCTCCTGGAGAACGGAGAGATCCCGCCGAGCCTGCATTTCGAGACTCCCAACCCCGGCATCGATTTCGCCGCCAGCCCGTTCACCGTCAACGCCGCGCTCGGCCCCTGGCCGCGCGGCGCCGCGCCGCGGCTCGCGGGCGTCAGCTCCTTCGGCCTCGGCGGCACCAACGCCCATGTCATCCTGGAAGAGGCCCCGCCGCCGTGCTCCTCGCCACCGTCCCCATCACCGCGGCGCGACCACCTCCTCGTGCTCTCCGCCCGCTCGGCGGCGGCCCTGGAGACGGCGACGGACCGCCTGGCCGAACACCTTCAGCAGCATCCCGCAGCCGGTCTGGCAGACATCGCCTATACCCTCCAGGCCGGCCGCGCCGCGCTCGAGCACCGGCGGCTCCTGGTGTGCCCCGAAGGCTCGGCGGCGGCGGACGCCGCGGCAGCTCTCGCCGGACGCGATCCCGAGCGGGTGTTCACCGGACGGGCGGAGAGACAGGACCGGCCGGTGGTCTTCCTGCTTCCCGGGCAGGGCACGCAATACGTCAACGCCGGCCGCGAGCTGTACGACGGCGAGCCGGCCTTCCGGAGGAGCATCGACCGCTGCGCCGAGATCCTCGCTCCCGACCTCGGGCTCGACTTGCGCGACGTTCTCTATCCGCCGGCCGGCCGGGAGCGTGAGGCCCGCGAACGGCTGCACGGCGTGGCGGTCGGCCAGCCGGCCGCCTTCGTCCTCGACTACGCCGTGGCGCAGCTCTGGATCGAGCACGGTGTGCGCCCGGCGGCGCTGCTCGGCCACAGCCTGGGGGAGGTCGCGGCGGCCTGCCTGGCCGGCGTCCTCACCCTGCCCGACGCGCTCCGGCTGATCGCCGAGCGCAGCCGGCTGATCGATGCGCTCCCGCCCGGCGGCACGCTCGCCGTCGCGCTGCCCGCCGCGGAGCTGGCCGGCCGGCTCGGCGGGGATCTCTGCCTGGCCGCCGACAACGCCCCCGACCTCTGCCTGGTCTCAGGCCCGGCCGCTGCCGTGGAGGCGCTGGCCGGCACACTCTCCCGGGAGGGCGTGCTCTGCGGGGTCCTGCCGATCCCCCGCGCCGTGCACTCCGCCCACACCGAGCCGATCCTCGACGCGCTCGCCGCCGCCGTCGGCCGCCTGGAGCTGCGCGCGCCGGCCATCCCCTACCTCTCCAACGTGACCGGCGACTGGATCACCGCCGACGAGGCCACGAGCCCCGCGTACTGGGTCCGCCACCTGCGCGAGCCGGTGCGCTTCCGTGGCGGGCTGGACCGCCTCCTGGCCGAGCCCGCAACGATCTTGCTGGAGGTAGGCGCGGGACGCGCGCTCACTGCGCTCGCCCGGCGCCACCCCCTGGCCGGTTCCGCCGCGGCCCTGCTCACCTCCCTGCCGCCGCGCGAAGAGCCGCGGCCCGCCGGGGCTTTTTTCCAGTCGGCGCTCGGCCGGCTCTGGCTCGCCGGCGCGGCGGTCGACTGGAACGAGAGCCACCGTGACGAAAGGAGGCGGCGGATCCCTCTGCCGGCCTACCCGTTCGAGCGCAGCGGAAGCGCCTGCCCGGCGGCCCTGGAGACACCGGCGCCGTCTGCGCCGCCGGAGGGAGAGCCCGAGCGCCGGCTCGCCGCGATCTGGAGCGCTCTCCTCGGGGTGGACAGGGTGGGGCTCCACGACAACTTCTTCGAGCTCGGCGGACATTCTCTGCTCGCCCTCTCGCTGATCGGCCAGGTCGAGCGGGAGCTCGGCGCCCGGATCACGCTCTCCACCCTGGCGGCGGCGCCGACCGTCGCCGGCCTCGCCCTCCGCCTAGGGGTCGGCGGTGACAGCGCACAGCACTCTCCCCTGGTGGCGTTGCACAGCGGGGGCTCGGCCGCGCCGTTCTTCTGCGTCCATCCGGCCGGCGGCCACGTCCTCTGCTATGCGGACCTCGCCCGGCATCTGGGGCGGCCGTTCTTCGGCCTCCAGGTCCCCGACGTCGAAGGCGACGGGGCCTTGCCGGACATCCCGGGACTGGCTTCGCTGTATGTGCGCAGTGTGATGGAGGCACGGCCCGCCGGTCCCCTCCTCCTGGGCGGCTGGTCCATGGGCGGGGTGATCGCGTTCGAGATGGCGCGGCAGCTCGCCGCGCTCGGCCGGCCCGCGGCGCTCGTCGCTCTCCTCGACGCCGATGCGCCGGGCCAGGATTCGGCAACCCGGGCCGCCGCCGAGGCGGATGACCTCCTCCTCTTCGCCCGCGCCCTCGAGCTGACGCGCAACGGCACACCGCCCTGGGGGGGCGGCGACGCGTTGCGCTGGATCGCCGGACGCCTGGAGCAGGACGGCGTGCTGACCGGCGGCGACGCCTTGATGCAGGTGCAGCGGATGCACCGCACGTTCGTGCACTGCCTGCACATCACGACAGCCTATGAGCCCAAGCCCTACACGGAACCGGCCGCGGTGTTCCGCGTGCGCGACCGGCCGATGGGCGGCACCGGATCGCCGGGCCTGGGCTGGGAGAGCGTGTGCAGCCGCCTGGAGGTGCAGGAGCTGCCGGGGGATCACTGGAGCCTGTTCCGGGAGCCCCTGGTGCGCGGGTTGGCGGCGAAGCTGAGTCTCTGTTTGACCCACGCAGAAATCAGGGAGGACTTGCGATGAGCGCTCTCACCACCCGCTGGACCACGCGTCTCTCCCTCCAGGCCGGCGAAGCGCCGCGCCTCCTCTGGCTCCTCGCCTATTCGCTGTTCACCGGCATCTTCACGGCCCTTTTCTTCTCGACCTCCCTGGCGCTGTTCCTCGGCCGTTTCAACACCGCGCGCCTCCCCTACGTCTACATCGCCGCCGGCCTGGTCGGCTATGCATCCGTCAAGCTGTTCACCCATCTGCGCAGGACGAGCCGGCCGGCCCTCCTCGTTGCCGGCACGCTGCTCGTGCTCTTCGTCCTGGTCACGGCGTTCTGGATCGCATTGCGGCGGCTCGACAGCCCCTGGACGTCTTTCGCCATGGTGGTCTGCATCTCCCCCTCCCTCACCCTGCTGGACCTCGGCTTCTGGAGCCTCGCGAGCCGCCTCTTCGATCTGCGGCGGGGCAAGCGGCTCTTCGTCCTGGTCGGCTCCGGCGAGGTGCTCGCGTCGATCCTCGGCTTCTTCCTGGTGCCGGCGCTCCTGCCGCTCCTCGGCGGCGTGGTCCAGCTCCTGCCGATCGCGGCCGGCGGCCTCCTCCTGAGCGCCGCCGCCGCCCTGGTGATCGGCCGCCGGTACGGCGGCGCGCTGTCGGCCGGCGACGAAAGCCAGCGGGCGGAAGCCGGCCGCAAGAGCCCGCCGCGCGTCCGCGACCGCTATTTCCTGCTCATCTCCCTCTCCATGGCGCTCTTCGTGGTGAGCCTCTTCCTCGTCGACTTCAGCTTCCTGCGCGAGGTACCCCGCTTCTTCCAGGGCAACGAGGCGGCCGCTTTCTTCGGCGTGTTCTTCGGCGGCGCCCGGCTCGGGGAGCTGGTGATCAAGCTCTTCGTGTCCGGCCGCCTGCTCAGCCATCTCGGTCTACGGGCCGGCCTCCTCGCCCTGCCGGCGGCTCTCTTCGCCGGCATCCTCCTGCTGGTCGTCTCCGGAGTCTTCTTCGGCACCGAGGCGACGGTCTTCTTCGTTCTCGTCGCTCTCGCCAAGCTGCTCTGGTTGATGCTCGCGCGGTCGCTCTACGATCCGTCGTACCGCATGCTCTATCAGCCGCTCTCCGCGGAGCGGCAGCTCGCCTTCCAGGGGGGGATCGAAGGGACCGTCCGCCAGGCTTCGATCCTCGGAGTCGGCGCCCTCCTCGCTCTCTACGTCGCGCTCGGGACCGGCATCCAGGTGCTCTTCGCGGTCCTCCTGCCGGTGCTCGCCGCCTGGATGGGAGCCGTGCTCCTGCTCCACCGCGGCTATCGGGCGCGCCTGCTCTCCGCCCTCTCCGAGAAGCTCGACCTCCCGGACCGCGCGGCGCAGTCCGCGGCGGCGCGGCTGAGCCACGATCAGGAAGAAGCCGTCAAGCGCCGGATCGAGAGCATCGTCGAAACCGTCGCCTGGGACACCGCCGCCCTCCTCGACCTTGCCGAGGGACCGACTCTGGAGGCGGTCCGCGCCGCGCTGGCGCTCGATTGTGAAGACGCCCGCCGGAGGCTCTTCGAGCTCCTCTCCCAGCTCTACGACGCCGGCGCCGTCCAACTCGTCCGGGAGAGCCTCGCGGGGGGCTCGCGCGAGGCCGTCGTCTACGCCCTCGAGATCCTCGACCTGCTGCTCGCGCCCGACCTCAAAGCGATCGTCCTGCCGGTCCTCGAGGACCTGCCTCCGGGCCAGCGCCTGAGCCGCCTCGACGCCTTCGCGCCGCAGCGCCGCCTCGCCCCGGCCGACAGGCTGAGCGCTCTTCTGCACCGCGAGCACGGAGCGGTCGGCGCCTCGACCAGGGTCTGCGCCCTCGAAGCCCTCGGCGCCCTGTCGGCAGGAACGGTCCGTGAGGATCTGCTCGCCAACCTCTTCCATCCTGACCCGTTGCTCCAGGAGGCGGCGGCGGAAGCGATCTTCCGTATCGATCCGGCCGCTTACGAGCGCGCCACGCACAGGCTGCCGGCCGGGGACAAGGCACGCCTCGACCGCGCCCGCGTGGCCGTCGCCTGACCGTGCTATCGTCGCCCGCCATGGTGAAGCGGCTCTCCTTCAACGTGCGCGCCCAAGGCCTGCACGAGATCACCGGCGCCGTCGCCGCCGTGGTGGCCGAGAGCGGCGTCCAGGACGGCCTGTGCACCGTCTTCATGCAGCACACCTCCGCCAGCCTGGTGATCCAGGAGAACGCCGATCCCTCGGCGCGCCGCGACCTCGAGAGCTTTCTCCACCGCCTGGTGCCCGACAACGACCCGACCTACACGCACACCCAGGAAGGGCCGGACGACATGCCGTCGCACATCAAGGCCGCCTTGACCGCCACTTCGCTCGCCATCCCGGTGATCGAAGGGCACCTCGGCCTGGGCACCTGGCAGGGCATCTATCTCTGGGAGCACCGGTCCTTCAGCAGCCAGCGGAACGTGCTGGTGTACGTCGGGTCCTAGGTCTCTGCGAAGATCTCCGTGACGCGCCCGGCGAGGTGGATGGGAAGAATCCATTCCACGTCGGTGGAGCCAACCTGTTGCCGGTGGCTGAGCCCGGTGTTGACCACGAGGGTCGCGACCGGCTGGTAAGCAGTCAGGAAGCTGTGGAGGGAGCGCGGCAGGAGGGGGCGTCCGAGCCGGCCGGCTTTGACCTCGACGGCGAGAAGCCGCTCGCCGCGGGCGACGACGAAGTCCACCTCCGCGCCGGCGGCGCTGCGCCAGAAGTGGAGCGTCGCGTCCTCCGGAAGGGCCTTCCAGAGCTCCGTCGCCACCCAGCTCTCGAGCAGTGGCCCCGCGTCGGCCCTCTCCTCCAGGGGCCGGAAGTCGTGGGCGAGCCGATTCCGTAAGCCGGTGTCGAGCAGGAAGACCTTCGGCCGCGCCGTCATTTCCACGCGCTTCCCGCCGGCGAAGGGGGACAGGCTCAAGATCAGGTGGCTCGACTCCAGGATGTGGAGATAGGAAGCGACCGTATCGCGGCTGATCCCCAGGACGGCGGCCCATTCGGACAGGTTGACAAGGTGCCCCGCCTGGCCGGCCAGCAGCCGCAGGAGCTGGCGGAAAGCGTCGGGGCGGGCGATCCGGAAGAGATCGCTCGCGTCACGCAGGACGAAGGCCTCCAGAAGGTCGGTGAGCAGGACCTCCGGAGTCGGGGACAGCCAGACCGCCGGGTAGCCCCCAACGACGAGATGGCGGGCGAATCGCTCCTCGCGGAGCCGCTCGCTCACGGCCGCGGGCTTGTCCGCGAGGTCCTGGCAGACTTCGCCGAGCGAGAAAGGGAGCAGACGGGTGCGGGTGGCGCGGCCGGCGAGCGACTCCCGGGTGCGGGCGCCCAAGTGGTACGACGAGCTGCCGGTCACCAGGATCGGGACGCCGATCCGGCGGTCGACCAGCCCTTTGAGAAAGAGGCCGGCCTCTTCGAGATGCTGGATCTCCTCGAAGAAGAGGGTCACCGGGCGCTCCACCAGCGTCTCGAGATCGGCAAGGAAGAGAGGAGCCGAGCGGCACCATGCCCGGACGAGCGTCTGCTCGCAATCGACGAAGAGCGCGGGCTCTTCCCGCGCCGCGAGATGAGCCCAGATCGCGGTCGACTTCCCGGCTTGGCGCGGTCCGATCACCAGGTGCGCGCGGTCGATCTCGCCCCAGCGCTCCTCCGCCCTGGACAGGACAGGCCGCGGCACGAACGAATCCGGCAAGCGCGCCCGCAGCCATGCCGCGAGCTGCCCCGGATCCACGAGCCAGGGATTGTCCTGCAGCAGGATAGTCTGAAGATCGCGGTCCACGATCCGCAATTATCCATGAAAACTGCGGATCGGAGATATAGATCGGGCCGGCCCGTCCAGCTCCTCGATTAGAGCATCCGAGGCTGGCCGCTCCTTCTGCAAGCGGGCGGCGACCTGCTCGGCCTGGCGGAGGGCGCGCAGGACGTTGAGGCCGGCGAGCTTCTTCACGTCCTCGTCGCTCCAGCCGCGGCGCAGCAGCTCGGCCAGGAGGATCGGATAGGTGTCGACTCCGGTCAGCTCCAGCGGCGTGCTGGTGATGCCGTCGAAGTCGGAGCCGATCCCGACGTGGTCGATCCCCGCCACTTTCCGCACGTGCTCGACGTGGTCCGCCACCTGGGCGACCGTCGCGCGCGGCGCCGGGTGCGCCTTGTCCCAGGCGGCGAGCTCGCTCTTCACGGCGTCCGGACTGTCCGGGTGGAGCGCTTTGAGGCGCGCCTCTTCCGCATCGTGGTCCGCGTTCCAGGCGCGCACCTCTGCGGAGACGAACGACGGGACGAAGGTGACCATGACGACGCCGCCGTTCTGCGGCAGGAGGGCGAGGACGTCGTCGGGCACGTTGCGCGGATGGGCGGTCAAGGCGCGGGCCGAGGAGTGGGAAAAGATGACCGGCGCCTGGGTGATCGCGAGCGCCTTCTTCATCGTCTGCGGCGAGACGTGGGAGAGGTCCACCAGCATGCCGAGGCGGTTCATCTCGCGCACCACCTCCTCGCCAAAGCGGGTGAGGCCCTGGTGCTGCGGCGCGTCGGTGGCCGAATCGGCCCAGTCGTTGTTCTTCGAGTGGGTGATCGTCATGTAGCGCGCGCCGGCGACGTAGAGCTGGCGCAGGGCGCCCAGGGAATTGGCGATCGAGTGCCCCCCTTCGACCCCGATCATGGAGGCGATCTTCCCCGCCTTGTGGATGCGGACCACGTCGTCCGCGGTGTTGGCCAGCTCGAAGACGTCCGGATAGCGCTCGGCCAGGCGATGAACGTCGTCGATCTGCTCCAGCGTCGCGACTACCGCCTGCGGCCCGGCGAGCTCGACGGGGACGTAGACAGACCAGAACTGACCGCCCACGCCGCCCTTGCGCAGGCGCGGGATGTCGGTGTGCATCGGCTTCTCGAAATGCCCGGTGTCCGCCCGCAGATCGATCTTGTCGAGGTGGTTCTTGACCCGCTCGCGGTACTCCCAGGGAAGGTCGTTGTGGCCGTCGACGAGCGGCACCTCGTCGAGGATCTTGCGCGCCCGCGCCACCAGGGCCGGGTCGGGCGGCGCGGCCGCCTCCGCCGCCACGGCCGTGGCGAGCGCCAAACTGCCGATCAGAAGACAGATCATCCGTCGCATGAGTTCTCCCCTTGGGTTACTAGAAGACGCCGGCATTCTAGCCGGCGGCGCCCCCGATTGCGCTACAGTGGAGAGAATGGACCATCCGATCCCTCTCCGCCCGGCTGACCACGCCGTCTACGATCCTGTGCGCATGGGCAAGGCCACGCTCTACCAGTCCGACCGCGTGCTGGTGGGGCTCAACGCGTTCGAGCCGGGGCAGGAGCACAAGCTGCACGCGCACGCCGGGATGGACAAGATCTACCACGTGCTCGCCGGCAGCGGCGTCTTCCTCCTGCAGGGGCGGGCCGAGCCGATGGAGGCCGGCATGATGCTCATCGCTCCCTCCGGAGTGCCGCACGGCATCCGGAACTCCAGCTCCGAACGGCTCCTCGTGCTGGCCATCCTCACGCCTTCGCCGTAGCGAGGTCCCGTGCAGCGAAGAGCTTTCTTCCTCGCCGTGGCGCTTCTGGCGCTCGCCGTGGGCTTTCCGCCATCCGGAGCGCTCGCCGAGGTGCAACCGCCGGTGATCGCGGCGGCGGGGGACATGGCCTGCGATCCGGCCGACCCCAACTTCAACGGCGGCGACGGCACGGCGGCGGCCTGCCGCATGAAGGCCACCTCCGACCTCCTGGTCGGCACTGGTTTCTCCGCCGTCCTCCTCCTCGGCGACAACCAGTACGAGGACGGAGCGCTGGCCAAGTACCAGGCGTCCTACGATCCGACCTGGGGCCGGGTCAAGGCCATGACCCGTCCGGCGCCCGGCAACCACGAGTACGTCACGCCCGGGGGGGCCGGTTACTATGCCTACTTCGGCGCGGCCGCGGGCGATCCGGCCAAGGGCTGGTACAGCTTCGACCTCGGCGGCTGGCACCTCATCGTCCTCAACTCCAACTGCGCCGACGTGGGCGGCTGCGGAGCCGGCTCCCCCGAGGAGCAATGGCTGGCCGCCGACCTCGCGGCCCACCCGGGAGTCTGCACGCTCGCCTACTGGCACCACCCGCGCTTTTCGTCGGGTCCGCACGGCAGCGACGCCACCTTCCAGCCGTTCTGGGACGACCTCTGTGCCGCCGGCGCCGACGTCGTGCTCAACGGCCACGACCATGTCTACGAGCGCTTCGCGCCGCAGACTCCCACGGGAGCCGCGGACCCGGCCCACGGCATCCGCCAGCTCACCGTGGGCACCGGCGGCAAGGTGCTCACCGGCTTCCCCCTCGTGCGCCCGAACAGCGAGGTCCGCGAGGCGGCCACCTTCGGCGTCCTGGCGCTCACGCTGTACTCGAACGGCTACGCATGGCAGTTCCTCCCGGCAGCAGGCGGCACATTCACCGACTCCGGCCTCGGTCTCTGCCACTCCGCACTGCCGCGGGCTACGACCGGCTTCTACACCCTGTCGCCGTGCCGCGTGCTCGACACCCGGCAGGCCGCGGGTTCCTCGGGCGGGCCTGCGCTCACCTCCGGCGGCACGCGGACCTTTCCGGTGGGCGGCCTGTGTGGCGTGCCCGCGGACGCAGTGGCGGTGGCGGCCAACGTCACCGTGGTCAACCCGGCCGCAGGCGGCTTCGTGCAGCTCTATCCGGCCGGCGGTCCGGCACCGGCCACCAGCACGGTCAACTTCACTACGGGGCGGGTGCGCGCCAACAACGCCATTCTTTCCCTCGGCCCAGGCGGCCAGGCGACGGCGCTGGCTGTCCTGGCCGGGTCAGGGACCGTCGATCTCGTGGTGGACGTGACGGGATACTTCCGCTAAATCCGGCTCTGCAGCTCGAGCTGCACCAGGCGCATGAAGTCCTGCGCGCTGGATAGCCTTATTGCTCTGTTTCTTCTATTAATCAGCAACCAAGATATCGTGGTAGAATTAGCGGTTGGTCAGGAATCCAGACACACGGACAAAAGCCATAGGAGCATCGATCATGAGCTCCCGATCAACACAAAGTAGCCGCTTTGCCGCGCAGCCGTTGGCCTTTCTGGTCACTGCCTTTCTGCTGACAGCAGCGCTGCCGGCGGCTGCGGCCGAGGAGTGGCTTCCCGGACCGAACATGTCGGTCGGCCGCAGGTATTTCGCGCTTGTGGATCTCCCCTCGGGAGATTTGCTCGCCCCCGGAGGCGACTCCCCGGGATTGCTCTATACGAATCGAGCAGACATCTTTTCGGTCGCCGGCCGAAGCTTCAGCGAAACCACCGCCATGCCGGATTCGCACCGCTACCAGAAGCAAGCGGTGCTCCTCGGCAACGGCAAGGTCCTGATCGCCGGCGAACAGGTCGATGGCGTGGTCAAAGAATCCCTCCTCTTCAGGGAAGCCACGCATTCCTGGCCGGCGACGGTCAATGACCCTGCTGTCAATCGATTCGCCGCGGCGATGATCCTGTTGCCCGGTGGCAAGGTGCTCTATGCCGGAGGCTATGACGGCCACGCCGACGGGTCGACGTACAACTCGGCCGAGCTCTTCGATCCGGTCCTTTCGACCTGGTCTTCAACCGGCTCGATGGTCGCTTTGCGCGCGGGCCACACACTGACGTTGCTCGCGACCGGGCCGAATGCCGGCAAGGTTCTCGTGACCGGTGGAGGGCAGCGGATCGGGCTCACGGTCGAAGCCCGGTGCGAGCTCTATGACCCTGTCACCGGCACCTTCGCGCTCACCGGCCCGCTCAACCTCGGCCGTATTTTCCATACCGCCACGCGGCTCCTGGACGGCCGCGTCCTGGTCACCGGCGGTTCTGTCGCGGGGCAGGTCGGCAACAATCACGACACGGTGGAGATCTACGACCCGGCGACCGGCACGTGGTCCTTCGCCGCCTCCATGGCCACCCGCCGAGGCCGGCATACGGCGACTCTGCTACCGAACGGCGACGTGCTGGTGGTGGGCGGGGTACAGGTGGGGAGCATGGAATCTGTCACCGCGAGCGCGGAGATCTACCACCCGGCGGCCAATTCGTGGCGCACCGTGACACCCTCGATGTCGACAGCCAGGGTCGGACACGCTGCCGCGTTGTTGCCGAGCGGCGAAGTGCTGGTGGCCGGCGGCTACGATGGTACGTCCTATCTGGCGACCAGCGAGATCTACCACGACCTGAGCGATCCGCGCGCGGCGGCCGACTACTACACCCTCACCCCCTGCCGCCTCCTCGACACCCGGCAGACCGCCGGAGCCTCGGGCGGCCCCGCGCTCGCCTCCGGAACCGAACGGACCTTCCCGGTCAGCGGCGTCTGCGGCGTGCCGGCCGACGCCACGGCGGTCGCGGTCAACGTCACGGTGGTCCAGCCGGCGGCGGCCGGCTACCTGCAGCTCTACCCCATCGGCGGCGCCGTGCAGGCCACCAGCACCCTCAACTTCACCGGCGGCCAGGTCCGCGCCAACAACGCCCTCCTCACCCTCGGTCCCGGCGGCCAGGCGACGGCCCTGGCCAACCTGGCAGGCCCAGGGACCGCGGATCTGGTGGTGGATGTCATGGGATACTTCCGGCGATAAGATCTCCGCATCAGATCCGGCTCTGCAGCTCGAGCTGCACCAGGCGCATGAAGTCCTGCGCGTTGGTCACCACGCCGAACGCCTGGTGCGTCCCGCGGTCCTTGAGCTTGTTGACCACGAACTCCGTCTGGTCGACGCAGATGGTGGTGATTTCGGCGATCGATCCGTCGGGGCGGTGGCAGTAGGTGGGGAGCATGTTGCCCGCCGCGATGGCGTGTAGCGCCGTGGCCACCATCACCACCATCGTCGCCCGTGTGGTCAGCTCGCGCATGGCCTCCTGGGCGTCCAGCGCGGAGGCGATGGTCTCCGGCAGCGGCCCGTCGTCGCGGATCGAGCCGCCGAGGACGTACGGCGTGCCGGACACCGTGAGGGCGTGCATGATGCCGCTCGCCAGACGACCGGCGTCCACCAGGGCCTGGATCGAGCCCGCCTTTTTCACCTCGTTGATCGCGCGCATGTGCGTCGAGTGTCCGCCGGCCGCGCCGGTGCCGTCGGCGCGCATGCCCAGGGTCGTGCCGTAGAGGGCGGCCTCGACGTCGTGCACGGCGACCGCGTTGCCGGTGATCACACCGTGGCAGAAGCCGTTGTGGATCATCCACTCCATCGCCACGCGGCCGCGGGAGTGGACGAGCGCGGGACCGATCACCCAGAGGATGAAGCCGTCCCGCCCGCGGTTGCGAACAAACTCGCGGTAGATGGCCTCGTAGTTGACCGGCTTTTCGCGGCTCACCTCGGAGGCCATGAAGGAGAACGCCTCCGGGACATGGGTCTCGTCGACTTCGTCCAGGAAGCCGCGCTCCCACACCAGCACGCCCTCCGAGCCGTCCTCCTTGCCGGCGACGGCCACCAGATCCCCTTGCCGCACGAGCCGGAATTCCTTGACCGCCAGCCGGCCGGCCGCCGGGTCCCACACCAGATGGGAGTCCATGCGCGGACGCTCGGGCATCCGCCAGCTTCCGCCCACCTTGACGTACGTCGGATGGTTCGTGGTGGACATGAACCCGTCGGGCAGGACGGTGTCCGCCGGAGCGGGCTCGAACCGGCAGTCGGGCGCCTGCGTGAACCGCGGCTCGGAGAAGTCGGGCTCTCTGTACATGGGCGCGCATCCTAGCCTTCCCCAGCGGGAGCGGCAAGGGCTGCTAGACTCCGCGACGATGGCGATCAAGCCGGGGTGGCAAGGGCGAGTTTTCGAGGACTTCGAGGTCGGCGACGTCTATCCGCATCCCCTCGGCCGCACGGTCACCCAGAACGACAACATCTGGTTCACCCTGCTCACCGTCAACACCAACCCCATCCACTTCGACGCCGTCTACGCCGCGCAGACCGAGTTCAAGCGCCCCCTCGTGGACTCCACCTTCACCCTGGCGCTGGTCACCGGCCTCTCGGTCTCCGACGTCTCGCTGAACGCCATCAACCTCGGCTGGGACGACGTGCGCCTCCCCCATCCCGTCTATGAAGGCGACACGATCTACGCGCAGAGCAAGGTCCTGGAGAAGCGCGAGTCGCGCTCCCATCCCAACCGCGGGATCGTGAAGCTGGAGACCCTCGGCTTGAACCAGGACAGCCAGATCGTCATTTCGTTCAAGCGGACGATCATGGTCTACAAGCGCGGCAGCGTGCCGGAGCGGCACCGGCCGTTTCAGGCTTCTTGAGCCGGACCGAGCAGATCCGAGACCGCGAAGACCACGTCAGGGAAGGCTTCGAGCGCGATGGAATCGCCGCGGCGGAGCTTCCGGACGTCGCGATAGCCGGCCGAAGCGGGGAGCCGGTGGACGTCGAGGGTTCCGCCGGGGAGATCGAGCAGCCAGTGCTCCCGGATGCCGTGGCGGGCATAGAGGGGAACCTTCGTCCCCCGGTCGAAGCCGATCGAGGAGTCTGCGACTTCGACGAGGAGAACGACGTCCTTGGCCGTGGGGGCGGCAGAGGCGTAGTAGTCGTCCCGCCAGCCGAGCAGCGTGACGTCGGGTTGGGGCTCCGACCAGTCGCCGAGCTGCACCGGATTTTGGACGTCGACGATGACGCGGCCGGCCAGCGAGCTGGAGAAAAGACTGATCGATCGACGGACGCAGGTCGCATGTCGATTCCCGATCGGCGTCATCTCGACGATCTCTCCCTCGATGAGCTCCACCCGGTCGTCCTCCGAGAAGAGCCCATCGGCCGCCATCCGGTGGTAGTCATCGATCGAGATCAGTCGCTTCGGGTTCTGGATCGCCATCGGAGTTTCCGGTCACTGAGAAGCATAGCGCTGTTCCCGAACAGAGCCAATCCGGATCTTTGGAGGAGCGGCGAGCGGCGCCCACACCTCCTTCTGCCGGTGATAGAGATTGGCCTGCGGATATTTGCAGGTCTTGAGATGGTCCTCGGCGACCTTGATGTACTGATTCTTTTTCCGTCTCCAGTCTGAAGCGGGAAGGACCCGTTCGACACCGCTCTCCGGATCGACCGTCACACCCGTGGCCACCTCAACCAGAAGCGGCCAACGCTGGCGCGGAAAGTCGTAGTCAGCGCCGATGTCCCAGCGCCGAGCGAGGCCGTCCTCCGTCCAGGTAAGGATCTCGGCGCCTTCTCGGGAGAAAACGGCCTTCAGCAGATTGCCCGTGTGCCGCATCGGTGCCGCCGCGGGAGAGCCGTCGACCGTGTTCCAGAGGCGCACACAGTCCGTGTCCCGGGTCAGGATCAGCCTGTCGTCGGGACTGAACGCTGCGCCGCGGACCCAATCGTCCTGCCGGATGGGTGGGATTGCCAGCCGCCCGTTGTCGACTTTCCAGAGCCGTGCGCTGCCATCGAAACCCCAGGTCAGAATCAGATCGCCGGCGTGGCTGAAACGCGCGCCTACGATCGACAGGTTCTTGGGAGCCTCCAAGCTCCTCGGCTGCGAGCCGTCCCAGCTCGCGACCTGAGGTGCTCTGTCCGAGCTCCAGGTCAGGACCAAAGCACCATCGGAGCTGGGAATCTTGCCTTCTATGGGGAAGGTCTCCGCTATAAACGGCCGCCCACTTCTATGCTGATCGCGCGGCCCACCGCTCGCGAGGTTCCACACCCGCAAGCCGTCCTCGGCGCCCCAGGTCAAGATGCGGCTCGCGCTCACAAGTTTCGCCATGGAGAGGGACTCGCCATGCAGGAGCTCAGCCTCCACGGTCCCGTCCGTGGCGTCCCACAGGAGTGCCCTCCCATCGATACTCCAGGTGAGGACCGTCTGCTGGTCTCGGCTGAGCTCCGCCCCGCGCAAGCTGGAGCCCTGGGGCATCGATTTGAGCGGCGATCCATCCACTCTCCACAGCCGGGCCGCATCCCTACCCCAGGTCAGGATGCGCTCTCCGTCCTCGCTGAAGCTCGCGCCGATGACCTGCTCATGCCACATCGGCGGTGCGGCCGGTGAGCCGTCGGCCGAGCTCCAGAGATGCACGCTGGACGCCAGAGCCCCCGTGGTCGCTAGGCCCCAGGTGAGCAGGAGACGCCCGTCGCGACTGAATGCCACGCCAGTCACAAAGCTGTCTTGCGAGAACCGGGTGGGGGCCGGCGAGGGGGCAGCGACGAGATTCCAGAGAGAAATGGTCCGTCCGCCCCAGACCGCGAGGAATCTCCCGTCCGGGCTGAAGACAGCACCGTTGATCTCCTGCGGCTCCCACAGCGAGGGCAGGTGCTCCGGCACGGGCGAGCCGTCTGAAGTGCGCCAGAGATGGACTGTCGACAGCGTCGTCGCTCCGTCGGAAGCCGGCGCGACGCTCCAGGTCAAAATTCGGGCTCCGTCTGGACGAAAAACACCTCCCAGGACCTTGCCTCCATGCGGCATTGCAACCGCCGCAGAGGAGCCATCGCGGGAATGCCAGAGGCGTGCAGTCCCGTCCTCGCTCCAGGTCAGCAGCAGGTCTCCCGCCTGGCTGAACACGGCTCCCTGCACGCCGGGATGAAAGAGTGTGCCGGCACGTCGCGCTTGGGCATCCCAGAGCCTCAGCTTTCCTTCTGGCGTCCAGGTAACGAACCGCTGCCCATCGCGGCTGAACACCACCTGATCCGCCCTTCCGCCCACCCCTACAGCCGCCTCTGGAGTGATCTCTGCCAGCAGCGCCCGCAAGCGGTGTTGGGCATTGAGGGCGCTACGCCTCTGGAGCCGCTCGTCCTTCGCCTCTCCGGCGTCGAAACCGAAGTAGTGAGCCGCTTTCACCAGCTCTCCGGAGGCCGTGGCATTCGCGGCCACCGACCATCGGTTTTCCGCGAGCAGCTGCTCCATGCGGTTTTTCGCCATCAGGATCGAAAAGCCCACACCGACGACTAGAAGTGCCGCGAGCTGCAGCGCCCGCCGCTTCCATTTCTTCGCGTGCTCTTCGCGGCGCGCTCCGGCGTTCTGTTCCTCCCGGCTGGCGTCCAAGAACGCCATCGCGGCCGCGAAATCCCCAAGGTACCGCCCAGCCCACGCAGCGTGGGGCCGGTGCGCCTCGCGCCATTGCAGCGCCTGGGTCAGGTTGGGATCGCGCCACAGGGCAGCCTGGCCCAGGGCATGACGAGCCGCATCGTCGGCCACCCTCCGGTACATCTGGGCGGACTGCGCCTCCTCCTCCGCCCAGACGCGCAGCCGCTGCCAGCCGCGGATCAGGCTCTCGTGAGAGATGTCGACGATGGTGTCGGCCGCGAGCGGAACGCCGGCGCGCGGCATCAGGAACGAGCGCCCATCCAGGCGGAAGACTTCGACGACAGCGATGACCTCCTCCTGAGTCGCCCCGCTCACCGCGGCAAGCTCGGCGAGACGGGCCGGCCGCCGGATCTCCCGGTTGTCGGCCCCCTTCTCGGTGAGGCCCTTGAACAGAGACTCGGCGATCTCGCGCTGGCGGGGAGCGAGCTCCGTGAACGCCTCGTCGGCATGCTGCGACAGCGCCGAGGCCATGCCGCCGACGGCTTCGTACGACAGAAGGTCGATCTCTCCTTCCGCCGCAGCCGCGGACACCCACAGGTCCCACGTGCGCATCAAGGCGTGTTGCAGGATCGGGAGCTGGTCGGGGTTGTCGCCGAGATCGTTGAGCAGGCGGTTGACGAGCCGGGGCGCGATACGGCCACCGCCGACCAGGACCGGGCCGGTGATCGCCTCGCGCCGCTGGTCGCGGGTCATTCGCGGGATCAGGTACTGGGCGTCGTTCAGCCGTTCCGGCAGATCTCGAAATTGCGCGCAGTCGCCCAGGAAGTCCGAGCGCATGGTGAGGACGACGTAGACGGGCACCTCCGCCTGCGCGGTCGCTTCGAGCAAGAGCTTGACGAACGCCGCGGCATCCTCCGACCGGCCGGCCTCCACCGACGCCTTGAAGCGGAACAGCTCCTCGAACTGGTCGACCACGACCAGCAGGCTCTGGCCCGTCGGCATGCGCGCCAGCCGCGCCGCCTCGAGGAGGCCCAGGCCGGAGCGCCGGAGAGTCGTCTCGATGCCGAGATCGCCGCTCAGGGACGCCAAACCTGGAACATCCGCAAGGGCGCGCGCCAGATTGCCGATCGGGTCGCTGCCCGGGCGGAAGCAGGCGACGGACCACGCCGCCACCGTCGACTCCGCCATCAGGCCGCCGAAGAGGGCGGGCAGGAGGCCGGCGCGCACCAATGACGACTTTCCGCTGCCCGACGTGCCGATGACGGCCAGAAAGCGCTTGCGCCGCAGCCGGGCAAGCAGCTCGTCACTCTGCCCCTCGCGGCCGAAGAACAGGTGGCTCTCCTCCGCCTCGAACGGCCGCAGTCCGGGGAACGGGTTGTCCAACGCCGCGGCGCTCATGCTGCCCTTCCGCACGTGACGAAATCGGCCAGGAAGGGCTCGATGGCGGTCGGTAGGGGCTCTGCGCTGGGCCGCAGCAGGCGCGGCTCGCGCATCTTCAACTGCTGCTTCTGCAGCGTGTCCGGGTTGCCTACGTAGACGGCCTGGGCCAGCGGGCGGCGGTCCGCACCGCGGTAGCCGGGCGCCTTGCGCAAGTCGAGGAGCTTGAATTTCAGCCAGGCATCGCCGGCGTTGCCGTAGTAGACGACCGCGGCATCGTTCATCTGGAGCAGCTCTTTGTGGTACTCGCCGCGCATCGCCTCGTCGCCTTCGAAAAGCGGCAGATCGACCTCACAGCCGCGCTCGAAGAGATAGTCCCGCAGCGGGTCGACCGCTCCCAGATCGCTCTCGTGGCAGATCAGATAGACCCGCGACTGAGCCGACGGCTCGGCCGCGGCCGATTTCGGCTTGACGGTCAGCTTGTCCAGGAGGACGGTCTTCAGCTCTTCGAGCGGCGTGCGGAGCAGCTCCCGCCCCGGCTGAGCGGAGCGGTCGTTCAGCAGCCTGTCGATGAAATCCTGATGCCGCTTCTGCTTCGGCTCCGCGCTTTCGGGGAGCCAGAGCAGGCGAGGAAAGAAGCGTCCCGCGCTCTCTTCCGCCGCGAGCCCCTCTTGCAGCGCCACGATGGACTCCTCCTCTCCTTCCGGCACGATTCCCGAGCGGGCGCCGA